>Ga0164294_10000297_pt1 | contig 46500 bp, 43 predicted proteins | sample GEODES005metaG_FD_111479 | JGI IMG/M metagenome (GOLD analysis project Ga0164294, IMG submission 111479) | Oligotrophic lake water microbial communities from Sparkling Lake, Wisconsin, USA - GEODES005 metaG | ecosystem: Environmental > Aquatic > Freshwater > Lake | place: USA: Sparkling Lake... | reverse complement strand
ATTACTGTAAATAGTTTACCAACTGTTTCGGTTGCAGTGTCACCTTCTTCTACTATTTGTTCAGGAATCGTTGATACACTTTCCGCAATAGCAACTTCAGACATTAGTACCATGATCAGTAGTTATCAGTGGAAAACAAACGGTGTAAATATTGAAAGTCAAACAGCTTCCATTTTTACAACTCCTACCTCTGGTAATTATTCTGTGTTAGTAACAGATGACAATGGTTGTCAAAGAACAAGTGCTACAAGTGTAATTGCAGTTAATCCATTACCTACATTACAAATTACTAATCCACCGACAGTTTGTTCTCCTGCGGTGGTAAATCTTACAGCCAATAATGTAACGGCGGGTTCAACTGGTTCGCTTACCTATACTTATTATAAAGATTCGCTGGGTACCATTATTCTGTCTAACCCAAGTTCTGTTAGCATTGCAGGAACTTATTATATTAAAGGAACTACTGCGGGTGGTTGTTCTTCCGAGATGAAGCCGGTAGAGGTTACTATTACTAATCCATTTGTTACTATTACCAACCCTGTACCTGTTTGTTCACCTTTTACTATCGATTTAAGAAGCAGTAGAATTACAGCTGGATCAACTGATGGATTAACCTTCACTTATTTTACAGATTCTGCTGCAACCAATAGTTTAGATTACTTTGCTTCTTTATCTGCGGGTCGAGGTACATATTATATTAAAGGAACCAATAGCAATGGTTGTATATCCATTCGTCCTGTTGTTGTGTCAGTGGTTGACTTACCTACTCTTGTGATAACCAATCCTGAACCGGTTTGTAAGCCTGCTGTAGTTAATATCGCCAGCGCTTCTGTACTGGCTGGTTCTTCTACTGGAACAGCATTGCTCTATTTTAGAGACAATACTCTTTTAGACACAATAATAACACCTAACGCCATAAGTAGCTCGGGTACCTATTATATCCAATCCACCAATTCTACTGGATGTGTTTCATTGGGTTCTGTAAATGTTTCCATACTTGAACAACCAACTGTAGCAGCCATCACTGGCTCAACAACCCTATGTGCTGGATCAACTACTGCCTTGTCAAATTCAGTGGCAGGTGGTGTATGGTCAAGTAGCAATGTAGCGGTAGCAACTGTAAATAGCTCTGGCGTTGTAACAGGTATTTCTGGAGGCACTGTAACTATCAGCTATACATTGTCAAATGGTTATTGTGCCACTGCAGCAAATGCGGTAGTTACAGTGAATGCATTGCCTGAATTAAATGCTATTACTGGTACATCTATACTATGTGCCGGATCTACTGCCGCCTTGTCAAATGCAGTAGCAGGTGGAGTATGGTCAAGTAGTAATGTATTAGTGGCAACTGTAAATAGCTCAGGTGTAGTAACAGGTATTTCTGGAGGAACTGCAACTATCAGTTATTCAGTATCTAATACTTATTGTACCAATGTAGTTGCTAAAGTAGTTACAGTAAATGCATTGTCTGCATTAACTGCTATTACTGGTAATACAACGGTTGAAGTTGGTCTGACAACCGCTTTGTCAAATACAAATTCTGGCGGCATTTGGAGCAGTAGCAATTCTTCTTTGGCACCGATTGATGCGATTGGAGTGGTTACTGGTGTTGCAGCTGGAAATGTAACAATTACTTACACCGTTACAAATAGTAGTGGATGTATTAACAGTGTATCGGCAAGTATTACTGTAACTCCTTCGTCTATTAGGCTTATAAGGCCTGAGATAACAGGGTCTAATACAGTATGTGTTGGATCAAACTCCACCTTAACTAGCTCAATAGCAGGCGGTGTTTGGAGCAGCAGTAATTCTTCAATCGCAACTATCAATAGTAATGGTGTGGTGAGTGGTATATCTGCTGGTACGGCTGTAATAAGTTATACGATCACCGTTGGAGGCACTACCTCTGTTGCAACATTTACTTTGGTTGTATCTCCAATGATACCGGTACCTGTAGTTAGTAATACTACTCCATTCTGTATAGGTTCTAATACCGAATTTTCAACCAATGTACCTGGTGGTGTTTGGTCTGTTGGCGATACTAATATTGTAAAAATTAATAGCCTAGGAATAGTAAAAGCGATTGCAGCTGGAACTTCTGAAATTATTTATACAATACCTAATAATATTTATTGTTATTCTACAGCAAGGGTAAGTATAACTATCAATCCATTGCCTAAAGTATTGATTAATCAACCTGCGGCTATTTGTTCATCGGCTACGTTGGATTTAACAATGGATTCAATTACTGCAAGATCAACAGCTGGTCTGAATTTCAGTTATTGGAAAAATAGTGCTGCCACCCAAGTGATTGCATCACCAGGAGTAATCAATGCTGCTGGAACTTATTATATAAAAGGTACCGATCCTGTTACTGGATGTTTTGTAATTCAGCCGGTAAATGTTACCATTAATGCGCTAACAACTTTATCAAGTATCACGGGTCCTACAGAAATCTGCGCTGGCACTCCTGCTACACTTGCAAACGCTACCACAGGCGGTGTATGGTCAAGTAGCAATACTAAACTGGCAACTATTTCTAGTGCAGGTGTAGTGACTGGATTATTTGTTGGTATTGATACAATTAGCTACACAGTTACCAATTCAACAGGATGTATTAATAAAGTAATATCCATTTTAAAAATCAAAAACTGTTTACCTCCATTAGAGGTAGTTGAAAAAATAAGTAAGCCAGTCATTCAAGGTGATGGTACTTATAATGTAACTATTTCTATCTATGTTAAAAATCCTACTGCTTTGAATTTTGATAGCGTGCAATTAAACAATGATTTGAAAAAGACATTCATCAGTCCGACTACTTTCAAATTAAAGTCTTTAAATGCCTATGGAGGTTTGATAGCCAATAGTTCATTTGATGGCATAACTAATAAAGATTTGCTAACGTACAAGAGCAAATCGATGGCCAACCAAAGAGATTCAGTAGTGTTGGTTGTAAACTTTAGTGCCAATGGTTTTGTAGGTAACTTATTTAATCAAACCGACCTCAATGCATTTTCGCCTTATGGTTGGGTCACTAACACTTCTTCTAATTTAGATGAATTGACTGGTGCTATTTCAGTTGCGCCTTCAAAATTTGTTATTGAAGAGATTCAAGTTTTTATACCCGATGCATTCTCTCCAAACGGCGATGGAGTCAATGACCGTTTCCAAATAGGCCGTCCAAGTAACACCAAGGTATCTCTAAGTGTTTATAACCGTTGGGGTGTAATGGTGTATACCAATGACAATTATGCCAATGAATGGGATGGGTATGGAGTAGGTAGTTTCTTAGGGAAAAAACTTTTAGAGGGAACTTATTATTACAACGTTACCATACGTTATACAAATCCTGCGCTCAATAAAAAATTAGCTGGATTTATAACGCTGAAAAGGTAAGCATTGAATTAAAATTAAAGTGTTGATTAATTAAGAAAAAAAACGAGTTTGTTATTGATAATAAATAGTAAATGAAATATAATGGCCTATTCTTTTAAATTATTTCGGATTTTGCTAGTAATGGTTTTTCTGATAACCTTTGGTCAGGCCTATAGTCAGAAGGAGGCAATGTATTCGCAATATATGTTTTCTATGATGACTATTAATCCTGCTTATGCTGGTGTTAATGGCAAGCCAACTTTGTCTTCTATTTTCAGAAACCAATGGGTTGGGATTGAAGGTGCGCCGTCAACAACTTTATTGACCTATGATATGCCTTTTAGTAAGGATAGGTTGGGGGCTGGATTAAAAATTATTGATGACCGATTAGGTATTGAGCATACTACTACTTATAGTTTGGGCATGTCAACGCATTTTAAACTTTCACCTTATTCTCGACTTTCTTTTGGACTAGATTTTGGTAGAAAAATGTATGAAGCAAGTCTCTCATTGGCTAATACTTATACTGCAGGTGATGCGAGTTTTTCACAAAATGTGAGAGGTGGTGTGAGTCAATTGGGTACGGGAATTTTTTATGATAATCGAAGATTATCCATTGGCCTTTCTTCACCGAATATATTAAAATCAGACATCACAATTAGTCAAATAGATTTTGGAAAATCTTCGTCCTTTACTGCCATTCATCTGTTTACTTATGTGGGGTATAGTTTTGACATCAATGAAAATGTAAAGTTTAAGCCATCGATAATGGCAAAATCTGTAAGTGGTTCTTCTTTACAGCTAGACTTGAATTCAAATGTTTGGTTAAAGGATTTGATTGGTATTGGTGCATCTTATAGAACTGGTGATGCGATAGTGGGTATGTTGCAATGTAAATTAAAAAAATCTTTTCAAGTAGGGTATTCCTATGATTCTCCTATCAATACATTGGGTGCAAACAATGGAGGATCTCATGAAATTTTTATGCTCATTCAATTTAAAGCAATAGAAAAAAAATAATCCTATTTTCAAATTCATCAATTTAAATTTTTTATTTTGAATACAAACTTTGTTTATAATAAAATATTTCAACTGCAATTAATTGCATTGTTGGTTGGTGCGAGTTGCTCGGCCCAAACTTTCACAAACCATGCTTTCAATACTGCTGGCAATCAGATATCTATTGGTAAAAATAATTATGAGTGGAGTGTAGGTGAATCTTCAGCTATTAACACAATGCTAAACGATCGGCTGATGCTTACCAATGGGCTATTACAGTATAGTGTGCAGAATCAACCTCAAATTAATACAGTACCCTCTTTTTTACCAAATGAAGTAAAGGTGGGTCCTAACCCGATAACGACCATCGTAGAAGTGAACATTTTGCATGCAGAAAAGGGAAAGCATATGGTTGAATTATTGGATAATAAAGGAAATAAAATCAAGGGCGTACAAATTAATTATTCTGGAATGGGCGCTTATCAAAAGTGGGATATTGACGGTCTTCCGGCAGGACAATATTTTATAAACATTCAACAAACGCATGCGGTGAATGGCAGATTGGTTAAGCAAGGGGCTTACCAAATTGTTAAAACGAATTAAGTAAGTTTTAACTGATTAATTAACAATCAATGATTGAAGTTGAGGCAAAGTAAAGTAGGAAAAAGTGGTTGGTGAACGACAGCTTTAATTTAAAAAATAAAGAATAAAACATATCAAATAAAATTTATAAAACTCTAATTCAGGAATACACTTAATCTTACATACAATGCATAAAATAATGAAACAATTTAACAAGGCAATTCTGTTCATCAGCTTTCTTGCCATTGGTTTTGCTGGTTTCGCTCAGGCACCCAATTTATTAAACTACCAAGCCGTAGCGCGTAATTCGGTGGGTAATCCTTTGCCCAATCAAAAGATGAACCTTCGCCTGTCAATACATAATTTTTCTAGCACAGGTTCGGTAGTTTATACTGAAACACGCGCTATTACTACCAATGCGGGTGGTTTATTTTCAGTACAGATTGGAAGTGCCGGAACGACCGCTTCCACTGGAACACTGAGTGGAGTAAATTGGCTGGATGGTGATAAATTTTTACAGGTAGAAATTGACCCTGATGCAAATAATAATTATTCAAACTTGGGTAATGTACAATTGATTAGTGTGCCCTATGCTTTATCTTCTGTATCTGCTACTAATGCTGTTACAGCCAATAAACTAAGTGGATTAAATACGAGTGTAGCTACTTTGAACAATGTTAGCGGAACCAATACGGGAGATAATGCAGTGAATAGTTTGTATGCAGGATTGGTAAGTAATGCAACACACACAGGAGATGCTACAGGAAGTACTGCTTTGACTGTAAAAGGAATTAATGGAACACCATTAAGTGGATTGGGAACTGGGATTTTAAAAAATACAACAGGCACTGGAGTGCCAAGTATTGCAGTAGCCGGTACAGATTATTTGTCACCAACAGGCAGTGCATCTGGCTTAACTAACTTTCCAACATTGAATCAAAGCACTACCGGTAATGCATCAACTGCAACAAAATTAGCTGCTCCAAAAAATATCAATGGTATTCCTTTTGATGGAAGCGCTGATATTACTATTTCTGCTTCTGTAGATGTAAATCAGTTAACGGGTAACACATTGAATTCAACGATAACAGGTTCTAGTTTAACGAGTGTAGGAACCTTAAATAATTTAACCGTTACCAATCCAATTGTTGGTAGTGTAAATGGTAATGCATCAACTGCAACAAAATTAGCTGTTCCAAAAAATATCAATGGTATTCCTTTTGACGGAACTGCTGACATCACTATTTCTGCTTCTGCTGATGCGGGGACTTTAACGGGTACTACTTTGAAATCAACCGTAACTAGTTCTAGTTTAACGAGTGTAGGAACCTTAAGTAATTTAACAGTAACCAATCCGATAGCAGGAAGTATAAATGGCAATGCATCAACTGCAACAAAATTAGCTGCTCCAAAAAATATCAACGGTATTCCTTTTGACGGAAGTACTGATATTACTATTTCAGCTTCTGCTGATGCGGGGACTTTAACGGGTACTACATTAAATTCAACGATCACAAGTTCTAGTTTAACGAGTGTAGGAACCTTAAGTAATTTAACAGTAACCAATCCGATAGCAGGAAGTATAAATGGTAATGCGGCAACGGCAACAACTGCTGGAAACATAACTGCAACGAGTAACAATACCTTAACTACTTTATCAAATTTATTCTCCGTAGGAACCATTACAACTGGAGTTTGGAGTGGTACAACTTTATCAATAGAAAAAGGGGGAACTGGATTAACATCTCCAGGTTCGAATGGCCAGGTGTTAACTTCTACAGGAACTGGGACACTTTCATGGACAACAATTTCAGCAGGCGGTAGTGGTATTCCTTACACTGGTGCAACAGGTGCAGTAGATTTAGGTGCCTATGATTTAAAAGTTAACGGATTAACAATCGGTAAAGGTTCGGGAAATATAAATGGTAATACAGCAACTGGTTCTGATGCATTAAAAAATAATACAACAGGCTATGATAACACGGCAAATGGATTTCAAGCGCTTAAAAATAATACCACAGGCAATAGAAATACTGCCAATGGCATGTCGGCACTTTTGAGTAACACAACTGGCCAGGTTAATACGGCAATTGGATATTTGGCTTTGACATCCAATACAGAAGGGTCATGGAATACAGCGAATGGTATTGGCGCATTACAATTAAATACAACCGGCGGTTTTAATACGGCAATCGGAACTAATTCACTGTTAAATAATAATGGCAATTATAATATTGCATTGGGTTCAGCTAGTTTGCAAGGTAATACAAGTGGAGAATCCAATACATCCATTGGTTTTAATTCAAATAGTAGTAATACAACTGGTAATAATAATACTTCAGTAGGTACTGGTAGTTTGGGAACCAATACAACAGGTTCTAATAATACGGCTATAGGTTTAGGAGCAGATGTTGCTACTAGCAACTTAAGCAATGCCACAGCCATTGGTTATAATGCAAAAGTTGCTTCTAGTAATTCTATTCAATTAGGAAACACAAGTGTTGACAGTGTAAAAACAAGCGGATTGATTACAGCTGGTACTGTAACTTATCCGAAAGCGCATGGCACGAGTGGTCAGGTATTGAGTACGACAGGAAGTGGTACATTAACTTGGACTACAGTATCTGGAGGAAGCGCTGGCGTTCCCTACACTGGTGCCTCGGGTGCTGTTAATTTAGGGGCTTATGATTTAAAAGTAAATGGTATAAATATTGGCTTGGGTGGTGGCAGCAATGGTTCTAATACTTCTGTGGGTTCTAACGCCTTGTATGCAAATACACTCGGAGTTGTTAATACAGCAATAGGTTCTTATTCCTTAGGACAAAATACTACAGGAAGTTATAATACTAGTATTGGGCGAGATGCACTTTCTTATAATACTAGCGGTAACTTTAATACTGCTATAGGTACTTCTTCACTAGGTTATAACAATGGAGAACAAAATACTGCAGTAGGAAGGGGAAGTTTGGGAAGAAATACAACTGGAAATTATAACACTGGTATTGGAGATGTTGCTTTATACGGGAATACAACGGGAATTAATAACACAGCCTTAGGTTTAACAGCTCTTTCTGTAAATACAACTGGATCAAATAATACTGCCATTGGAGCAGAAGCCAATGTAACAGCAGTAGGATTAAATAATACAACGGCAATTGGTTATCGGGCTTCTGTAAGTGCTGATAATACTATACAGCTCGGAAATACTAGTGTTGAAAATGTAAAAACAAGCGGAAAGATTACAGCTGGTACTGTAACTTATTTAAATACACATGGAATATCAGGACAAGTATTAACTACATTAGGATCTGGAACGTTAAGTTGGACAACAGCACAGAATCCCTTAGACACGGCCTCCTTGTCGAGTCGCATCAACGCCAAGTCGAGTTTATCTGATACCATTTTGTTGAATTTGACAAGTAGATTCGCAAAGAAGTTTAATACATCAGATACTAGTAATTTGAATTTGACAAGTAGATTCGCAACGAAGTTTAATACATCAGATACCAGTTTTTTGAATTTGACAACCAGATTTTCAACGAAGCTAAACGCAACGGACACGGCCTCCTTGTCGAATCGAATAGATTCTAAGATGAATAAGGTGGACACCACCTATATGTTATCAGGTTATTTGAGAAAATCAGATAACGCTACAACAGCAACCCTTGCAGGTAATATAACGGCCACTTCAAATACCACCCTAACCTCACTTGCAAGTCTAAACACCGTTGGTACCATTACTTCTGGAACCATCAGCTTATCAACCAATATATCAACCACAGGAACATTAAAAGCTGGTACCATTACTTATCCAAATACTGCTGGAACGAATGGATATTATTTAAAGACCGATGGAACTGGAACAGCATCTTGGGCTGCGGTTTCTAGCGGTGGCTCTGGCTCTGGAGTGCCTTACACTGGTGCCACGGGTGCGGTTAATTTAGGTGCTTATGATTTAAAAGTTCAAGGGTTAACCATTGGGTTAGGAAATGGGAGCACAAGTAGTAACACTGCTTTCGGGCTCAATGTTCTAAGAAGTGCCACTGGCATTGATAATACAGCGATGGGAAAAGATGCATTGTATACCAATACTTCGGGTGCCAGCAATGTTGCTATTGGAACAGTTGCTTTATATTCAAATTCTACAGGTGGTGAAAATAGCGCATTCGGAATGTATTCATTGTTTAATAATACAGGGTCTTTTAATACAGGGATTGGTATGCATGCACTTGAAACTAACACTACTGGAACACGTAATACAGCTATTGGTGTATGGGCAAATGTTACATCTGGTGGTTTAACCAATGCAACTGCTGTTGGATATAATGCTCAGGCAACTGCTAGCAATTCTGTTAGATTAGGTGACGCAAACATTTCTAGTATTGGTGGTAATGTAGGTTGGACCGCAGCATCAGATGTTAGGATTAAGAAAAATATTACCAACTCCAATTACGGCCTGTCTACTGTAATGCAGTTAAGACCTGTTGAATATAATTTAATCAGTAATGATTTAAAACAAGTTGGATTTATAGCTCAAGAAGTAAAAAAATTAGTTCCTGAAGTAGTTACTGGAAAAGAAGGAGACCTTAAAAAAGGAGAGATACTTGGAATTACTTATGCCAATCTAGTTCCTGTTCTCACCAAAGCAATCCAAGAGCAACAGGCCATTATTGATAATCAAAATAAAAGATTATCTGAATTAGAATCATTGGTAAAAAAATTGGAAGCAGCTAAATAATAAATATAGTTTAAGGTATTAATAGAAATCAAAAGAACTTAAATATTCTTACCCGATATCCAGTGAAAAAACTTTGCAGTGAATAGCAAAATTATTACTTCAAGGGGTGTACTTTATAAAAAGTGCACCCCTTTTTTATTATAAGAAGGTTGCGATCTGATTTTGAAAATAGATCACTAACTTAGTCTACCAACTCAACCAATGAATGATGAATAAAAATTTCCTACTCTTTTTACTTACGTTAATGTTTGTTACTAGCATTTATGCTAAAAAAAATAAACATAGTAAAACAGCTGCTCATAAAAGTTACAAAGGATTAGTGATGGCTGGCTACCAGGGTTGGCATAATACGCCCACCGATGGTGCTAATCGAGGCTGGGGTCATTATCTACAAAATGGTGTATTTGGTCCAGGTAATCTTAAAATAGATATTTGGCCTGAATTGAGTGAATACAAAATAATGTATCCTACTCCTTTTTTTCATAAAGATAGTTCAGTAGCCATGCTGCCTAGCGATCATGATTATGCTACCACTGATCTTCGTTTTGGTTGGATGAAGGACTATGGTGTTGATGGAGTATTCATGCAAAGATTTATTGGAAACACAAGGTTGGGAGATACACGCAATCATTTCAATAAAGTATTAGCAGATGGACTAATAGCGGCTAGAAAATATGGTCGCGCTATTGCAGTGATGTATGATTTTTCGGGTATGCGCGATACATTGGATATACCCGTTTTTATTCGTGATTGGAAAAACTTAGTGGATAGTATGAAAATTACAAGTGGTGGTAATCATCAACCCTATTTGTATCACAATGGAAAACCTTTGGTGGTTCTTTGGGGTGTAGGTTTTAATGACGGACGTCGCTATACCACTAATACGATTGCCCGCATCGTCGACTTCTTACAAAATGACCCAGTGTATGGAAATTGCTCGATAATGCTTGGTGTGCCAACCTTTTGGCGTCAATTTGGTAATGATACAGAAAAAAATCCTGCACTACATGAGCTCATAAAAAAAGTAGACATCATTCATCCATGGACGGTGGGTCGTTATATAAATGAAAAGACTTTTTTAAAATACAATGAAATAGAAAAAGCAGATATACTTTGGTGCAAAGAAAATAAAGTGGATTATGCACCCACTTGTTTTCCAGGATTTAGTTGGCACAATCTTAATTTAAAAACACGCTTCGATCAGATCAAACGCGATAGAGGAAATTTCTTTTGGAATCAATTATCGGCTGCAATAAAAAATGGAGCCGAAATGATTTATGTAGCTATGTTTGATGAAGTAGATGAAGGAACTGCTATTATGAAAGTATCACAAGATCCTCCCATTGGCCCTAGTCCATTTCTTGTTTTCGAAGAGGGTATTCCATCAGATTATTATTTGTATTTAACAGGCTATGCCAGTCGAGTGTTGAAAGGAAAAATTTCTTTACCCTCGTCTATTCCACTTCCTATGTCTGCCTTGTCGGCAGTGAAGAAATAATACATTGATGCATTGGATAATAATGTAAGGTCAAGATTTTATTTCTATTATTTCACTACTCCCTTTACCTTCATTTTTAATCCATAAACCCTTCCCATAGCGGTAATGAAAAGTAGATCTCTATTTTTCCCACCAAATACTACATTGGCTGTCCAACCCTCACCGGTTGGCACATTGAATATTCTTTCACCCTTTTGATTAAAAGCAGTTACACCCAAACTGTTCGTCAAATAAACATTTCCTTGCTCATCAATGGTCATGCCGTCCGTTTTCATTTTACAAAAAACTTGTCTGTTCGAAAGGCTGCCATCTTTTAAAATATCGTAGACATAAGTTACATCGGGCTTTATATTTCCTACATATAATTTTTTACCATCGGGCGATCCAACAATTCCGTTTGGTTCAATTAGGTTTTCATCCAATCTTTTTAATGTTTTACTATTAGGACTGAGGTAATATAAATAAGCGCCACCCTGCTCCATTCCAAGACGTCGTGGATCATCAGAGGACCAATAATCTCTAGCATACCTTGGATCAGTTATATATATTCCACCATTTTTTGGATTGATCCATAAATCATTCGGACCATTTAATATTTTGCCTTCATAATTTTTTGCGATTACTTTATGATTACCTTTTTTATCTATCCGCCATATCTCTCCTTCCATATCTGCACAAGTAATTAGATTGCCGGCTGCATCAAAGTACATTCCATTGGCGCGACCACCCGAATTAGTAGAAAAGGTGGTAAACGCACCAGTTTTTGCTGACCATTGAATGATTTTATCATTCGGTTGATCGGTAAAGAAAACGTTACCCTCTTTGTCCACTGCCGGCCCTTCCGTAAAACTATAGCCCTCACCCAACATTTCAAGTTTTGCATTCGGTGCTACAATACCCGTAGGGTCATAAATTTCACTATCAACTTTTGGTTGAATAAATGCATAAAATAAAAATGCAAATAATACATAGGCTAAAATAAAATGGAATTTTTTCATAAAGCTTTTATCAAGAATTTAATTAATAAACGGTTTAAGAAGATAAGTTATTGGTAAACTTTATCCTTCATGACGTTTTCCTTCAGCTACCTTAAATACATGCAAAATTGCAGGGAATATAGCATCCATCGTTTCCTCTGCTCCACGAGGGGATCCAGGTAAAGTAATTACTAAAGTATTTTTAATGAATCCTGCCACACCTCTTGATAGCATTGCAAGTGAAGTTCTTTGCTGTCCATAGTTTCGGGCCGCCTCCATTACTCCCGGAATTTCACGGTCTAGCAATGGACTGATGGCATCTGGGGTAAGATCCTTGGGTGAAAGCCCCGTACCACCGGTAAATAAAACCAATTGAAAACCCTCTTCGCTTAACTCTTTAGCTATTGATTGAATAGCCGCTACTTCATCTGGAATGATTGTATATTTCTCTGTAGATACATTTAACTGATTTAATTTTTCAATTATTTTCTTTCCAGAGCCATCTTCATTTTTCCCGGCAGATACTGTATCAGAGCAAACAATAACAGCACAGCGAATATTGAAGAGAGAATCATTTTTTAAATCAGTCTTTCCACCTGATTTACTTTCTAATCGAATCGTTGAAATTTCTACTCCTTTGTCAATTGGCTTCAACATGTCATACATGGTAAGCGCTGTTATAGAAGCGCCATGCATCGCTTCTACTTCTACTCCCGTTTTATAAATAGTGTGCACTTCTACCGTAATGATAATTGATAGTCCATTTATCTCATGATGTATAGAGGCAAATTCTATTGGCAATGGATGGCAATCTGGAATTAAATCACTCGTCTTTTTTATACCTAATAATCCCGCTGCTCTTGAAAATTCAAACACATCTCCCTTAGCTACTTTCTTTTCTCTAATGGCATCGATAGTGGATTGCTTGGATACAGTAAGTATTGCAGTTGCAATTGCCTTTCGAAGCGTATTGTTTTTATGTGTAATGTTTACCATGATTATTTATTCTCCTTCCATTGATAGGTTTCGTTAGTAAATAATTCCTTCCCCCAGATAGGTAAAGACGATTTTATATTTTCTACCAATTCCTCGCAGGCATTGATCGCAGCTTTTCTATGCTTGGAAGAGGTAAATACAAATAAAGATATTTCACCCGTAGCTACTTTACCCAAACTGTGGTATACGTGCATACAAGTGAGGTCATATTTTGCAAAAATAGCTTCTCTTATCTCATGCATTTTTTCATTGGCCATTTCTTCATAACAGGTATATTCAATCGCAGCAACTTCTTTGCCATCGATTTTATCAGCTCTTACCTGCCCTAGAAAAATACTGTGCCCTCCAATGTCTTTTTTACTGCTGTGATTTTGAATACTCTTTCCAATAAAATCTGCAGTCACAGGACCAGCAATGAAAATATTTTTTATTTTTTTCTCTATCATCTTTTTTCAGTGGATTTTGTTTTTAAACCATTCTGTAATGCCACCCTTTAGACTGTAAATTATTTTTTTATTACCAAATTTATCAAATAAGATTTGAGCAGCCTGCAAACTTCTTTTTCCAGATTGGCAAAACACTACAATTTTCTCTTTTTTTATGGCGGCTATATTTTCTTTGAATTGCGAAAGCGGAATTTGATAGTAATTAATATCAGTTAGTATGGGCGTTTCACCCAACTCTCTTACGTCAATAATTTCAACATCAGCGGTGTTAGCAATTTTATTGAAATTTTCAATGTCGATTTCAAATTTATTATTTTTAGAAGCACAAAACCATTCATAATCCATTTTAATAAAATCAGCTTCATTGGCTGGCAGTAGAGATCGAGTTGATGAATTTGCCACAATTTCAATCTCATACAGTTGGTTGGTAAGAGAATGATAAGTCAATACAGTATTGATCAATGGCTTTCCAATTCCGGTTATCAGTTTAATGGTTTCACTCGCTTGCATACTACCAATGATGCCTGGCAAAACGCCTAGCACGCCAGCTTCTGCACAATTTAGAACCTCTCCATCAATAGGGGGCGTGGGAAATAGATCACGGTAATTAGCCGGAGTAACACTACTAGCTAAATGACAATTTAAAATAGCCACCTGTCCTTCAAATTGCGAAACAGCACCATATACGATGGGTTTATTTAGTAATACACAGGCGTCATTGATAAGGTAGCGGGAAGAAAAATTATCTGTTGCATCAATCACTATATCATACTGATTGATAATCGCTAATGCATTGCTAGTGCTTAACCGTTCATTGTAATCAATGATAGTAATTTCAGGATTCAATTTTGCTAAATGCTCTTTTGCAGTGGAAGCCTTCGGAAGACCAACATCATCAACAGTAAATAATATTTGCCGATGCAGGTTGGTAATGGAAACAATGTCTTCATCAACAATTCCAATAGTACCTACTCCAGCCGCTGCAAGGTATTGAAGTACCGGACAGCCCAATCCTCCGGCACCTACCACCAATACTTTTGATTGAAGTAGTTTATGCTGACCTTCTAATCCAAATCCTTTTAAAAGGATCTGGCGCTGGTATCTTTCATATGATGGAGTTTGCTCTTTCATTTTTTATCCTCCAGAAAAAGGCGGTAACAATGCTACCGTGCATTGATCGGTTAACAAGGTATTTGCTGAAATAATTTTTTTATCTACTGCAATTACAAAAGTTGATTGGGTTAAAGAAGGATAAGTATTTTGAAGGGACTTCACCATACTATCAGTATCTAAAGTATTTTCTACTGTTATTTTATCAACTCCTGTGATATCTGCGAGTTGTCCAAAAAGCATAATATGAACCTTCATTATTTTATTTTTTAAATTATTTTAAGCACTCGTAAATATTAATTTTACGGCAGCAAGCAGCAACACGATTGCCAAAATATTTTTTAATATAGTCTGCTTAAATTTTATTGCTCCAAGATAAGCACCCAATAGTCCACCTGCAAATGCCACCAATACATAGCCTATCATAGCTGAACTAAATTGAATCCCCTTGGTATATTGTCCGGCTAAACCCGCTAGGGAATTTACAAAAATAAACAATGCACTGATCGCAGCAGTCTGTTTTTGATCGGTCCACTTTAAAAACAACAGAACTGGAGATAAAATAATACCTCCTCCAATTCCAATTAATCTTGAAAGAAATCCTATAGCTGCACCAATCAATAATGAGAGGGGAGTGCTTGATTTTTTTTGTTCAGTAGCGGGTGTATTACTAAATAATAAAAATCTTGCTACCGGTATGAGCAGTAATAATCCTAATATTTTTTTATACAAAGCTCCATCCAATATCAATAAGCCTCCTACAAAAGCCATCGGAATGGAAGCCAATGCCAATGGAAGAAATATTTTTTTGATGAAATAGTTTCCTCTGTAAAATTGTATAAATGCAGTAAGCGATACAAATAAATTAAGTAGTAGTGCAGTAGGCTTCATTACCTCTGGACTAAAACTAAATAAAGCCATTAGGGCAAGGTATCCGCTTGCGCCTCCATGACCTACAGATGCATATAAAAATGCAACCAAAAATAATAGACCGTATAATAAAATTAAATTTTCAGCCATGTCCTTAATTTATTCTGGTAAAAAGTGAATGAGTACGTTTTCACCTATTTCACAATAGCCAGTATTTTCTCCTAACACTATTAAACAATTTGCTTGTGCAAATGAGCTCAATCGATAACTTTCTTGTGCACCTAAAGGCAATACTGTTTCTCCATCGTAATAGCCTTTTAAAAATTGAGTAAGTCCAGCAACCTTATTAATCGATTTCAAAAGAGGAACTTCTAATTTTTTTAATCCTCCTAATTGATTACTTAATTGCTGTAGTGCTGGAAACAGGTATTCATAATAACAAGTTAGTACCGAAGAAGGATTGCCCGGTAAGCCAAAAATCAATTTATTTTCTTTCTTGCCGAAGTACAATGGCTTTCCAGGTTTTTGTTTTATTCGGTGAAATAATTTTGTTACGCCACAATTTTCTGCTGCTTGCAACACATAATCATAATCGCCTACGCTAATACCACCCATTAATACAATTACGTCTGATGCACTGATTGCTTCCTCTAATGTTTTTTGTAAAACATTCAAATTATCTTCTGCCCAAAAAACTTTTATTTCATTGATATTAAGTTGTTGCAATGCTGCTGTAATGGTAGTGGAATTAGATTCGTATACTTGACCAAACTGTAAGGTTTTTCCTGCTGCTTGCAATTCATTTCCAGTAACGATAATACTAACGGTAGGTTTTGGAAAAACGGATACCGAAGTAATACCTATTCCAGTTAGAAAGCCAATTGAACCAGGTGTTAATTTACTTCCCGCTTTTAATGCTAACTCTCCTAGTTTTATATCAGCACCCATTGGCCGAACGTTTATCCCTACTTGTATATTTTGATCTTCGATTGTTAATATACCTTTTGCAACTGTAACCTTTTCTTGCATTACCACTGTATCAGTTCCCTGAGGAACAGGGGCTCCAGTAAAAATTCGAACCGCTTTTTCGGATGAGTAAGTTTTAGTGATATTGCTTCCTGCAGCAATTTCTCCTTCAATTTCGAGTGCTCCATTATTTATCCAATTGTCAAAGCAAAACGCATATCCATCCATTGAAGATTGATTGAAAGGCGGAGAATCAATCATTGAAAAAACATCTGAAGCTAGGGTAAGCCCTGCTGCTTGTAGTAGCGGCAATTGAACTGGATTGAGCGGACTTACCTGTTCTTGAATTATTTTTTTTGCTTCGTTTACGCTTATCATAATTGGGTAAATAATTTATCCGCCAATGGTAATCATCGATCTGTTTTGAATTTCTTCTGCATGCACCTTTTCAAAATCTGCAGTAAATTGTCCGCCTAATTCTTTTGCTTTACTCGCAATACTTTTTTGTATCAGCGGTAAAATATCTTCTCCATTTCTAAAAGCAGTTAACAGATCAGTCTCCTCTTTTGAAAATAGACAGTTCTTCATTTTTCCATCTGCCGTTAGTCGCATCCGATTGCAGCCACTACAAAATGGAGAAGTCATGGTGCTGATTACAGCAAAGGAACCAGCATGTCCTGGAACCGTATATTTTTTTGCAGTATCATGTATTTCATCATCAAGTCGAACAATTGGATATTTAGTTTGTACTAGATCCAAAATTTCTTGCCAGGTAAATACCTTATTACTTGTCCATCGGTTGCCACTGAAGGGCATAAATTCAATAAATCTTATTTGTATAGGAGTGACTTTGGTCCACTCAATAAAATTGTTGATTTCTCCATCATTCATTCCTTTCATTACTACCACATTCACTTTTACCTGAAAGCCATTGCGGATTAGTAATTGGATATTGTCATATACTAATTTAAATTGATCGCGTCGGGTAAGCAACATAAATCTATCCGATTGCAAAGTATCCAGACTGATATTAAGTGTTTGAATATTTGCCTCCTTTAATAACTCTATATATTCGTGAACACGTGTACCATTGGTAGTCAGTGTTAGTTTTACCGGTAATTTTGAAAGAGAAAGAATTATTTTTCCAGCATCTTTTCTTACTAGAGGTTCACCGCCAGTTAGTCTTATTTTGTTTACTCCTTGGGCTACAAATATTTTGGAGATGGATTCAATTTCATCGGGCTGCATTAATCTACTAACTGGCGTAAATTCATATTCCTCTTCGGGCATGCAGTAAAAACAACGGAGGTTGCAATTATCAGTAAGTGATATTCTTAAATAATTATGTTTACGTCCAAAAGAGTCTAGAATCATTGAATCAATCTATTTTAAATAATTTATTTTTAATGCCCTTAAATATTTTTTTAAGAATTTAACTTGCAGAAGTTGATTCTAAAATTTTGATCCCTTTATCAATAAATCATAATCTCCTGTTGTGTCAATATCAATTTCTCCAAAAAGAAAATTGACTGTTTCTACCCAATCTGGATTTGATTTCATGATTTTTTTTGCTCCACTGTCTCCTTTCAAAGAAAGTAGCGATGCAAATATAGTTTTATCAAATAAAGCAGGCGTACCAATATTATTTTTATAACTGCTGGCTACAATCGGTTTGAGAGAATAATTATATTTTTCGACTAAGTCAGTTAATAACTTTGCCGTTACATAAGGCTGATCACAAACCATAATAATTACCCCTTCTATTGTTGGATTAATTCTAATCAGTTCTTCCATCCCGCATCTAATAGAGGAGGCCATTCCTTCGCTCCATTGTTGATTGATAACAACCTTCGTGCTTAAGTGGTCTATTGATTTTTTTAATAAATCGGCATTGGCTCCTAGTACCGTTACAATGGGTTGTAGTTGTGTTTCAATGGCTACTTGTAAACTGTACTCTAGGAGGGTTTTACCTTTGTAATTTAATAATTGCTTTGGTTTACCCAATCGAGCGGACTGTCCCGCAGCAAGTAGGATAATTCCATAGGAATTTAATAAGCTATTTTCTTCGGTAGGGGGCATAGTAAGTCTGTACTCGAAGTTACTCTTAGTTCCTTAGATTTTTGAGATAGTAATTGAGAATATATATCCTTGGCGATATAGAAAGAGAGGGCTATCGAAAGGTAGCCAATAGTCAAATATTTGAGATAAGATCTAATTAAAATTTTATGCTATATATCCGCTTGAAAAATGGATTATGTCTTCTTAATCAACTAACAATGCCAATTTTATTTTCGCTCTGCCTTCACCTGCTCTAGTTTAATCATCGGCTGTTTGTTACCCCAACTATTGGAAACAAAATTTAATACATCAGCAATTTCTTGATCTGATAGTTGGTTGAAGGGAGGCATCACAGCGTTATAAACTTCGTCGTTTACTTTTATTTCTCCTTCTAATCCTTTGATCACTACTCCGATAATCTGTTTTTGATTTTTTAACCAATTTGAATTGACCAAGGGTGGAAATGCGCCCCCTAGTCCCTCACCAGTTGGCATATGACAACTAGAGCAATTGGCTGAATAGATATTTTCACCTCTTGTCATACTTTTTTGTAAAGTATTTTCTTGGGCAGATAATATTTTAAAAACTCCTGTAAAAAGAAGACACAATAAGAAAATTTTGTTATTCATAAAAAATTGATAAAATAAAAAGCTTTTTTAATTTTTCCAAAGATAGTTAAATGTTAAATAGTATAAAGTCAGTAAAATCTAATTTTCACAAAAAATTTGCTATCATAACCATTTATTATTTTGTTAAAAAAGCCTTTATCGATTCTTTTATACTCCGATGTTTTTTTATTAAGCTGGTCGCTTCTTCATTAGAGATATTTAATTCTTGCATTAATAAATGAATAGCTCTTTTATTTAATTTATTATTTGAAAGCTTCATTTCCATCATCTTATTTCCCTTCACTTTTCCTAGTTGAATCATAAGGGAAGTAGAAATCATATTCAAGGTCATTTTTTGAGCAGTACCTGCTTTCATGCGAGTGCTTCCAGTAACAAATTCCGGTCCAGTAATAAGCTCAATAGGGTAATCGGCCATCTGGGCAATACTGCTCATTGAGTTACAAACAATGCAGCCAGTAGTAATTCCTTTTTCTTTGGCAATGGCAATACCTCCTAATACATAGGGTGTTTCGCCAGATGCGGCAATGCCGATTAAAAAATCTTTCGAATTAATTTGGTGTTTATTTAAATCTATCCAAGCCTGATGATGGTCATCTTCTGCAAATTCAATTGCTTTTCTTATTGCATTATCTCCACCAGCAATAATACCTAACACTACTCCCTCTTCAACACCATAAGTAGGTGGAATTTCAGAAGCATCTAAAATGCCCAATCGACCACTCGTGCCAGCACCAATGTAAAAAAGTCGTCCACCACCCTGCATTTTTTTTAACGCGGCATTAATTAATTTTTCAATTTGAGGTAAGGCAGATTTTACTGTCTTTGCAATGCTTGCATCTTCATTATTGATGTCAGTAATCAATTCCAACACTGATTTCTTTTCCAAATCATCATAATGAGATGGTGATTCTGTATGGTTTATATGATTCATAATTAATAAAAATCACTTCAGGTATTAATTCGGAAAACTTATTTTCCCCATGTTTACCAATGGATGACCCGTCTCCATATTTCCTATTGAATTATTTTCACCTGCAACTGTTTCATTGGCTAATACAGCAAAAAGGACTGCCTCTTTTGCATTTGGATCAATACCTATTGTTTCAGTAGTAGAAAAACCAACATTGGGTAGTTGCTCCTGAATATTTCTAATCAATAAGGTGTTGTGAATACCTCCCCCACTAAAATAAATTTTTATATCATCCCAACCTTTAGTACATGCTATGATAGCCTGCACGATGGTATCTGCTGAAAATCGATTGAGCGTAGCCATCATATCTTCATGTGAAAGATTCGGTATGCCAGCTGCTAATTTAGCTTCCTCAATATAAATAAGATTAAATAATTCAGGCCCTGTTGTTTTTGGAAACTTTTTTTCAAAAAAAATATTTTTTTTCAAACAAGTAAGTAGGGCTTCATTAATAATTCCTTTACTCGCGATCGCTGATTGGTCATCAAAATATTTCTCCTCAAAATTTTCTTGAATGTAGGCATCCATTAAAGTGTTGCCAGGACCAGTGTCAGTACTTAACACTTCGCTTCTGTTTAAATCACCTGGAAGTTTAGTAAAATTTGCAATGCCACCTATATTCAATAAAATTCTATTTTCTCCTTTTTTACTAAATAAAAAATAATCTCCGTAAACTGCAAGGGGAGCACCTTCACCTCCGGCTGCAATATGTTTTTGCCTAAAATCACTGATGGTAATAATGCCTGTTTTTACAGCCAAATGATCTCCATCACCAATTTGTAAAGTGGCATTTGAAAAATTGTCTAACCCATGCAAATTTTTCGGAGCATGATAAATTGTTTGCCCATGGCTAGCTATCAAGTCAATAGAGTCGGATTCCACTTTCCATTTTTTTAAACAATCAATGATGATATTAGCATGATGTTCGGCAACCCAACTATTGAGTAAGCAGACTTTCTGCAGATCAACTGCTCGTTTTGAAAAAATTGATTTTATTTCTTTTTTAAAATCTTCTTGATAAGCAACTGTTTCAAAATGAAGTATTTCAATTTTAGTATCTATTCCAGTGCCATAACAAATACAATCTACCACATCTAGACCATCAATTGAAGTGCCACTCATTAATCCAATCACTCTTCGATGGCTTTTATTACTCAGTTCGTATAGTCGTTTAATATTCGAATTCATGATGAACTTTGGTCCTAAAATTAGTTAGGTATGTAAAAATAGGCAGATTTTTTCTTCAAAATCAGACCTTAGATCATTTAGAAGGGTTACCTATCTTAGTTGAGATGATCCAATATTCATCCAATGGTAATTACTTAATTTATTTTTATTCGCCTATTTGTATGAGATGACCTAGAACCTACTGATATTTGTATAAAATAAAATCACTTTGGAAATTGCTGGTTATATCACATCATTGATCATTGGAATTTCTCTTGGATTAATTGGTGGAGGGGGTTCCATTCTGACGGTGCCGGTAATGGTATATCTTTTTGGGGTTCAACCATTGTTGGCAACTTCCTACTCATTATTCGTGGTAGGCGTAACCAGTCTATTTGGTACAATTACTAATTTTAGAAATGGATTGGTGAATATTAAAATAGCTGTGTTGTTTGGCTTTTCATCGGTCATCACTGTTTTTTTTACAAGAAAGTTGATTATTCCCGCTATCAAGGGTCTTGCTTTAACGGTCGCTGGCTTTAAGATTACAGAGCCAATATTTACAATGATTCTTTTTTCTTTTCTAATGATAGTGGCTGCCTATACAATGATTGTAAAACAATCGAATGCAACTGAAAAAAGAACTTCCTCTAAAAATAACAACTTCTCCCGCCTTTTTCTCTTTGGAATCATTATTGGTTTTATCACTGGATTATTGGGTGCTGGAGGAGGCTTCTTGCTCATACCAACATTGGTATTGGTAATTGGGCTGCCAATTAAAGAAGCCGTGGGCACTTCATTATTGATCATTGCAGCTAATTCTTTAATCGGATTTACTGGGGACCTAGGACATTTTATAATTGAGTGGAAATTGTTATTAACAGTAACCCTTATTGCCATTATAGGCATTTTATTAGGAGGGCAGTTGGCAAAAAAAATAGAAGGAGAAAAATTAAAAAAAGCTTTTGGCTGGTTTATTTTAGTTATAGGAATCTATATTATCGCAAAAGAAACCTTTTTACACTAAAATTGAAATCACAAATAGAGTATATAAATTTTCGACTATTTTCCAAAAGCCTTTTCTTAACTTGTAGCTTACCTTTTATAAAAGAGTAAAAAATAATTTATGATGGAATTTTTAAAACAACCTTGGACCTGGTATGTGGCAGGTGCTATCATTGGTTTGATTGTACCCGCATTATTAATTTTTGGCAATAAACATTTTGGAATATCTTCCAATATGCGCCATATCTGTGCTGCTTGTTTTCCTGCTAATATTGCCTACTTTAAATACAATTGGAAAAAAGAAATTTGGAATTTCTTTTTTGTTGGTGGGGTAATAATAGGCGCAATGATTGCTACAGTATTATTAAATAACGACAGTCCAATACAAGTAAACCAGCATCTTGCAAGCGATTTGGCAGGATATGGGATAACTGATTTTAGCGGAACGGTACCGAAGCAACTTTTTTCATTTGAAAGTTTATTTACGTTGCGTGGATTTATCATGATGGTGATCGGTGGTTTTTTAGTAGGATTTGGAACTCGCTATGCAGGTGGTTGCACCAGCGGACATTCTATTATGGGCCTTAGCAATTTACAAGTCCCTTCCTTTATCGCTACCTGTTGTTTTATGGCAGGTGGTTTCATTATGGCAAACCTTATTTTACCAATCATCTTGCGTTTGTAAATCATATCTAAAAAAATTGAAAAATGCCCATCGAAAATAATTTATCTGATACAAATACAAAAGCTACTATGGCTAATTTAATTAATGATGACATGGATTTTGAAATCCGTTCGCTTGATTCAATGTGCATCAATGATTCTCAACAACAACATCCTTGGTGGTATAATTTCAAGTACTTAACCATAGGAATAGTATTTGGAATTGTTTTTGTAAAAGCTGAAATTATTTCTTGGTTTAGAATTCAGGAAATGTTTCGTTTGCAAAGCTTTCATATGTTTGGTGTAATTGGCACTGCAGTAGTAGTTGGAATGATATCTGTTTGGTTGATAAAAAAGTTTTCAATTAAAACAATTCATGGAGAGTCTATCTCATTTCATCCTAAAAAATTTAATAAGGGGCAAGTGTATGGTGGATTACTATTTGGAATGGGTTGGGCATTAACTGGAGCATGCCCAGGCCCACTGTTTGCTCAGATTGGAACAGGCGCTTTGGTAATAACGGTAGTGTTGGTTAGCGCTATTGCAGGCACATGGGTATATGGCTATTTTAGAGAACGATTGCCCCATTAAAAATTTCGATAAGCAGTTAACTATTGATTGATCGCTGCTAAAACTTCTTGACTAGATGGCTCAACAGAAGAAGCAAAAAAGTGTGTCAATCTTCCTTGTTCGTCAATAAGATATTTGCAAAAATTCCAAGTGGGAGCCTGTTCGTTCCATCCATTTTTATTTTTTTGTGAAAGCCATTTAAAAATTTCATTCTGGTCTGTACCATTGATTACTTTACTTTTTTTGAAAAGTGGAAAACTGACTCCATAATTTAATTTACAAAAACTAGCAATCGCAAGATCGGTGCCTTTTTCTTGCCCTTTGAAGTCGTTGGCTGGAAATCCAAGTATCACTAATTTTTCTCGGTGTTGTTGGTAAAGTTTTTCTAACTGCTCGTATTGGCCTGTGTATCCACAATCAGAGGCGGTATTGACCAACAATATTTTTTTCCCTTTGTATTGATCTAAGTTTATCGTACTGTCATCAATTAATGTGGCAGGTAAATTATAAAAAGATTCTGGAGCGGTAACTCCTTTATTGGTTATTGACTTTGAATTGATTCCTGTGAGTTTGGTAAACCACATCATAGCAGGGTAGCCAGCTTTTAATATTTTTTGACGAGTTGTCATACTATTTGAATTTTTCGTTGTTTTAAAAATGTTTAGTGAGCAACTTAGTAATACGAGTAATAATAATACTCCCATCCATTTTACCCATTTTTTATTTTTCATTTGCATTTCCTATTTATTTTATAATCCATTTAAATAATTTCAATCTTCCTTTAAAAGGAGGGTATTTTACCGCAGGGTCAAGCCAGGTAGGCGTTTTCATTACTGCTTTTTGATGACTGAAAGTTTCGAAAGAAAATTTACCATGATATTTTCCACTACCACTTAATCCACGTCCTCCAAATGGTAATCGATGATTGGTTAAATGAAGTGCTGCATTATTTACACAACCTCCTCCAAAAGGAATTTCAGCAATCCATGCAGCTTCTTTTTTGCTATCCGATGTAAAAACGTAGAAAGCCAATGGGTTTTTATGCTTAGCTATAATAGCTTTTGCTTCTGCTCGATTTGAAAAAGTAAGGATGGGTAATATCGGTCCAAATATCTCTTCATTCATAATCGGAGATGTCAGAGATACTTGGTCCATTAGGGTGGGTTCAATATACAATTGCTCTTTATTAGTATTGCCTCCCAATAAAATATTTCCTTGCTCTAAATAGGAAGATAGTCGATTAAATTGCTGTTCATTGATGATTCTGCCGTAGTCATAACTTAGTGCAGCATCTGTACCAAAAAAATTATTAATTGATTGCTTGAAAGCAGCGATTAAATCTTCTTTTACAGATTCATGCACCAATAAATAATCAGGAGCAACACACATCTGTCCGGCATTGGAAAATTTTGTCATTGCAATACGATTGGCCGTTACTGTTATATTAGCATCTGCTTCTACTACACAGGGACTTTTTCCTCCTAATTCGAGCGTAACAGGAACTAGATTAGCAGCAGCCATTTGATAAATTATTTTCCCTACAGCCGTGCTACCGGTATAAAAAACATGATCAAATACAAAATGGTTCATCATTGCTGGAATTACTTCTGCACCTTCTCCTTCAACATATAAAACATATTTTTTATCAAACGTGGACTCAATTATTTTTTTCATCACAGCTGCGGTGGCGGGTGCAAATTCGGATGGCTTTAGTACCACACAATTTCCTGCTGCGATGGCTCCTGCTAGTGGGGTAAACAATAATTGTAAAGGATAGTTCCAAGGACTGATGATAAGCACTACCCCCAATGGCTCAGTCATTACATAACTTTTTGAAGGAAGATTTAACAAGTTGGTTCCTACAGTTTTTGGCTTCATCCATTGGTCTAGATTGCTTATGGCATTGCTAACCTCAGACAAGAAGAAACCTGTTTCAGTTACCCAACTTTCTTCAGGACTTTTTTTGAGATCCTTGAATAAGGCTTCTTGAATTTGCGGTGCATATTCAAGAACAACTTGTTTTAGCAGATTGAGTTGAGTTTTTCTGAACTGAGCTGATTGCGTATCCCCTGATTCAAAGTAGGTTCGCATGGATAATAACTGATTCGTATCTATCATAATACTAAATTTGTAGCAAGTTAGTAAATTCAATTTGTATGTCAGAGGAACGTTATATGCGCATGGCTTTACAAGAAGCAGAAAGAGCTTTTTCGGAAGGTGAAGTTCCCGTAGGGGCTATTGTTGTAATGAATGACCGTGTAATTGCAAAGGGTTATAATCAGGTAGAAAAATTGACCGATAGTACTGCCCATGCTGAGATCATTGCATTAACTGCTGCCTTTAATTTTTTGGGTAGTAAGTATTTGCCTGAAGCTGTTTTGTATGTTACTCTTCAGCCCTGTTTAATGTGCAGTGGGGCACTTTACTGGAGTAAGATAGGAGGAATTGTATATGGTGCAGAAGATGAAAAAAATGGCTACAAAAGAGTAGCGGGTGATTGCTCCCCTTTTCACCCCAAAACTAAGGTAGTTGGAGGCGTATTAGCAGAAGAATGTGCTCAGTTGATGAAAGACTTTTTCAAAGCAAGAAGATAAACAATAGAATTTTACCCAAATTAGCAAAATTCACCCTTCACCCTTCCCCATTGACCATTGCCCATTCACCATTCACCATTCACCCTTGCCCATTCACCATTCTCCATTGACCATTGCCCATTCACCTTTTTATTATCCGTTCTCGTAAAAATGAACTGCCTTTGAATTTGAAAACTAGCTTTAACCTTATTAAATTTGTATCAGCAATTAATCACATTCATTTTAAACAATTAATAACAATTATTATGGCATTTACATTACCGGCACTTCCTTTTGCCCATGAAGCATTGGAGCCACATATTGACACACTTACCATGCAAATTCACCATGGCAAACACCATCAAGCTTATGTAGACAATCTAAATAAGGCAATTGCAGGTAGTCCCAACGAAGGAAAGAGCATAGAAGAATTGGTAGCGGTTGCAGGATCTATTAGTCCAGCAGTTCGCAACAATGGAGGCGGACATTGGAACCATACTTTCTTTTGGGAAAGTTTAGCTCCTAATGCAGGTGGCAGTCCTTCAGGAGAATTAGCAGCAGCAATTGATGCAGCTTTCGGTTCATTGGATGCATTTAAAGAAAAATTTGCAGCAGCAGGTTTAACAAGATTTGGTAGTGGCTGGGCATGGTTAATTGTAAAAGAGGGGAAACTAGAGATTTCTTCTACTCCCAACCAAGACAATCCCTTGATGGACGTTGCAGAGGTAAAGGGTAGCCCAATTTTGGGATGCGATGTTTGGGAGCATGCTTATTATTTAAAATATCAAAACAGAAGAGCAGATTATCTAGCTGCCTTTTGGAATGTAGTAAACTGGACTAAAATTGCAGAACGTTTTTCTGCAGCAGTAAAATAGTTGAGTCATTCAATAGTACTAAAAAGCTGCAATGAATATTGCAGCTTTTTTAATATCCTTCCAGCATTGCCCATTCAGCATTGCCCATTCACCCCTCAATGCACCGGATCATGCCCATGATTCCCCCAAGGATTACATCGTGCTATGCGCTTGGCAGTTAGCCATAAACCTTTGATGGGTCCATATTTTCTAAGGGCTTCAATTCCATATTGCGAACAAGTGGGCGTAAACCGGCATTGATTGCCTAGCCACGGTGAGATGATCAGTTGATATAATTTTATAAGAACAATGAATGGAAGGCTGAGTATTGCTCCTATTTTATTTGATAATAAATTGCTTTTATTTTTCACTGGGCAATTTTATTAATCGGGTAATTACTGCTGTAACTTTTTGATAAACCATTGCATATTCAGGCAACTCTTTACCTGTAAAAATTAAAAAAACTTTTAACGAATGATGGGCAAGTAACGGCGACAATTGGAGTTCGTTTTTTTGAAGCCGCCAGGCCTCTCTCATCAAACGCTTAATACGGTTTCGGTCGACTGCTTTTTTAAAATTTCTGCTACTAACTGTTAAGCCTACCTGCAATTTTTTATCATCAGCAGCGACTTTATTTTCTGCAGTAGTAATTTCCAATGGAGATATGGAATACAATATCCTGAAGGGGAAAATTGAAAAGGATTTCCCTTCTGTAAAAAGCAGTTCAATGGTCTTACGGCTTTTCAGTCGATCCATTTTACCCAACTTGTATCGTTGTTTTTTCTCCAATGATCTAAAATTAAAAAAGCTCTCCAAAGGAGAGCTGTTAATATTTTTCGCCCTTTTAGGGTTTATGATCGATTCTATTTTTTACCGAAGCGCTCATCAGAAACGGTCAATTTCACACGACCTTTTTTACGACGACTAGCTAATACCTTACGGCCATTTGCAGTTTGCATACGCTGACGAAATCCGTGTACGTGTTTTCTTCTACGTACATGCGGTTGATAGGTTCTTTTTTTGCCTGGCATTGTATTGAGTTTTTCCTTTTACAAAAATTATTTAATAAAGCATTTTTATCTACATTCATCAGGGCACCATCCCTGTTGCTTGTGAAAGGACGGCGAAGTTAGTAATTTTTTTTGAATTTTGTAATTTCAATACAAATTAAAGTTCCAAATAAGTGGAGATAATAGGTTTTCCATAAAAAGCAGCCCCTTGTTTGTCAAAATCTTCAGTAGAATCGGTGGTATAGAAGCTCACTTTACCATTTTTAGCACACTTTTCATCAAGTGATTTGTGTTTTGCTAAATATTCTTGCAAACTTTTGGCTACAATATGGCCCTGAGAAAGAAGGGTAGTCCCAGCTGGAACATATTGTTGTAACTTTTCTAACAACAGAGGGTAGTGGGTACAAGCAAGTAAAATGGTATCAATATCTACCGCCTGATTGAGTAGTTGATCAATATTTTTTTTGATAAAATAATCTGCCCCAGCTGAAAGATGTTCATTGTTTTCGATCAAAGAAACCCACATGGGGCAGGCTTGCTGTAATACAGTTACTCCAGGAAAAAATTTGGCAATTTCCGTAGGATAAGAGTTAGATTGAACCGTTCCCTGTGTTCCCAATATACCCACCTGATTGGTCTTGGTATAGTTTCCAATAATTTCAGTAGTAGGCCTTATTACACCTAGCACTCTTTTGTCAGGCCCCATCAACGGCAAATCATTTTGCTGAATGGTTCTCAGTGCTTTTGCCGAAGCAGTATTACAGGCGATGATTACCAAAGGACAACCCATTTTAAAAAACCATTCCACACTTTGAAGCGTATATTGGTAAACGGTATCAAAACTTCTGCCTCCATAGGGGGCACGGGCATTGTCTCCTAGATAAACATAGTCATACTGTGGCAGCATTTTGGTGATTTCCTTCAATACCGTTAATCCACCATATCCGCTATCAAAAACTCCAATGGGTCCATCGCTCATAGTCCAAAAATACAAAAGCCATCCCGATTAACGGGATGGCTTTTGTAAAATATTTATTATATTTTATTTATTTTTTTGGAACCGCTGGTGCAGCAGCCGGCTTAGCAGCTTGAGCGGGATCTTTAATTCCCATTTTCTTTTTTACCAATGGTAAAATGTCATCCGCTGGAGGAGTTACTAATAATGTGCCTGCCTCTAAAATGTAAGCATATCCTGCTTCTTTGGCAACGAGCTTAACATTATCAACTGCTTTCTTTTGAATAGGACCCAATAAAGCAGATTTTTTTTCTTCCAACATCTGCTGCATGGTTTGTTGCCATCCTTGTACTTTTTGATATAAAGCAATCATATCATTTCTTTTCAACTCTTTGGTTGCTTTGTTCATTGTAGCTGAATCTTTAGCAAAAAGGCTATCCAATTCGTTTAGCTCTTTGTAGTAGTTAGCTCCTTGTTGTTGAAGTGCAATCTGGTATTCTTGTAATTCTGCACTCGCTTTTTCTGCCTCAGGCATTGATCCAATTAATTCATCAAAGCTGATAAAGCCAATTTTTTGAGTTTGTGCAATCGAAGTATTAGATAGTCCGAAGATAGAGATACCAAATACAAGTGCTACGATTAGATTTTTCATTTTTCTTTTAATTGTTTATTTGATTTAAAGGTTGTTATAGTAGCCCTTAGGCTGCTTATGAATCTTTGATTGTAATTTATTTAACATTTAAAAATTTCAATACCTCATCACTTTTGTCAAGTTTTGGGTCGGCAAATATAACGGTAATTCCTTCACTTTTATCCAAAATAAAGTCATAAGATCGTTCTATGGCCAATTTTTGAATCGCCACATAAACTCTATCTTGGATAGGTTTTATTAATTCCTGCCTTAATTTAAATAAATCTCCTTCAAAACCAAAGCGTTTTTTTTGAAGGTCTCTTACTTCTTTTTCACGGTTGAAAAGCTCGTCTTCTCTCTTTTTTCTAAGTTCATTACTCAACATAACTTGCTCAGCATCATAGTCTTTATACATTTTATCCAACTCTGTCTGCTTTTTTTCAATTTCAAGTTGCCACTGATTACTAACCTGGTCCAATTTGGTTTGAGATGTTTTATAATCCGCTAATTTCTCCAAAATATATTTAGAATCGATAACAGCATAGCGCTGCGCATTGGATATAGCAGTGAAAACTAAAAATAAAGCTAGAATAAATAATTTTTTATGCATCTTGATGTTTTTAGATTCAGACAAACTTTATTCAGGCTCCTGGCCTAGCATAAAGGTAAATTTAAAGGCACTCTTCATCGGTTCCCCTTCTTTAATCCTATCAAATCCTAAACCATAGTCAAATCCAAGCAATCCAAACATAGGTAAAAAGAATCTCATACCTAGACCTGCTGAACGGCGTAATTTGAAAGGGTTATATTCCTTAAATGAATACCAACCGTTGGCTGCTTCGAAAAAAGCTAATCCAAAAATTGTGCTACTTGGGTTGGTACTAAAAGGATAGCGTAATTCGAGTACATATTTATTAAATATCGTAAAAAATTCTGAAGGTCTTCCGTTGTCAGGATTTATCTTCGGATTACTAGTTGAATAAATGGGATAACCTCTTTGCGCAATAATATCCATTCCCATCAAGGCAAAAGTGTTATTTAGACCAGCATCTCCCACCTGAAATCTTTCGAAAGGTGAAACTCCAAGGTCTTTACTGTATCGTCCAATAAACCCGTACTTGGCAGCAGCCTTGATAATAAACTGCTTATTTTTTTCGGCCCCCCGAGCTATTCCAATGGGTACGTAGAATTCACCATTAAAACGCCACTTATGAAACTCCGGAAACTTATATGGATTTTGTCCGGGTGTAGTCATTCCTAGAGCAGAATAAGGTAGCGTGAATTGACCACTTACCAAAAAGTTGGATCCACCCGTTGGAAATATTGGACTACCCTGTGTGGAAGTTCTTGAAAGCCCTAGTTTTAAACTGATATTGGTTGAAACACCTGTACTAATACCGCTGAAAATATTGGGATAATTCTTTAATTTATACTGTTGAACGGAAAAAGAATAGTTCAAAGAAAAATAATCATCCGGCCACCTCAATTGCTTGCCCAGTGATACTGCCATCCCTATGATTTTAAAATAAGAAGTGTCTCCACAGCTTCTGCAAAACTGGCCATACATATTAAATGAATTGCTCTGTTTGGTATTGTATAGACTTACCGAAAACGAATTTCTTTTTTTACCACCTAGCCATGGTTCAGTAAAGGAGAAATTATAAGTTCTATAGGCCCTACCATTGGACTGAATTCTAGCGCTCAGTTTTTGTCCGCTACCTGAAGGTAAAGGGTCCCAAGTTTTTTTATTGAAAATATTATTTATTGAAAAATTATTGAAAGTGATACCAAGCGTACCTGTCAAACCAATCAATCCACCAAAGCCAGCAGATAATTCAAGCTGATCACTGGACTTTTCTTCTACCTGCCAATTGATATCAACTGTACCATCATCAGAGTTAGGTACTACATTCGGATTTGTTTTTTCAGGATTAAAAAAGCCCAATTGTCCTAGCTCTCTTTGGGTACGAATTAAATCGGCGCGACTAAATTTTTCACCTGGGATCGTTCGCAATTCTCTTCGTACTACAAAGTCTTTTGTTTTATCATTACCACTGATCTCTATTTTACCAATGGTTGCTTGCGGACCTTCTTGCATCCGAATTTCAAAATCAATGGTATCATTGTACACAGCAGTTTCTACTGCTTCCACTCTAAAGAAAAGGTAGCCATCATCCATGTACAAACTTTGTACATCACCTCCTTCAGCGGAAGGGTTTTTTCCTAAGCGTTTGTTTAAAACCTCTAAATTGTAAATGTCGCCTTTTTTGATTCCTAGTAATATATTCAATATAGAATCAGAATATTTTGTCTGACCTTTCCAAGCAATATTTCCAAAATAATACTTTCTACCTTCATTCATCTTCAAGTGCAAGTCAATATTGCCTTTGATAGTATTGACAGCAGTATCTGCTAAAATTACTGCATCTCTATAACCTTGTGAATTATAATAGTCTAATACTTTATCCTTGTCTTCTTCGTATTTTTTAGGATTAAATTTTGCTGAAGAAAATAATTTAAATCTAAAATAAGGGTCAATAAAGTCCTTTGTTTTGGTGATTGACAAATAATTCATCTGCTTCAAATATTCATTAAAGCTGGGGCGAATTGAACTGTCTCCATAAGGGCTACTCAGTACTGGAGGGAAAAGAGTCATTCTAGACAATTCCTTGGTCCCTTTCATTTGCTTTTTAAGCTTTGAATCAGTAATATTTTCATTCTGTGCAAAATTGACACTATTGACCTTTACTTTATTGCCTTTAGTAACATTAAAAACCAGTGTAACAGCATTTAGCATAGTTATCGATGGCTGCTCTTTCACTTCTACTTTTACATTTCGAAACCCTTTATCTGCAAAAAATTTCTGAATCACCTCCATCGCACTTAGCTTCATATTATCGGTAACCACTCTGTCTTTCGATAACCCAACTTTAGTTTCGAGGTCTTCTTTTTCACTTTTTTTAACTCCAGTAAATTTAAAGTCGGATAGCCTTGGTCTTTCAGTAATTACCATCTCAATGAAAAGATTATTTCCCTCTACCCTTGTTAAAAAAACTTCCACGTCTACTACTAAATTCTGCTTCCATAATTTGTTAATAGCCTTACTGAATGCATCAGTCCCTGGTATGGTTACTTTATCGCCAATTGCTAGGCCAGAAATGGAGATAATTAAATTTTGGTCAAATGCTTTGGCCCCAGTAACCTTTATGCCAGCTAAAGTGAATTGTTTGGGTATTTTTGAATCAAGAATTTCCAATAAATTAGGGTCTAAGGATACAGAGGGCAAGGTGTCTATTTGGCCAAATGCCCATTGAGTGCTCAAAACAGTGACAATAATCAATAAATATTTCTGGTAAATCCTCGGCATTAATTTTTTTTTACGATGGGCAATATACTTGCAATATTGAAAACTATTTGTTAAACCATTATATATTTATTCTCTGACTTTAAAGCCCTTCATTTTTTTATTACTTCGTTCCTGATCTATTCAAAAAACCTAGAAAACGCATTTTGGATTTAAGATAAATTTTCTATTTGGGCGGCGGTCTTTCCAAACCTTCTCTCCCTATTTTGAAAATCAATTATCGCTTCATATAAATTTTCTTTTCTAAAATCTGGCCATAAAGTGTTGGTAAAGTACAGCTCGGCATAGGCAAGCTGAAATAATAAAAAATTACTGATTCTATATTCACCACTTGTTCTTATCATTAATTCCGGATCAGGCAATTCACAGGTAGATAAATATTGTTGAAAAATAGGCTGGGAGATTGTCTCAGGATCTAGATGACCAGATTTAACATCCAAGGCTATTTGCTTTACGGCCTTCAATATTTCCCATCTACTGCTATAGCTTAAAGCCATTACTAGATTCATTCCTGTATTCAATTGAGTTTCTTCAAGGGCTTCTTGTAGCTCTTTTCTCGCTGAGTCTGGTAACATACTCATGTCACCAATAACATGAAGTCGAATATTGTTTTTATTTAGGGTAGGCACTTCATTTCGGATAGTATCAACCAATAATTCCATTAGTCCACTCACTTCATCAGCGGGTCTGTCCCAGTTTTCTGTACTAAAAGCATAAAGTGTTAGGTATTCAATTTTCAATTCTGCACATCCCTCCACTATGTTTCTAACGCTTTCCACTCCGTGTAGATGTCCGAAAAGGCGATCTTCACCTTTATCCTGAGCCCACCGGCCATTACCGTCCATAATAATGGCAATGTGACGCGGTAAGCGTTCGATATTGATACTGTCCTTTAAACTCATATTAACAGAAAGTTGATTAGTCAGGATGGTACTGCCTAAAGGCTGCAAAAGTAATAAAATTTAGTTGGAATAAGCGTTTTGAGGAAATGTTAACACTTTTTTGGACTCCTTTGGGCAGAGAAGAGTTGGCAGGGGTATTTTTATTTTTTTTTATTTATAACTAGGGCATTTGTAAGTGCTAATACTGAAAGAAACGCCTATTTCTGCTATAATAAACTGGTCTTTTTGCTTGCTTAATCCTCGTTGTCTACCCTCTACACCTATTGGAATTCCTGTTTCATAGCTTCTGTCTTGCAAAAGACCAGCTACGGAGGTCTGCCCATTTACTGATGTAAATTTATCCAAGCCTACATAAGTTGTGCTCACATCATCTAGATAATCGGTCAATGTAAGCCGGTGAGTAATCTGGAAGGACAGATTTACATTGTTGGAAAGATTGTATTTGATACCTGCTCCAATGGGGAAACAGATTGCTGTATTACTATAGGGGCTTCTTTTGATATTAGTGGTAGGATCTAAGTAGCTTCTATTTTGACCTTCAGTTCCTAATGGCCTCAGGTATACTTGCTTGTCCTGAAGGTATGCATAGGGATTAAACGTGAATGCACCCAATCCTAGTGAAACAAAGGGTGTAAAGTAATAATAGCGGTCACCGGGAATGAATTTAAAAAAGTTAAAATCTCCTTGGATGGCAAATTCAAAAATATCACTATTAAAACTTAGGTTCCTTCTTTTTTGATAATCTTCCTGGCTATAAATGTCACTATATCCTAACTGAGCATAGTGCGCACTAGCACGTATTCCCAAATAATTATTAAACTGTTTTTTATAGAAAATTCCTAAAGCCTGTTTCGGGCGGTTGATTTTACCTCGCGTATTGAGATCTCCAAAATAGTGAGCTGCTCCTGCGGTAAACCCAAATTCTCCTACTTGTTCAACCTCCCCTTGGCCAGAGACGTTTAAAAAAAGGCAGGACCAAACAAAAAATAGAAGGAAGATTTTTTTCATGATTGAAAATGGGATTTTGTTAATTAAAACGAATTAGCCAATAGCATCTTATTTATAATTAATTTTTGCAATTTAATTAACAATTTCCAAAAGCAATGGATTATGGATTGCGTTTGTCAAAGCCCCATGAAAGTTTGTTACGAAGTGTTTGAAGAAAATTATTTTCATTCAATCGAATTAGGTTGATTCCAAATTTTTCCTTTTTGACCGCTAACTGCGCCTCTTTATGGACTACAACTCTTCTACTATCAAGTGTACAAATAAAAGAATCGGTTCTTCCTTCTACCTCAAAAGATATAATATTGTTGTCTGGGACAATAATGGGGCGGATGTTTAAATTGTGTGGTGCAATAGGAGTAATAACAAAACTTCCGCTGTCAGGAAACACAATAGGGCCATTGCAGCTCAAGGAATAACCGGTAGAGCCGGTAGGAGTTGCTACAATTAAGCCATCTGCCCAGTAGGCATTTAAAAACTCTCCATTCAAATAAGTGTGAATTTTTATCATGGAGGAAGAATCTTTTTTTTGAATACTAAATTCATTTAGTCCGTAAGGCACTTTGTCAAAAATAGGGATATCCGCATCTAAATGAATTAAGGTTCTATTGTCTGTCACGTAAGTTCTTTCTGCTAAAGCTTTAATCGCTAATCGGATATCTTCCTTGCCTATATTGGCTAAAAATCCTAATCGGCCATAATTGATTCCTAAAACCGGTATTCCCTTGTCTTGAACAAAAGATAAGGTATCAAGCAAAGTTCCATCACCTCCCAAACTAATTACACAATCAATCGATTCGTCTAAATCTTCAGCCGAATTGAATGTGGAGTATTTATCCGTTATGTTTACAGCGGAATAAAACTGGTTGAAAAAGTCTTGGAAAAAAACAGGCTCTACCTGATGTTTTTTCAATTCTTCCAGCAAAATTACCATGTCCTTGTGCTGGTCATTTTCTATACCACGACTGTAGATGGCTATTTTCATGTAAAAATTTTATTGTTAAAAAATCCAACCAACCTTTCTGGCAAAAACAAATTTAGCCCCAGTTTTAAAAATTTAATCGTTTTTAGTCTTTAAACAAACGACAAAGAAAAACTCTAATCCTAGTAATTTACATTTTTTTGGATAGTAAATATAGTTAAACTCTTTGGAGGAGGTAATGTAAAATTTAAAAATTGGATTAACGGGTTTCAAAAAACAAACTATGTTGTCCCAATTGATTAAAACTGTACTCAATTTTTAAACAGATGTCATATAAAGTCAAAATGTCTATACCAAATCCTCCAGTATAAAGAAAGCGATTGTTTAGGTTGGTATCATACTTTTTTTTGTTGTAGCAATACCCAATATCAGCATATGTTTTAGCGAATATTGAAAAGGGCAGAGACGGTATGATTGATGAAGTAAAGGGCATAGGTATTTTTACCGATAATAATTTCTTTTTTAGGGTAGATTTTAAAATCCCAAAAGCAACACCATCTATTACATAGTATTCGAGTCCTCTTAAATTGGAATTTCCATATCCAATTGCTTTTTGATTAACGTAAGGTTGTTCAAAAGGAAGTTTTATATTTCCCATCACCTGCAAACTAGTATACCAATTATGAGCATAAGCCCAAAATTTGTTATAAGTAGCTTCTACATAAAATCGGTTGGTGCCACCTGTAAATCCAACGCCTCTTTTCGAAACCGTTACATAGCTAGTAACTCCCTTTAATGCATAAGCTGCGTTATTTACATTGGTATATTGGTAGGTATAATTAAAGTCAATTAATCCACTTGTATTGCTGTTGGTATTGAAATAATTTGGGTTGAAAAGGGATGACAGGATTGAATCGCTAATAGTAATTCTTGAATAAGAGAGGTTAAAGAGATGTCGATTTAAAATTCCTTTTTGTAATCGAAAACTAACATTTCCGAAAGCATTTTTTTTGACAAAATTATTTTTTGTATAGAAAAGAATTTTGTTGTCAGAAGATGTTTTATAGGCCACTTCTCTATTCTCAGAAAAACCTCCTCCAATACCAAAGCCTTGGTTGAGCGCATTGTTGCTATAAGGCTGCAAATAGGAGAAAGATAAATTTTTTGTATAACCATTTAACAAATAGATCTGAAGGGGGTCTTTTCTACCACTAAAATTATTATGTTCAAATTTTGCCCCATAATTGACTCGAGACAAATCACCTTTGTATTTAACAAGCCACTCATTTAAACTCCGATCAACTGGCTGAAATTGAGGAGCTGGAAATATATACCATCGTTCTTTAACAGTTACAATAATATTTATTTGAAAAGCTGATATCATTACTAGCTCTATAGCTACTTCATGGAATAGAGTAGTATTGTAAATCTGCTGTCTGGCTAACTGAAACGATTTATTTAAGGCGCTAATACTAATTGAATCTCCTGCTTTAAATTGTATTTCTCTTAGTATTATATATCCTTTTGTTTTTTTATTACCCTTAATTATGATTTCATGAATCTGAAGTTTTCCTTTATTGGCGGGGATATCAATTGGTAAATCTATAGTAGCAGACAAGGCTACCTCTACATTTTGGGCAGCCGCATTTATAGCAAACAGAAAAGATAAAATCCCGCAGCCTATTTTTTTTAAAATATTCATTGATTCAGCAATTCTTCTCCCCCTGTAATTTTAAAATATATCTTACTTAATACTGCCGTCATAATTGCAGAAATTTTGATGGAAAAATTAAATATCTAGGTAACTCATCAAATGACGATAGTTACTGTGAATTTCATTTTCAAACTTTTCATCACCGAAATAATGAACGATGGTATACTCATACCTTTCGAAAGCAGAAACAATAGTGGCTATTTCTTTTTTATTTAGTTGAAGGGTAACGGTGATTAAGCTACTTTCTGAATTAAAGGTAGTATTAAGATGTAGAATGGTAGCATCATTGCTTTCTACAATTCGGCTGATTTCAGAGATAGAAAATCGGTAACGATCCATCTCTAAAACGATTATCCCACCAATTTCATTGGATCCTGAGTAATCTCCCAATGCTTTTAAAAGATCTGATGCAGTAATTACTCCCATCAACTCATTTTGTTGATTAATAACTGGAACAATATTGGTTTCAAAAAGGTTACAGCATTTTAAAGTAGTAAGAAAATGCTCCTCTTCTCTAACCGCAACAGCAATGAAATTATCTTGTAAAACTCCAATATTTCCATTTTCTTGAACTGCATCGAACAGGTCGTCTTCAGCGATCATACCTAAAAACCTATTACCCGACACTACCGGTAAGTGGGTAAGCCGGTATTCTTGAATAAGCTGCAATGCCCTACTAATACTATCCTGCAACTGAAGCTGTGGAATGGCATGGTTGATGAGTTCATTGGTTAGCATATAAATGATTTGAAGCTTTTGTAATTAGAGAAATAATATTTGCTTTAAAGATTGTAACGTACAAGTACTAGTTTTTATTATCCAGCCTTGGAAACCAATTGTTACTGTTTGGATAAAAAAGTAGCCAATATCTTATTAAATTCCTCCGGCACCTCCATCATAGGGGCATGGCCGCAGTGGTCAATAAAGTGCAACTCACTATTGGGTATTAACCGGTTAAATTCATTGCCTACAAAAGGAGGGGTAATGGTATCATTGTTTCCCCAAATTAAACAAGTAGGCTGTTTTATTTCACTAAGCTCTTCACCTAAGTTGTTTCGAATAGCACTTTTAGCTAGTGCGATGATTTTAATTACTTTCAATCGGTTATTGGTAATTTCAAACACTTCGTTTACCAGCTCGTCAGTAGCCATGGCCGGGTCGTAAAAGGTAAGTGCTGTTTTGTTTCGAATGTATTCTTTATCTCCTCGCTTGGGGTAAGTATCTCCCATTCCATTTTCAAAAAGACCAGAACTGCCTGTTAATGTGAGGGTTTTTATTCTTTCTGGATGTTTTAAAATATGAATGAGTGCCACATGGCCCCCTAGTGAATTACCTAGCAAATGAATTTGGTTATAGTTACGATGCTCTATAAATTTTTGAACAAACTTTTCTAGTCCTCCAACAGAAGTATGAAGTAAATCAAGTTCGAGTAAAGGCAGCATGGGTACAATAACCTGATGAGTTTTTTTAAAAAACTCAATCAACGGCAAAAAATTACTCAATGCACCAAAAAGGCCATGGAGTAGCATGATCGGTTCACCTTGACCTTCCTCAATGAATTTGAACTTTCCGTCCTGTTTGATTTCGTAACTCATTCTGTTGGAACTAATAATAAATTCGGCTAGCTTGTTAATTGCTAAATTATATAATAGGGTTGAAATTACAGTAAATAATGGTAATGGCTGTTAATTAAGCATGAATTTTATCAGATACCCCCGAAAAAAAATCTTCTAATTGAGTAAAAGCGTCTTTAAAAATTGGTATCCATTTACCGATGCCATCAATTATTTTGGGCCCAACTGGCTGTGTGTAGGGGTAAACGTGAGATTCTGCTAGGGTTGGTTTTCCAAGTAAATGAATTTTATCAGCATAAAACAAGCATACACTAAAAATGATAGTGTATAAAGCAACATACAGTAAAATGCCGCCTAATCTGTTGGCCCATCCTAGAAATGCAATTTCAAATGTTTTTTCTATGAGCTTTCCTGTCATATGGACGATCAATATTGCAGCCAAAAATAATACTACAAAGCAAAGTAGAACAATCCATTTGGAGGAACCCGAACCTTGAGGCTGAAAATAACTTGCAACTGCTGCTGATAATTTAACAGCCGCAGCTATGCCAACGATTAGAGCAATCAGAGAAAAAATAGCAATCACCAACCCTTTTTTGTATCCCTTGAAAAGAGCGATTACAATTACAATGGCAAAAATGATATCTAACATTTTAAATTTTTCTTGAACAAAAATGGTGTCAATAAAGTTCTAAAATTTAAATTACTGGCTTAATAATTCCTTCACAAGGTTGCTAATAGCCTTTCCATCTGCAAGGCCCGCCAATTGCTTGCTAGCTATACCCATCACCTTACCCATATCCGCTGGTGAAGTAGCACCTATTTGAGTGATGATTGCTGCAACTGCCCCTTTAATCTCAGCTTCAGATAATTGTTTTGGAAGAAATCTTTCAATAACCTCCATCTCTTCTTTTTCTTTAGCTGCTAAGTCTGCACGACCTTGCTTTTCAAATATCTCGAGTGAATCTCTTCTTTGTTTCATCATCTTTTGTAAAAACTTCTGTTCGGTAGCCTCATCAATTTCTCCTGCAGCACCGGGTTCAGTTTTGGCTTTAATGATCTCAGCTTTAATGGCACGTAAACTCCGAAGTAAACCCTCATTCTTTGATTTCATGGCATCTTTCATCTCAGCCATTATTTGTTGTTCTAAAGCCATATTTTTCTGTTTATTATTTTACTGATTTATTTTACTACGGCAAATGTAGATTTACCATTTTGTGTTTTTTATTGCCATTCAAGCAGCATAGCGTTAACTTGATTGATCATGTTTGTATATTTTATTGCTGTTCTTTTAATTGAATGGCTTTGAATTTTTCAAAAAATGCTTCAGCGAATTTTTTTATATCATCACTTAACTCCTGCTGTTGGGTGGCTCTTTTAAACGTGTCCGCCATTGTCATCATCATTTGATAATAAAAATCAGCCATTTCATCCATCATCATATCCTTTGTCCAAAGATCTATTCTCATTGCAGTTTTATCTGCCCCATCCCAAAATGCTACACACATAGCCTTTGCTTTTTGGGCCATATCAGCAGTACTGTCTGAAGCTGTCCAGCTGATTTGTTCAGGTACTTTATTAGGATCTAATAAAACGTCAATTTTAATGGTAGATTGCTTCATGTGTTGATTAGCTGATTAGCCTATTTATAAATAGTTAAGTACAAAGATAATTCCTTTACTATCTAAACAATTAACTACTGATTTTTTAGTTGCAATTTTTGAATTAATTTATTCTCCTTTGTCTAGACTACTTTTTTCCTTTTTTGATTTGAGCCAAAACGGATTTCCACCATTTTGTGTTGGTTTTTTCATCCTTGAATTTATTGACAATTAATTTCCCACTTTCAATCATGTCGGAACGTTCAGTTTCATCAATAAAAAGCAAGATCATTTTTTCCGCAATGTCCTCAAAATTAGAAGGGTCTGCATATAATGCCGCATCTCCGAGCTTTTCTTTTAGTGTTTCTAAAGGACTGCTAATCACCGGCACATCGCATTGCATTGCCTGTAATGGCAATAAGGCAGATTCTGCAGAATGAGCAGGGTAAATAAATCCATAGGCTGCTGCAGTTATTTTTGCTAATTTTTTTTCTGACAAGCCGGTTAGTATCTGTACTTCCCTTCTGTATTTATAGGTATTAAAAATTTTATTGAAGGGGTCATTTACACTGATAGATTTGGCAGTAATTAATAACTGCATATTACTTTGTTGCTTTGCCTTGAAAATTGAAAATGCTTTTAATAAATTTATCAAATCATAGCGTGGGCTAATATCTCCACTAAATAAAAAATATTCTTTTCCATCTGCGTATGAATTTTTTACAGATTCTTTATCTCCCCAATAAATTGGCTGGTATGCTGCTGAAGTGGCTATAGAAAAAAGCTTTATTTTGTCATCCTTTATCGAGAATCGCTTTTTAATATCTTTTGCAATAAAATCGTCAGAGGTAACAATTCCATTAGCTATTTCCAAAAATTCAGGAACTTTATTATTTAGAAATTCCAGCTGTTTTTTAGAAAAATGAAGAGGAAAATGAAAATAAGAAAGGTCGTTTACAAAAACCCATTGGGGTATAGTAGTTCCCTTTGAACAAACTGCACCAGTATTGATCAATAGTGAGGCTTGGTGTTTATTGACAATGCTCGGCAAAGTTTTATTAAACCAATATTCCCACATCCAACGCTTATTTAGTAGCGGGGCGGAAAGTACCGGGACAATATTGTCTGGAATATTATCTAATTCTCCAAATGTATTGGAACTGATCAAAATAAATTGATGATCTGTCTGTTCCGCAACAATTTTCATCAAATCATTTAAATAAAAATCATTGCTGACTGAATGGGGATGTTGGTTTGCATTAATGGCTATTGTCATTCAGCTGAATATTATTTTTAAAAAGTTAAATATTTTTACAAATTTGAAATCAAAACGGCAAACTTTTAAAAGGAAAAAAATATAAAAATACACTTGCTCTTTAATCAATCAAATTCTTCCTTGGTTATTTAAGTATTTTTAATTTTACAGTTTCAATTCTTGTGTTGGTTACATTTAAAATGTCGAATTGGTAATTTCCAATCGTAAAAGCTTCTTTTTGTTTGGGAATTTCATCTCTATTTTGAATAATGAAACCGCTGAGTGTATCTGTGTCTTCACTATCAGGAAATTCAATTTTATATTTATTGGTGATGTAATCCAATTCTAATCTGCCACTAAATATAAATTCTTTTGGACCTAATTTTTTTTCTGCCAATTCTTCTGTGTCGTATTCATCTTTGATATCTCCAAAAATCTCTTCCAATAAATCCCCCATGGTTACAATCCCTTCAGTTCCTCCAAATTCATCCAATACCCAGGCAATGGTTTTCCTTTCTTTACTAAACTTGGCAATAAGATCTGTTGCACTCATACTTTCTGGAATGGCAGGAATGGGCAGTAAAATAGATTGAATGTCAGTCGGATTTTTGAATAAATCTAACTGGTGAATATAGCCAACGATATTGTCTATATTTTGATCAAAAACAACTAGTTTACTCAGTTTGGTTTGTATAAACCTGTCTTTTACTTTTTCAATATCGGTATGAATATCTACGCTAATTATTTCTTTTCTTGGAACTAGACAATCCCTAATTTTTTTTTCACTAAGGGACAATGCATTTTCAAATAATTCTTTATTTATTTCGGCTGCAATTTCTACATCATGATTTTTACTTTGCTGAATAAAATGCGCTAAATTAACTTTAGCGAATACATCCTTTTTTTCATTCAATTTTATATTGAAAATATATTTTAAAATCCATTCTGAAATGGATAAAAAAAAGGCAGCTAATCCCGAAAGTACTTTGAATATAGAAAAGCTAAGATGTGCAATCAATCCATTGCTAAGAATAGCTTCATTTTTGGCTTTAAAAATAGCTTTAAAAATAACCTCGAAAAAAAGTAGGCAAAAAGTAGAGAGAATTGTCTCAATGATCAATTGAAAATAAGGGTTGTTAATATTCCAGCTGTAATCTCCAATTTGATTGCGCCAAACTCCTGTCATGAAATTGCTCCATAATAGACCATAGACCACTAGAATCAAATTGAAGCCAATTAATGTAGAACCTATAAATGTAGCGGGTTTCTCAGCAAAGGTTCCCCAAGTTTTTCCACTGTAAGTACCCTTTTTTTTTCTTAGCTCAATGGATAATTTATTTGCAGAAATAAAAGCTATTTCAACTCCCGATAAAAAACCAATCAGAAGAATCGAAATCAGTATTGATAAAATTGCTATCCAATCCATAAGGTAAATGTAATAAAGAACATTGATTTTTAAAGGGTGGAAATTATTGCTCAAGGAAACGCTCAATAATAACAGTAGCCTCGTTACAGGCCCTTTGTAAATCATCGTTTACTATCTTCTCATCAAAATGGTCTTTGAAAGATATTTCATAAGCAGCTTTATTTATTCTTGCAGCTAATGATTCATCATTTTCTGTACCACGGCTTTCCAATCTTTTCTTTAATTCTTGAACGGAAGGGGGTTCTATAAACAAGGTGATGCATGACTGCGGGTATTGTTGTTTTACATGAATGGCTCCTTTAACATCGATATCTAGAACAGGCACTTTTTCTTCCGACCAAATTCTTTGCAATTCACTTTTCAGCGTACCATAATATTTTCCTTCATAAACCATTTCCCATTCTGCAAATTCGTTGAGCTGGATTTTTTGTTTAAAATCTACTTCACTCATAAAGTAGTAATCTACTCCGTTTTTTTCAGTACCACGGGCTTCTCTGGTGGCAGCAGAGATAGAAAAAGCTAAATTTTGGAAATGATGCATCAGGTGCTTGGTAATGGATGTTTTTCCAGAACCAGAAGGAGCAGTGATAATGATGATCTTATTTTGAATAGCCATGTGCAAAGAAAAGAAAGAAAAGTCAAATGGTAAAGAGTGACTCGCATTTCTTTGAATGAATTATGTTCTTAAAAATTTAATAAATGAGATTTGTAACATTAACTGCATTAAACGCTCATTCGTTTAATATCTGCACCTAGTTGTAGCAAACGGGAGTCAATATTTTGATAACCTCTATCAATTTGCTCTATATTTTGTATAATACTTTTACCGTCTGCACTCAGTGCGGCTATTAGTAAGGCTACACCAGCACGAATATCAGGACTGCTCATAGTAATACCTCTTAATTTTTGAGCTCTTTCTAAACCGATCACTACGGCACGGTGAGGGTCGCACAAAATAATCTGAGCACCCATATCAATCAGTTTATCAACAAAAAACAATCGACTTTCAAACATTTTTTGATGTATCAAAACACTGCCTTTTGCTTGAATTGCAGTTACCAATACAATGCTTAAAAGATCAGGAGTAAATCCAGGCCATGGATGATCATAAATTGTAAGTACACCACCATCCATGTATTTTTGAATTTCATATAATTCCTGCGATGGAATATGTATGTCATCGCCAGGAAAATCCATTTGAATTCCCAGTTGCTGAAATTTTTCAGGAATAATTCCAAGATGCTCCACTCCAGCATTTTTAATAAGAATATCACTTTGCGTCATGGCAGCCAATCCAATAAAACTGCCTACCTCAATCATGTCGGGTAAAATTCGATGTTCAGTGCCAGCCAATGAATCCACTCCTTTAATGGTAAGCATATTACTTCCTATTCCACTAATATTTGCACCCATTCTATTGAGCATCTTACTAAGTTGCTGAAGGTAGGGCTCGCAGGCTGCATTATAAATAGTAGTGGTACCTGTTGCCATCACAGCTGCCATTAAAATATTTGCAGTACCAGTCACGCTGGGCTCTTCGAGTAAAATATCGGTTCCTTTTAATTCTTTTGCAGCTAAATAAAAGAACCCTTCCGAATTATATTGGAAAGAAGCACCTAATTTTTCAAAGCCAATAATGTGGGTATCCAGTCTTCTACGTCCAATTTTATCCCCCCCTGGTTTTGGGATATAGGCTTTCTTAAATCTTGATAGCATAGGACCCGCAAGCATTACAGAGCCACGTAGTTTACCACTTTTTTTATGATAATCTTCACTGCTTAAATAATCGACATCTACATCATCTGCCTGAAAAGTGCAGCTATTTCTAGAAGTTCGGTCAATTTTTACTTTCATTTCTCCCAACAATTCTATTAAAAGATTTACATCTATAATGTCGGGGATATTTTCAATATGGACTTTTTCTGAAGTCAACAATACTGCAGAAATAATTTGTAAGGTTTCGTTCTTGGCGCCCTGGGGAGTAATTTCACCAGAAAGTCTTTTTCCTCCGTAAACTTCAAATGAGCTCATTTTGGATGATTAATTTAAATATAGATGATTAAAAAATTAAAGCCCTAACATTTGTTAACTGTTAGGGCCATGCTTCTAAGCAATTATTTCAAAAACAGTTGACTGGGATGCTTAATAAATTAATTCCAACTGTTAACCGATTAGTATCTTTTTTTAAAGTTGCGATTACCTGAATTACGGTTATCGCCACCTGTGCCTGTTCTGCTGTCACGTCCACCAACACCTTGACCACCTCGGTTATCACGTTGTCCACCTCCGTTTCGGTTGTCTCTTCCTCCGGTATTATTTCTGCTGCTAAAATTTTTACGGTAACCACCTGTTCCACCAGTTCTGTAATCATCTCGGTCTGGACGATTGTCTGTTCTGTGTTTTACAAATGGACGATTGTTGAATTCTAGTTGACCTTCAGTGATGCTTTGTAATTCTGCCTGAATATTATCATCATGAACTAATTCTTTGTGCCAATTGCTGTAGGTAAGCTTCATGTAATAAGCAATAGAATTAGCGAAGCCCTGTCTTTTTTCAGGATTCTCTTCTTTCAATGCTTTGTCGATAACTACTTCGATATTTTTTCCAAGGTGATTGAATTTAGGGTATTTTTTAGGATAACTCAATCGCTCAGGCTTCGCCTTTAAAGTTTCACGTGTTGGAATTGGATAAGGGCTTTCAACATCTAGCGTAAAGTTGCTGATTAAGAAGAGATGGTCCCATAATTTGTGACGAAAGTCTTCTACATTTTTTAAATGCGGATTTAAAAATCCCATCAATTCAATCAAAGACATCGCATTTTTTTGACGCTTTTCTTTGTCTTCTATTGATAAAAGGTATTCTACCATTTTTTGTATATGGCGACCATATTCTCTCATCGTTAAATGATTGCGAGTGGTATTGTACTCCATATTTTCTACGTTCATCATATAGGCAAATGTACTAAAAACCTTAACAAGCAGCAAGTTTGGGGTTTTTCTATTTTAAATTTATAAGGTTAAGGGGATTAGGTATACTTTTTTTTACAATATATAAATGCAATTCCGCAACCTGCGCTGTCAGCTAAACAATCTATT
>Ga0164294_10000296_pt1 | contig 46535 bp, 31 predicted proteins | sample GEODES005metaG_FD_111479 | JGI IMG/M metagenome (GOLD analysis project Ga0164294, IMG submission 111479) | Oligotrophic lake water microbial communities from Sparkling Lake, Wisconsin, USA - GEODES005 metaG | ecosystem: Environmental > Aquatic > Freshwater > Lake | place: USA: Sparkling Lake... | reverse complement strand
TCCTGTCGCTCGTTTGGCGCGCCGATTGCTTGCATGATCCATCGCGGGTTTCACGGATGTCCCGGTCGGCAGTCCCGACCGGTCCTCGAGCCTGGAAGCCCCCCACGCGGGGTGTTCCCGGCCGCGGCCGCCCCTGACGGGTGTTTCTAGCCAGAGGTGGTGAGCCCCGGGGCCCACACCGAACCGAAATCCGCTCTTTCCGATTCCCCCTCACCCACGAGGATCCCGACGATGTCCGCCAGCGCGACGAAGTCTGCCAAGAAGAAGCCGCACCTCATCCCCCTCGGCGACCGCGTGGTCGTGCAGCGCGAGGAGAGTGGCCAGAAGACCGCCGGCGGCATCCTCCTGCCCGATTCCGCCAAGGACAAGCCGGCCCGCGGCGTTGTCGTCAGCGTCGGCGAAGGGAAGCTGACCGACAAGGGAACCCGCCAACCGCTCCAGGTGAAGCCGGGCGACCGGGTCGTGTTCACGAGCTACGCCGGCGAGCCGTTCAAGGTGGGGGACGACGAATTGCTGCTGATGCGCGAGGACGACATCCTCGCCATTCTCCCCTGACCCCCCTCTGACCTACGTACCTGACGGACGGCCCCGGCTGACGGGGAGATCCGTCCGGCTCGCGACCGAACAAACCATCCAACCCAAACCTTCCAAGACCCAACCCAGCGACAGGAGCAGTGGACCCATGGCAAAGATGATGGCCTTCGATCAGGAAGCCCGTGAGGCGATGCGGCGCGGTGTCGCCAAGCTTGCCCGCGCCGTCAAGGTGACGCTCGGCCCGAAGGGGCGCAACGTCATCCTCCAGAAGAGCTTCGGCTCCCCGACCGTGACCAAGGACGGCGTCACCGTCGCCAAGGAGATCGACCTCGAGGACGTCTACGAGAACATGGGCGCGCGGATGGTCCGCGAGGTCGCAAGCAAGACCAGCGACGTCGCCGGTGACGGCACGACGACCGCCACCGTCCTCGCCGAGGCCGTCTTCAACGAAGGCCTCAGGGCTGTTGTGTCGGGGGTCAATCCGGTCGCGCTGAAGGCCGGCATCGAGAGGGCCGTGGAGGAGATCTCCGCGAAGCTCAAGGAGATGTCGATCCCCGTGAAGGGGAAGAAGGAGATGGCCCAGGTCGCTGCCATCGCCGCCAACAACGATATGGAAATCGGCCTGCAACTCGCCGAGGCGATGGACAAGGTCGGCAAGGACGGCGTGATCACGGTCGACGAGGGGAAGAGCCTCAAGACCGAGATCGAGTTCGTCGAGGGGATGCAGTTCGACCGCGGCTACCTCTCCCCCTACTTCGTCACCAACTCGCAGCAGATGCAGTGCGTTCTCGACGACTGCTACATCCTCGTTTTCGAGAAGAAGATCTCGAGCGTCAAGGACATCGTCCCGCTCCTCGAGGCCGTTGTGAACGCCGGCAAGCCGCTGCTGATCGTCTCCGAAGAGGTCGACGGCGAGGCCCTCGCCACGCTCGTCATCAACCGTCTCCGCGGCACCTTCCAGGTCTGTGCCGTCAAGGCACCGGGCTACGGTGATCGCCGCAAGGCGATGATGGAGGACATCGCGATCCTGACAGGCGCCACCGCCGTCTTCGAGAACCTCGGCATGAAGCTCGACGGCCTCGGGCTGGCCGAGCTCGGCCGGGCCAAGAAGGTGATCATCGACAAGGACAACACGACGATCATCGAAGGGGCCGGCAAGACGAGCGAGATCAAGGCCCGGATCGAGCAGATCCGCCGCGAGATCGACGCCGCCACGAGCGACTACGACCGCGAGAAGCTCGAGGAGCGTCTCGCCAAGCTCTCCGGAGGCGTCGCCAAGCTCAACGTCGGTGCGGCCACCGAGAGCGAGATGAAGGAGAAGAAGGCCCGCGTCGAGGATGCCCTCCACGCCACCCGGGCCGCCGTCGCCGAGGGGATTCTCCCCGGTGGTGGTGTCGCGCTGCTGCGGGCCAGCTCCCAGGTGAAGCCGAAGGGGCTCTCCCAGGACGAGACGGTCGGCTTCAACATCGTCGTTCGGGCCTGCCGGGCTCCGGTGACGATGATCTCCTCGAATGCCGGCCAGGACGGCTCGATCGTCTGTGAGAAGGTGCTCTCCGGGAGCGGCAACTTCGGTTACAACGCCGCCACCAACGAGTACGAGGATCTGGTCAAGGCCGGTGTTATCGACCCGACGAAGGTGACGCGGACCGCCCTCCAGAATGCCACGAGTGTCTCCACGCTCCTCCTCACCAGCGACGCGCTGATCGCGGAGAAGCCGAAGGACCACAAGGCGAAGGCCGGGTCCGGCGGCCACGGCGGCGACTATGACATGTATTGATCGCAGCGCGGTGCCTCAGGGTACTGACTCGGTCACGATAAAAAGAGCCGGGGCGTCCTTCGTGGACGCCCCGGTTTTTTCTGTTTCCGCCGGGCTCCTCCGGACGGCCGATCAGGCACGCTTCTCGAGGAAGGCGAGGAACTCAGCCGTGGTAGCGCCGGGGAATCCGGTGAACGGACCGATGACGTCGCAGTGGAGAAGTCCGACGTTGTCGAGCCGGCTGAAGATCTCCTTGAACGACTCCGGCGTCCACGTCGAGCAATGGACGTCGAGGTAGTGCTTCTCGTTCCAGACGAAGTTCGCGTAGTTCAAGGCGTCCTTATCGGTGTAGTGCCGATGGATCTCCTCGAAGCTGGGCATCTCTCCCTCCACGAGCGGCTCGCCGCGGTGGAAGAACGACTGCGAGAGGAAATCCATCACTTGCGTCGGCGTCGGCAGCGCGGGCTTCTCGATCGACCAACCGACCACCTGCCCGAAGGTGGTGTTTTGCCGGTAGTAATCCATCGACTGGGTGCGCGTCGGCAGCATGATCGCTACCCGGCCCCCCACTTCGACGCACTCGAGGATCTCGTTGAGCCAACCCAAGGGATTGGGAACGTGCTCCATGACATGCGAGGCCACGGCGTAGGCGAACTTCCGCCCACCCACGCACTTGGACAAACGCTTCCCCGGAACCCACACCGCATCGATGCGAGGCACATGCTGGCCTGTCGCGCCGGGGTTTTCAGAGGCCTTCCGCTGGATCTCGTCGTTGTCGATGCAGTCGACGTAGAAGATGTCGTACTTCGCACGATCGACCATCGGGTTGAAGTAGGGGGCGATCTCCAGTCCACGGAGGTGGGAGGGGAGATGGCTGATCACGAAGGCCCTGCGGGCATCCGGACCGGAAAGCGGCGGCGGGGCGTCGATGACGGAAGGGGTGATCGACTCCGGAAACGTGACGGTCGACACAGTGAATCTCCTCGAAGGGGCAGCCAAGTGGATTGGAAAGGGCGTGTCAGGCGGCGCGGGCGCTGGAGGTTTCGTCGCCGACCGGGTCGCGGCGAGGAGCCAACGTGACCGTCGTCGTTCCCCGCTCCTCTTCGAGCCAGGCGGCGACGCGGCCCGTGGAGCGGAGCCAGTCGACGGTGCGGGCCAGGCCATCGGCGAGCGTCGTCGCTGCCCGGTAGCCGACGGCCTCGGCCGCCCGCTCCACCGACATGACGCGGCGGGTGTACCCGACCGGTTTGTCGGCGAGGAACCGTGGGCGGAGCCCGGGGCCGGCCGCGCGGGCCACCGCTTCGGCGATCTCGCCGATCGACGTTTCGCGCCCCGAGCCGAGGTTGAAGGATTCACCGCCGAAGGGGGAAGCTTTGAGGGCGATCGTGGCAATCCCCTCCGCGACGTCACCGACATAGACGAAGTCGCGGGTCGCCGAGCCATCCCCCCAGACCTCGAAGGTCGATTGCCCGCGCTCGACGGCAAGAAGCGCCTTGCGGACCAGCGCCGCCACGACATGCCCGCGGTCGGTGTCGAAGGTGTCGCCGGGGCCGTAGAGATTCGAGGGGATGACCGTGACCGTGTCGCGACCCGCCATCCCGCAGATCGCGTCGGCGGCGATCGACGAGGCGAGCTTCGCGTAGCCGTAGCTCCCCGTATCGCCCGAGGGCACCCCTTCAAACAGCGCCGCTTCCCGGAGGGGGAGCGTGGCTGAGCCGGAGTAGGCACAGGGGGTGCCAGCGAGCACGACGCGGCGGGCCCGGCCGCGGCAGGCGGCACGGATGACGTTGAGGCCGAGTTGGAAATTGTCGTGGAAAGCGCGCCCGGCGCAGCTGCGGAGGTAGCCGACCCCACCGACATCCGCAGCCAGATGGATGATCGTGTCGGCGTCGGCAAGGAGACGCTCGGCGACCTCCGGATCGCGCAGGTCGCCATCACGGCGCCCCAGCGCTCTCACCTCGACACCGCGACGTCCGAGGCTCGCGACAACATGCGAACCGAGGAACCCCCGAGCGCCGGTGACGTGGATCTGCATCGCATTTCCCTTCGGAGTCTTTTGAATCGTCAAGCCGCCCGGGCGGCTCCGGTGAGCACCGAGTGGTAGACCCGCTCGTAGGCCGCCTGCGTCATGTCGAGGGAATAGTTCGCCCGGGCGGCATCGCGGTGGCTCTGCGCGTCGGGGTGAAACTTTTCCTCCGCCCGGACACATTCTTTGATCGTCTTGGCGAAGGTTTCCGCGTCGCCGACATCGATGGCGATGCTCGAGAACGCCGTCTGCTTTTCCATCCGATAGACGAACATCGACCGGGCCCGCGACGTGATCACCGGCTTGTTGTAGGAGAGGGCGTCGGCGAGGACGGCCGACCCTGACTGGCCGACCTCGTCATACGGCAGGACGAACACGTCCGCCTGGGAGAGAACGGCCCCCTGTTCGGCCGGATCGCCGAGAAAGCCGGTGAAGATGATCCGCGACTGCAGCCCCCAGACGTCGGCCTGCTGGATGAGATCCATCCAGTAGTCGTTGCCGGTCTTGTCCTTGGGGTGGATGCCCCCGGCAACGACGAGCTTGAACGACTCTGGCAGGTGCTTGAAGGCGCTGAGAAGGTGACCGTGCCCCTTGTAGCGGCTCACGAAGCCCGGCATCATCACCCACGTCTCACGCGGGTGCTTCACGAAGGCCGGGGTGACATGCGCGCTCGCCACCCGCTCGATCGGGATCGGAATCACGGTCACTCGCTTTTTGAGCTTCGGGAAAGTTTCCACGAAGTATTTGTGGGTGTCCTTGCTGTGAAGGACGATCGCGTCGGCGCGGTGGAGGGCGGCGCTGATGTGCCGGTTGCGGAGGCGGTGGAAAACCCCCTCGACGAACTGCGACGTGGGCCGGCTGCGCTGGTTGCGGGTCATGCTCTTGAGCCAGGTGTGGAGGCTCACGACCAACGGCTTGTCGAGGCGGCGGCAGACGTCGGCGAATCGCTCGTTCGACGGGCCGATCCGGCGGGCAAAGAAGCAGAACTCGTGCTGGATGTGGACAAGATCCGCCTGGGAGCGATTCACCCGGCCAATCAGATCGGCGAAGTAGCGGTTCATCTCGCCGGCTGAGATCCGCCGGTCGCCGTCGATGAAGTTTTGCATGTCGAAGGGGAGGACATCGGAAAACCGCTCGAGTCCGACGGCCAGTCGCTTCGCGTACTCGGCGTTGCCGCACTGCTGATCCCACGGAGTCATCAGCGCGACCGCCAACCGCGGGGAGCGGGGGCGGGCGGGAATCGCCTCGGGCGGAACTGCCGCCGGGGCGCGGCGGCTGGCCGCATCCGCATCGATCAGGGCTGTGTCGCCGACTGCCATGGGCTGTCCCTTCATACGATTCTTCCCCTCAAGGCCTCAGCGAACGGGCGCTCAGGCAGGACCAGCCCGGGATCCGACGGGGCGGGGCGGGGAAGCCGGGCGGAAAGGTAGCAAGTGGCCCAGATCCCCCAAAGGGCAGTTTCAGGGCCGTTTTGAGGGGGGATGCGCCGCGGGCTCACGCCCTGGGCCGCTCCGAGGGTCGTTCCGGCGGGGGCGCGATTCCCTCCAGCGGCACGAAGCCGTCGTGCCCCGGAGGAATCCCCGGCGGGGGGGCACACGACGGGGAAAGGACTCGGCCGACGAGCGACCGTGCCATCCACACGGCGGCCGCCACGGCGACCGCGATCACGATTCCATCCTGGAGGAGCGCGGGCACAACCCACCTCAGCCGACGAGGAACGTGCCGAGTTGGTAAGTCACAAAAGCCCCCAGCCACGCAAGCACCGTCATCGCGGTGAACGAGGCCACCGGCCAGACCCAACTCCCGGTCTCCCTCCAGATCACCACCAGCGTGCTGGCACACTGGGCACAGAGGGCAAAGAACACCATGATCGACAGGGCGACGGGCAGCGTGAACACCTTCCGCCGGCTCCCGTCCCATGTGGCGGCCCGGAGGCGGCGGACGAGGGCCGTCCCCCCCTCCTCGCTCCCGGCATCGACGTCACCGAGGTTGTAGATCACGCCGAGCGTCCCGAGCACGACCTCGCGGGCCGGGAAACTGGCGATCGCCGCACATCCCAGCCGCCAGTCCCATCCCAGCGGCCGGACGACCGGCTCGATGAAGCGGCCAGTGAGCCCGAGGAAACTCTGTCGCTGCGCCGCCCCGCGCCGCGCGGCGTCGAGCCCCTCCGGGGTATCGAGGGCGTCGAGCGCCGCGGAGAGATCGGCAACCGCCGCGGCATCCTCCTCGCCGTCGAGCCGGGCGCGGAGGCTCGTCCTTTCACTTGCCACCTCGGCTTCGACCGCGGCTTCATTGCGCGGATAGTGGGAGAGCGCCCAGAGCACGACGCTCATGGCGAGGATCGTGGTGCCGGCGCCGGAGAGGAACGACCAGGTCGCCTCGCGGACGCGCTCGAGGACGATCCGCACCTGCGGCCAGCGCCAGCCGGGAAGCTCCATGACGAACGGCTGCGGCGGACCGCGGAACACCGTTCGCGTGAGCACGAAAGCAGCCACGGCTGCCACGACCACGCCGAGGGCGTAGAGCGATGCGAGCACGACTGCCGGGAGCCGCAGCCACGGGATTCCCGCCACCGGCACGTTGGGGACGAACGCCCCGCACATGAGAAAATAGACCGGGAGCCGCGCCGAACAGCTCATGAGGGGCGCCAGGAGGATCGTGAGGAGCCGGTCGCGGGGGTTCTCGATCGTCCGCGCGGCCATGATCCCGGGGATCGCGCAGGCGAAGCTCGAGAGGAGCGGGATAAACGACTTCCCCGACAGCCCCACCCCCACCAGCAGCCGATCCATGAGGAACGCCGCCCGCGACAGATAGCCGCAGCCCTCGAGGAGCGCGATCCAGAAGAACAACAGGGCGATCTGCGGGACGAAGATGACCACGCTCCCCGCCCCGGCGATCACCCCGTCGACCACCAGCGAGCGCACCGCCCCCTCCGGGAGGAGGCCACGGACGACTTCGGCGACCGTATCGACGCCGGCGGAGATTCCCTCCATGAGCGGCGCCGCGAGCCAGAAGATCGACGTGAACACCGCGAGCATCGTGAGCGCGAACAGGAGCGTGCCCCAGACGCGGTGCGTGACGACCGCGTCGATCCGGTCGTCGATCGAGCGTGCCACGGGGCGGCGACGGACGACCCCTTCGACCACCCGCTCGATCCACGCATAGCGGCCGATCGCCTCACGCGCCGCCGGGAGTTGGGCGGGGTCGACAGCGGCCAGCGCCGCCGCCAGTCCCTCCGGCTGTCGGGGAGGCAGTGCGGCGATGATCGCATCGGCGAGCTGCGCGATTCCCTGCCGGCGTGGCGCCACCACCGGCACGACCGCACAGCCCAGACGGCGCGACAGCTCGGCTGCATCGACCGCGATGCCCCGATCGGCCGCGGCGTCACCGAGCGTGAGGGCGATGACCGTGGGAAGCCCGATCTCGATCGCCTGGCTGGCGAGGTAGAGATTGCGTTCGAGATTGGTGGCATCGACGACGATCACGATCCGGTCGGGCGCCGGCATTCCCGCCAACCGGCCCCGGAGGAGATCGACGGCCACCTTCTCATCGGGGCTCTTCGGCGACAGGCTGTACGTGCCGGGGAGATCGATGAGATCGATCGGGCGACCGGCATGGACGAAGCGGCCGACCTTCTCCTCGACCGTCACGCCGGGGTAGTTGCCGACGCGGGTGGGGATGCCGGCCAATGCCGAGAAGAGCGTACTTTTGCCGGTGTTCGGGTTGCCCAGCAGGGCGACCGTCAGTGGCAAAGACGCCTCCGCAGCCCCCGCGGCGGTCACGTTCATGGCGGGGCGGATTCCGGGGGTCAGCGGGGCAGGGGGCGCCGAAGCGACGCGGAACCGGCCCGCGGCGACCGCGGCCCGACCGACGGAAAGACCGCAACGCGGGCGGCGTCGCTGCGACGGATCGAAAGCCGGTAGCCACGGACCTCGAGTTCCAGCGGGCACCCCAGGGGCGCGACACCGACCACTCTGACGTGGACGCCGGGCGTGATGCCCATCTCGAGGAGGCGTTCGGATGTCGGGTCAGATCCTGTGATCAGCTCGACTTCGGCAGTCGACCCAACGGCGATCTCTCTCAGGCTCGTCACGATGACCTCCCCCTCGACCGGCGATAGCCAATGTCGACATCGGCTTCCGTCACCGAACCACCCAGCTGGAAAACAGCCAGCACTTCGGGGCCGCGTCAGCGACCTCGAACTTATTGAGACCGAGTCTCAATCGCATCTCTAGTGTAGAACCTTCGGCATCCCAAGGCAAACCAATCGAGTCCAATCCCGGGCGAATCGGCGTGAAAGCCCCTGTCTCGAAGCGATTTCCCGGCCTCTTCGTCACCGGTACCGACACCGATGCCGGCAAAACGTTCGTCGCGGCGATGATCCTTCGCACGCTCGTGGCAGAGGGAATCCGTGTCGGGATTTCCAAGCCGGTCGCCAGTGGTGTCGTTGCCGGGGGGCCCCAGGATGCCCAAACCCTCTGGGACGCGGCCGGCCGGCCACGGACCTTGTCAGCCGTCTGCCCGCAATCCTTCGCCCTCCCGCTTGCCCCCCACCACGCTGCCAGAGCCGAGGGGCGGGTGATCGACGAGACGCTCCTCCGGGAGGGTGCTCTTGAATGGACCAAGACGAGCGACTGCCTGATCGTGGAAGGGGCCGGAGGGCTCTTCTCCCCCCTCACCGACCGCCTCCTCAATGCCGATCTCGCCGCCGACCTGGCTCTGCCGCTGATCGTGGTCGACAGCGGTCGGCTCGGCTGCGTCGGCCGGGTGCTCGCCACCTGCTTCGCCGCCGCGGCCCGCGGGCTGGAGATCGCCGCGGTGGTGCTCTCCCAGATCGATGCCGACGGCCTCTCCGACCAAGACATCCCCACCGCTCCGCACCGGATCGCGCGCGACGGGGCCGATGAAATCGTCCGTCGTCTTCCTCGGATCGCGGTCGCCGTGCTTCCCCACGCCGCCAGCGTCACCGTCCCGCCGCTCGACTGGCCGAGGCTCGCGCGGGGCTGATCCGGCGCGGCGCCGCGCCCAGCCCGATGCGCTCAGCCCGACGCGGAGAGGCGATCGATGGAAAGCGAGAGCGTCGTCTCCCACACCCCCGCATCATCTCCTTCCACGATCCAGTGGGGCATGACGACGACCGATTGGTGAACCGACTCGAAGCCCCCCTCTGACTGGCTCACGGTGCGGATCGGAAACGCCCAGATCCCCTCCGGCGGAGTGGCCGACACGGTGAGCCGGGCATCGATGTCGACCCAGTCATCGACCAGCCCGATCGTGGCCGCCCCGGCAAGGTCGAGGCGGGTGCCGAGGTGGCCGAGAGGCCGGCCTGCTCCGTCGCGAAAGCAGCGCCCCGACGCGTCGGCGGGCATCCCGGCAAAATTGAACTCCACCGCGAGGTGCTGGCGGAAGCCTGGGGGGAGCCCCTCGATCCGGTAGGCGATGTCGATCGTCCGCCCGCCAGCGGCCAGCGCCACCGTCTTGCCGAGCGTGAACGGGATCCCCCAGGCATTGCCGGCCCGGGCCAGCACCACCTCGACCCGACGGTCGCTCTGTCGCACCGCGGCCTCGTAGGCCCCCGTGGCGAAGTCGCCCCGTTCCATCGCCGTGCCGTCGGCCACCGCCGCCGGATCGACCTCGACGTCCCAGAAATGGTCGACGAGCATCTTCCGCCGCGAGGGATCGTGTCGGACGAAGCGCTCGAGCCCCTCCTCCTTGAACTTCGCCGGCTGCGAGGCGTCGATGATGCTCCGGGCCACGCCGGGACCGGCGAGGACCTCGGCGTGGTAGGCCTCGGGGCGACGATCGAGCGTGGCGAGGAGATTGTGACGCTGGGCACGGAGATCGAGCTCGTAGAGGATCCCTCCCCGCGCCGGCGCGAACCAAGCGTCGAACGGGCCGTTCGAAACGCGGATCTCCGTGCGGCCGTCGAAATCCCAGTCGCGCACGACCGCCTCGATCCCCGTCCGCTCCGCGCCGGGCCGAGCCCGGTCGAGGAACGTGTCGGCCTCGATGAGCTGGCCGTAAACGGCATTGCGGAGGTGGGGGAGGTAGATGCCCCCGAAGGCCCCGTGCCAGTAGGCGCAGTTGCACTGCCCGCGGTGGAGCGCCGTCGTCGCCTGTTCGAGCATGTCGGGATCGGCAACCCCCGCGCCGCGCATTCCCTCGAGCCGCTCGCTCACCGCCATCGCCCGGGCGTACATCTCGTTGGCCTCGGGGTAGCGGAGGCGGAAGTTGCGCCAGCTCCCCCCGCGGATGAACGGCGCCACGGCCGCCAGCCGCGGATCGGCCCCGGCCCCGACGCGGGCCCGGACGCAGGCTTCTTGCGCCTCCGGCGGGAGGACCCACTCGGTCATCTCGCGGTAGCTGCATTCGGGCAGCCACACCGTCCCGGCCGGCGGCACTTGGCGGACGACCTCTGAGGGGAGGCACATCTCCACCCAGTCGGCGCTCGCCTCGAGGAGCGTGAACAGCCGCTCGAGCCATCCCTCCTCGAAGCAGGTGCGGTGGGTGTCGGGCCAGACGCCGAACTTCTCCCCGTCGTCGCCGAACACCGCCAGCGCCCCTTGGCGCCGGGCGGCGAGGCTACGGAGATGATCGATCGCATCCTCCGGGGTTCCGAAGGGGATCACATACCGGAGCCGCTCGCTCACCGGGAAGACCGCGAGCGTCGCCCCGTCCCCCTCGGTGAGCCAGTGGCGATCGAGCTGATTTTCGGCGAGCCCCGCGGCCTTGAAGTGGGTGTCGTCGAGGATCGTCCACTCGACCCCGGCCCGGGCGAGATCGGCGGCCATGCCGGGATCCCACACCCGCTCGGCCAGCCACATCCCGCTGACGCGCGTCTTCAGTCGGCGCTCGAGCCACGAGGTGTAGCGGCGGATCTGGCTGACGCGGTCGCGCGGAGGGAGCATCGCCAGGACCGGCTCGTAGAACGCCCCACCGACAATCTCAATCTGGCGTTCGTCAGCGAGGCGTGCGAGCCGGTCGAGATATTCCGGATGGTGGGCGTCGAGCCATTCGGCGAGCGGGCCGCTGGTGTGGATGGCGACGCGGATGCCGGGGTGGCGCTCGAGGAGATCGAGGAGCGGCTGGTAGGCATCCTTCCAGGCCTGTTCGAAGACGCCGTCGAAATTTCCGACCGGCTGATGGTCGTGGATCACGAAGACGAACCGGACAGCGGGGGGCATGAGGGCCTCGACGGCAGGGGGGATGGCCGAACCGGTGCCTGACGGCGCTGACGGGGGAGTGGAGACGGCCTTCGGAAGCGAGCCCATCGATCGGGCCGCGCCGCCCTAGTTCGATCGCGGCAGGAAGCGCAGCGCCGCGTTGCGAGTCGGAAGCGGAGGGCAACGCGCGGGTGGGGACAGGCGGGAGAGCGGGGCGGGAGGCGGGAGAGTGGGGCGGACCTCTGCATTCTCCACCACCGCCCCCCGCCGCTGCAAACCGGCCCCGCTGGAAATCCACCGCGTTCGTCGGTCGGGTCGGTGGTGCGGAGAAAGTCGCTGGTTCGATCAGTCGGCCCGCAGCCGCCGCGCCGACTCCTCCGGCGACATGATCGAGATGTGGCATCCGATCCCCAGCTCGAAGCCGGCCAGAGGCGAGATCCGCGGCATGAGCTCGACGTGCCACCGCCAGCCCGCCGGCACATCCCCTGTCCAGGCACGACACCCCCGCGGCATCGCCCCCGCCCGATCGGAGCGCGGGGAGAACGGGGCCTGATGGAGCCACCAATTGAACTCCGCTCCGGGTGCCGCCCGCTCGATGCGGGCCACGACCTCGCGGACGAGATCGGCGAGCCCGGCGGCGACCTCCGGCCCGACCGCATGGAACCAGGGCGAGGGCTGCCGGGGGAGGATCCAGGTCTCCAGGGGCTGCCGTGGCGCTGGCGGAACGAGGGCCACGAGATCAGCCGTGGTGGCAACGACACGCCGCTCGATCTCCGCCTCACGGATCATGGCTTCAAACGGATCGCCGCCGCCGGCTCCGGTGGCAAGCTTGGCCACGATCACCGGCGGCACGAAGTCGAGGGCCACCAATTGGCTGTGGACATGGTCGAGCGAGGCCCCGGCAGCGGGCCCGGAGTTTTTGAACACCATCCCCCAGGCGAGATCGTCGCGCTCGCTCAGTTGCCCCAGGCGATCCCGGACAAGCTGCCACGAAGCCAGCCAGGCGAGGGGATCGATCTCGAGGATCGACGTATCGTGCCGCGGTGACTCGACGACCACGTCGTGGATCCCATGGGCCGGCCGGGGCGGGCCAGCCGTCGGGCCGGCCGAAAGGCCGTCCGCAAGTTCTTCCGGGGCGTGGTGGCCACGATCGACGACGACCGGATAGCGATTGGGAATGATCCGCGCTCGCCAGGGGAGCACCCGGTCGGCGGGGCTGCGGAGCACCTCGTGGGGGGTGAGGGCTTCGTTCCCCGCACAGAACGGGCAGGCGGCAAGCGACTCCTCCCGGGGGCGTTCAGCCCGCGCCGGGGCGACAAACACGGCCCGGCCGGAGAGCGGATCGGTGTGGATCCGGCAGGACGAAGCGGAGGGCTGGGGGTCGTGCATGGCTCGTAGGCCGCCGGAAAAGCACCGTCGGACGATCCTCTTCGTAATGTCGCCTCCTCGCTTCGGGAGCGCGGAGGAGGAGAGTATGGCACGGGCCCCGAGGTCAACGGCCGCCGGAGGCGTTTGAACAGCCCGGTCGGCCCCCGTAAACTCTCCCGCTCGAGATCCCGAGGAACCACCGCGTGCATTCAAGCGCGCCCAGGAGACCCCCCATGCTGACCGTCGGCGACCACTTCCCCCAGTTCACCGCCCAGGCCTGTGTCGGCACCGGCAAGGACGACCTGAAGCTGGTGAAGAACACCGATTACGCTGGCAAGTGGGTGATCTACTTCTTCTATCCCAAGGACTTCACCTTCGTCTGCCCGACGGAGCTGGCGGAGTTCAACAAGCAACTCAAGGCCTTCGCCGACCGCGACTGTGCCGTCGTCGGTGGCAGCACCGACAACGAGTGGTCGCATCTCGCTTGGCGGAAGTCGCATCCCGATCTCCACGACCTCGGCTACCCGCTCGTCGCCGCCCAACTCCTCGCCCCGGCGCTCGGCATCCTCGAGAAGACCGAGGGCTACTGCCTGCGGGCCACGTTCATCGTCGACCCCAACGGCGTCATCCAGTGGGTCGACGTCAACCAGGGGCGGGTGGGGCGGAACGTCGCCGAAGTGATCCGCGTCCTCGACGCCCTCCAGAGCGACGAGCTCTGCCCGTGCAATTGGAAGAAGGGCGACCCGTACGTGAAGGTCGGCTGACCGTGGCCCGACCGCGGACCTTCATCGATAAGTTCGGCGACGCCTTCCGGGGCATCGCCCGGGCCGTCCCGGGTCAGTCGAGCTTCGCCGTCCACATCCCCGCGGCCCTCGGCACCCTCGCCCTGGCGGCGGTGCTCCGCGTCTCGCTCATCGAGTGGTGCGTTCTGGCCGGGGCGATCGGCGCCGTCCTCGCCGCCGAGGTCCTGAACACCTCGATCGAGATGCTCGCCAAGGCGGTGACAAAGGACTACGACCCGTACGTCCGCGACGCCCTCGACATCGCCAGCGCCGGGGTGATGGTGACGGTGATCACGGCGGTGGTCGTCGGCACGCTCCTGATCGGCAACCGGGTCGGGATCCTGTTCGGGATGTGGTGAAACGGCCGGCGCCCGGGCCTCCCGACACTTTGGGCCTCCCGACACTTGGGGCCTCCCGACACTTGGGGCCTACCGACGCTTGGGGCCTCCCGACACTTCGGGGCTCCCCCCGGCAGTTTCAGGTTGACCCTCCCAGTCCCCCCCCGATACCGTGTTCCCTCACTCCCTGGATTCCCTCCGGGGGGATCCCTGTTCATCCTGTCGATTTCTTCCTTCTGGAGTTGCATACGTATGCGCAAGTTGCTCGCCGAGGCGATCGGGACGTTCTGGCTCGTGCTGGGGGGCTGCGGCAGTGCCGTGATCGCCGCCGGCCTTCCCGACGTCGGCATCGGCTACCTCGGAGTCTCGCTCGCCTTCGGGCTCACCGTCCTCTCGATGGCCGTCGCCATCGGCCACATCTCTGGCTGCCACCTGAACCCGGCCGTCACTGCCGGCCTCGCCGCCAGCGGCCGCTTTCCTGCCAAGGATGTCCTCGGCTACGTCGTGGCGCAGTGCCTCGGTGGCCTTGCCGGCGCCGGCGTGCTCTACATGATCGCCCGCGGCGCCCCCGGTTTCTCGATGGATGGCGGCTTCGCCTCCAACGGCTACGGTGAGCACTCCCCCGGCGGCTACTCGCTCGTAGCCTGCTTCATTGCCGAGTTTGTCCTCACGGCGTTCTTCCTGTTCGTGATCCACGGTGCCACCGACAAGCAGTCGGGGACGACGATCGCCCCGATCGCCATCGGCCTCTGCCTGACGCTCATCCACCTGATCAGCATCCAGGTGACAAACACCTCGGTGAACCCGGCCCGCAGCCTCGCCACCGCGTTCTTCGTCGGCGGCTGGGCGGCGCAGCAATTGTGGCTCTTCTGGGTGGCGCCGATCCTCGGCGGCATCGTCGGCGGCCTGCTTTACAAGTGTGTCGACGACGCCGAGGCATGATCCTGGCCAAGTCCGACCCGTCGCTCGAACGAACCGGCCGTCCGCCCCGCGCGGACGGCCGGTTTTTTCATTGCCACGCTGCGGAGTGGGAGGGGCTGGCCCAACTGGTGTCATGCCTTCGTGCGATCCGTCGGCAGGGCCGGCAAAAGTCTTGTCGTTCGTCGGAGGATCTCCTCTCTCCTCGAGCGTTCGCCGATCCCCGCCTCTTTCTGTGCGCCGCGACAGTGCGTTGGCAGGATGAGTCGGTGGTGATTTCTGGTCCGACATCGCGCATGAAAAACCCCCGGAGCGATTCCGCCCCGGGGGTCGTGCTTTGCAGCGATGATGCTTCCGATCACTTCGCCGTGATGTCGTAGCAGAGGATCGCGTCCTGCTCGCGGAGGTAGAGCTTGCCGTCGAGGATCACCGGATGGGCCCAGCTCGGGCGGGCGTCGCTGTCGGGGATCTTGAACGTGCTCACTTCCTTGTAGCCGGCCGGATCGGCCTTCACCAGCGCCAGGATGCCGTCCTGAAAGCGGAGATAGACGTGGCCGTCGCCGGCCGCCACGGCGATCGAGCCCTTGCCGGTGCCGCGCTCCTTCCAGACGATCTTGCCGGTCATCAGCTCGGCACAGAACGGGATCCCCTGGTCGTCGGAATCGCCATAAATGTGATCGCCGACGAGGACGAGGCCGCCATGCTTGTTGGCAAGATCCTGCTTGAGACCGTAGATCTCCTCCATCTTCACCCCGTCGGCCGTCGGCACCTGCTTGAGCAGCGCGCCGCCACGGCGGTAGCCGGCCGAAAAGAAGACGAGGTCGCCGCGGACGATCGGCGTCGGGATGACGGCGGTCGTCTGGTCGATCGGGAAGCTCCAGAGAAGCTTGCCGCTGGCGGCATCGACGCCGACGGCGCCACTGGCGGTCGTCTGTACATAAACCTTCCGATTGCCCACCTTCGAGATCACGATCGAGGAGTGGCCGGCGCCGCGGCAATCCTTCATCGGGCACTTCCAGATCTCCTTGCCCGTCTTCTTGTCGAGCGCGACCATCATCGCGTTGTCACCGCCGGGAGTGACGACAAGCCGGTCACCATCGACCAGCGGCGATTCGCTGTACCCCCAGCCATCCCCCTTCTTGCCGCCGAAGGCAGCCTTGAGATCGATGCGGAAGGTCTCCTTGCCATCGGCCACTTGGCAGCAGATGAGCTGCCCCTGCGGGGTGATCACGGAGACGAGATCGCCGTCGACCGTCGGCGTGCTCCGCGAGCTCTGCCACGACTCCGGCCCCTCGTTCCAGGCCTGGCCGGTCTTCGTCTTCCAGAGCTGCTTCCCCGACTCCCGGTCGTAGCAGGTGAGGTATTCGTCCTTGTCGTCGCCGGTGGTGGAGAGGCCGTCGCCGAGGGTGATAATCCGCGAGCCGGCGATCGCCGGGGTGGCGTAGCCGCGGCCTGCGCCGACCGCCTTCCAGAGGAGCTTCGGCCCCCCCTCAGGCCACGACTCGAGGAGGTTCGTGTCGGGGGCCACAGCGGTGCGGGAAGCGCCACGGAACGTCGGCCAGTCTTCCCCCCGGACGGTGCCGGTGACGAGCGTGCCGCCGACGGCGAGCGCGAGGAGGGAGGCGAGGGGAAGACGGCGAAAAGAACGCGGCATGAGTCGGGGCTCCGGACGGTGGGAACGGATGGTCGGGGCGATGAACAAGCGGTGCTCAGGGGCGTGTCGAGGGTACGGGCTGGGCGTTGGGGTGGTCAAGATTCCGCCCTCTCCCCCACCCCATGATGAGCGCATAGAAGACCGGCGTGAAGAAGATCCCGAAGACGGTGACCCCGAGCATCCCGGAGAACACCGCCGTCCCCAGCGCCACCCGCATCTCGGCCCCGGCACCGCGGCCGAGGACGAGGGGCACGACGCCGAGAATGAAGGCCAGGGATGTCATGAGGATCGGCCGCAGGCGCATCCGGGCCGCCGTCAGCACCGCCTCGGAAAGCGGCAGGCCGGCGTCCTGCTGCTGCTTGGCAAACTCGACGATCAGGATCGCGTTCTTGGCCGCCAATCCCACGAGAACCACCAGCCCGATCTGCGTGAAGATCGAGTTGTCGAGGCCGGCGATCCACACCCCCGCGATCGCCGCCAGGAGGCACATCGGCACGATGAGAATGATCGCCAGCGGCAACGACCAGCTCTCGTACTGGGCCGCGAGGACGAGGAACACAAACACCGTCCCGAGGGCAAAGACGATGCCCGCCGTGTTGCCAGCGAGGATCTGCTGGAGCGACAGCTCCGTCCAGGCAAACTCCATCCCGGGAGGAAGGATCCCCTGCCCCGCCGGCGGCGGCGAGGCCAGCGCCTCCATGAGGGCGATCGCGTCGCCGGAGCTCGTCCCCGGTAACGTCGAGCCGGTGATGTCGGCCGAGGGGAGGAGGTTGAAGTGGTTGACGACCGCCGGGCCGCTTGTGTCGGTGACGGTGACGAGCGTCGAGAGCGGCACCATCTCTCCGGCGGAGTTGCGAACCTCGAGCCGGCCGATATCTTCGCGCCGCATGCGGAAGTCGCGGTCGGCCTGAACGAGCACCGGCCAGTTGCGGCCGAAGGCGGTCCAGTCGTTGACGTAGGCGCTGCCGAGATAGACCTGCAGCGCCGCGTTGACCTCGGCGAGGTCAATCCCCTGCGCCTTGACCTTCTCCCGATCGATGTCGACGAAGAACTTCGGCTCGTCGGCCCGGAAACCGGAGAACAGCCCCGTCAGCCCCGGCTGCGCGGCGGCCGCATCGACAAACGCCGCGGCCGCCGCCTCCAGCCGCTGCGGGCCGGCCGAGGCGCGGTCGAGCACCTGGAGCTTGAAGCCGCCGGAGTTGCCCAGGCCGTCGATCGGCGGGGCCCCGAAGGCAACCACCTGCGCCTCGCGGATCTCCGCAAAGCTCCGCCGCAGGGCGCGGAGGATCGCGACTGCCGAGCGCTGTGGATCGACCGCCCGCCGAGCAAACGGCTCGAGAAGGACGAACATTCCCCCGGCGTTCGGCTGGTTGACGTTGGCCAGAAGCGAGTAGCCGCTGACGGAGATCCTGTGGGCCACCCCCGGGATCGCCGTCACCCGCTGATCGAGATCGGCCATGACCTCCGCCGTGCGCTCGGCACTCGCCCCGGGCGGGAGCAGCGCCGTGACGAGGAGATAGCCCTTGTCCTGCTGCGGAATGAACCCCACCGGGACGGTCGTGAAGCCGTAATAGGTGAGAGCCATGAGGCCGACATAGAGGCCCATGACGACGATCCCCATCCGCAGGAGCCTCCCCACCACCGCGCCGTAGGCGCCGGTGGTGAGGTCGAAGAACAGATTGAAGAGGCGGAAAAAAGCGGCGAGGATCCCGTTGACCACTCCCGCCCCCCACCAGCCCGCGAGCGCCCCCAGAGCGAATAGCCCGAGCCGCACGCTCCACTCAGCAGCCCACGGCGGCACCGGAGCCGTCGCCAGCCCGGCTGCCACGAGCCCCCGCGTTTCGAGAAACCACACGGCCAGCAGCCCGGCCAGCAGCGCAATGCCCGCTGGAGGGAGCGGATCGCGCCTTGCGGCTTTCGCTGCGGCGCCGCCCGTGGCGGGGCTACCGGGCTCGGAGCCGGCCGACGGCGCGGCGGCGTCGTGGTGGCGCGACTGAAAAAGGAGCACGCAGAGGGCCGGCGAGAGGGTGAGGGAGTTGAAGGCCGAGATAACCGTGCTCGCCGCAATCGTGAGGGCGAACTGCCGATAGAACTCGCCGCTGATCCCGGTGATGAAGGCCGTGGGCACGAACACCGAACAGAGCACCAAGGCGATCGCGATCACAGGCCCCGCTACCTCCGCCATCGCGCGCCTGGCCGCCTCGCGCGCCGTGAGCCCCCCCGACAACCAGCGCTCGACGTTCTCCACGACGACGATCGCGTCATCGACGACGATCCCGATGGCGAGCACGAGGCCGAACAGCGAAAGATTGTTGAGGGAGAATCCAAACAACCGCATCGCGGCGAACGTCCCCACCAGCGACACAGGCACAGCGACCATCGGAATGATCGTTGCCCGCCAATCCTGGAGGAAGACGAGGACGACGATGAACACGAGCACCACCGCCTCGAAGAGCGTCTTCCAGACCTCGCGGACGCTCTCCTCGACGAACACCGTCGTGTCGTAGTGAATCGCATACTCAAGCCCCTCTGGAAATCCACGCTCGAGCAAGGCCATCTCGTGCCGGATCCGCTCGGCGGTGGCCAGGGCATTCGATCCGGGCTGTTGAAAGAGCGCGACGGTGACCCCCTCCTGGCCGTCGAGCCGGCTGCCGACGTCATAACTGCGGGCCCCCAGTTCGGCCCGGCCGACGTCGCCGAGACGGACGATCGCTTGCCCCGTGGTGGCCAGGTCGTGCCCCGGGCCAACGCGACCGGTGGCGACAGCCGGAGCGCCCGGCGGGAGCGGGCCCGAGGCCTTCACGATCACGTTCTCGAAGGCCGCCGGATCGGGGAGCCTCCCGGCCGCGGTCACCGGCACCTGAAAGTCGAGGCCGAGGGTGGCCGGTGGCTGGCCGATCCGCCCGGCGGCCACCTGGACATTCTGCTCGCGCAAGGCACGAACGACATCGGTGGCCGTGAGGCCGCGGCTGGCAAGCTTGCCGGGATCGAGCCACACCCGCAGGGCGTAGTCGCGGGCCCCGAGGAACTGCACGTCCCCCACCCCCTCGATCCGCGCCAGGGCATCCTTCACCTGCAACAGCGCGTAGTTGGAAATGAAGAGTTGATCGAGCCGCTCCCCCGGCGAGAAGAGATTCACGCAGAGGAGGATGCTCGGCGACTTCTTCCGCGTCGTCACCCCCTGCCGGCGGGCCTCCTCGGGGAGCTTGGCCAGCGCCACCGCCACCCGGTTCTGCGTCAGCACCTGCGCTTGGTCGATGTCGGTGCCGAGCTTGAAGGTGACGTCGATCGATGCCTGGCCGTCGCCGGTGCTCTTCGACGAGAGGTAGAGCATTCCCTCGACGCCGTTGATCTCCTGCTCGATCGGCGTGGTGACCGTCTCGGCGACGACCTCCGCCCCGGCGCCGGGATAGGACGCGGTGACGGCGATCGTGGGAGGGGTGACGTCCGGATACTGCCCCACCGGCATCCCGACCAGCGCCACGCCGCCGACGAGGAGGATCACCACCGAGAGAACGGTAGCGAAGACGGGCCGGTCGATGAAGAACTGCGAGAACATGCGGCGACGGTCATTCCCTGGCGGGCGGGGCCTGGGATTCGACCGGCCGGACGACGGCCCCGTCGCGGACACGTTGCAGGCCGCTGACGACGACCCGGTCGCCCGCGGCGAGCCCCTTTGTCACCACGCGCATCTGGCCGTCGAGCTTCCCAGGGGTGATCTCGCGGATCGTCACCCGGTCGTCAACGCCGACGACGGCGACGGTCCGACGCCCTTGCTCGATGCCGATGGCCCGATCGGGGACGAGGATCGCCTCGGCCGGATCGCCGAAGGGGAGGCGGACCCGGCAGAACATCCCCGGCGCGATCAGTCGATCGGAGTTGTCGAGGATCGCCCGGCAGCGGACGGTGCCGGTCGAGGCGCGGACGGCGATGTCGACAAAGGCCAACACACCGCGGCGCGGGAAGCCCTCGTCGGTCACCAGGGCCACGTCGACCGGCATGGCGAGATCGCGGATGTTGCGCCACGACGGATCCTTGTCACCGGCGCCGGCTGCCTCCCCATCACGCCGTTCCTCACGCCGTCCCTGGATCGCCCGTTCGCGGGCCTCGAGGAGCGAGCGCTCGTCGGCAAAGAAGGTGACGTAAACGGGATCGACGCTGACGATCGTCGCCAGCGTGGTGGGCGCGGCCCCGCTCCCGACGAGGTCGCCGACATTCACCGTCCGGGCGCCAATCCGGCCGGCGATCGGCGCCGTCACCCGGCAGAAGCCGAGGTCGAGCTCCACCTGGGCGAGCATCGCCTTGTCTTTTTTGAGCGTCGCGGCGGCCATGTCCCGCTTGGCGGTGATGATCCCGACCTGCTCCTGGGTGACGGCGCCGCGCGGGAGGAGGGCCTCATTGCGAACCCGCTCGCTCTCCAGCTCCGCAAGCTCTGCCTGCTCGCGTTCGATCTCGGCCTCGGCCTGATCGCGGGCGATCCGGTAGGTGCGGTCGTCGATGTCGAAGAGCGGATCGCCGACGCTCACGTCCTGGCCGTCGTCGAAATGGACGGCGGTCACAAATCCCCCCACGCGCGGCTTGAGATCGACCGTCTCGACCGCTGTGGCATTCCCGGTGAACTCGATCGTGTCGGTGACCTCGGCGACGACCGGCCTGGTGACCACAACCTCCGGCGGCGGGGGGGCGACGACTGGAGGAGCCGTTCGGGCACACCCAGCGGCCGCCATGAACAAGGCAGCCGCGGCAAAGGCCCAGGGCAGCATGGCGGGGGCTCGGAGCATGGACGAGCGTTTCCGGGAGCCCTGACGGATGGACAAAGCAACCTTGTTCGCGACGCGTCAGACTGGGAGATTGGAGGATGTGTGATTGTGATGGCGGGGATGCCGGACTGCAACGAACTGGCCCCCGAACTGGCCCCTGAGGAGGTTTTCATGATCCCCCCCCGCCCTGCCCGCGTGGCGCTTCTCTTGGCCCGATCCCTGGCTGCATGCCTGGCGTGCGCCGTCTGGATCGCTCCGGTGCGCAGTGAACAGCCGCCGGCCATCGATCCGGCGCGGAATCCCGCCGGGGCGCTCGCCGCCGATCTGGGGCCGCTGTGGGAATGCCTCTCCGGTGCCCGCGAGACCTTCGCCGTCGAAGCGACGGCGGGGATCGGCGGCAGCGGCAAGCCGATGAAGGTGGCGATCAAGCTCGAGCGCTTCGACGCCCACACCTACGATCTCGAAGTGACCCACGACGATTACGCGCTGGTGCTGCGGCGCCGGGCCGACGCCACGGCGCTCGCCCTCCCCAAACACAAGATCGTCCACATCGGCCGCGGGGCGACCGATTCGGCCGACCATCTCGATCCGGCCGGCATCGGCGCCCGGCTCGTGTCGTCGGCGACGCAGGTCTCGTTGGCCACTCCACTCCTCCTTCAGCCCTCCCCGGCATCGCTGACAGGGCTCTTGGTCGGCCTCCTCGGTGTGAAGCACGATTCAAACGATGCCCGATGGGAGCGTGGCGACGGCTGGCTCGACTTCGACGACGCCGGCCGAAGGATCAGCGCTCATGCCGAGAACAACGTGGAGCTCGATCTCACCGTCGGGGAGCCGGGCGAGTGCCTCGCCGTCGATGACTTCCCCGGCTATGAGGTGAGCGAGGTGCCGCGCGACGAGATCGAACGGACGCTCTGCCGCGGCGTCCGCCGGGCCCTCGAGATCGCCCTGCCAGGGGCCGAGCTGACGGTGCCGGCGGCAACAGCCCGCGCGGTGCCGCACGGGAAGCTCGAGTGGGCCGAGGGCTTGCGCGTCGTGACGCTCCACGGGAGCCCTGAGGAGATCGGCAAGGCCCACGGCGAGTTGCTCGCCGTCGAGGCCAATCGCTGCGTCGACTCGGTGCTCCATGTCGTCGGCACAGTGGAGACGATCCGCGGCGGCACGTGGTTTCGCAAGAAACTCGACGACGCTGCGGCCCGGCTCGCCCCCCACATTCCAGAGCGCCATCTCCGCGAGACCGAGGCCCTCGCCGCCTCACTCCATCTCGATCCGCGGCTCGTCGCGGTCGTGAACGTCTTTCCCGAGCTCTTCCACTGCTCCGGATTTGCCGTCTCCGGGACGGCGACGACCGACGGCACGCTCTACCACGGCCGCGTCCTTGATTACATGACCGAGATCGGCCTTCAGGACGCCGCCGCGGCATTTGTCGTGGCGCCGGAGGGTCAGATCCCGTTCGTGACGATCGGCTACGCCGGCTTCATCGGGAGCGTGAGCGGCATGAATGCCCAAGGAATCTCGCTCGGCGAGATGGGGGGCCGCGGCGAAGGGCAGTGGGACGGCGTGCCGATGGCCACGCTCATGCGCCGCGCGATGGAGGAATGCACGACGCTCGACGAGGTGATGAAACTCTGGACGGACAGCCCGCGAACGTGCGAGTACTACTACGTTTTCGCCGACGGCAAGACGCGGCAGAGCGTCGGCGTGGCGGCGACGCCGGAGCGGATCGAGTTCGTCAAGCCGGGTGAGGGGCACGAGCTTCTCGGCACCGGGATCCCGGACTCGGTCGTCCTCTCCGCTGGCGACCGGCTGCTGTGTCTCCGCGAGCGGGTCAAGGAGCAGTTCGGGAAGATCGACGAGGAGGCCGCCATCCATCTCATGGATCGCCCCGTGGCCATGAAGTCGAATCTCCACAACGTTCTCTTCGTGCCGGAGCAGCTCGTCCTCCACGTCGCCCACGCCTCCCACAAAAAGCCGGCCGCCGAATGCCCGAGCGTCCGGCTCGATCTTGCCAAGCTCCTCGAAGAGGTGCCCGGCGCCCGCGGGGCGGCCACGCCGCCGACCGAGGACGCGAAGGCGGCGGCCGTGCCCGGGGCCGTGCTGCGGGGCGTCGACACGCTCGCCATCGGTGAAGAGGCCAAGGACGACGCCCGCACCTGCCTCGATGGCCTCTGCTGGGACACGGGCGCCTTCGACGTGGCGATCGAGAAGGGGGAAGGAAACAACGGCGACCTCCGCGTCCGCTTCCCCTCGCCGCTCCCCGCAGGTCCCGATTGCAACCGAGACGTGTGGATGGAGTGGTATCAGGCCCGCGATGCGGAGGGAGAAGTTTGCCGTGGCCCGGCCTGTGTCGTCGTTCATGAGTCGGGGAGCGGGATGACGGTGGGGCGGATCGTGGCACGCGGCCTCTCGGCGCACGGTGTCCACGCCCTCATGGTGCAGATGCCCTACTACGGCGCCCGGCGGCCCAAGGAGGGGAAGGCGGGGGCCGAGATGCTCGTGCCGGCGGTTCGGCAGGCGGTGGCCGACGTGCGCCGGGCACGCGATGCCACGGCAGCGCTGCCGCTGATCGACGCGTCGCGGATCGCCGTCCAGGGAACGAGCCTCGGCGGCTTCGTCACCGCGACCGTCGCCGGCCTCGACGAGGGTTACGACAAGGTCTTCATCCTCTTGGCCGGCGGCGATCTGGTCGGCGTGCTCGAGAAGGGGAAGAAGGATGCCGTGAAGGTCCGCGAGAAGCTCGCCGAGTCGGGGATGACCGAGGAGCAGATCAAGGAGACGCTCCACGCCATCGAGCCGACGAGGCTTGCCCACCGCTACCGCCCCGACCGGACATGGATCTTCTCCGGGAAGTACGACGACGTCGTCCCGCTCGCCCACTGCCAGCTCCTCGCCGACGCCGGGAATCTCCCTCCGGACCACCACGTGCAGATGGAGGCCAACCACTATTCGGGAATCATCTTCCTGCCGATGGTGATGGCGAGAATTGCGGGGGAGATCCACGGCCGCACGCCGGCCCCGCCGGCTCCCGCTCCCCCGGCCACGACCGCTCGTTGACACACGCCGAGAACGGGGATACTGAGGAGTGTCGGCGGACCGGCGCCGTCCTGCCCCTGCCCCCCCGCACCGAGAGCCACCGTGACCGCAGAGAGCCCGAACCCGTCCCCCGATCTCTTCGGCGACCGCCGTACCATCGAGCAGGTCGAGGAGGGGAACGAACTGGCCCCGAAGTTTGACGCCCAGGGGCTGATCCCCTGCGTGACCACCGACTTCACGTCAGGCGAGGTGCTGATGATGGGGATGATGAACCGGGAAGCGCTTGCCCGCACGATTCAGTCGGGCGAGGCCCACTACTGGAGCCGCAGTCGGCAGCAGTTGTGGCACAAGGGGGCGACCAGCGGCCTCGTGCAGAAGGTCGTCGAGATGCGGATCGACGACGACCAAGACTGCGTCTGGCTCCGGGTCGCGATTCCCGGTGGTGCCAGCTGCCACGTCGGCTACCGCTCCTGCTTCTACCGCAAGGTGCCGGTCGGCACGGAGCGGACGACGGGGGCGACGCTCGAATTCATGGAACATGAGAAGGCCTTTGATCCGAAGGCGGTCTACGGCGACGCACCGAATCCGACGCAGCTGTAACGCGGCGATTGGGTTCATCGTCACCGTCGAGGGTTCCGCGTGGCTTTCTTACCTCCGCCTGAGTCGTCGCGTTCTTCCCCCGCCTCCTGGGTCAGCAGGAGTCTGGCTGCGGCAGGAGCCGTGAGCCTCGGCCCGACACCCGGCGCCGGGCTGATGGCGATCTGCCAGTCGGGGCATCTCGGCCCGACCGCGGCGCAGGTCAACGTCGTCACCTACCTCCACCTGCTCAATCTCCTCCGATGGCTCGATGGCGGTGTTCATGTCCGCAGCCCGCGGCGCAATCTTCCCTACACGCTGAAAACGATCGGGTGGTATCCACGGGCACGCTGGTTGGCAGCGCCGGCCGACTTCTTCCAGTGGCCCATCGAGGTCCGGGATGCAAGCGTCAAGCCCGTCCGCCGTGCGGGGCGGCGCTGGCACGTTCACTACGACTACGGCCCGGGACTGGTGCTCGGCGAGCAGGACTTCGTCGTTCCCTACGGCGTCTCACCGCAGCTTATCCACACTGGGCGATGGCAGCAGAAAGACTCGCTCCGCGCCGTGCCGAGGGACGTCCGGTTGCTGTTCGCTGGATCATGCCACGCCGGCTATTACGACAAGCAGGAGATCATCACGGGCCGATTCGGGATGATGACGCGGCATGCGGTGATCGGGTCGCTCCGCGCCAGTGGCGGCTGGTTCGAGGTTTCCGGCCCGTCGGATTTGGGGCGGATCCATGGCAGCGAGCGGCCGGTGCTGATTGATTCCGCCCGGGCGCGGATCCAGCCGGAAGCCTGGCTCGAGACCATCGCCGCGGCCGACTTCCTGCTCTGTCCACCGGGAACGATCATGCCGATGTCTCACAACATCATCGAGGCGATGGGGGTCGGCACGATCCCACTCACGAATTACCCCAACTGGTTCTTCCCGGCGCTCGAGGATGGCAGGAACTGCTTCGTCTTCAGCTCGGCCGAGGAGCTCCTGGCACGCGTCGAAGAAATCCGTGGACTTCCAGCGGCGCGGATCGAGTCGATGCGGGCCGCATGCCGCGACTATTACGACCGCCATCTCGACCCCCGGGCGGCGGTTGCCGGCATGGTGGCAGCGCCGTTCAAGGATCTCCGCCTCCACGTCCTCGACGAAACCTACGGACATCTGCCCGAGGGCCCTGGCGAACGTCTCGATTGAAGCCGGCTACCTCCCGTAGTAGCTCCACGCATAGCCAAGCGACGTCTCCGCGCCGGGATCGAGCCGCACTTGCCAGCGGATCCGCGCCGCGCCGTTGAACTGCCGACACCACGGGGGCCAGTTAAACCAGCCGAATCCAGCCGGGCCCCCCGGCCCAGCGGCCTGCCCGAGGAGGGAGAGATCCTCGAGGACGTTGACGCGCTCGATGACCCCATCGTGATCGGCCGATTCGACGGAGCCGAAAACGTGCCGCACGACCTCGATGTCGACCGGCTGGCCGCGAAGGTTTTTGAGCGTCAATTCGCCGGTGAGCTCGAGCCTCGCCAGTTGCTCGCCGTTCCAGTTCTGGGCATTGGGGACGCGGCGCGTCTCCCGCTCCTCCTTCGTGACGCGGATGTCGACCGCGGTGGTGACGGCGAGATCGACCTCGGCGCCTGGTGACGTATAGCTGAGCATCCCCTGCGCAAGGACGAGGCCGTCGCGCATCACGAGCGCCGGCGCCGTCGTCAGGGGCGCCTTGCCGGTGTTGGAGAGGCGGATCGTGTGGACCGCCTTCGGCGCCGCCATGAGCCGCGCAAACTCTGCCCCCTGCCGGGGGTCGAGCTGCTGAACGAACTCGGGCGGCGGAGAGAGGGGGATCTCGAGCTTGAAGAAATCCCGGTAGGGGAGCGAGCCGACGCTCACCGGCACCACCATCCGCTCTCCTTTTTTAAGGCTCACATGCTCGAGCCTGAAGACATAGAGATCCTCCGTCTTCTCGCCATTCGCTCCGCCCGCTTCGGCCTCCGGTGCGGGCGCCGCGCCCCCTCCGGCCCCGCCGGCCACCTGCGACATCATCGAGTTGGCGTAGAAATTGCCGAAGCGGTTGCCGTTGTCGAGGTTGACCGCCTGGGCCAGTTTGGCCGCCGCCTGCTCCAGGCCGATCGGGTCGGCGGAACCTTGCAGAGCGAACGTGGGGACACCGACGACGAGGTTGCAGGTGACGTCGTCAAGATCGACCAGGTCGTTGACGAGTGTTGCCTGGAGCCAGACGCGGGCCTGCCCCTTGCCGTCGAGTTCGACCCGGTAGGACGGGATCCAGCGGAGCCCGCGCTGGACATACATCAGCCCGACATCAGCCGCGCCGCCGGCCAGTGGCTCCGCCATGTCCCCCGCGCCGCGGCGGATCATGCGGAGGGTGAGGGCACTGCGCAGCTCATCGCGGCCGAGCTTCATAGAAGGGCCGTCTCGGAAGGTAATGTCTGTGATCCGCGCGAGGGGGAGCACGCGGGTGCCGGCATCGGTCTTGAGGAAGACAAGATCGGAGGCGACCTGAAGCTTGGGGCCGTCGCCAGGAGGCGACAGCGATTCGAGTTCGTCCGAGGTCTGCACCGGCGCCGGAAGGATCGTCGCCTCATACGGGGCCGGATCGCGATGGACCGGCGGGGTCTCGGTGACGAGGACCTTCGCACCGGGATTGGCATCGACGAGCTCCTTGAGCGACAGCGCCGTCCGCTCGACCCTGACGCGGCTCTGGGAAGCGGTCACTGCCGCGACACCGATCCCCCGCTGCTCCGCACCGCCATCGATCGCCCCAACCCAGAATGTCCCCAACACCGGGGCGGGCAGATGGCGAAGAACGGCGTCACCGGCCGCATCGACCGCGACGCTGCCACGATGGACAACGAAGGCGTGGCCATCCTTGAAGACGCTCACCTCGCGGACCGGGAGGGCTTGCGCCGGGAAATCGGCCTGCGCCGGGAGATCGGCCCCCTCGGCCGCCAGCGGCAGAAGGAGGAGGAGCCCGAGCAGGTGGACCAAAACCGGGGGAAGGTCGGCGGGATCGCGGCGAGGCATGGCGAACCTCAGGATTCTTGGAAACGGTTGTGGCGGCAGTGGATTCGGTCGGGGTCGTGTTCTCCTGGGATGATGCCACGGGAAGAAGGCCCCCGGCAAATCCGGCAAAACCCGCCACCTCCAAGTCCCTGCCCGGGTGCAAACACGGGGGTATAATTCCTCGGTTCAGTTCACGCTTCGGAGCCCACCATGCTCACTCCACCGCAGGTCATCGAAAACTACTTCCTCGAGTCGCGGCACCAGATCCTCGAGATCGCGGCGATGATGGATCGCTACGACGTCGCGGTGCAGCGTTGTGGCGGCAATGGGGCCGCGGGGGGCCCTGCCAGCGGGCAGAAGATCGAGCTGCTGCGGAAGGCCCTGGCGATCGCCGCCGATCCCAAGCCGGCCGGTGACCGAACCGTTGCCCTCCTCGAACTGTTCGCCACTGGCTGATCGGACGCTCCGGCGACGCGCCCAAGCGTTGGCCGGGCCGGAGCCTTCTCCTCGCCCCTCTTCCCAAACGACACCGACCGGGGAATCCGTGCCATGCAGATCATCCAGCCCCACTATCACGCCATCGCCCGCACCGCCCAGGACTACGAGCGGATGGCCATGAGCGGCGTCGTCGCCGTCGCCGAGCCGGCCTTCTGGGCCGGCTTCGACCGGCTCTACCCAGAGACGTTCATCGACTACTTCCGGCAGATCAGCGAGTTCGAGCCGACGCGTGCCGCACAGTACGGCATCCGCCACTTCTGCTGGGTGGCGGTGAACCCGAAGGAGGCGGAGAATCCGACCTTGACGCGCGAGGTGCTCAAGCACTTCCCCGAGTTCTTCGCCAAGCCGACCGTCCTCGGCGTCGGTGAGACAGGGCTCCACAAATCGACGAAGAACGAGATCGCGTCGCTCGAGGCCCATGTCGATCTGGCGATGAAGCACGGCCAACTCGTCCTCATCCATACGCCCCACCTATCCGACAAGGCGCACGGGACGAAGAAGGTGCTCGAAGTGCTCGCCGGGATGAAGGTTGACCCGGAGCGAATCTGGATCGACCATGTCGAGGAGCAGACGATCCGCCCCGTTCTCGAAGCCGGTTACTGGGCTGGCTTCACGCTCTATCCAATCACGAAGTGCTCGCCGAAGCGGGCTGTCGACATGCTCGAGAAGTACGGCACCGAGAAGATCCTCGTGAATTCCTCGGCCGACTGGGGTCCGAGCGATCCGTTCCTCCTCCAAGAGTGCGTCATCGAGTACCGCCGCCGCGGTCACTCGCTCCAGGATGCGATCGAGGTGTTCCACAACAATCCCTGCCGGTTTCTCGGCCAAAATCCGAAGTTCGACATCAAGCCGATCCGCATCGAATCGGCCGAGGTCACCCACGCCTGACGCCCCTCTCCCCGGAGCCACACAGGCGCCCCATGCCATCCCGACAGGCCTCGACGACCAGCCTCGCGCTGGTGCGGCAACTGCGATTCTGTGCCGGCCACCGGCTCTACCGGCACGAGAGCAAGTGTGCCTACCTCCACGGCCACAATTACCGGGTCGATGTCGAGGTGGTGGCGGCCGGCGGAGCGGCGACGGTCGATGACGTGGGGCGGATCGTCGATTTCTCGCTGATCAAGAAGCGGCTCCTCGGCTGGCTCGACACCCACTGGGACCACGCGTTTATTCTCTTCGTCGAGGACGCTGGCGCGATTGCGGCAGTGCAGCAGTCGACGCCGTCGAAGCTCTTTCTTCTCCCCTGGAATCCGACGGCCGAGAACATGGCCCGCTATCTCCTCGAGGTGGTCTGCCCAGGGGTGCTCTCCGATCTTGGCGTTGTTGCCCGCCAGGTGAGCGTCTGGGAGACCGACGAGGCGTGCGCGATCGCGTCCCTCACCGGCCCCCCGGCGCCGCCGCCGGTGGCACTCGGCAGCGTGATCGTCATCGACGACCGCTGACCGCGCCTGCACTCCCCCGCCAAGCCCTCCCCGAGGCCCGCTGCTCCCCATGCCAGAACCGCTCCTCCCTGCCGGCGCCTCCTTTCCCACCACCCGTCCACGGCGGATCCGCCAGCATGCCTGGCTGCGGAGCCTCGCGGCCGAGACGGTCCTCACGCCGGCTGACCTGATCTGGCCGCTGTTCGTCCACGACCACCCCGCAGCGGTGCCGGTCGGGGCGATGCCGGGCGTCGATCGGCTCTCGATCGAGGGGGTGGCGAAGGCTGCGGCCGAGGCCGCTGCACTGGGGATTCCGGCGATCGCGCTGTTTCCCGTCGTCGAGAGCCGACACAAAAGCGACGACGCCGCCCACGCCTTCGACGACGAAAATCTCGCCGCTCGGACGGTCCGCGCCATCCGCCGCGAGACCGGTGACAGCGTCGGCATCATCTGCGACGTCGCCCTCGATCCCTACACGAGCCACGGCCACGACGGCCTCCTCGCCGACGGCCGGATCCTCAACGATGAGACGGTCGCCGTGCTCTGCCAGCAGAGCCTGTCGCTCGCAAAAGCGGGCTGCCATATCGTCGCCCCCTCCGACATGATGGACGGTCGCGTCGGGGCGATCCGCCGGGCGCTCGACGGGGCCGGGCGGCAGGATGTCTGCATTCTCTCTTACGCCGCCAAGTATGCCTCGGCGTTCTACGGACCGTTCCGCGACGCCCTCGGCTCATCGACAGCGCTCTGGGCCGGGGCCGCCCGCGGGGTCACCGACAAGAAGACCTATCAAATGGACAACGCCAACGGCGATGAGGCCCTCCGCGAAGTGGCCCTTGATCTGGCCGAGGGGGCCGACATGGTGATGGTGAAGCCGGCCGGCACGGCGCTCGACGTCATCCACCGCGTCAAGCGAGCCTTCGGCGTGCCGACGTTTGCCTATCAGGTGAGTGGCGAATACTCGATGATCCGCGCCGCAGCCGCCAACGGCTGGATCGACGGCGAGAAGGCCGCTGCCGAGAGCGTGCTGGTGATCAAGCGCGCCGGCGCCGACGCCATCCTCACCTACTTCGCTCCGGAACTCGCCCACGCGATGCGCTGAAGGCCCGAGGTCCCGTCAGTCCTTCCCCCTGTAAGACAAGCTCGGGGTCGCCCATGCCCCGAGAGCCGGCGTGGCCGACAAGCGGAGCCATGGATGGCGAAGCGCTGGCGGGTCCGAGGGAGCGAAGGCCACGAAGGCCGTAGCGAGCGTCCGGCGACGGGGCGTGGGCGACCCCGAGCGGCGCCGGCGCGAACCCGCCCGAGTCACCCCTTCGGCCGGAAGGCGACGAGCCGCTCCGGCTTCGTCTCGAGGCGAGGAGGATCAGCGGCGCCTGTGTGAATGAGATCAATGCAGTAGGGGATCGCCGGGAAGACGGCGTCGAGACACTGGCGGATGCTCCGCGGCCGCCCCGGGAGATTGACCACGAGCGCCCGGCCGCAGATCCCGGCAGTCTGCCGGGAGAGGATCGCGGTCGGGACGTGTTTCAACGACTCGCTCCGCATCAGTTCACCGAAGCCGGGGAGCATCTTCTGGCAGACGCGCTCGGTCGCCTCAGGGGTCACGTCGCGCGGCGCGGGGCCGGTGCCGCCGGTGGTGACGACGAGGCAACAGCCGGCCTCGGCCAGGGCGACGATCGCCGCGGAGATTCCTTCAAGGGAATCAGGAACGATCCGCTCCCGCGCCTCCCACGGCGAGGCGAGCACCTCGTGGAGGTAGTCGCGGATCGCCGGTCCTCCCTCATCAACGTACTCCCCGCGGCTTGCCCGGTCAGAGACGGTGAGGATGCCGATGAGGGGCGGAGAGATTTCCATGATGCCCGTCACGATACCCCAGGGGGGACGGCGAAACCACGCGGTCTTCGTGCTCTTCGTAAAACCGGCACCCTTGCTCCAGCGCCGCAGCCGAGTCACCGGCAGCGCCTGAGCGCCGACGTCGCGCCCCGCGGAGACGCCGCCCACCACCAGCCACACGCCATCCAGTCTTTAAGCCCTACCCCAACCCCTACCCAATGGTCATCCGGACTCAACAAGAAGCTTAAAAGGAAGCAAGCCTGCGTCGTCGAGATCGCTGTAGAGTTCGTAAGGAAGCTGTTTCCCTCGTTGCCCAGAAGGGTTAGCTCTCGCCGCCTCCCGTGTAAGGTTTCCGGGAGCCACCGAAGCGTTGCGTTGATCGTCAAAAATCTTAACTTAGGCTCAGTTTCGATAGATCGCGGCGACGACTCGCCACGGTTGACGTTCAAACCTCCGATGGCGAACATGCTTAGCCCCCGCACCAGACTTCTCGCTCGTGGCAAGCGTGACGCCATACGGGCCCCGAAAATATCCCCCGCGCCCGTCGTTGATCACAGCATTCCGACGATTGACCTTGTCCTCCTCACCGTCTCGCTGACCCTTCTGGTCGCCATCTTCACCTTCGGTATCCGGATCTGAGATCCCTCCCCGGAACTTTGACCCAGACACGTCCACGAAGGCGGCGCTCTACGCCGCGGCCGGGATCGCCGATTATTGGGTGGTCGATCTCGCCGCCCGGGCGGTGATCGTGTTCCGCGATCCGGTGGCGGGCCGCTACGACACCCGCACCACCCACCGAGCCGGCAGGCCGCTCTTCCCCCTGGCCTGCCCGGAGGCGAGCCTCGAGCCGGCAGAACTGTTCATCGATTGAGCCCCAAGCCAAAAGGGGTGGGCGGTTACGACTCGACATCGGTCCTGTCGATGCCGGATCGCCGGACGCTCGACCGCACCGTGCCCCGCTTCAGATCGCGCCGCGGTCCGCGAGCAACTTCACCAGCGCATCGACGCACTTGGCCACCGGCCACTGATCGGTCGGGAGAACGAGATCGGGGCTGACAGGGGCCTCGTAGGGCGCGCTCACGCCGGGGAAGTTTTTCATCTCACCCGTATCGGCCAGCGAGTAGTGCCCTTCGGCATCGCGTTGCCGGCAGACCTCGAGCGGGCAGGCGAGATGGACGACCAGCGCCCGCTCGCGGCCGATCCGCTCCACCGCCTTCTGCCGCACCGATTCCTCCGGGGCCACGAAAGCCGCGATGCAGAGGAGCCCGGCGTCGTTGAACAGCCGGGCGATCTCCGCGCCGCGGCGGAGATTCTCGCTCCGCTCGCCCGCCGAGAAGCCCAGATCGCGGCTGATCCCCAGGCGCAGCGACTGCCCGTCGAGGACGCTCACCGCCCGCCCCGCTTCGAACAGCCGCCGCTCGAGCGCCGCAGCGATCGTGCTCTTGCCAGAGCCTGTCAGCCCCGTGAGGAGGAGCGTGACGGGCTTCTGGCCAAAGCGGGCCTCGCGTTCGTCTGCCGTCACGGCGCTTGCCGCCCCGTGGAGATGCTCGGCGGCCGCTTCGTCCCAATGGGCGGCGCTCCGCCCCTCTTCGGGCTCGCGGTCGAGGATCATCCCGGCGCCGACGGTGGCGTTGGTGAGCCGGTCGATGATGATGAAGGCGCCGGTGCCGCGGTTACGCCGGTAGGCGTCGTGGCAGAAGGGCTCGGTGAGCGTGATCGCGCAGCGTCCGATCTCGTTGAGGGAGAGCGCCGGCGCGTCCTGGCGGTGGAGTGTATTGACGTCGACCCGGTAGCGGAGCGTGCTCACGGCGCCGCTGGTGACCTTCGTCGTCTGCTTGAAGAGATACTGTTTCCCAGGGAGGAGCTTCTCCTCGGCCATCCACACGATCATCGCCTCGAAGCGGTTGTCGACTTTCGGCTGATTGCCGGGGCGCACGAGCATGTCGCCGCGGCTGGAATCGATCTCGTCTTCGAGCGTGAGCGTCACGCTCTGTGGCGCGAACGCCTCATCGCATTCGCCGTCGAAGGTGACGATCTGTTTCACGCGGCTCTTCTTCCGCGAGGGGAGGCTCATCACCTCGTCCCCCTTGCGGATGATGCCGGAGGCGATCGTGCCGGAGAAGCCGCGGAAGTCGAGATTCGGCCGGAGGACGAGCTGCACCGGGAAGCGGAAGTCCTCGAGGTTGCGGTCAGAGCCGATGTAAACCGTCTCCAGGAGCGTCATCAGCGGGGAGCCGGTGTACCAGGGCATGTTCGCGCTGTTGGTGACGACGTTGTCGCCTTTGAGCGCCGAGATCGGCAGGAAGTGGAGGTCGGGAAGCTCCAGGCGCGAGGCAAAGGCGGCGTAGTCGGAGCGGATCTCCTCGAAGACAGCCTGGTCATAGCCGACGATGTCCATCTTGTTGACAGCGACGATCACATGCCGGATGCCGAGGAGCGAGACGATGAAGCTGTGGCGACGCGTCTGCGTGAGGACGCCATGACGGGCGTCGACGAGGATGATGGCCAGATCCGCCGTCGAGGCCCCCGTCGCCATGTTGCGCGTGTACTGCTCGTGGCCGGGAGTGTCGGCGATGATGAACTTGCGCTTGTCGGTGGAGAAGTAGCGGTAGGCGACGTCGATCGTGATCCCTTGCTGCCGCTCGTCCTCGAGACCGTCGGTGAACAGCGCCAGATCCACCTCGCCGCCGGTCGTGCCATAGCGCGAGGAATCCTTGGTGATCGCCGCCAGTTGATCCTCGTAGATCATCTTCGATTCGTAGAACAACCGGCCGATGAGCGTGCTCTTGCCGTCATCGACGCTCCCGCAGGTGATGAAGCGGAGAAGCTCCTTGCGCTCATGCTGGGCGAGGTATTCGTCGATGTCTTGGGCGATGAGCGCGGATTGATGGGACATGTCGGGTGTCGAGTGGGGAGTTTTCGAGCGCGTTGATCAGGGGTGACTGGGTTCTCACCGACCTCGAGGGGCCTTCAGCGGCCGGCTGCTGCAGCCACGGTCCGCTGCAGGGCCCGGCGAAACGTCAGAAGTAGCCTTCTCTTTTCTTTTTCTCCATCGAACCGGCCTCGTCGGAATCGATGAGCCTCCCCTGCCGTTCCGAGAACGTCGTCAGGAGCATCTCCTGGATGATCTCGGGGAGGGTCGTGGCGGTGGAGTCGACGGCGCCGGAGAGGGGATAGCATCCGAGGGTGCGGAAGCGCACCCGTCGCATCTCGGGGATCTCGCCGGGCTTGAGCGGGAGCCGGTCGTCGTCGACCATGATCATCACCCCGTCGCGCCACACGATCGGCCGCTCGGCGGCAAAGTAGAGCGGCACGATCGGGATCTTCTCGAGGTGGATGTACTGCCAGACGTCGAGCTCGGTCCAATTGGAGATCGGGAAGACGCGGATGCTCTCCCCCTTCTTGACCTTCGTGTTGTAGAGGTTCCAGAGCTCGGGCCGCTGGTTCTTCGGATCCCAGCGGTGGTGTTCGTCCCGGAAGGAGAACACCCGCTCCTTGGCCCGCGACTTCTCCTCGTCGCGGCGGGCCCCGCCGAAGGCGGCGTCGAAGCGGTACTTGTCGAGGGCCTGCCGCAAGCTCTGCGTCTTCATGACGTCGGTATGGACCTTGCTGCCGTGCGTGAAGGGGTTGATCCCTTGGGCCCGTCCCTCCTCGTTGACATGGACGATGAGCTTGAAGCCGAGCTCCTTGGCGACGTACTCGTCGCGGAGCTTGTACATGTCGCGGAACTTCCACGTCGTGTCGACGTGCATCAGCGGGAAGGGGGGCTTGGCCGGGTAGAAGGCCTTCTCCGCGAGGCGGATCATGACGGCCGAGTCCTTGCCGATCGAGTAGAGCATGACCGGGTTTTCAAACTCGGCGGCCACCTCACGGATGATGTGGATGCTCTCGGCCTCGAGCTGACGGAGATGGGTGAGGTTGTAGGAGGTCATGGTCTTCAACGGGCGGAGAGCGGGGATGTGTCGGCAGGCAGTTCAGCGGCTGATTGGCCGCTTTGACGTAGAACGTAGAAGCTCAACCGGGGGACGGACAGGGGGATTCGGCGCCGGCCGCTGCCAGCCGCCTGAGGCCCGGCGACCCCCATCAGCCGTCTTGATAGCCAGACTGTCGACAGTCCACAGGCCGGGTGCTGGGATCGTCTCAGAGGGGCTGGAACAGCCGCAACTCCCCCCTTGTGAGCTATCGACAGGCCCCCTCATGGACCCACCCAAGAAAGACCTTAAACTCCTATCGAAAAACACTTTACAGCCGAATCCGTCGGCCTTTTCTGGGCTCGTCTTTGCGACAGGCGAAGGTTTGGGGGATACTTTTAAGGGTCTTATGAGGGGTTTTGCCGCCGTGGAGAGTGCCATGGATATGCTCGTGCCAACGATCGTCCGCCAGAAGTGCCTGCGGAGTTTCCTCCCATTCGGATCGGCATCCGGCTTTGGGGGCGTCCTGCTCTCCCGGGCGTGCGCCGCGGTTCTCGCTTCCGCGCTGCCGGCCGGCACGCTCCACGCCGCCGAAGTCGCTGCTGGCCCGCGGATCGAGGTTTCCACCGGCGAACTGCCGGGCCCGATGCATCTCATCGGCACCGAGGGGCGGCGCCAGCTCGTCGTCAGCGCCTTCCAGGCGGGGACCGAGCCCGAGCGTGACGTCACCCGGCAGGCGGTCTACCGGGTCGAGCCGGAATCCCTCGCCAAGGTCACCCCCGAGGGGGTCGTCATTCCGGCGGCCGACGGCCAGGGGGAGATTGTCGTCAGCGTCGCCGCCGTTCCGGGTCTCACCGACCTCCCCGAGACCCGCGTCCCGCTGGTCGTCGAGCGTTTCGGGAACGATCCGCCGGTCGAGTTCTTCGGCAGGGTCGTCCCGGTGTTCACGAAATACGGCTGTAATGGCGGTGGCTGCCATGGAAAGAGCGGCGGCCAAAACGGCTTCAGGCTCTCGCTCCTCGGCTTTGAGCCGGCGGAGGACCACGAGCATCTCGTCAAGGAGGCCCGCAGCCGGCGGATCTCCACCACCGCCCCCGACGAAAGCCTCCTCCTCCTCAAGGCGGCGGCGGTCGTCCCCCACGGCGGTGGCAAGCTCATCGAGACCGGATCCCCCTCCTACCGACTGATCTCGCGCTGGATCGCCGAAGGGGCCCAGCCGGGCAACCCGAATGCCCCGTCGGTCGTTGGCATTGAAGTCTTCCCGACCGTCCGCGTCATGCACCCGGGGCAGTCGCAGCAGGTTCGCGTCATGGCGATCCTTTCCGACGGCTCGCGCGAGGATGTGACGCCGATGGCCCAGTACGAGGTCAACGCCCCGGAACTGGCCAGCGTCGACAAGACCGGCCTCGTCTCGGCAGCCGAGCGGGGCAACGGCCCGCCGCGGAGCGGTGTCGCCGCCCTCATGGTCCGCTACCAGAGCCAGGTGGCGGTGTTCCGGGCGACGGTGCCGCTGGAGTCGCCGGTGGAGAGCATCCCGGCCCGGAATGCCTTCGCGCGAAACTTCATCGACGGCCACGTCCTCGACAACCTCGTGGCGCTGTCGCTCCCGCCGTCGGGACGGTGCGACGACGCCACGTTCCTCCGCCGGGCGACGATCGACATCGCCGGTCGCGTTCCCACGCTCGACGAGACGCGGGCCTTCCTCGCCGACTCCGATCCCAACAAGCGCGACAAACTCGTCGACCGGCTCCTCGACAGCCCCGACTACGCCGACACCTTTGCCAACAAGTGGTCGTCGATCCTGCGGAACAAGCGGACCGACGACGCCCTCCACCGCCACGGCAGCTATTCCTTCCACGAGTGGATCCGCTCGAGCCTGGCGGAGAACAAGCCCTACGACCAGTTCGTCCGCGACATCGTCACCGCGTCCGGCGAGGCCGGCGGCAACCCGGCCACGATCTGGTACCGGCAGGTGGTCGACACCAACCAGCAGGTCGAGGATCTCTCCCAGCTCTTCTTGGGCCTGCGCCTCCAGTGCGCCCGCTGCCACCACCACCCGTTCGAGAAGTGGAGCACTGCCGACTACTACCAGCTCTCCGCGTTCTTCTCGCGGATCGGCCGGAAGAAGGGGGCCCAGCCGGGCGAGGATCAAATCTTTCACAACCGCGGCCCGGCGCAGGCAGCTGGCCCGAAGGGCAGCCATCAGGCAGCGGTCCTCGGCGGCCAACCGGCCGAGCTCCCCGCCGACGTCGATCCGCGGACGGCGCTCGTCGACTGGATGACCACGCGCGACAATCCGTTCTTTGCTCGCTCGATCGTCAACCGCTACTGGAAGCACTTCTTCTCGCGCGGGCTGGTCGAGCCAGAAGACGACATGCGGCTCACGAATCCGCCGACGAATCCCGCCCTTCTCGACGCGCTCGCGGCCGATTTTGTCCAGCACGGCTACGACCTCAAGCATCTCGTGCGGACGATCTGCCGGTCGAACACCTATCAGCTCTCGGCCGAGCCGAATGAGTTCAACGCTGAGGATCGGCAGAGCTTCTCGCGCTTCTACCCGCGCCGGCTTCCCGCCGAGGTGGCTCTCGACGCCATCGACACGCTGACCGGCAAACAGACCGCCTTCGGCGGCACGCTCGCCGGCACCCGTTCGATCCAGCTCCCTGACCCCAACTTCGGCAACTACTTCCTCACCGTCTTCGGCCGCCCCAACGGCGACAGCGCCTGCGAATGCGAGCGGGTGTCGGAGGCAAATCTCGCGCAGAGCATCCACCTCATCAACTCGGCCGACATCCTCGGCAAGCTCGGAGGGGACGGCCGGGCTTCGAAGCTCGTCGCCGATCAGGGGCGTGATGATGCCGCGAAGGTCGCGGAACTGTACCTGGTGTCGTTCTCCCGGCCGCCGTCGGCGGAGGAGAACGGGCTCGTCCAGAAATACCTCGAGGGGCACGGCGACAACCGTCAGGCCGCCTACGAGGACGTGATCTGGTCGCTGCTCAACACCAAGGAATTTCTCTTCAACCACTGATTCCATTCACGAAGGAACCGTTCGACCCCGAGGTGGGGCCGATCGGGGGCAACCAGCCCCCGATCCACATTGCGGACCGGCAGCGAAGCCACGGACGGCCAGCGGTGCTGCGCCGCCCCCTCCCACGGAACGCACCATCATGAGATTCCACCGCTTCCTCCCCGCGGTCATTCTGGTGAGCGCCGGCCTGCTCGCCCCGGCCGCGGCCACCGCCGACTTCCCCCGGGCGGCACTTTCCGCCCTCCAGCCGACCGGTGGCCAGCAGGGCTCGCAGGTCACCGTCACGCTCCTCGGCGCCGACCTCGACGACCTCGAGAAGCTCATCTTCTCCCATCCCGGCATCTCGGCCACGCCGGAGATGACCGCACCGACCGAGTTCGACCCGCAGCCCCGCGCCGTCCCGCGGAGGATGGTCGTCACGGTCGCCCCCGACGTGCCGGCCGGTCTCTATGACGTCGTTGCCGTCGGTCGCTATGGGGCGAGCAACCCGCGCGCGTTCGTCGTCGGCACCACGGCCGAGATCACGAAGGCTGGCGAGCCCGACAGCCCCTCCAAAGCGCAGGAGGTGGCCGCCGACGCGACGATCACTGCACGCCCCACGGCGGGCAAGTCGGATCACTACGCAGTCCCCCTCAAGGCCGGCCAGCGGATCCGCGCCGAGGTCTGGGCCCGGCGGATCGATTCACGGATGACGCCGGTGCTCGACGTTCTCGATGGCGCCGGCCACGTTCTCGCCACCGCCCGCCGCCGCCATGCCGACGATCCGTTCCTCGACTTCACCGCCCCGGCCGATGGGCGCTACGTCCTCCGGATCCACGACCTCTACGCCGCCGGTGGCGACGACAATCACTACCGGCTCGGCGTATCGACAGCACCGCAGATCGACTTCGTCTTCCCGCCGGTGGCTCGGATCGGCGAGTCGGTGAAGGTCGACGTCTACGGCTCGGGCCTCCCCGGCGCCACCCCGGCGGCGCTACCGGCGCTCTCCGCCCAGGAAGGGACGGCGGGGCTTGAGAAGATCACGATCGACGTCCGTGCCGGCGATCCGGCCCGCGGCGCAACGGTGCGCAACGCCTGGCGGCTGCTCGCGCCACGCGATGCCACGGCCGATCTCGTCGATCTGTTTGGCGACGTTCCCGGTGCCGCACAGCCGCTCGCCCCCGCGCTCCTCGCCCCGACCGCTCCGATCACCGAAACCGAGCCGAATGACCTGCCGGCTGCGGCGCAGAGCATCGCCTTCCCCGTCACGCTCGCCGGCCGCTTCTACCCCCGCGGTGACCGCGACTGGTTCACGTTCGAAGCGAAGGCCGGCGACACGTTTCTCTTCGACCTCGTCTCCAACCGACTCGGGCTCCAGTCCGATCCCTGCCTGACGATCGAGAGCGTCACGGCCGGCCCCGACGGCAAGCCCGTGGGGAAGGAACTGGCCTTCGTCGACGACGGCCCGGCCGAGTTCGTCGGCGGCGCCATCGACCGCCCCTCGGCCGATCCGACGATCGAGTTCAAGGCCCCGGCCGACGGCACCTACCGCTTCCTCGTCCGCGATCTCAAGGCCGATTCGCGGACTTCTCCCGAAAACGCCTGGGTACTCGTGGCCCGCAAACCCGCCCCCGACTTCCGTCTGCTCGCGCTCCTGGCGGAACAGAACCGGGCCGATGCCAACAAGGCGAATGTCGTCCCGCCGGTGATCGACATCGGCGGCGCCACGACGATCGACGTCATGGTCTTCCGCACCGACGGCTTTTCAGGCGACGTGACGGTCGAAGCCGAGGGACTGCCGCCGGGCGTGACGGCGGCGCCTGCCGGCCCCTCCAAGGCCTCCCGATTCCAACTCGTCCTTTCGGCTGCCGAGGGAATGAAGCCCTGGTCGGGAACGATCCGGGTCGTCGGAAGAGCGAAGGTCGGAGAAGCCGACGTCGTCCACACGGCCCGCGTGGCAACGCTCCGCTTCAATGCCGACAACCAGAACGTGCCGCGGATCCTGCATGAACTTCACGACGTCACGCTGTCGGTGACCGGCGAGGCCGCGCCGCTCACGGTCGCCCCGACCGAGACGAAGCTCTGGGAGACGGCGCGCGGGGGGAAGGTCTCGATCCCGCTGTCGCTCGTCCGTCGTCCCGGCGGCAAGGGGGATGTCTCGCTGACGGCGCCGGGGCTGCCCGCCGAGCTCAAAGTGCCCGAGATCAAGATCGCCGAGGCGGCTGCAGCGGCCACGGCCGAGATCGATCTCGATCCGAAGCTCCCCGCCGGCACCTACCAGATCCTCCTCCGCGGCTCGACGAAGATGGCCTACGCCCGCAATCCCCAAGCGGCGGAACTGGCCAAGGCCGATCATGAGCGGATCGCGGCCCTCGTGAAGGAACGCGTGGCCCAGGTCGAGGGGGCGAAGTCGGGCCTCGCCGCCGTCGATAAGGTGCTCACCGACATCCAGGCCGCCGGCCAGCAACCGACGGCCGAACAGACCGACGCGAAGGCGAAGGCCGATGCGCAGCTCAAGGAGGCGGAGGCGAAGGCCAAGGCCGCCGAGGAGGAGCGTGTCCGCCGCGAGAAGGTGGCCGCCGATGCGGCTGCGGCCGCGGCGCCCAAGGACATCGACGTGCCGGTGATCGTTCCCTCGATCATGCTTCGCGTCGCCGAGGTGCCGCTGGAGTTCGGCGCGCTTCCAGAACAGGTCGCGCTCAAGCAGGGCGCGACGGCCGATTTGGCCGTCCCCTGTGAGCGTCGCTTCGGCCTTGCCGGCGACATCGTCCTCGAGGCGGCGCCGGCGAATCCCGTGCCGGGGCTGTCGATCGCGGCAGTCACCGTGCCGGGGGATCAGGGCCAGGGAGTCATCAAGATCGTCACCACCGGCGAAACCCCCCCTGGCCGCTACGAGTTGGTCCTGAAGGGTAAGGTCAAGTTTTACGATCGGGATGTCGTTACCGAACGCAAGGTTCCTGTGGTTGTCGAGGCGCCGTGAGGCCTGCGACGGCGCGGGGCGATACGCGAGGCACGAACAACAGCTTGAGGGTGCGGATCTTCTTTGGGATCCGCGAATAAGTCGAACGAGGAGAGAGGCTTTCGATGAGCATCAACCGTTTCCGCACCGTCCTCACGCGCTTGCTTGCGGTTCCAACCGCGGCCCTGCTCGGCCCCGCCGTGCTCCTCGCCGACGGCCTGCCGATCACGGCGCCTGAGCGCACCGACGCCGTGCGTTTCCAGGACGAGATCCTTCCGATGCTCTCCGCCAACTGCACCGCCTGCCACAACGCGAAAATCCACGAAGGGGGACTGATCCTCGACTCCCTCAAGGCGATCCTCACCGGCGGCGATTCCGGGCCGGGCGTGATCGCCGGCAAGGCGGCGGAGAGCCCCGTCTTCCTCCGCTCGTCCCATCTCCAGGAGGACTTCATGCCTCCGCCGGAGAACAAGGTCGGCGCCCAGGCGATGAGCCCCGCGCAACTCGGGCTCCTCGAGCGTTGGATCAACGAAGGGGCCGCCGCCGGCCCAGCGATCGCGAAGAAGCCGATTCATTGGCGGCCGATCCCGGCCGGCACTGGCGGCGTGCTCGCCGTGGCGATGAGCAACGATGGCCGCGTCACCGCCGCCGCCCGCGGCGGGCGGTTGAGCGTCTACGACAACAGCACCGGAGCCCTCTTGGGAGCGCTTGTCGACCCGGCCACGGCCGACGCCCCGGCTGCCGCCGACAGCGCTCATCGCGACACGATCCTGTCGCTGGCGATCTCCCCCACCAATGACCTGCTCGCCTCGGCCTCATTCCGCACCGTCAAGCTCTGGGAGCGGTCGCGGGCCACGCGCCTCGCAGAAGTTGCGGAGACAGCCGGGATCACCTCGATCGCCTCCGCAGCCGGCACCGCCGCCGGCGGCCGCCCCGACGGCGCCGTGATCCTCATCGATGCCTCGACTGGCGCCCTCCGCCGGGCCTTCAAGGCCCACACCTCAGCCGTCGCCGGAGTGACCCTCTCGGCCGACGGGGCCACCGTCTACTCGGCCGGCGCCGACGGCAGTATCGTCGCGACCAACGCCGCCGATGGGAACGTGACGGGGCGATTCATGCGGCCAGCCGGGATCCGTGCCCTGGCCGTGACCGCCGCCGGAGCGCAACTGGCCGTGGCGGAAGCCGACGGCGTCGTGCGCACGTTTGCCCTCCCCCTTCCCGCCCCGCCGGTCGATCCGGTCGCAGCAGCACCGAAGCCGATCAAGGAATTGAACGCCGGCGCCGGTCCGGTGGCGACGCTCGTCGACACCCCTACCCTCGCCGGCCACCTCCTCGCCGGTGGCGCCGACGGGACGGTCCGCCTCTGGAATATCGAGGGGGCAGCCGTCGTTCGCCAATTCGCTCATGGTGGCGCCCTTGGTGGGATGGCGCTCAAGCCCGATGGCTCGCGACTGACCACCGTCGGCACGGTGCCAGGCGTCAAGCTTTGGAACGTCGCCGACGGGGCGATGGTGGCCGAGTGGAAGGGGGATGTGCGGATCGCCGAGAAGCTGCGGCTGGCCGAGATCGATGCGGCCGTCCGCAAGCAGGACGTCGAATACGGCAAGGCTCTAGTGACCGCCGCCGAGAAGGCGATCGAAGCGGCCAACACGGAAATGACGCAGTCAAACGAGAAGCTCGCCGCCGCCGACAAGACGCTCGGTGAGAAGGCCGAAGTGGCGAAGACCGCGCTTGCCGCCGCGGACGAGGCTGCGACGCTGGCCACGACGGCCGGCACGGCGCTCGCCCAATCGACCACTGCCCACGAGGCGGCGACAAAGGCCGCAGCCGCTGTCGTGGCGGCGATGGAGGGGACGGTCGCCGGGAGGGAAGCCTTCGCGCTGGTCGCAGCGTCGAGCGCCGGAGACGCAGCCGCCGCCGAGGCGCTCAAGAGCTTCGAGGCTGCCGCCGCCGCTGCTGCCGCCGCCCGGGCCGCCGCCGATCAGGCGGTCGCCCAGGCCGCCCAGCAGATCGAGCGTGCCAAGGCGAAGGCCGGCGAGGCGACGAAGAAGATGGAGGAGATGAAGAAAGCCTCCACCGCCGCCGAGGATGCCCGCAAGGGGGCAGAGACTGCCGCCACGAGCGCCAAGCGGGCGGTCGAGTTTGCCCAGGCGCAAGTGACACGCTCGAATGAAGACCTTCCCAAGCGGAAGGAAGAGACGACGAAGTCAGAGACTGACGCGGTCGCCAGCGAAGCGGCCCGTCAGGCGTTGGCCGAGCAAAAGACCGCCTCAGAGAAGCCGGCCGCGGCGGTCGCCTTCTCTCCCGATGGCAACTGGATCCTCTGTGCCGGAGCCGATGGCGTCTGCTCCCTTCATGGTGGCCAGGACGCGATCCCGCGGGATACCTGGGACGGTGGCGCCGGCGAATCAAAGGCGCTGGTGGCGTTCCTCGACAACGGCCGGGCCCTCATCGGTGGCGGTGCGGCCGCGGCCGGGATCTGGCAGGTGGCCCCGCGGTGGACGCTCGCCCGCACGATCGGCGGGGAACTGACGCCGCCGGCAAGCGACGACGAGCCGGGCGTGCCGCCGATCGACGGCGTCACGGCACTCGCCTTCTCTCCCGATGGCAAGACCCTCGCCACCGGCAGCGGCCGCGCCAGCCGCTCCGGCGAGATCAAGCTCTGGAACGTGGCCGACGGGGCGCTCGTCCGCGAGTTTGCCGCGCCGCACTCCGACGCCGTCACGGCGCTCGAGTTCTCGCGCGACGGTCAATTCCTCGCGTCGGGGGCAACCGACCGCTTCGTGAAGGTTCACAGTGTCGCCGACGGCAAGCACGTCAAGAGTTTCGAGGGGCACACCGGGCATGTCCTCGGGGTCGCTTGGCAGGCCAACGGCCGCCGGCTCTCGAGCGCCGGGGCCGACAACGCGATCAAGGTGTGGGACGTCGTCACCGGCGAGCAGCAGCGGACGATCGCCGGGCTCAAGAAGGAAGTCACGGCGGTCAAGTTCATCGCTCCGGGTGAGGAAGTGATCGCCTGCTCCGGCGACCCGACGGTGCGGATCTACAACGCCGGCAACGGTGGCACCGTCCGCGAGTTCCCTGGGGCCGCCGACTTCGTTCAAGCGGTGGCGGCCGGGCCGACGTGGCTCGCCGCCGGGTGCCAGGACGGCAAGCTGCGGATCTGGACGGTGGCCGATGGCAAGCTTGCCCACACCCTCGAGCCCTCCCCCGCCCCGGCGAAGCCCTGAGCGAGTTGGACAACCGAATCAGAGCAATTCGGCGATGGCCGGCTTGTCGACGAGGTACTGCGGCCGGCCGGTGGCGTCGACGACCGTGAACGTCTGCGTGTCGATGCCGAGGTTGTGATAGAGGGTGGCGAGCACTTCCTGGACGTGGACCGGGCGGTCGGTGGCATGCTCGCCGAGCCGGTTGGTGGCCCCGATCACCTGCCCGGTGCGCATCCCACCGCCGGCGAGGAGCGCCGTGCTCACCTGCGGCCAGTGGTCGCGGCCGGCATCCTTGTTGATCTTCGGGGTCCGGCCGAACTCGCCCCACACCACGATCGAGACGTCGCCGAGCATCCCCCGGCTCTCGAGATCGTCGATCAGCGCCGAGAGCGCCTGATCAAGCTTCGGACCATGGTCGCGCACCATGGCGAAGTTGCCGCCGTGGCTGTCCCAGCGGCCGAAGGAGAGGCTGACGACCCGCACCCCCGCCTCGACGAGCCGGCGGGCGACGAGAAGATGGTCGTTGCAGGTCGGGGCGCCGTCGTACTGGAATTGATACGGCTTGCCGTCGCCGTAGGCAGCGCGGACGGCCGGGTCTTCCTTGGAGATGTCGAGGGCATCGAGGAGCTTCGAGCCGGTGAGGACGTCGAAGGCCCGCTGTTCGAAGGCGTCCATCCCGTTGAGCGTGCCACTGGCGTCGACGTCGCGGCGGAGCTTGTCGACACTCGAAAGCAGGCTGCGCCGGTCGGAGAGGCGCTCCAGAGAGACATCCTTGAGCTGCATGTTGGCCATGTCGGGGCCATCGGGCCGGAAGGGGCCGAAGGCGGGGCCGAGGAAGCCGGCCGTCCCCGAGTCAGACCAGGGGCCGTGCTGTGTCTTGGCAGCGAGTCCCACAAACGGCGGCACGGCCTTGTCGACGGGCCCCTGGATCTTGGCAATGGCGGCGCCGAGGGAGGGGCGGCCGCCGAGAGTTCGCAGGCTCGCCTCGGTCCAGCCGGTGTTGGTCTGGAAGGCGGCATGGGCGCCGTCGCAGCCGACGATCGAGCGGATGATGGCGCACTTGTCGGTACGCTGCGCGAGGCGGGGAAACACCTCGCAGATCTGGATCCCGGGGACGTTGGTCCCGATCGGCTTGAACTCCCCCCGAACTTCGCTCGGGGCATCGGGCTTGAGATCCCAGAGATCCTGATGGGGCGGCCCACCGCCGAGAAAGATGTTGATGACCGACTTGTGGGCCAGCTTTGAGCCCATGCCAGTCGCAGCCTGGGCCGCTTCGAGGCGGTGGAGCCCGCCGAGCGAAAGCCCCCCCATGCCGAACGACAGGCCACCGATGGCGAGGAAATCGCGCCGGCTGACACCGTCGCAGAAGCGCTTCTGACCGCCGCGGATCGTGAGCATGGTTGGCCCCCTTTGGATGTCCTCGGATTCTACCCCGGAAAACCCCGCTTGAATCCCTTTCCCCCCTCGACTTCGGCCCACGCCCCCCTCGATCGACCTAAACCCATGGGCAGGAATGGCTTAGGATGACAGGAAGCGGTCAGGACGCTGCCAGATACCGCGCGAAGACGAGAGTGCGGGTGCCGTTCGTGCCGACAAGGTTGGTGCGGTAAAGTTGGGGTGTGGTGGCTGGACTGGGGCTGAGGCCAGAACAGAGGCAGGAACGGCCGGAGCCGGGCTGCCCTGCCGAGGCGGGGCTGGAGGAGGAACACGCGATGCTCTCGATCGTTGACCAGAAAAGTGGCCGGGGCGTTCGGTTCTGCGACGGCCTCTCCCGGCGCGACATGCTCCG
>Ga0164294_10000295_pt1 | contig 46615 bp, 41 predicted proteins | sample GEODES005metaG_FD_111479 | JGI IMG/M metagenome (GOLD analysis project Ga0164294, IMG submission 111479) | Oligotrophic lake water microbial communities from Sparkling Lake, Wisconsin, USA - GEODES005 metaG | ecosystem: Environmental > Aquatic > Freshwater > Lake | place: USA: Sparkling Lake... | reverse complement strand
TGGGGATTGAAGGCCGAGCAGTTGAGCATAGTGGTTTGCGGTGAAGTCCATCTACAAACGTACCTCCTGTGGACTTTTCGATCAAGACCTGCCATTTTCCATAAAGTTTTACGAAGAATCAAAAAGTTTCACTCTTGGAGAATTTCAAACCCTGTGCGCCGTGATCGTTCACTTTTGAGCTGCTGCCTCAAGGAAAATTCTAACATTCATGAGTGGGCCAAGGGTTGCATCTGGGTGTCATTCTTTCTGGCGCAACGACCTTCTTCAGCTCCTTTTTTGCTGGCCCTCCGGTGTCATTCTACTTGGCGCAATGCGCCTTGTTTCGATCTGATATTGCTAACCTTGCCCAATGGGTAAAATTGGGTAAAAAAGCAGGTAAGAGCCTTGTTTACTTTTAAGAATCAGGTAAAATCGGGTAAGGAAATGAGCAATACCCTAAAGCTTCCCGAACCAAACGAGCTTCGATTCTCCCCTCGCCTTCTCGGCCTTTTGGGAAAGGTGGAGGAGTTTAGAGGAAGATGGCAGGGATTGACGTGGCTCTCTCGCGATGTTTTGAGCCAGCTTCGTCGCTCGGCGACGATCGAAAGCGTGGGATCTTCCACTCGGATCGAAGGATCGAAGCTGACGGATCGGCAGGTGGAAACCTTGTTGGACGGGCTAGGAACGGAAAAGTTTCTCAGTCGGGATGAGGAAGAAGTGGCAGGCTACGCGGCAGCCATGAATTTCGTTTTCGATGCGGCGGACATTTTACCGCCATCCGAAAACCACGTGCTGCAATTGCACTCCATGCTGCTAAAGTTCAGCACCAAAGACCAGCTGCACCGCGGTGCCTATAAGACGCTGGCTAACCATGTGGCGGCCTTTGATGCAGAGGGAAAAGACCTCGGTATTGTTTTCCAAACCACATCTCCGTTCGACACCCCTCGCGAAATGGAAACACTGACCACATGGTATCTAAGGCGTCACACGCAGGCGGACCTACACCCCTTGCTGGTAGCCGGCATGTATGTGGTTACATTTTTGAGAATTCACCCTTTTCAGGATGGAAATGGCAGACTGTCCCGCATTCTCACCACACTGTTGCTGCTTCGGACTGGGTATACCTACGTCCCATTTGTGTCACTGGAAGCCATTGTGGAGCAGAACAAAGACGGCTACTATCGGGCTCTCCGTGCCACGCAGACAACCATCGGCACCTCGGATGCCAACTGGGAACCATGGTTGGAATTTTTCCTGATGATTCTCTGGAAGCAGACAGTCGCTCTGGGGCAGAAGATTACGGCTCTGGAAGCATCTTTGAGTCGTCTCGGTGTCCATGAGAGGGCTATCCTTGACTTGGTGGAGAAGCAGGAGTTTGTCACGGTGGCTGATGTCATGGCGGCCACAGGTGCCCTGCGTGAAACTGTCCGCAAGCGGCTTGGACAGTTGGTTAAAAAAGGCTTTTTGATGTCCCAAGGGAAAGGCAGGGCCGCCGGTTATCGCAAAGCCTGATCGGCCGACAGCTGGTAGAATTGGAAAAGTGATGGACTTCGCATGGAATGCTGATCTGAAAAAACGTTGATCATTCCCGAGCGAGCGGTGTGCGCCCACCGGGTGAGTGCGTCGTCACTGCAAAGGAGTTGAAATTGCCCGCTTGCAGGAAGGAATCTGAAATTCCGCTCTCTTTCACCCAGTGGTTGAGAGGTTCTATACAAAAAAATCCCGCCAGCGGAAGAACCGATGGCGGGATTGATGAAATCTTAAAACTGAGATGATTAGAACGACTGAGCGCGCGAGTGGCTGAAGCCGTTTTCAAAGCCAAGCTCAGGCGGGAACTCCGAAAGACCATCCTTCACATTCATGTCAATTCGGTTATCTTCACCACAACGCTGATACGGTGGCTTGAAGGTACCACGATGGGTTGGCACCACGAAGGTGATCAACTCGAAGCAACCATAGCCCAGACGGCGAAGGCCACGGCTGGTTCCGTCGACGATACCGTGGGTGTAGCCAGAGTTGCGTCCTTGCTCATTGCCCTTACGGACCATTTGCTCTGGGATCTCAGCGAACCCATAGACGATGTTGCTCAAGGCTCTACCGAGCTTCCGAGTCGCCGTGTAGGTCGACCCTGGAGGTGCTTGAATATCGGCGAATACGGCGCCGCTGAGGACTACGAGGGTACTAGCAATAACGAAGAGTTTTTTCATGCTGCGAAGAGGCTAATGGATCGGGTGAGGAGTTGGCAACGGGAATTTAAGAGATTCGATGTTTTTTTAGAGTTCAAAGCTCAGCACCCGAATGATTCCTGGGGTGGCCCGCAGCGACTCGAGCAATTCGTTCGGTGGGTTGGTGTCCACCTCGATCACCGTCACCGCTCTCTGGCGGTCACTGGTCCGGCTGAGGGCCATGTTGGCAATGTTCACCGACGCGCCACCGAGCGAGGTGCCGATCGTGCCAACGATGCCGGGGCGGTCGTCATTTTCGACAAACAAGAATTTGCCGGTTGGGTTCGTTTCGACGTGATGTCCAGCGATGTGAACAATCCGGGCAGATTTACCAAAAAACGTTCCAGCGACCGTGCAGACCTCTTTGCCCTTGATGGCGGAGACCTCGATGAGTTCCGTGCAATTCGTCGCGAGCGCTGCGGTTGACTCGGTCACGCTGATCCCGTGCGACTTCGCGATGGCTGGGGCGTTCACGAGATTCACGTGTGCTTCATCATAGGCCTCCGAGAGGAACCCGCTGAGCACCTTGCGCGTCACCAGCTCCGTGTCGAGTTCAGAAACCGGTCCGAGATAAGACACGCGGATGGCATCGGATTGGCCTGGGGCGATCTTCGAAAGCAGCTTGCCAAGCGAATTGGCGAGGTCGAGATACGGGCCCACACTCTCGAGCGTGCGGCTGTCCAAATTCGGCATGTTGACCGCATTGCGGATCTCACCGGTGACGAGGAAATCGCGGACTTGGTGAGCCACTTCGATGCCCACATTCTCCTGCGCTTCGGCAGTCGACGCTCCCAAATGCGGCGTAAAGACGCATTTTTTCACCCCAAACAGCGGAAAATCCGCCGTTGGAGGCTCGGTCTCAAACACATCCAAAGCAATTCCCGCGAGATGACCGGAGTCGATGTGCGCCTTGGCGGCTGCTTCATCGACGAGTCCACCGCGAGCGCAATTGACGATCAGGGCGCCGGGGTTCATGAGACCAATGCGCTCGGCATTGAGAATGTGCTGCGTTTCAGGCGTCAGCGGAATATGCAAGGTCACCACATCGGCGCCAGTGAGAGCAATGGCCGCGCTCTCGGCGAGCTCGACTTTGAGCGATTGAGCGCGAGCGGCGGTGAGGAAAGGATCGTAAGCCACGACGGTCATTCCGAAGGCCTGCGCCCGCTTCGCGAACTCACTGCCGATCCGGCCCATGCCCAAAATCGCAAGGCGCTTCCCACAAAGCTCAACCCCTTCAAACGACTTTCGATCCCACTTGCCCGCGATGATGGAAGCGTGGGCCTGAGGAATGTTCCGAGCCAGCGACAGCATGAGCGTAAATGCATGTTCCGCAGTGGAAATCGTGTTACCGCTCGGAGTATTCATGACCACCACCCCGTGGTCGGTGGCAGCGGCGCGGTCAATGTTGTCCACCCCCACCCCGGCGCGACCGATCGCTTTAAGATTCGTCGCGGCCGCGAAAACTTCGGCCGTCACCTTGGTTTGCGATCGAACCACGAGGCCATGATAGTCACCGATGATTTTAAGAAGTTCATCGGGCTGCAGCCCTGTATTGACGTCGACGGAGATATCCGGGGCGGAGCGAAGCGCTTCTACACCTTTTTCAGAAATAGGGTCTGAGACCAGCACACGATAGGTTGCCATAAGGCCTGTGAATTAACCCAGCACTTGCTCACTGGCAAGGACTGCGATGGAAAAATTTGGGAGGCACTCACGGGCGCTCGCCTCATCTGAGGCTCACTTAATCTCCACCCCGCTCTTGGGACGAACCCAACGCTGGACTTTTCCGCCCCTTACCAGAGCCTTTGCTTGAAGCGTCTTGATCCCGAAAATGGTCTCCGCCTTGTAGGAAACCAAGCCGATTTGAAACTTCTCGCCGTCGACGACCTCATCCGCTGCAGGGTTCCAATCCAACACCTGCGCTAGAGTGAACTCCTTGATTTGACCTGAAGTTACGCTGTCTTTCATGACCTGAATCACATCGGAATTCCCGGCATCCGTCGCGATCGCTGGCTCGTCCGCGGACGGATTCGGAGGCTCCATCACTGGGGTGGCAGGCTGCTCCGGCTCAACCTTTTTCTCCACGATCGGGGCCTGAGGTTCAGGTTCTGGCTCGCTCATTTCAGAGGCGGCCGGACTCGCGGATGGCGCGACCTTGGCCGAATGGGCAGCAGCAACCTGCTGCAAAAGGTCGGTCTCACCCACGGGGATCCTTCCGACGAAGGCGAGATCCACCGGACTCACCACTGCATTTCCGCCCTCAATCCGCAACAACTTCACCTTGCGTCCAGCCTCGATCCGCATGATCTTCCGCTCACCAGCGTTGACCGTGTCAAGCCCGATGTTGACCCTGACTTGGCTCGGCAATTGATCAGCGGAAAGGCTCGAAAGATCAAGCTGCACGCCACCGTCCAGTTGCAGCATCACCCGAGTGTTTGCTGCTTTATCGGCAGCGCTTGGCTCAACTCCCGTGAGCACGTGCCGCAAATTTGGTTCAACCAAATACCCAATGTACCCGGCAACCGCCATGATCGTAAGATTGAAAAAGGTCTTCATGCTTGAAAGTATCTTTAGGAGCGCCGGAAAACTTTGAAAGGTATTTTTCCCAACGCCCGATTCAATCCGCAGAGGAGGCCTCCAAGTGCGCCAAGGCCTTTTGAAAGCTCGAATTCGTCAAATAATGCCGCAACTGCGCATCCACCGAAGCTCGGTGTGCGAGCGTCCATGCCGAGATCTTTTCCGAGACTTCCTGCAATCCGCCCAGATGCCCCGCAGGATCACGATCCCTCCACCCGTGGTCTTCAATGATGGCGATGCGGCGGCGTAAAAGCTCGATGAGTTCAGCAGTCATGGGCGATGCGGCAAGTGAACCAGATCGTTTGCCAGTCTGCCACCCCCGATTGCCTCGGTAACGAGGAAATTCTCGCTCAGCTCCCCTGCCCCATTTGAAATACGCCAGAAACTTGCTGGATAACGTCGCCGTTTCCCCTCTCAATCAGCCCCAGAAACCATGTTTGTCATCTCGACCGCCGCACTCAAACGAAACACCGCCATCCTGCGCGATGTCAAAGAAGCTGCAGACTGCCATCTCGTTTTGGCTCTCAAAGGGTTCTCATGTTGGAAGGCATTCCCCTACCTCACGGACGACCTCGATGGCTGCTGCGCCTCGGGCCTCTGGGAGGCTTGGCTCGCGCGCGACTACTTTCAAAAACACATCATCACCTACTCGCCCGCCTACGATGAAGATGACATCAAAGCGCTCTGTGAATTCACCCACCACCTCGACTTCAACTCAATTTCTCAATGGCTCCGCTTCCGGGAAACCATCATGGCTCACCCACGTTTCCAAAGCGGGGAACTTCTCTGCGGCCTGCGCATCAATCCAGAATGCTCGACCGGCGACACACCGATCTATGACCCTTGCGTGCCGGGCTCACGACTCGGCGTCACGGCGGACCAGCTCATCGGTCATGATCTAACGGGTCTATCAGGCCTGCACTTTCATACGCTTTGCGAACAAGATTCCGACGCGCTCGAACAAACTCTGGCTGCAGTCGACGAAAAATTCGGCCACCTGCTCAACTCGCCACAATTTACCTACCTCAACATGGGCGGTGGCCACTGGATCACCAAGCCATTCTATGACCGCGAGCGCCTCATTCGCCTCGTTCGAGAAACCCAAGAGAAATACTCGGTCAATGTTTGGTTAGAGCCCGGTGAGGCTGTGGCCATCCACACGGGCGTGCTACGGGCAACCGTCATGGATGTGTTCGAATCCGCCGGCCACCACCTCGCGATCCTCAGCATTTCAGCGACCGCTCACATGCCTGATGTGATGGAAATGCCTTACCGGCCCGATGTGTTTTTGGTGGATTCCACGCCGAGTGTTGGCGCGAAACCCGCCGTCACGTTCGAGGGGGAAAACTATCATGCCGCTACCGAAGCTGGACCATACGTCTATCGCCTCGGTGGACCCACCTGCCTCGCGGGCGATGTCGCCGGGGACTTTGCATTTCACCGTGAACTCCAAGTGGGCGATACCTTGGTCTTCGATGACATGGCGCACTACACGATGGTGAAAACCACGACGTTCAACGGGGTAAAACACCCACCCATCGCCCTGCAACACGATGACGGCTCGCTCGAAGTCCTTCGTGAATTCACCTACGCCGACTTCCGAGATCGCCTATCCTAACGGCAAAATCCATGAAGACCGCCATCACTCTGTGTCAGGTTGCCGAAGCCCTCGGGGGACCATTCGTTTTCCGTAGCCCCCTGCCAGAAGCCTTCGCAAGCGCTGCCGCCGCTGGATTCGACGCCGTGGAGTTGTTTCTCCCCGGCCCAGATTTCGTTTCAGTGGATGAGGTGAAAGCACTCGCAGAAACCCACCAGCTAGACATCGCTGCCATTGGCACTGGCGCCGGAATGCTACGCCACGGGCTTTCGATCACCGATGCCTCGGAGGAAAAACGCAATGAAGCCCTCGATTTCATCCTAGCCATGATCGACTTCGGCGGTGCGCTCAATGCCCCAGCAATCCTCGGATCGATGCAGGGGAGAAATACCCACGAAAATGCATTCAACCAACTTGCGGATGGACTCCGCTGCTGCGGCGAGCGCGCGGCCACTCACGGTGTGCCCTTCATTTACGAACCGCTCAACCGCTACGAGACCAACCTTTTCAACCGCTTGAAGGATGCGGCCCAATTCATCGATCTCCATCACCTCCAGAACGTTGTCATCCTCGCCGACCTGTTCCACATGAACATCGAGGAAACCGACCTAGCCGCCGCCATCAAAGACGCCGCAAGACACATTGGCCACGTTCATTTCGCCGACTCGAACCGCCAGGCCATGGGATTCGGCCACACTAACCCGACTGAGGTAATGACGGCGTTGCGTGAGATCGGTTATCGTGGCTACCTTTCTGCTGAAATTTTACCACTCCCGGATCCGTTATCTGCTGCGTTACAAACCATCAAGTCGATCCAATCCCATCTCTAACATGATAACAAGGCCACTTGGCAAAACCGGTATCGAGTTACCGATCCTTTCGTTTGGTGCTTCCTCACTCGGTGCCGAGTTCCGCTCGATCACCCTGGACGAGGCGATGCAATCGACCAAAACAGCAATCGATCTCGGCATGAACTTCATCGATACCTCGCCATTCTACGGCCGCGGCATGTCTGAAATCCTGCTAGGCCTCGGGCTCAAAGGAATCCCTCGCGATCAATACCTGTTAGGAAGCAAACTCGGCCATTACACCCACACGCATTTCGATTTCTCCGCGAAACGGGTCGAGGAATCGGTCCACACTTCACTCCTGCGCCTCGGAACCGATCACTTGGATGTCTTGCTGCTTCATGATGTAGAATTCGTCCCACTCCCCCAGATTTGGGAAGAAACCCTCCCCGCCGTCCTGAAGCTAAAAGCGCAAGGAAAGGTCCGCGCGATCGGATTCTCGTGTTACCCCCTCAAGACCATTCATACGGTGCTCGACCACGTAGAAGACGAGATTGACTGCGTCCTAGCTTACAACCGCTACACCCTTCAAAACACCACGTTCGTCGATGAAATCCTTCCGCGTCTCGCCGCCAAAAACATCGGGGCGATGAACGCCGGACCATTTTCTGCTAGATTACTCACCAACGCAGAGCTACCAGCATGGCTCAAGGAATCCGATGAGGTGAAAGCTGCCGCACGCACCGCCGCCAAGCTGTGCACAGACCGCGGTGTCGACATCGCCCAACTGGCCATTCAGTTTTCATGCGAACATCCTGGGCTCGCCACCACCATCGCTGGCTCGGCGAACCCAGCGAACATCCGTAAATGGGCGGAGTGGCTCGAGCAACCCATCGATCGAAGCCTATTAGAAGAAGTGCTTGCCATCTTTGCTCCGGTAAAGAACTCAGGTCACGTCGAGGGACTCCCAGAAAACAATTGATGAAAGCGATTCAGTTCACATCACCCGGGGAAATCACAGCCATCGACCTCGACGAGCCTCTCCACCCTGAGCCCGGCGAGGCGCTGGTACGCACCCACCGCATGGGCATCTGCGGAACCGACCTCGCCTGCTACCTTGGCAAATTTCCATTCTTTGCCTACCCACGCACACCCGGCCACGAACTCGGCCTTGAAGTCGTGGCCGTAGCGGATGATGTCACGAACGTAAAACCCGGCGATAAGTGCTCGCTTGAGCCTTACGTTAACGACCCTCAGTCCATCACCTCACGAAGCGGCTCACCCAACTGCTGCCCCGGCGTGCAAGTGGTCGGCGTCCACAATAACGGCGGACTCCGCAAAGGAATTTTTGCAGTTCCCGCTCGCAAACTCCATGTCGGTAATGACCTAACGTACGATCAGTTAGCCTTGGTCGAAACTCTCGCGATCGGCTACCACGCAGTTCAACGCGGCAACCCACAACCCGGCGAAACGGTTCTCGTCATCGGGGCCGGTCCGATCGGTCTCGCATGCCTCGAATTCCTCAAGCTGATGGAGGTGAAAACCATCGTGATGGACATGGTCCAAAGCCGCTTGGATTTCTGCCAGACCCACCTCGGCATCCACCACGCAATCGCCTTCAACTCCGACGGTTCACATCTCTCCGAACTCGAAACCATCACGGCCGGACTGCTCGCGAATGTCGTCATCGATGCCACCGGAAATCCGCGTTCGATGTCCACCAGCTTCGAATACGCCGCCTTCACCGGGCGCGTAGTGTACGTCGGGATCACCACGGCCGATCTCACTTTCCCGCACGCCGCAGTCTTCCACCGCAGGGAAATCACGCTGCTCGCCTCTCGCAATGCCATGCCCGACGATTTTGAAAAAATCATCCAGTTGATTCGCGAAGGGAGAATCCATACCGATCTCTGGATCACGCACCGCATCGCATTTGACGATGTCCCTTCCGAGTTCGAAAAGTTCACCAATCCCGCACTTGGCGCGATCAAAGCCATCATTGAAGTCAACGAATCAAGTTATGAAAAGATGTCCTAAATATACCTTCGGCGTCGGCGATCGCTTCGCCAACGGTGCCCATGCCCAACTCGCCGCGTTTGTCGAAGCCAAGAAACTCGGCATCGACATCACTCCTGTCTGGAACAAGTCGAATCGCGAACACAACATCATCGGCTCAGAACCATCACAGACCCGTGCAGCCGCTGACAAAGCCGTAGCCGATCTCGGATGGACCGGTGAGTATCTATTAGATGCCGACCACATCAACCTCTCGACCGTTGATCGATTTGTGGCCCCATGCGATTTTTTCACCCTCGACGTTGCGGACGACATCGGCGAGGCCGCAGAACCTGCAGATGTTGCAGCCTTCATCGCAAAACACCCTGAGTTGATCGGCACCATCACCATCGAGGGCATCGCCGAACCGTTTGAAATCACTCAGTCCGATGTAGAGAAGACGGCGAACCAGTTTCTCAAAGCGACCCAAAAGGCAGCTGCGATCTATCAGCACGTCGTCGCTGCCAAAGGCGGCGTGGATGAATTTGTCACTGAGGTCTCGATGGATGAGACCGAGAGCCCTCAAACGCCACCCGAGCTTCTCATCATTCTTGCAGCCATTGCCGATCAAGGGATCCCGATCCAAACCATCGCACCGAAATTCACCGGCCGCTTCAACAAAGGCGTCGATTACGTCGGCGACCCGCTCCAATTTGAAAAGGAGTTCAACGAAGATCTCGCAGTCATCGCACACGCCGTGAAGACCTATGGATTGCCCGACACGCTGAAGCTTTCAGTGCACTCGGGTTCAGACAAGTTTTCGATTTACCCCTACATCAAAAAGGCGATCCAACGAACGGGTGCGGGACTGCACATCAAAACGGCGGGTACCAATTGGCTCGAGGAAATCGTAGGCCTAGCAGAAGCAGGCGGCGAGGGTCTCGCTCTAGCAAAAACTATTTATGTAAAGGCCCTCGAAAAGAAGGAAGCACTCAGCGAACCCTACGCCACCGTGATCGATATCCACTACTCGAACCTCCCCACCGCTGCTGAAGTCGACGGCTGGACAGGTACACAATTCACCGATGCGCTTCGACACATTCCATCGAACCCTGGATACAACGCGGACCTCCGCCAACTGCTCCACGTCGGCTTCAAGATCGCCGCACAACTCGGCGACACCTACATCCAAGCCCTCAGAGATAACTCCGAGATCGTTGCAAAAAATGTGACGGTGAATCTGCTAGAGCGCCACATGAAGCCTCTCTTCCTGTGATCGATTCGCACCACCACCTCTGGAAATATTCGGCTGCGGAGTATCCATGGATTCCACCGAACTCACCACTGGCGCGCAATCAGTTATTAGATGAACTGAATGAAACCACCTCAGCTGCAGGCGTCGATGGCACCATCGTCATTCAAGCACGCCAGACGTTAGAGGAATCGGAGTGGCTGCTTTCACTCGCCGACCAGTCAGAAATCATTGCGGGCGTGGTCGGTTGGGTCCCGCTCGTTGATCCCAACGTGGCCCACCCGCTTTCGCACCTAGCAGCACATCCAAAGTTCAAAGGGGTACGACATGTCCTTCAAGAGGAACCTGACGCGTATTTCCTGCGAGAGGATTTCCACCGAGGACTCGCTCTGCTTCCGGATCTCGATCTGCGCTACGACTTGCTCATCTTGCAACGCCAACTCCCAGTCGCGATCCAACTCGTCGACCGCCAACCTGACCTCGGCATCATAATTGACCACTTGGCGAAGCCCGAAATCCGCAACGGCAAGGTTGATCCCGCCTGGAAAACTGGGATGGCCGAACTGGCGAAACGCGAGCACATCCTTGGCGTGAAGATCTCGGGCATGGTGACTGAAGTGATCGATCCAATCATCGACCCGGCCACCCTACGGGCTTATTTCGATGAAACGCTTGAGCTTTTTGGCCCAGATCGCTTGATGCTTGGGACCGATTGGCCCGTCTGCTTGCTTCGAATTGACTCGTACCCGTCGTGGACCCAGACTGTTCACAGTTTTGTGGAGGGCCTCACCGCCGATGAATCCGCTGCAATCCTCCACGACAATGCCGTAAGAATTTACAACCTCTAACGGACGATTCGCTCACCGCCAAAATAGACCCTTAAATCGCTCTCATGATTGATCGCATCCTCGCCAAACGCATTGTTCCCGTTGTTGTTCTTGACGACGTAGAATCCGCCGAGCCCCTTGCTCAGGCCCTCCTTGCAGGCGGACTTGATATCATGGAAATCACCTTTCGAACCGCTGCGGCAGAGGAATCCATTCGACGCATTTCCAAACGATTTCCCGAAATCCTGTTGGGTGCTGGAACCCTTCTGAATCAAGATCAAGTTCGCAGAGCAAAGGACGCCGGTGCGGTCTTCGGCCTCGCTCCCGGACTCAATCCCCAGATTATCACGGCGGCTCATGAAATTGGACTACAGTTTTCCCCCGGAGTCATGACACCCAGTGAGGTCGAGCTCGCACTCTCGCTCGATTGCAAACTCCTCAAGTTTTTCCCCGCCGAGGTCGCTGGTGGCGTGAACATGCTCAAAGCTCTCTCAGGCCCCTATGCACACACGGGCGTGAAGTTTATCCCAACTGGCGGAGTCTCTTCTAGCAATCTAACAGACTACCTCAAATTGCCCGTAGTAGCCGCCATCGGTGGATCATGGATGGTCGACAAGCGATTGGTGAACGAAGGCAAATGGGCCGACATCACCCGAATCACCCGCGAGACCATCCATGCTGCCAGCGCAACCCACTAAGGCACTACCATGATCGCAGGCATCGAACTCGGTGGAACAAAAACAGTCGTCGCGGCCGGATCATCTAACGGATCCGTTCTTGAGGAGTGGCGTTTCCCTACCACACTACCCACCGAGACACTTGGGCTGGCCATCGAATGGATCCGCGAAAGAGGCACGCCAGATCGGATCGGCATCGCAACATTCGGCCCCGCAGGTATCGTGAAAAACCGTGAGACCTACGGCAAAATTCTAGCGACACCCAAGGTCGGATGGGCCGGGTTTTCCATCACAGATCTTTTCTCCTCCGCCTTTCCGACATGCGAATTGGTGTTAGATACCGATGTCAACGCTGCCACTCTTGCAGAGGCCAAGGCTGGAGCCGCGGCCGGATTGGACGATGTCGTCTACATCACCATCGGCACCGGGATTGGGGCTGGTATTCTCTCTGGCGGACGACTGATCCACGGCGCGCTTCACCCAGAATTCGGCCACTTCAAAGTTCCACGCATGCCAGGCGATGATTTTCCTGGAGTCTGTCCATTTCACCACGATTGCTTGGAAGGTCTCGCGAGCGGACCGGCGATCGCTGCACGCTGGGGAAAGCCCGCTCATGAATTGCCAGCGGACCACCCCGCGTGGGACACGGAGGCATGGTACCTTGCCCATGGAATCCTAGCCCTCGTTGCAATTGTTCCACCATCCCGCGTGATCGTGGGTGGCGGCGTCTCTCAGTCGAAGTCCCTGCACCCGAAGATCGCCACATGCTTGAACGAGATCTCCGCTGGCTATTTCACGTTTTCTGAGGCTGATGGATTCATTGTGCCCCCTGCACTTGGGCAAGAAGCTGGAATTCGAGGCGCATTGCAAATCGCCATTTCCTAATCAATAGCACCTCTAAAGCCAAGGCCTAGCACCATCAATTGCCCGCTTTGTAGTCGCCACTTTCACAACTGCGCACAAATCCTTCGGCATAACTCTTCAGTGCATCCCAGCACTCGCGGATCTGCTCGGCTTCTTGCTCGGTCACGGAGTGATCATCCGCAGCAATTGAAATCCGATTCAGTAATCCCGAGAATTGCCCGATAATTTCTTGGGTTGCTGTTAGAACGTGATCGATCTTACGGCCGCTCACCTCTGGGTCTTTGACAAAATGCCCGCCCTGCCTGTGACAAAGCCATTCCACAATTCCCGTGTCACCACTCAGATCGATGATCTGCAGCAGACGATCGAGCGGATTGTACCCGCCAGATCCACCATCAATTGGCTTTTCGGCCCATTTGTAAACGAGCGAAAGTGACACCCCAAGATCGGCCGCCACGGCTTTTGGGGTGGTTTTGCGTAGGGCCCGCTTCAAAACATCATAACTTTCCATGCCTCAAACTTGTCAAAATATTCCAGCTTTGCAAGGCAGCGAAATCTAATCAGTTCATTTCGATCAACTCATGAAAAATCTCCGATCATGCAACTTTAAAATGAAACAACCATCAACTGCGTGTATCTTGAAAAATGAAGTGGTCTCTCAAACTTGGAAGCGTCAAGGGCATTGGCATCTATTTGCATTGGACCTTCGCGTTGCTGATCCTCTGGATTTTCATGAGTCACCTCAATGAAGGCCAGTCCGCATCTCAAGCCATCGCAGGTGTTGGGTTCATCCTTGCTCTCTTCGCGTGTGTGGTCCTCCACGAGTTTGGACACGCCTTCACCGCCCTGCATTATGGAATTCACACCCGTGACATCACCCTGCTCCCCATCGGCGGTGTGGCACGGCTCGAAAGTATCCCACAAAATCCAGCTCAGGAATTCTGGGTATCGCTTGCAGGGCCGGCAGTGAATGCCGCAATCGCGGTGGCGATCCTCATTCTACTGTCAGCCAGCGGTGGGATCCATCGCTTGGCGGAGAATGACTGGCTGAGAACCAGCTTTCTTGAACGGTTGATGTGGGTGAATCTCTTCATCGGAACCTTTAACTTGCTCCCCGCGTTTCCCATGGATGGAGGCAGGATTCTTCGAGCCGCCCTCGCATCACGCATCGGACGGCCGAGGGCGACTCGTATCGCCGCGACTACGGGTCAAGCAATGGCCATCCTATTTGGAACCGTTGGATTTCTGAGCAATCCATTCTTGGTTTTCATCGGCATCTTCGTCTATCTCGGAGCTCAAAGTGAAGCCTCCCAGGTAAAGATCGAATCCACATTAGAAGGTCTCAAGGTCAGGGATGCAATGATCACCAAGTACCGCACCCTTTCCGCACAGGACACCCTTGCGACCGCAGTGGAGGAACTTCTCGCCGGATCCCAACAAGACTTTCCCGTCGGCAACAATGAGCAAATGTTTGGATTGCTCCGTCGAAACGAGCTCGTCCAAGCACTTCATGATGGAAGACAAGAGTCGACCATCGGCGAGGTGATGAGTGGCGAGTGGAACCCGGTGGATCAATTTGACGACCTCACCCGCACGCTTGAATCCATGAGCAGCCTGCAATGCACAACCCTCGCGGTCACCGGAAATGGCAAAATGGTTGGCCTGCTCACCCTCGAAAACATCGGCGAACTCATCTTGATCAACTCAGCACTCTCCGAAAACCATTTGACTAGGAAGAAGATGCAATCCTAGTGCAAAAAGAAGTCGGAGAGACTGAGGTCAACCATCAAGATCCTGTTAGCGCAGGAATGCTTCATGAAGCCCGCCATCGACCGTAACGATCTGACCGGTGGTCTTACTAAGCCGCTGCGAAACAAGGATAAAATAGGCTTCTGCTTGATCTGCTGGAGTGATCGGAGCCTTCGTCAGCGTGCGATCCGCATAGAACTGCGCAAGCTTGGAAACGAGCGATTCCGTGGCCTCATCATCGGTGTAAGGGATGGCGTACTTTGCAAGTGAACCGATCACGCGGTCACGCGGGAACAATCCGGATCCTTGCACCACTGTTGCAGGAGCCACCCCATTGACTCGAACCAGAGGCGAAAGCTCCATCGCAAGTTCACGTACGAGGTGGTTCGCTGCCGCCTTGGAAGTATCATAAGCCAGCGAACCTTTCTTCGCGACCGCAGCGTTGGCCGATGTGGTAAGAACGAGTTGCCCACGAAGACCTTGAACTTTCCACGTCTTGAAAGCTTCGTCAGCAACGAGGTAACTGCCTATCACATTGATGTTAAAAGTAAGTGCCCACTTATCGTCCGGGATATGACCAGTGGTGTCGCTGGCAACGAAGATCCCAGCGGTTACGCAAATCGAATCAAACCCGCCATAGGCGATCGCAACATCATCAAGCATGTGACGGATTGATGCGCGATCGGTGATGTTCGCTGCGAGCCCGATGGCCAATCCGCAATTCGACAAGCCCGTGCCTGCGACACCGATGCCAAGACCATACTTGTCGGTAATTTCCTTAGCGGTTGCAGCTGCTGATTCCGCATTGAGATCCACACAAACCACATGCGCCCCATCTTTCACAAGTCGATGCGCAGTTTCTTTGCCGATCCCGGATCCAGCACCGATCACGATGATCACCTGACGAGCGAGTTCCTTTTCTGCAGGCATCCGCTGGAGCTTCGCCTCTTCTAACAACCAGTATTCGATGTCGAATGCTTCTTGCTGTGGCAGTGAGATGTAGCGATCGATCGCTTCAGCACCACGCATCACCTCAACCGCACAGTTGTAAAATTCCGCAGTGACCCGACTCTCGGATTTATCTTTGCCCCATGCGATCATCCCAATCCCAGGAATAAGCACCACGGTCGGGTTGGCATCGCGCATTGCAGGGGAATTGGCGTGTTTGCAGCTTTCGTAGTATTCTGCGTAATCCTCACGATATGCTTCAAGACCGGTTGCTAGTTTGGCCTGAAGGGCTCCGGCATCCTCCGTTTGCGGATTCCAATCAACATACAGCGGCTTGATCTTGGTGCGGAGGAAGTGATCTGGGCAGCTGGTTCCCAGCTCTGCGAGGCGGGCGGCATCGTTTGAATTCACAAAGCGCAGAATCTTCTCATCGTCTTGCACAGTGCCGATGAAACGACGCTTCTTCGAGACCTGACCACGGAACCAAGGCAAAATTTCTGCTAGAATGGCACGGCGCTGGTCGGCTTCCAACGTCGCATACTTGGCACCGCCGAAGGCGGTCGCATCGCCACCCTTTGCCGCATACTTGGCCTCAATCGCCGCAGCAGCTTTCTCAATGCAATCTAACGTGTAGGTGTAGCAAGATTTCTCGTCATCGTCCCACGAGATAAAGCCATGCTGGCCCATCATGATCGACTTGACCTTTGGATTTTTCCTAACAATTTCCTGCATCGCAAGTCCGAGTTCGAAGCCGGGTCGCATCCATGGCACATAAGCCATCTCACCACCAAAAATCTCTTGGGTGAGCTGCTCACAGTTCTCAGACGCTGCTAGCGCAATGATCGCATTCGGGTGCATGTGATCCACAAACTTCGCGGGGATGAAACTATGAAGTGGCGTGTCAATCGAAGATGCACGTGGATTCAAATTGAAGGTAGCATGCGTGTACATGCCCACCATGTCATCTTCCGCAGGCGCCTTCAGCCCTTTGTCCTCTCGCGCTGCATAGAGCGCTTGGAGATCCATCAATTTATCCTGATAGAGCGATGAGAAATTCTCACGAGTGCTAGTGCGCAGATCGCCGCCCGAGCCCTTCACCCAGAGCACCTCGGTGGACTTTCCAGTGAGAGGATCTTTCTCCATTACCTTCGACGAGGTGTTCCCTCCACCCGTGTTGGTGATCCGTTGATCGCTGCCGAGAATATTCGAGCGATAGGCCAAACGGCCGACGGGGTCGAGAGACGCAGCCTTGGCATCGTCCCAGAGGTGGTTGACGTACTGATAATTGGACATGGTGGTTTTGAATAAATGGTGGTGGGTCTTCACGCGTCGAACCAATCTTGGCCCGGGCCCGCGTGAATCTGCTTTGTTTTTGTTGGATTTAGTTGACATGTCAAATCAAAAACCAAAAAATACCAACGAAACAAAGATTTTCACAAGTCATGCTCGCGATTGACCGCCAACGCCAGATTCTGAGACTCCTACACGGGAATGGTTCCCTGCGCACTGCCGAAACTGCTGCAGATTTAGGTGTGACCGATGAAACGATTCGGAAGGACTTCGAAATCCTCGAAAAGCGTGGCGAGCTAATTCGTACGCATGGCGGGGCAAGCCGACCCCAGCGAACCCACGAGGAACTCCCCTTCACCGAGCGCCAGGCGATCCACCGAGAAGAAAAGCAGGCCATCGCCCGCCTCGCTGCAAGTCGCATCAAGGCAAATGAAACCATCTTCCTCGATGCCAGTTCAACCGTGTTGACCCTAGCAGGTTTTCTGCCGGATTTCCCACTGACGATTCTCACCAACGCATTGAATGTTTTCACCGCCCTCGCGGACCGGCCAAACATCGACCTGATCTGCCCAGGTGGCACGTTCGATGCGAAATCGCGGTCGTTTGTCGGCCTAAGCGCTGAAAAATCGTTGAAGCGGTACAACATCCACCGGATGTTTTTCTCCGGGAACGGCATCCATCTCGAGCGCGGGATCAGCGAAAGCAATCCTCTGCAAGCCGCATTCAAGGAGCGTGTCATTGCCAGCGCTGAAGACGTGGTTTTTCTAGCTGACTACTCGAAACTCTCTCAGAAATCCGCCTTTTTCTTTGCCGAGGTTAGCGATCTCAGCTGCCTGATCACCGACCGAGTGGACAGCGAATTCGCAAAAGAACTGGAAGAACGGGGCGTGGAGGTCCTCCACGGAATTTGAGAGTCACAGGCGGTTAGAGCTTTAGGAAATTCTCCAGTAGCCGCTTGCCGTCCTGCGTGAGAATCGACTCAGGATGAAACTGCACACCGTGAACCGGATACTCTCGATGTTGTAAGCCCATGATTTCCCCTTCCTCCGTCCAAGCGGTGATTTCCAAACAGGCAGGGAGAGTCTCACGTTTCACAATAAGCGAGTGGTAGCGTGTCGCTTCAAATGGATTCGGCATGCCCACAAACACACTTTTGCCCGCATGCTGGATCGGCGAGGTCTTTCCATGCATGAGACGATCAGCGCGAACCACATCGCCACCATATACTTGGCCGATCGATTGATGACCGAGGCAAACCCCGAGAATGGGCGTCGTAGCCCCCATTTCTTTGATCAACTCGCAGGAAATCCCAGCCTCATTAGGCGTGCAGGGCCCGGGCGAAATGCAAATCCGCTCAGGGCGCATTGCCTTAACGTCCTCGACGGTGAGAACATCGTTGCGGAAAATTTTCATCTCCACTCCGAGTTCACCAAAGTATTGAACAAGGTTGTAGGTGAACGAATCGTAGTTATCAATGATGAGAAGCATGGCGATAAAATGCTCAGTTAGAAATTCGGGTTCAGTCTTTCAGGGTACGGGCGAGTGCGATGGCACGCAGCATTCCCTTCGCCTTGTTCACGGTTTCTTCATATTCGTAGGTCGGATTCGAGTCTGCAACCACACCCGCTCCCGCTTGAACATAGGCTTTACCCCCCTTGAGCAAACACGTCCGCAGGGTGATGCATGAATCGTGTGAACCATCGAAGCCAAAATAACCCACTGCACCTGCATAGGCACAGCGCTTAGTTTTTTCTAATGAATTGATGATCTGCATCGCTCGAATCTTTGGAGCTCCACTGACAGTGCCTGCTGGGAAAGTCGCCCGCAGCACATCATAGGCGCTGTGCGATGGATCAAGTTCGCCTGAAACATTTGAAACGATGTGCATCACATGGCTGTAGCGCTCGACGATCATGAAATCATCCACGCTGACCTTGCCGTGCTTTGCGATACGCCCCACGTCGTTTCGCGCGAGATCTACGAGCATCAAGTGTTCAGCACGTTCCTTTGGATCTGCTAGAAGATCACTTGCCAGCGCATCGTCCTCCTCCATCGTTTTACCTCTCCAGCGTGTCCCTGCGATCGGCCGGATATCAATGCGACCCTCTACCGAGCGGACATGCACTTCGGGCGAACTACCAACCAGCGCGAAATCACCAAGCTCTAGAATGAACATGTAGGGCGACGGATTAACCAAGCGCAGCGCGCGATAAAGATCCACTGCGGGACGATCAAACTCCGTCTCAAACCTCTGGCTCGGCACAAATTGAAAGATGTCCCCAGCCGCGATGAACTCCTTACCCTCTCGCACCATGGTTTCGAATTCCTCCTGGGTGGTGTTGCTCTGGGCATCGACCGGTTCCACTTTCACGAGACCATTGAGCGCTGGGACATGGAGTGGGCGGTTGAGGATTTCGACCATCGCGGCGATGCGCCCGCGAGCAGCCGCAAAGGCTTCATCTGGGGTCGAAAACTCGTCGATCAATGCGTTCGCGATCACCTGCACCCGTCGTAATCGATGATCAAACACCAGCAAGGTGTCAGCCAACATGAACATGGCATCCGGAATCCCAAGCACATCGGGCGGCGGCGGACCAAGCGTCGATTCAAACTGCCGAACCGCATCGTACGAGAGATAGCCGACCATTCCGCCGGAAAACTGGGGCAACGCACCGTGAGTTACCGGATGATACGGCGACATCTCGCGTTCCAACGCCGCAAGCACGTCGTCCTCCGCAGTGAATGTCCGAGATTTCGAACCCTCGGTGATGGTGATTTCCTTGCCACGGGCCTGGAAAACCAAACGTGGCCCACTTCCAACTATCGACCATCGCCCGCCCTTTTCCGTGCTCTCGGCACTCTCCAAAAGGAACGAGTGACAGTTATCCCGCAACTTGAGATATGCGGACAATGGGGTCTCGAAATCAGCGGCAAGCTGGGTGTAAACGGGCACAACATTGCCCCGCTTCGCCAGCTCAACGAAGGCTTCTAACGATGGTTCTACCGGAATGGGACTCACAACGCCGTGAGCATGCCCGGGAAAACTCCCAGAGCAAGCTCGGAGGGATCTGGATGGGAAAATCTCTGCACTCGACCTCTAGCGAGACGCCGGACCACGGCGATTTTGACGGCCCGATGCGTTACTGTAGTCCCGAGTCCCCCCGTTGTTTCCACGTCGATTTCCGCCTCCTCCTCCTTGGCGACGCCCGCCTTGAGATTGCGGTGCCTTGCCGCCGCCAGTTTTGATTCTCAGGTGCCGCTCCGCGAGCGCCTCAAGGTGCCACTGATGGTCGTCCCACCGCGGAACTGGCATTTTGATGACCTTTTCGATCTCACGGAGGTACTCCAACTCGTCATCGGCACAAAATGAAACCGCCCGGCCATCGGCACCCGCGCGACCGGTCCGGCCAATCCGGTGGACATAGGCCTCAGGCTCATTCGGCAAATCAAAATTGACCACCAGCCCGACGTCCTTCACGTCGACCCCGCGAGCTGCGACATCCGTAGCGACCAACACAGGGGTTAGACCTTTTTTAAAGCGCTCCAGGGCTTTCTCGCGTTGAGCTTGGGACTTGTTTCCATGAATCGCATCTGCAGGGAAGCCTGCTGCGCAAAGACTCTTCGCCAGCTTATTCGCTCCATGCTTGGTCCGGCTAAAGACGATCGTCAGCTTCCCCTCCACGGCATCGGCTTGAACTCTCAACAATTGCTCCAGAAGCGGCTTCTTGCTTTCACGATCGACAAAGCACACTTGCTGCTCAATACGCTCTGCGGTTGTAGTCTCTGGCGCGATACTGACACGGGCAGGATTGCGCAGAATCGTTTGAGCGAGCTCGACAATGTTAGGCGCGAGAGTGGCAGAGAAAAACAGCGATTGCCGATTCGATGGGAGAAGCGAAACGATCCGCTTCACATCGCGAAGGAATCCCATGTCTAACATTCGGTCCACTTCGTCTAATACGAAAAATTCAACGCTGGAGAGATCAACTGCCCGTTGTTCGATGAGATCGAGCAGGCGACCAGGCGTCGCCACCAGCACATCGACACCACCGCGCATCGCCGAAACTTGCGGATTTTGGCCAACGCCGCCATAGATCAGCGTTTGGCGGAATCGAACGTGCTGGCCGTAGGTGGTGAAACTCTTGCCCACTTGACCCGCAAGCTCACGAGTCGGCGCAAGCACCAGGGTGCGGCAGGATTTCGGGCGCACTTGGCGTGGATTCGAGTGGATTGCATGAAGAATCGGCAAAGCGAAACTTGCGGTTTTTCCAGTGCCGGTCTGGGCGCAACCTAGAAGATCGCGTCCTTCAAGGAGCAAGGGAATTGCCTGCGCCTGAACGGGCGATGGCGTTTGATAATTCAGTTCGCGCAATGCGCGTTGCAGGGGCGCTGCCAATGGCAACGCCTCGAATTCAGTCGGGGTCATGTGTGTAATTGGCCTGCCTAGCCCATCTGGAGCTGCGGGCGGTGTCGATGAGCGGTTTAGAATAACCTCAAACAATCTCTCATCGATGAAGACCGGAAAAGGGCGGAGCCAATCAACTGACCCCCCGACACCCCGAAAGGCGCCGCCACAAAGCGATAGTGGCATCGACTGCATTTGCAAGACTTTTCCCAAGCTTGCATGCGGGAAAGGCTAACGCCACGATCAAACCCATGGCTGAAAGGACACTTTTCGAAAAAATTTGCAGTAAAGAAATCCCTGCAATCATTGTCTACGAGGATGACCGCTGCATCGCCTTCAATGACATTGCGCCACAAGCACCGGTCCACATTCTGGTGATTCCGCGCAACCCCATTCCGCGGGTCGGACTTGCCGAGCCTTCGGATGAATCCCTGCTTGGCCACCTTCTGTTAGTCGCTGGAACAGTCGCCCGTGCCGAGGGCATCGCTGAGTCAGGATTCCGCCTCGTGATCAACAACGGTCGCGATGGCGGCGAAGCAGTTCCGCACCTTCACATTCATTTATTAGGTGGCCGCCCGCTGCAATGGCCTCCCGGTTAGATCCTGACGAATGATCCGCAACCTCAAAAACCTTCTGATCGCATCTCTTGTGGCGAGCACCTCGTGCGCGTATCATACCACCTCTAACTTGTCACCGCCTGTGAAGCCTGTCAAACCGTTCACCAATTCCGAATCACTTACGTCATCCCCGACCTCGACCCCACGGGTGAAACGGGTGGTGCTAGTTCATGGATTTCTCGACACCGATTCATGCTTTAAAATGCTACGGAGAAGGCTCGAAGGGCGCGGCTTCGATTGCTTCGTGCCCAGCCTGAAACCCAACGATGGCCGCGGTGGACTCGAAGACATTGCAGCGAAACTCAAGCGGGACATCGACGTGAGGTTCGGCCCATCGGAACCCGTCAACGTGGTAGGCTTCAGCATGGGCGGACTCGTCAGCCGCCAGTACCTTCAGGAACTTGGCGGCGCCACACGCTGTGAGAATTTCATCACGATTTCATCGCCACACCATGGCACTCTCACCGCTTTTCTCTATCCATCACTCGGCGCGAAGGACATGCGCCCCGGCAGCCTGTTTCTCAATAATCTTCGGAAAACACAGGACCGCCTCAAACCCATCCAGATCACCTCCTACCGAACCCCTATGGATCTCATGATTCTACCAGCCAAAAGCTCGATCTGGGACTGCGCAGAAAACCTCGAATTCCCGGTCCTCATGCATCCGCTAATGCTCATTTCTGATCCAGTGCTCTCAGACATCGAAATGCGATTGATGCGATAAATCTAGCCAGATGGTTCGCAACTCAAGAGGCACGAAAAATTTTCCTATTAGATTCAATCTCACCTCTTGCGGAACCGAGCAACGGGTGACTGGACACCTTCAGAGACCGCGTAGAGCGTTGTTCCATCGTTCGTGAAGGCAACCGACTCCGCCTGCCCAAGAAAATGCGGTATTCGCGATGCATAAGGACGCGCAAATGCAGTCGCCCAGCTTTCATTCGCCGCTCGTGGAAATAGAAAAATTCCATAATACGTGATGACTGCAGCCTGCGAACGGTCACGAGCGATCGTGAGACCCGTCGGTTGATTTGAAACGGGAACGAGCTCATCGAATGGCGACCTAACCAATACCTTGCCAACCTTTCGCGCGATCTGAACACCACCTTTCGTGGGCGCTCTCAATGGCAATTCATACACCTGTGGCGTTAGCGTTCGCTTACTGATAAGGATCACCTTGCCCTTCGCAACATCCACACCGATGGCTTCACAATCTCGTGGACCGTCTTCGTAGCGGAATTCGATTTGCCATGCAGGAACCGCTTTTCCATCGAGAGTCTTGCCAGCCTTGGGAAGCGATGGTTCGCGCATCACATACAACATGCAAGATTTGCGCTTGGCTCCATTATCGCCGATGTCAGCTACTAGTAGATAGGACTTCTGATTTAACGAGAATGCTGCTAGATCTTCCCAGTCGATGTTTCGGCTGTTTTTCAGCCGCACCACCCCACGGCTAGTACCATCAATTCCCATCAAATGAACATCGGGTGTTGCGCCACTATCATTGAGCACCCAGAGGAACTGAGGATTCGACGGAGAAACCGCTAACCCGCTCGCCTCAAGAACTGCAGGCGATTGAATCCGCTGACGCTCCGCAACCGCAGTGAACTCGCTTGCATTGGCGCTGGATGCCCAAACCGTATGGCAAAGAATTCCAAAAGTGACGTTTAGGAATGAAACCCACTTCACCGTAAAACATTTGAGTGAACTCCTCATTTTGTCGTCTTTGAGAGTGTCCGCTCACGGCTCCTCGGTAGGATCCTCAATCACCTCAAATTCCCGTACCTGGATCGCACGAGCAACTGGCGGTTCCGTCACCGGAATCTCTGGAAGTGGTGGAACTGCAGTGCCACCATCGCCGCCGATCAACACCTGCTCCACCTCAAGTGAATCCACGGGAAGAGCCTTTAAAATCGGCACCCCTGCCAATCCATCAGGATCGGTCGGGATGCTTTCTTGAGGTACTCCATCCACAGGACTTGCCTCTGCACCAACCACCAGTGCCTTCTGTGGCGGCGCGATGCTATCCGCAATATCCTCTTGGATACCTTTAAAAAACTTACGGACCATCGGTGCGGCCATGCGACCACCAGATACCACTTCACCGGGACTCCCCTCATAAACAACGGCAAAAGCGTAGCGAGGATTCTCTAGCGGCAAAAATCCGGCAAACCATGCGAGTCGCTGGTTCTTCGCCTTGGGCCCCCATTGCGCTGTCCCTGTCTTTCCACAGAGCGTGGTATATTCTAGGCCAGCTCCATGCCCCGTGCCACCTCCAGAATTGACAACATCCGCCATGCCTTGCCGGACCACTTCGATGCTTTTTGGATCCACCCTCAGCTCGTTTCTACGCTCGGGCATCGGCGCTTGAATCACCCTTCCACGCGAATCCTGTACCTGCCGAATCAGCCGAAGTTTCGGAAGCGCCCCGCCATTTGCAATCCCGGCCATCGCCTGTGCCACCTGCAGTGGCGAGGCTAGCAAACTCCCCTGACCTATCGACAAATTGGCAGTGTCACCATCGAGAATCTTGCGTTTTTCATTCTTCAGCATCCACGCATCATTCGGCACCAGCCCAGGACTTTCCCCGATCAAGGGCAAACCCGTGCGATCCCCATACCCTAGCTGCCGTGATAAATTCAGGAAAGCCGTGGAGCCCACACTGATTCCTACCTGATAGAACCACGTGTTGCACGATCGCGCGAGAGCTCGCTTCACATTGATCGGGCCCTCAGGGACTTTGGTCCAGTTATTGAACGTCGCAGTCCCAACACTGATCGCCGCCGGACAATCGATCAGCGAATCTTCAGTCACTGTCCCTCTGTCGAGCGCCGCAAGGGCGACGATCGCCTTGTAGGTTGATGCCGGTGGATACGCCGACTGAAACGCCCTACCAAAAAGCGGCTGCGCGGGATCACCCTCGAGCGCCTTGAACTCGGCTTCATTGATGTTGGGGATGAAGCGATTCAGATCAAAGGAGGGCCGCGAAGCCATGACAAGAACCTCACCCGTTACCACGTCGATCATGATGAAAGCCCCACGCTTGCACCCTTCGCGCAAAGTCTGCTCTGCAAGCTTCTGCCAACCCAGATTGAGCGTGGTCACCAAGGTCCCACCAGCGCGTGGACGCTTCACCTCTTCTTCTAACAATTTACTGCCATTTTCATCAAACAACAATCGCTTCGTACCGGGCTCTCCAGTCAACTGCGAATTGAAAAGCTTTTCGAAACCAGCGCGCCCCTCCGACTCTTCCCACATGGGTTCGTTGAAATTGATGGGGCCCGTGGGAAGCTTGCCGATACTGCCCGCATAACCGATAATATGTGCTGCTAAATCACCTTGCGGATAAAACCGTCGATAGATCGGATGCAACACCAACCCCGACATGAGCTTCGATTCAATCGCGCTGGCTTGCTTCGCATCCAGGCACCCACTTACCGCCAAAGGCAACCACCGCCGATGCCGATAGTGCTCAAAAATCTCGTCATCGGTCAGTGGCACCTGACTTTTCACGAGAGTCCGCAAGGCATCGATCCTCGTCCGCGCCCAATTGATTACAAACTCGCGCTCCGCGTTTTCAAACTGCTGAAATAGCACTGCGACCTGGTAAGCCACTTGCGTCTGTGCGATCGGCAAGCCATCCCGGTCCACAATCTGTCCGCGTGGCGCTGGGATCTTTAGCGTCAACGCCCGCGCATCTTTGCGGGTATTGATCGCTCCATCCGCAGCATTTCGAAGAACTGGGCCATCGGAAACCGAATTGCTCTGCATCTGCTCTACGGGTGGCGCCCCTTCAACACAATTCGAGAACACTACCCAAACCGCAGCAAAAAACCATCGCCGAAAAGAACGCAAAATCCCCATTTGACCAAGGAAATCGTAACGCCCCCACTTTCCGAAAGCAACGATCAATACCTTAGAAGTTCAGGTCCGCGCGGGCCTGATGCCGCCACACCCGCTGAAAACCCATCAGATGCCCGCAGATTTCAACAACGCCTGAATGTCGAATTCAGCCCGACGAGGGGTACGGCTCCGCAGTGCATTTGCCTCGCGATCGTCACCGAAATCCTTTCTGGCCGCGTTCCATTCCACCTTGCGTCCGAGTTTCATGCTGATCCACGCGGAGGCGCATGCCTCCAAACTGCATGCAGCTTGGTCGACGGGTGCGATCGGATCCTCGTTGCGCACGATGGATTCGAGCCAATTGCGATAGTGGTTCGCACTCTTCGGCATCCTCATGCCGCCAGGGCTCAAGGGCGACAGCAACCTCGCATCGCTGGCACGAAGATCGCTCCCTGCCGCACCCGATGTGTTTGGGTCACTTGCGGTCACCTTGCCCTCGCTCCGTGTGCAAAAAATCCAGCCCTCGTCCCCTTCGAAAGTCAGCCCGTTTTCAAACTGATCGTCCAGAATCACCTGAACCCCATTGGGATACTGCATCTCGACATGATACCCACTGTGAACCGTCCACACATCGTCCTTCATGAACTGAGCCTTGGCGTCCACACTGGATGGCCCGCCTAGCTCTTGACCCATCGCCAAATGTGCGATGTCAATATGGTGAGCACCCCAGTTGGTGATCATCCCGAGACCAAAGTCTTCAGTGGTAATCCAGCCCGGACGAGCATCAAAACTCGACTGAGAATGGCAGTGCCCCTCCATGTAGTCCTGCTGTGGAGCCGACCCAAGCCAGGCGTCGTAGTCTAAATTTGCAGGCACAGGCATCGCTGCGGGCCGCTTCCCACTCGGCTTGTCCTTGCCAATCCCAATCTTCACGGTCTTAAGATGTCCAACACGCCCATTGCGTACCGCATCGATCGCTGTGCGGAACGCTAGAAACGGACTCTCCGAGCGCTGCTGGGACCCAGTTTGAAAAATCACCTTCCGGCTTCTAACAGCCTTTGTTAGGGCAATGCCCTCGGCAATGTTATACGCCAATGGTTTTTGGCCGTAGATGTGCTTTCCCGCGAGTGCCGCCGCCACGCCGATCAGCCCGTGCCAATGATCTGGAGTGCTGTTTACCACCGCGTCGATCTCTTGGTTTGCAAGCAACTCGTGGTAGCTGGAATAAACCTTCACCTTGACCACTGACTCTCCCTTTTTCTTATAGAAATTCTCGACTACCTCCTTAGCATGGGCCGCACGCTTGCTATCCACGTCACAAACCGCCACGACACGAGCTAGGCTCTCGGACATGATCGAGTTCATGTCCGCCAACCCCATCCGACCACAACCGATTTGCGCAACTTGAATGCGGCGATTTGGCGAGTCCGCTGCAAACAACGAACCCGAAAAAATGCGGGGAATCGCGATGAGTCCGGCGGTCCCGCCAATTGCGGTCTTAATAAAGTGGCGACGTGGGTTCATGGTGGTCATGGGGTGAAATTTATTTTTTCGAAAAATCGCGGATCTTCACATTGCGATACGAGACTCGGTTTCCATGGTCTTGGAGAAGGATGTGACCCTCGGCCAACTCGCCGAAGGCTGGCCACTTGCTGTATTTGCTACCTGCAACGGCCTTGCGCCATTCATCCGACTTGCGGTCAAACTCAACGGTCTTCACACCATTCAACCAAAACGTGACATGGAAGCCATCCGACAAAATCCTCGCGTGGTTCCACGCTCCCACTGGATAGACACGCTTGTCCTTCGGTGCACTGATCAAGTCGTAAAGCGATCCAATCGTGCGATTGCCATCGCGTCCAAGCTTGGCGTCCGGATGAATCTCATCGTCAAGAATCTGAAATTCAGGTCCGATTGCAGAGCCATCACCCTTATTCACGCTTGGATCCACAAAAATCTTGATGCCGCTGTTTGCACCAGGCGTGATCTTGAAATCCACACTCAACTCGAAATCCGAAAACTTCTTTTTCGTGATGATATCGCCGGCAGCGGCAGCTTCCGCTCCTCCAGTCTCGCCCACGACGAGCACACCAGCCTCCATCGCCCATCCTTCCTTCGGAAATTCAGGCCCACGTGCACTGCGCCATCCTGCATTGGTCTTGCCATCCCACAAAAGCGCCCATCCCTCAGCCTTTTCAACATCGGTTAAAACATTCTGCGGTGCAGGACCCACCTCTTGGATCCTCAAATTGCGCCAGCGAACTTGCGAGCCATCTTTGTCAGCTTCCTTGTCGATCGAGTGAACCTGCAAAGCGATAAAACCTGACCCATTCGCTCCGTCGCGAATCGACGCACAGGGCGTGCCGTTGAGGGTGGTCTTGATCGAATCACCGATGGCTTCAACCCGAACCTTGTTCCAACCACCCTGCTTGAACAGCGTGCGACCTTGGTCCGTGAGAGCTTTTTTATCCCCTCCCAGAATCCCAGGGAATAACCACCCCCGGCGAGCCTCGTCATAGATTCCTCCAGTCCACCAGCGATCCTGTTTTGGATTTGGATCAATCTCAATTTGATAACCGTGAACCCGTCCCGCTGGAATCGCAATTTGCTTCCCCTCCCAGGCAAATGATCCTGGAGCGGTTAGAATTTGGCTGCGAATCTGCACTCCAGAATTGAGGCGCGGATCGACTTTAAATTCATATTCAAGGACGAAATCACCGTAGTCTCTTCCGGTGCAAAGAAAGCTGTTGGGGGTGTTGAGTGTTGATGTCCCAACAATACAGCCATCCTCGACTGCGTACTTCGCCACACCGCCACGCTGAACCCAGCCATTAAGGTCTTTGCCATTGAAGAGATTGGACCAGCTATCGGCGGCAAGAGCGGCACCACAAGTGGCGATTAAGAATAACGGGAGGCGTAACATCATCATGGTTGGAGTATTTTTCGAAGTTCTTCGATTTCTACGTGGCCACCGCGCCAGCCTTTCATGAAATTTGCTGTCGAGTGATTCACAATTCTCAGCGAGTGCCCCGTCATGTCAAGAATGGATCGCCAACCGATTTCACCTAAATGCATGAGCAGCAGTGAATTAAAGCAATCAAACCCATTTCAGCGCCTTACCCCAGCAATTCCCGCACCACCCGCGCAGGCTCAACCCCGGTCAGCCGCTGATCAAGCCCTTGAAACTTGAAGGTGAGTCGCTCGTGGTCCACCCCAAGGAGGCTCAGTATGGTCGCGTTCAGATCGCGGATGTGCATCGGATTCTTGACGATGTTGTAAGAGAAGTCGTCGGTTTCACCATAGACGGTTCCGGGCTTCACCCCACCACCTGCCATCCACATGGAAAAACAACGCGGATGATGATCTCGCCCGTAGTTGGTGGCACTTAGACCACCCTGTGAATAAACCGTCCGGCCGAACTCCCCTCCCCACACCACCAAGGTATCTTCTAACAGACCGCGTTGTTTCAGGTCCGCCAGCAACGCTGCAGTGGGTTGGTCGATGTCCTCAGCAAGGGTCTTCATGTCCTTTGGCAAGTTGGTATGATTGTCCCACCCTCGATGGAAAATCTGAGTGAAACGAACCCCACGCTCCGCAAGCCGCCGCGCCATTAGACAATTGTAGGCATAGGTCCCCTGCTCCTTCGCCTTCTCCCCATACATGTCCCATGTGGACTGCGGCTCGCTTGAGAGATCGGTGAGCTCTGGCACCGAGGTCTGCATGCGAAATGCCATTTCATACTGGGAAATCCGTGCATTCGTCTCCGGATCCCCAATACGCGTAAACAACTTTCGGTTCATCTCACCGACCCCATCGATCATCGCCCGCCGAATCGCGCTCGGAACGCCCTTGGGATTTGACAAGTGAATCACAGGATTTCCACCAGACCGCAGCGCAACTCCCGAAGTCTCCGGCGAGAGAAAGCCGGCCGACCAAAGCCGTGATGATAATGCTTGGATATTTTTCTGAGTCGCCAGCTTCGAGGTAAGGACCACGAAGGTTGGTAGATCATCATTCATGGAGCCAAGCCCGTACGAGACCCACGATCCAATCGATGGCTTCCCAGGAACCATGTTCCCTGAATTCATTAGCAAAATCGCGGGCTCGTGATTGATCGCATCGGTATGCATCGAGCGAATCACCGCGAGTTCATCCGAAACCTTCGCGAGGTGCGGAAACAATTCACTCACCCAATGCCCCGCTTTACCGTGTTGCTTAAACTGATAGATCGACGGGGCCACTGGAAACCGCGTTTGTGATGCAGTCATCCCTGTCAACAATTGCCCACCACGAATCGACTCAGGAAGATCTTGGTCGAAGTGCTGCGCAAGATTCGGTTTATAGTCCCACGTCTCTAACTGCGATGGCGCACCAGCCATAAACAAATAGATGGCACGCTTCGCCTTAGGCGCCATGTGCGGCAGCATGGCCGCCTGCATCTCCGCCGCCTGAGCTGCACTGCCTGTCTTTGCAAACAAACCGGCGATACTCGCCCACGCAAGTGACTTGCCCGCGCGTGAAAGAAACTGCCGCCTCGAGGCAAGGGCCATCCACTCCTGCTTGAGTTCTAAAGGAATTGGCAAATCCATCACAGACGGGCCTTCCCCGCTGTGGTCAGAACATAGATCAAGCTTCATGGGTTCATTTAGTTAGGGTTTCGTCCAGATTGAGGAACTGATTGGCAACCATTGTCCACGACGCGACCTCGATGGGATCCAAACCAGCACTCCCAGGTGCCGCACCCGTGGCTAACAGATCCTTGGCGTCTTGGATGTGATCAAGATAGTGTCGCGAGTACCGTTCAAGTCCCTTGAGAAACTCGGCAACCTCGTCCGTAGACAGAGAACGCGCTAACAAGATGTCTGATAAAAATTGAAGGCGCACGCTTGCTTCGCTGCCATGCATCACCGCGCGCTCCGCAAGCTTGCGCGCAGCCTCCACAAATTGCGGATCATTCATACTAACCAATGCCTGCAATGGGGTATTGGTCCGCGCGCGCCGAACACATACGACTTCCCGCGCCTGAGCGTCAAATGTCTCCATCGATGGCGGAGGCGCGAAACGCTTCCAAAAGGAATACATCGACCGACGGTATAGCGCTTCGCCCGAACCTTGCTGATAGTGACGCGTGTTGGATTCTGGCATCGAGACGGACTCCCAAATTCCATCAGGTTGATAAGGCTTCACGGGTGGCCCCCCAAGCTTACTGGCAAGCAAGCCGGCGGCCTGCAATGCCGTATCCCGCAACACTTCAGCATCCATCCGAAACCTCGGCCCCCGAGAGATCAAGCGATTCCCAGGATCTGCCGCAAGTGCCGCCGGTGACACGCGGTTGGATTGCCGATACGCATTCGAGGTGAGCAAAAGCTGATAGATATGCTTCAGGTCCCAACCCGACTCCCTGAACTCAACCGCAAGCCAATCCAGCAACGCTTGATTTGAAGGCCGACTTCCCATGATCCCAAAATCCTCAGATGTCTCCACCAATCCAGTCCCGAAAACCTCCTGCCACATCCGATTGACCGTGACACGTGCAAACAACGGATTCGTTGGCTTGAAAAGCCACTCTGCTAGTTCGAGGCGATTTGAAGACTGCAAGGGATCTGGCAAAAATCCCGGTGTGGCAGGTGTGACCAACTCTTTGCGGGCCGTATACACCCCTCGGTTCAAAACCCAAGCCGTCGCAGGCGTTGCACGTTCACGAGTGATCAAACACTCATCGCCCCCCTTCCCCATCGCCTCAATCACACCATCCGCGGCTCGGATTTCCTTCAATGCCTTCCCCGATTCTGGATCGACCGATGTTAGGAAATATCGATCCAGCGCGATGAACTTCTCCAGCTCCGACCACTGCTGGGGGTTCGGTGATCTTGCGAGAATTACCGCCGCCATGTCCTCGAACGGCAACCGCGCAAATTCATTTCGATCTAGCGCCCGCCGATACAGACGCACTTCTTGGAATGAAGTCTCACGCATCGGATCACCCCCACCTCGCCGACCTAGTTGAAGGGGCACCTCGGAGCGAATCGTTTGTCCACGATTCAACGCATCTGCAATGACCGTCGTGTTCCGCAACTCGCCATTGACGAAAACCTTCACCCCCTTCGCTTTGCCGGAACCATTATATGAAAATCCTAGATGGACCCACTCGCCGCGCGGAATTCCCGAAGCTTGTACGCGAATGGCTTTATCCGGCCATTTCTGCACGAGGTTAACGGTCAGCTTATCCTTCTCCATGAAGAGATCCCACCCACGCTGAACCTCTTTTCCAGCACCCCCCATCCGAGAAATCAACGAACCACTGCCAGTCGTACCGTTGGCGGGCTTCATCCTGAGATTCACCCACATCGACGCTGAGAAGCTTTCATTTGCCTCGAAGTCCCCTTGATCTGCCATGGGAACCTCCGTGTTGATGTCCATCCGCATCGATGGCCAAAGCCAGAGCGACTCTCCCCAAATTAGCGGGTTAATGGTGGCTGCATAGGTTGCCGCCTTGCCCCCCGGCGCGGAGTTCTTAACAGAGTCTCCGGAGCCCTCATCAAGTCGAAGAGATAGCTCAAGCGCTCCGGCCGATACACCAAGCGGCTTTCCACCAGCAGCCAGCCAATCAAGGAACAGCGAAGGAGCGACAGCCTTGCGCTTTTGGTAATTCGCGGTGGCCACCGAACGCGTAGCGACCGCAGCATTGAACTCAGTCTGCTTTTCACGAGGAGGAATTCGCAGGACGGGTGGAGAGTCGTCGATATTCTCGTCCCAAGCTTTTTCGGAGGTATTATTAAAAAACGCAGAGAGCGCATAAAAATCGCGTTGCGCCGTTGGATCAAACTTATGGTCATGACAAGCCGCACAACCGACGGTGAGACCGAGAAATGTAGATCCAAATGCCTCCGTTCGATCGCGCGTGTTGTTCGCGTGCACTTCCTCAGGGATTGCACCACCTTCGTTTGTGGATACATTGCAACGAATATATCCTGTAGCAATCCAAGGATCCATGTCGGCAGCGGGAATCAAATCTCCAGCAAGCTGCTCGCGGATAAACTGATCATAGCGCTTGTTCGTCATGAACGAACGGATCACATAATCTCGGTAAGGCCAAATGGATCGGACATTGTCGAAGTGAAGCCCGTGGGTGTCGGCATACCTTGAGTAGTCCAGCCAATATCGGGCACGATGCTCACCATAGGCCGTCGAGCTCATGTACTTTTCTAACATCGCTGTGTATGCTGCATCGGTTGGGTCATTCTCAAATGCAGCAACATCCGATGGATCGGGCAGCAAACCCGTGAGATCTAAGGCCGCACGGCGAATCAAGGTCTGAGGATCTTCTGCGGGCGCGAGGGGCAATCCCTTTTGAATCAGCTTTTCTTGAACGAACGCATCGACCGGGTTCTTCACCCACTCGGGGTGAATAGCCGGAGGGACATCAGGGCGTACTGGCGGAATGAACGCCCAGTGCTCTTCATAGACTGCGCCCTCTGCGACCCAGCGCTTGACCAAGGCAATCTGTTCTGCAGTTAAACTTTTGTGCGATTCAGGCGGCGGCATCACCTCCTCCGGATTGGTCGATTCGATCACTCGAACCAACAAGGAGGCAGCCACATCGCCTTTGATGATGACGGGATTGCCATCCTCGCGCATGGCGAATGCATCCTTCTCACGATCCAGCCTCAGAGGCTCTTTCTCCGGGCGGCGGGTACCCGAGTCTGGACCATGGCAGTGGTAACAATTTTCGGAGAGGATCGGTTGGATCTGGGCGTTAAATGAAATCGGCTTTAGCGGCGGGACCAGCTCGGCCTTCTCATCCATCCTCGCGGCTTGAGATTCCTCAAGCTTCGCCTCGATTTTCTCCGCCGATGTTCCAGTTCGAGAGCGCTCGCAACTGCAAAGCACACCCACGCATGCGATCAAACTCACTCGAAGAATGTCATTCATGTCGATCAACTGAATAAGGGCACCTTGCCCTTAGGGGTTACTGCAGATTTGCAGCGAGACTTTCAACAGATTCCAAATTCAAGCCTCCGCCGAGTTCCAGCTTTGCAAGTGTCGAAGCCGCAAGGCCCTCAACCTCCGCGATCGAAGACACCTGACAAAGTCGCTGCCGCAACTCCTTGGCACCGGGAAATCCTTTGCAGTAAGCCATCAAACGCGAACGCATCGCCGTCAGAGTCTGCTTTTCATTGCCATTCCTGCGGCTCTCTACAGCCAACCGACAATGACGAATCACCAACTCCCACCGCTCCACCACACTCACCTCAGGGAGCACCTCTCCCGTCTCAAGAAAATGCTTTGCCTCGCGAAAAACCCACGGATTCTGCATCGCAGCCCGCCCAATCATGACCCCTGAAACGGCAGTGTTCCGCCGCTTCACGAGGTCGGCGCCACAGGTGATGTCACCATTGCCAATCACCGGGATCCGCACGGCTCGTGCCACGGCATCGATCACCTCCCAATTCGCCTCGCCCCCGTATCCTTGCGCACGAGTCCGGCCATGAACGGCAATCGCCTGCATCCCACAATCCTCAAGAATTTTTGCGACCTCAACCGCATTGACCGAATTTTCATCCCAGCCGATCCGCATCTTGGCAGTTACCGGCACGTGGTCACCCACCGCTCTCGCCACCCCAGATGCCACCGCCGCCAATATCGGGCAATCCCGCAGCAAAGACGAACCACCATTCCGCGCAACCACCTTATTCACCGGACAGCCAAAGTTGATGTCGATGAAATCTGGCCGCTTCCAGTCGATGATCTTCTTAGCAGCTTCCCCCATCCTCTCGCCATCTGCGCCGAACAACTGAACACCCACCGGCCGCTGACTTTCATGAAACTCAGTGTATTTCCGTGTCCTGTCATCGGCCTGCATGATCCCCTCCGCAGACACGAACTCGGTCACCATCACATCCGCCCCCAATTCCTTGCAAATCTGCCGAAAAATCACATCGGTCACCCCCGCCATTGGCGCGAGATACAACGGGAACTGACCCTCTGAAAACCAAGGAAGCACGAGCCGACGCTAGACACGAAACTCAAAAACAAAATCAAAATTCTACAAAATCGAATCAGCCAATTAGCCGAATAGAACTCGTTTGCAGAAATGACACAGACAAGACCCGCTTTGGGGTTATAGTGTAAAACCACCCGTCCCCCATTCACCCACGACCCCCTATTCCCATGAATGCCCCACGCATCGCATTGTTTGGCTGCCTGATCCTCGCCTCTATCGCTCTTCTTTTTGCATCTGCTGAGGACGAGTACGTTGCTGGAGAAGCCCTGGTCACGTTTAAGCCAAATGTTCAAAGCATCACCGCAACCACCACACTGAATCGAAATTCCATCGAGCTGGCGGAAACTTACGACAAGATATCGATGCACCAACAACGCGTAGTCGGGCTCGTCCGCAACCGACAAATGAGCACTCCTCAATTGATCCAAACGCTGAAAGCCGACCCCAATGTCGAGACCGCAGAGCCGAACTACATCCGCCGCGTCTTTGCCCCCCCGCCCAATGATACCGATTTCTCAAAACTCTGGGGTTTGCGCAATACCGGCCAAGTGGTGAATGGCACAACGGGGACCAGCGGCGCAGACATCAATTTCATCCCCGCGTGGAAACGCTCAAGACAAACCACCAATGGAGTAGTCGTCGGAATCGTCGACACGGGGATTGACCTCACCCACCCTGATCTAACTGCAAACATCTGGGTCAACCCCGGAGAGGTTCCCGGCAATGGCATCGACGACGATGGCGACGGCTACATCGATGACGTCAACGGCTACAATTTCGCCAACGGAAATGGCTCGGTCACCGACTCAGGATATCATGGCACCCACGTGGCGGGAACGGCGGGCGCGATCGGAAAAAACCTCGCAGGAGTGATCGGCGTGAATTACCGCGCCAAAATTTTACCACTCAAGGTTTCCTCAGATGGCCTCACCATGACCACTTCAGCGATCATCGCCGCTTACAATTACGCGATCACGCTCAAACAACGAGGCGTAAACATCGTCGCGCTAAATGCATCGTTCGGAGGAGCTTCACCCACCACCGCCGATCAAAACGCGATTGCCGCCCTCGGCAGCGCGGGCATCGTCCTCTGCGCGGCCGCAGGAAATAGTGCAAGCAACAACGACAGCACTCCATTTTATCCATCAAGCTACCCCGCCGCCAATATCATTTCCGTCGCCGCGCTCGACCAGAACAACGGTCTCTCCAGCTTTTCAAGCTATGGCCTCACCACCGTGGACCTTGCCGCACCGGGCACGAACATCTATTCAACGGAGCCACTCAGCATGGTCACCGCGAGGCTCTCAAGCATCACCGTGGGAACATCCACCTACCAGACGAAGCCTCTAACCTTCTCTGGCACCACGCCCGCAACCGGCATCAGCGCGTACATCCGGTCGTGCGGAATCGGTAATGCTGCCGACTTCCCCTCAAACGTGCAGGGCAACATCGCTCTCATCCAACGCGGCACGCTCGACTTCTCAGTCAAGGTCACCAATGCAATGAACGCCGGCGCGATCGCTGCCATCATTTATGACAATACCGGCAACGCTCTGAACGCCATCACCTGGACACTCAGCACCCCAGGCGCATGGATCCCATCCATGCAGATCACCCAAGCCGATGGGGCAGATCTACTCACCAAGCTCGGCCTCATCGGTAACGTACGCAACTCTCCAGATCCGACCCAAGCCTATCAATTTCTCAACGGAACCTCGATGGCCACCCCTCATGTCACCGCAGCGGTATCCTTCGCCGCCATGAATTTCCCCACGGACTCTCTCAGCCAACGCATCGCTCGGATTCTCAGCCATACCACCTCCACCGCGAGCCTCTCAGGAAAAATGACCACCGGCGGCCGCCTGAACCTCCTCGGAGTCGTCGACACCGACGGCGACGGCCTACCGGACTGGTGGGAAACCGACTATTTCGGCAACCTTACAAAAACCGGCACACAAGACAGCGATGCCGACCGCTTCGACAACCTCGCAGAATTCCTCAGCGGCACCTCCCCCACCAACCCCAGCAGCTACCTCGCCATCACCCAATCATCCAGAGGCACCGGTGCAGCCGCGAACCATTTCAAGATCGGATTCCCCAGCGTCGAGGATACCTCTTACCAAATCCTATGGAGCGCCGATCTCATGAATTGGTCGATACTCGGCACGACGGTCATCGGCACAGGCTCCCTCATCGAAGTCGTCGACCAAAACGCCCTGAGTACCGCATCCAAGCGGTTCTACCGACTCTACCCGATCCCAGAATGACCGAGAAACCCCTGAAAAAACGGGGAATCTATCAAAAACTCACCCTCTCGGCACGGGGAACTTGATTTTTCCAAGACCATCCGTTTCGATCGGCCCATGCGCGTCCTACTCACCACCTGCAGCTATCAAGACACTCCTGGCCCTCACCACTCACTCATGGAAGCCCAAGGCTGGGAGGTCGTCCGCGAACGCGGCCCACTCACCGAGGCCCGCATGCTCGAACTCGCGGGCGACTTTGATGCCTTCCTCTGCGGCGACGATGCCATCTCACGCGCGGTGCTGGAGAAATCACTGCCACGCTTGAAAATCATCTCCAAGTACGGAATCGGCCTCGATAAAATCGACGTGCCTGCCACCAAGGAACTCAAAATCCCCGTCCTCTTCACCCCAGGCGTCAACCACACGACCGTTGCAGAACACACGTTCGGCCTGCTCATCGGCATCACCAAGCACATCGTCACCACGGCGGCTGCCGCACGCCAAGGCGAATGGCTTCGCCTCACCGGTCACGAAATCGCCGATAAAACCATGGGCATCGTCGGCCTCGGCCGCATCGGCAAGGAAGTGGCCATCCGCGCCAAAGCCTTCGGCATGCCGATCATCGCCTTCGACCCGTACTGGGACGAAAAGTTCGCAACCGAATACGGCGTGACCCGCTGCGCCACCATGGATGAGGTACTCACCCAGTCGGATGTGGTTTCACTCCACTGCAACCTCTCTGATGAAACTCGCAGCATGATCCGCACGGAAAAAATCGCCGAAATGAAGGATGGCGTAATCATCCTCAACTGCGCTCGCGGCGAAATCGTCGAAACCCCCGACATGGTCGCGGCCCTCAAGAGCGGCAAAGTCGGCGGCTACGGTGCCGACGTCCTCGACATCGAACCACCACCGGCAGATCACCCGCTTCTCTCGGCACCTAACTGCGTGATCACTCCGCACATCGGCTCCCGCACCTACGAAAGCGTTCCACGCCAAGCCATGAAGTCACTCACCAACTTGATCAATGCATTCAAGGGCGAAGGTGACTGCAATTGCGCCAATGGCGTGATCTGATCGTTCACTCGCGCAGGCATCCTCAACGTTGATCCGTTTGGTGGAATCGTCGCGTCATGAAGTGATCGACATTCCATCAGACTCCATCCCTCAACGTTTTTTGATGTTGCGAAGTCCGTGTCCTGCGGTAGGATTCCTCCGACTGCTGTGTACGACTAATTTGGTAGCTGGCCCGAACCGATATGATTAAATCGGGGTCATCTCCCGGTGTGATCGATCATGCCTTCACAGGAAGATTGCAATACCACCGAACGACCCCACTTATTGAGTTTACGGAACGTGGCTCACAGCGCCAAGGACGGCACAGCGGTTATCTTTTTTCAACATCTTGGGCGGGGCTTCGATGATGTCCTTGCTAGATCCGACTCCGTTCGGCATCGTCCCGCCCGTGATGCGTTTTTCAGTGTTGGGCAGCGGTAGCGGCGGAAATGCGGCGGTGGTCGACTGCGGCGGACTCCGCCTCATGATCGACGCAGGCTTGAGCGCAAAACAACTGGCGCTGCGTCTTCACCACATTGGCATCGATCCAGCATCGCTCGACGGAATCTTGCTCACCCACGAGCACGGTGACCACGTCCGGGGATTGAAAGTTTTCATCAAGCAATACCCCACCCCAGTTTTCGCCACACCCTCCACGGCACGAGTCGTCCGTGAATCGGGAATCGAGGGCGGCACCTGGAAATCCTTCGAAGCAAACCAAACGTTTGCCATCGCCGATGCCACCGTCGAGACCTTCGGGATTCCACACGACGCGGTTGACCCCGTCGGATTCATCATCGGCCATGGCTCCAAGCGCTTGGGATTCCTCTCTGACATCGGATTTGTGAATCAAGCACTGACGGCGCGGCTTCACGGCCTCCACGGGATTTTCGTCGAAGCAAATTATGACGAATCCCTTCTGGAACAAGACACCAAGCGTCCCTGGTCGACCAAGCAACGAATCAGCTCGCGTCACGGGCATTTATCAAACTCACAAGTCACCGAGCTGGTGCGCAACATTTCACACCCCGGCCTGGTTCAAATCGTACTCGGCCACCTCAGTTCAGACTGCAACCGCCCCGACATCATCCGGACCATGCTTCGCGAATGCCTCACCGACCTAGGCCACCATCACATTGCCTGCGACTGCGCAGGTCAGGATGCCCCCTCGCCATGGTACGCTTTTTAGACCCCCCCGGGTTCTCCACTGAGCTTGCGCATTCTCAAAGTTGTTTGCAGCCTCCGTTTCCCCCAGCGTACATGCATTTTCCTGCTCTCACCAGCCGTTCCCCGCTATTCCCCACGCTACGGTCCGATCCATCGGTCTCGCAGCGATGGAAGGGATGTCGTGATGGGAATTCACGAACTCAACGCCGGTTGACCAGCCATGCCTTGGTGGGCGTTTATTCGTAGTGCGTCCATAGTCTAATGATTTTGACTATCCGTTCCTCCTCGTAGACTTGATAGACCAAGCGACGCTGGATATTGAGACGCCGTGAATAGGCTCCCCTAAGATCTTCAACAAGTGCCTCAAACGGCGGTGGATCCGCGAATGGATTTTCTCCGATTAACTCTAGTAACTGCCTGGCCCTATTGGCCACGGAGCTGCCCTTGAGTTTTTCAGCATCCTTCTTCGCCTGTGTGGTGTACACCAGCTCGTAGCTCACAAGTCAATCTCTCGGCTGCAGTTTGAGATTGGTTCTCCCATCCCATCGCGGATCGAGTCTCTCATTCCTGGCATGCTCACAAGATACAATGTCTCTTGAATTGCCCCCCAGTCAGCTTCGCCGACCAAAACGGCATTGCCCCGCTTCCCAGTGATGTAGACCGGTTCGTGATCGGAAACCGCTGTATCAATGACCCGGTAGAGGTCAGAACGAGCGGAAGTGGCTGTGATTGTTTTCATGCAAACACCGTGCGTGATCCCGTGTAGTTTACAGAGAGATTTTCCGCCCTTTTGTCATGCCATACGTTATCGCGCGCACCCCTACCAGTGTGAGCCCGCGCGATCATGGCAGGTAAACTGAGGCGCACCTACAAAAAGCGCGGGCTTGCTTTAGAACAAGGCATCCCTTTGAGTGATTTCAATCGGAACATGGTTACCCAAGCACAAATCGCAGAGAAACTTGGCGTCTCGCGTCAGCTCGTCACCTTCGCCCTTGGTGCCTACCCGCAGGTTACCAGCAAGTCGCGGAGGATTCTGCGCGCCAACGCGAGACCTGTGCCGACCGAGAAGACCGGAACTCTCGTCGCCATCTCCCTTGCTGTTTCCATCGCATTCTTCGCGGCGGGCCCCGGTGTTTGCGTGTGGTTGGCGCTATCCGAATTGATGCCGACACGGATCCGCTCCATCGGCATGGGGGTCGCGCTTTTGCCCAACCAAGGAGTTTCCGCAGGCATCGCCGCCTTCTTCCTGCCGATCGTGGTGAACTACGGACACTTCGAAGGAAAGAAGACGAACTGAACACTGACCACTCCCATTCTGAAACCCGCTATCTCAGCACCGTTGGATCCCGGTTTCCTACCGGCGGCGATCTTCAACCGAAATTATGTGAATCGTGTTGAGGCCTCTGGCAAGGCTGTGCCCTTGGTGCTCGGACTCGAGCGCGAATGCGGCTTAGTCTCGCGTTTTGAAACGCAGGTCGATCCCGGTGCAGACGTCGATACCCTGCGCTACGTCGAGCGGATTGTGAAATTTCTGCTGTGGGCGCGTGGCGGTTGGAAGCTTCACGTCGGCGGGCCGAAAGCCATCGGTGATTGCATCCGCAAGACCTACTCGAGCCGTGGGGCACGCAAGTTCGATTGCGAAATGATGGCCCTCGCTTATAGCAGGAAATTCGAAGTTGTACTAACGACCGCCAGTCAGGTTCCCGCGGCTAAAGAAATGCAAGTGGCAGCGGGCGGGCATCTCAAGGGCTGTCGCATCGGCTTCGATCTCGGCGCGAGTGACTACAAGGTTTCCGCAGTGATCGATGGCGAGGCCGTTTTCACCGAGGAAACCCCGTGGGATCCGAAAGTGCAATCCAACCCGGAGTATCATTATCACCATATCTCCGCCGCCCTCCACAGGGCCGCTGCACACATGCCGCGGGTGGATGCCATCGGTGGCAGTTCCGCAGGGATCATCGTGGATAGTGAAATCCGGGTGGCGTCCTTGCTGCGTGCCATTCCCAAAAAGTTATTTCCTCAAGCCGCCGCCGTTTTCAAACGCATCCAGAAAGAATGGAACGTCCCGCTGGTGGTGATGAACGACGGCGACGTCACCGCCCTAGCCGGTGCGCTTTCCCTTGGGGAAACGGGTATGTTAGGCATTGCGATGGGTTCCAGTGAAGCCGCCGGATTCATGGATAAAAAGGGCCGCATCCTCGGCTGGCTCAATGAACTGGCCTTCGCACCCGTCGATTACAATCCCAAGGCGGCCGCGGACGAGTGGTCTGGCGATGCCGGTGTCGGCGCTTTGTATTTCTCGCAGCAAGCGGTGAACAAGTTGCTGCCTGCGGCAAAAATCAAACTGCCCGCGAAGATGGATCTGCCCGAGCGACTCAAGGAGGTTCAAAGCCTGATGGCCGCCGGCGACGAACGCGCGGCGTTGATCTACAAAACGATCGGCGTCTACCTCGGATATACCATTCCGCACTACGCGGATTTCTATGACTTCGCCCACATGCTCATACTCGGCCGCGTCACTACCGGGCAGGGAGGCGACATCGTGCTCGAGCAAGCGCGGCAAGTGCTTGATCAGGAGTTCCCGGATATCGCCGCTCGAATCGCGATGCATGTGCCCGATGAAAAAACTCGCCGTGTCGGCCAAGCCGTAGCCGCTGCCAGCCTTCCCAAGATCAGGAAATAACATCATGAAACTTCATCACCCCACCGCCGGAATTTTCATCCCCGACAGCCATCCGGAGGCAGAGGCTCTGCAACGAGTCACCCACCTCGGAATCGGCGCCCACCAGGACGACCTCGAATTCATGGCCTTCCACGGCATCCTCGAATGCTTCGCCCGAGACGACCGCTGGTTCGGCGGTGTCACCTGCACCAACGGCGCGGGCAGCTCCCGCACCGGTCCCTACGCCGGCTTCACGAACGAACGGATGATGGATGTCCGCAAACAGGAACAAAACACCGCCGCCACGATCGGTGGATACGCAGCGATGATCCAGCTCGCCTACCCCAGCAGCGCGGTCAAGAGCGCTGAGGAGCAGGATTTGAAAAACGATCTCAAAGCCATCCTCGAGGCCACGCGACCCGAGGTGGTCTACACTCACAATCCGGCGGACAAACACGACACCCACATCGGCGTGACCATCGCTGCACTGCTCGCCATCCGCGAACTTCCGCACGACCAACGTCCGAAACAAGTCATTGGTTGCGAGGTTTGGCGGAATCTCGACTGGCTGCCCGATGAATTCAAAGTCCTGATGGACGTGAGCGGTCGCGACAATCTAGCAGCCGCGCTCAACGGTGTTTTCGACTCCCAAATCGCCGGTGGCAAGCGCTACGACCTCGCCACCCTTGGTCGCCGCGCGGCCAACGCCACCTTTTTCGATTCCCACTCCACCGATGCCAGCACGCAGCTCATCTTCGGCATCGACCTCACGCCGCTCATCACGGATGACACGTCCGACATCGTCGATTACGTCTGCAATCTCATCGACCACTTCAACAATGATGTGCGCCTAAAACTCAGTCACCGCCTCGGTCAACTCTGATGGAAATCATTATCCAACCCACCCAGCAGGCGGCAACGGATGTCGCCGCGCGCCTCATCGCGCGGCTACTCATTGCCAAGCCGCACGCCGTGATCGGCCTAGCCACCGGGAGCACGCCGTTGTCACTCTATCAATCGCTCATTTCGATGAATCTCGATTGGAGCCAAGCCACCACTTTCAATCTCGACGAATACATCGGCTTGCCCCGGGAGCATCCACAGTCTTACCACAGCTTCATGTGGGAGAATCTCTTCAAACATATCAACATCCGGAAGGAGAACATCCATCTACCGGATGGCAACGCCACGGATATACCGCAGTTTTGTGAGGATTATGAGAACCACATTCTCGCTGCTGGCGGGATCGACTTGCAGGTGCTCGGTATCGGAACCGACGGCCACATTGGCTTTAATGAACCCACCTCATCACTTGCTTCGCGAACCCGCATCAAGACGCTCACGAAGCAAACTTGCATCGACAATGCCCGGTTCTTCGGCAGTGAGGAGGCGGTGCCGAAACACGTCATCACCATGGGCATCGGCACGATCATGGAAGCACGGCAGAATCTTTTGTTAGCATTTGGTAGCCACAAGGCGCGCGCCATTGCCGAGGCGGTGGAAGGACCGATCACCTCCATCCATCCAGCGTCCATTCTGCAAATGCACCCCGCCGTCAAAGTATGCCTCGATGATGCCGCAGCAGGTCAATTGCAGCGAGCCGACTACTTCCGCTGGGTGTATAAAAACAAGCCACAGTGGCAAATGATTTAACCAACTCACATGACATCCACTGACCTTCAACCTCGGAGGTTATAAAACCTCGCGAGCACCTCTCTCCCACCCCCAAGCGCGGTCATGACAGCCCCACCCAAGGTGAGTGCAGCCTGTTAGAAGGTGATGGTAGCGGACCTTAAGGTGCTTACAGAACGAGCCAAGGTGCATGCGAAAACGCCTCAAGGTGCGTGCGAGTCCTCCCCTAGGTCGTGGCAGCCCCGCCCCAAGTGAGTGCAGAACCGCTCTACCTCCGTGCAGAACGGCCCAAGGTCTGCGCGAGTTGATGCCAAGGCTCGTACAGAACGGCCCAAGGTGCGTGTAAATGGACCTCTAGGTTTGTACAAAACGGCACTAGGTAAGTGTAAATTCACCCAAGGTGCGTGTAAAACTGCACGACCCCTCTGCTTGGACCACTCAGCATCAGCCACTTGCGGAAATCACTCTACCGCCAGCTTTGCAGCTTCCCTCTTCCCTATGGAGCAGCGGAATCCGTCCGCTGTGCCACTGGAAAGCCGATTGAATTGGCGAGGGTTGAATCGAAACGCAGAGGCGAAGACGCCGCAGAGAGATCCGCAGAGGTGTTTTGATCCCCAATCTCAAATCTCCAATCTCACAAATCATCCAACGGACTCGCAATCTCCCCCCGCATCGCCCGCGCCAGTTGTAGGTAAATCATAGTCGTCCGTATGTCAGTATGCCCTAGCAGCTCCTGCACGCTGCGGATGTCCACCCCGCGCAGCACCAAATGCGTCGCGAACGAATGCCGCAGCGTATGCGCCGTCACCTTCTTCTCCAGCCCCGCCGCCTTCACCGCCACGGCTTCGCAACTTTACCGGAGTCCTATCCGATACTTGTGTTGCATTTGGGTTGCAACCCATAGAAATATTCGGACATGCTACGCCGGAGCAAGCGATGAGTTTCTACTATGTCTATATCCTTCGAAGCAGGGTAGAACCGGATCGCTACTACGTCGGCCTGACACGTCACCTGGAATCGCGACTTTCCCAACACAACCGGGGAGAGACACAAAGCACGAAGGCATACGCTCCTTGGCAAATCGAAATTGCCACTGCCTTCCGCGACAAAGCAAAGGCCACTGCCTTCGAACAATATCTCAAGACCCACTCAGGACGAGCCTTCTCAAAACGCCACTTCTAGCTTGCTTTAGTGTAGCTTAGCGCAGACAGGCCGCGACTCATGCCGTAGCCGAAAATTCTCAAAACTTGGCCCGGCGTAGCTTAGCGGAGACGGCCGCATTTTTTCTCGAATTTGATCCTCCAGTTTCATGGGTTATTTTTGCAGATTTACGCGCTCATGCGCGCGTAAATCTGCAAAAACGAAGGTTTTTAACAAGCTACAACTTGCAAAATATGACGCTTTTAAGCGCGTAAATCTCCAGATCCGCCGATTTGCGCTCAATCATTCACGTAAACCTACAATTTTTTTGTTGGCTTTACCGCACGTTATTTTACACAAGTGGAAACTATAAAGCGGATGGACATTTTCCTCCACTTCCGTAGGTAAACAACAAGTTCGGCAGAAACAAAACATACTCTATGGAAGTTCCTTTCTTCTTCGGCCCAGCTTATAAATTCTGCGCGGCCGCAACCCTTCCCTTAATTGTCCGTAATCGAAGACTTCGCTTTAGCCGCGCCGACACTTTTAACGACGCGTTTGAGCTTAGTCCGTTTCTCATGCCCTTGAATTGGCATGAGATTGTTGAACTTAAGAAGACGCAGCCTGAGGCAGCGAATGCTCTCGTCGCGACCGCATTTCAAAGGGTTTGCAGCACACTTTACATCACTTGCTTCTCGAAGAATTATTTAACACCAGCTTCGCAGCTCATGTGGGCACACTATGGCGCGAATCATACTGGAGTTTGTATCTGCATTGATTTCTCAGACTTAAGATCCAAAGGGAGCTCTGAAGGGTTTTATCCGGTTCAGGTGCAGTATAGTGATTCCCTCTTTGAGGAGAGGCAGCGTCGTTGTCCTACCAGCCCTGATCTGGGAATGCTTATCGGAGCCACAAAATCAAAGGTGTGGGCTTATGAAGAGGAGGTTAGATTGGTGATTGAGGCAGATTCGTTCGATTCAACTAAGTTCACTAGATCTGACGACTCAAAAAGCATTGATGTTGTTTTCAACCCTGAGTGCATCTCGAAGGTTATTTTTGGCCTCAAGTCTTCCACGGAGGACATCAAGAACGTTGTCGAGAGTTTTTGTGATGTTGGATATGCTCCATTCTTCACGAGGCTTGACCTTGACCCCTTGACGCTTGATGTCATCGAGAAGGATCTCGGAATCACCCAGGAGATACTGAAGAGTCGAAACCAAGAAGCCGAACAAGACGTGCATGGCAACACCCACTAGCCCCTCTATTTTCGATGTTTCCATCTGATTTCAACCCTAACCCCGCGATCAACGTTGGCTCCCGCTAGTGGGTGCGCCATCACTTTGACGTTCTCCAATGAAACTGCATGTCTATCGAGACCTTCAATGATCGCCACATCGAGAATCGACCCGGCAAATATTATGTCGACTCTCGGTGCTTGGACTGCGACCTGTGCAGAGCGACGGCACCGGGGATATTCACTCGATTTGATAGCAAGGGCTATACATACGTCGTGAGACAACCTGAGACTATTGAAGAGTTACAGCAGGTTCGAGAGAGCATGGACTGGTGTCCCGAACAAGCCATACACGATGATGGTGATCAATTCGACTGGACTCTTGAGATACCGCTGCAATCACCTGAATCTACGCTATAGAAAAGACATGGAGAACAAGCCGAGACACGCAAACCCTATCAGCCGCCCTGTTTCTATGATTCATCGTAACTACAACCTCAACCCCGTGATCGACGCTCGCCCTCGCTGATAGGGGTGCGTGCTCTTTGACGTTGCTATGGCTGTTTGTTGGTCAAGGGATAAAATGATTTTTTTTCCATAACTCGTCGGTGAGTGATAGCTGGTTGAGCTTCTTATTTTTTCGTGGAGGAAAGTTGTCCACAGGGTTCTTCGCGAGAATGGGTCTCTAAAAACTCGTCGGAGCGAAGGACACTGTGGACAACTTTCCGGTGCCGGTTCCCGGGGCTCTGGGGATCCGGGCGGGTTGGGGTGACTTGGTTGGTGTATTTCTACTACTGCTTGGTATGCTGCTATACGTGGGCTATCTCGTTGCCGAGACCTA
>Ga0164294_10000294_pt1 | contig 46761 bp, 36 predicted proteins | sample GEODES005metaG_FD_111479 | JGI IMG/M metagenome (GOLD analysis project Ga0164294, IMG submission 111479) | Oligotrophic lake water microbial communities from Sparkling Lake, Wisconsin, USA - GEODES005 metaG | ecosystem: Environmental > Aquatic > Freshwater > Lake | place: USA: Sparkling Lake... | reverse complement strand
GCATCTACCCCCTCAACTCGTCCAGCGATCCACTCGGTGACGCGAAGGAGATTGATCCAGAGCGCGTTGACTTCGATCGGTTTTCCGTAGCGAGGCGTGACGACCCAATCCCCAATTTTCGCGTCCATCCAGGTGAGGTTTGCCCCTTCCTCGCCCTGGCTCAGAAGGCCATCTTCTGGATCAACGCCGATTCCAAACTGAGTTCCTTTCTGGTGGTGCCAGAAGATTTGGTGAAGCTTTGGCAGCATCGCCTCAGCGAACGTTTGATCCCACTTAGCGGCGAGCGTTTTGTAGATCGCGTTGGCAAACCAGAGCGTGGCGTCGACGGTGTTGTAGTCCGGGGTCTCGCCTTCTTTAACGACTCGGTTTGGAATCAAGCCATCTTTCAGAAGGTCCGCGTAGGAATGCAAAACCGACTGTGCCCAGTCATGACGCCCCGTTAGCAAGCAGATTCCCGGCAGCGAAATCATCGTGTCTCGCCCCCAGTCCGTGAACCATGGGTAGCCCGCAAGGATGGTTTTCCGGCGCCCGGTATCTACGAGGAACTTTTTGGCAGCCGACTTTAGGGCGGGAGACAGCTCCGTTGTAACGGCAGCATGATCTTCGGGCCAGCTGGGTCCAGTCGGTATTTCCGACAGCGAACATGCAAGAAGTGCTTCCTCTCCCGGGGCGAGGCGGTAGCGAAGCTCACAGGGACAGTAAAGATCATCTCGCGGGTCTAGCCCGCGCTCGGCCTCTAAAGCGTGCTCAAATCGGTAGTACCAACCTTGAACCGGCGTGCAGGCGGCCTGATCGTGCACCAGGTAGATCGAGCGTTCGGCCGAGATCGTCGTGCGTCCAACCGCGAATTCAACATCCTTCGGAAAAGCGGAAGTCGAGTTAAAGTTGCCGTGATGGTCTCGCCAAGCCACTAGTGGCTTAAGAGTCAGGTCTACGTTCACGCTCGAAAGGTTGCGGTACCGAATCCAAGCGGTCTCCTCGCCTTGGACCAGAACGAGCTCCTTTTGAATGGTGACGCCGAGAACATTGAAGGTCCAGCGGGCACTGTCATCAACTTGAAACTCGGTCAAGTGCTTGTAGCCGCTGGGGTGAATCGTTCCCGAGTACTGATTGCTTGAGATCTGTTCCGTGTGAATTCCGACCTTGACTTCGGCTTCGATGGCACCGAGAACGAGAACGCGGTCCGTCGGTGGTTGCACAGCCGCGACAAGGTGTCCGTGGTAACGGCGGGCATTCACTCCAGCCACCGTTCCCATCGCGTAGCCGCCGCGCCCGTTTGTGAGCAACCATTCCAACTTCGAACTTCGGGCAATGTTTTGACAATCGACTTCCGGAACGACGTACTTCATTTTTCCTCTCCGCTGATCACGGTATTTGTGACCGGCTTGGTTCGCTGCAACTTCCTACGCTGAAGTAGGTCGACAAACTGATCCACTCGGACTTTCACCCCAAAGCGGTATTCGATGGGTACCTGCCGTCGCATCATGTAGAACTCCAAGCACCCGACCGCCTGGTTGACGCTCCACTCTCGGTCGTACCAGCCAAGTTTGCGATCGCGCTTGTAGAGGTACTCGATTCGGGTGCCGCCAAGGTTTAGACCCGCGCGAAGATGGAGACCATCTCCGGCCAACAAGGAATCCTCGACGAACGCTGGTCTGCCGAAATCTCGGGCACCTACGAGCGCGGCCCCGAAGTAAAGGCGCTCATTCGGTTGGAATGCAAGCCCGATTTGGGACCGTAGCCATCCATAGGTTTCCTTGCCAAGGAAGGCGGCTTGGTCGAAGCGAACCACGGTTTGCAGTTGTTTGGTCAGCGGGATGTTTGGTGGTGCGAAGCTCGTTGTGAGGACTCCCCGTACCGAAGTGCGGACATCCTGGGTTCCGATCGACTGCAGTCGCGCCTGGGCATAGACTCCACCCAGCTTCGTCTCCCCCATATCCGCGGGCCCGGAGGCTTCGTAAACCAATTCCAGTGGTTTGTTAAACCGGCGCTCAGAGACAAAGTTCGCGGCTCCCTGGTTGATCGAGGAAGACACCGAAAGGGACGACCGGCGCTCGGTGAGGAACCGGATGTCTGCTTGAGGCTGCGGAACCTCGACCGTGTCGAACCAACCAAAGTTGAATCGTTCGCCGAGTTCGTTTCTCGGCACCAAGAGGGCATTGGTTTCGTTCGCAGGCACGAAGCCTCGGGTGTATGTGACGTTGTAGGTCGGGAACGCGCGTTCGAACGAGCCAAATGAAGCGCCGACTCCAGACTGCCGGTCAACGAGGACGCTGCCTCCCCAACTGACGCCAAACCCTTGATCTCCGCTGAAAGCAACGGACGGTATTCCGATTCCTTGCGCTCGACGGTCCAGGTTAAAGCCGTATGACGGCACCGAGGCGATGCGCCGCCCAAGAATCGAGACAACGGGACGATGGATCGAACCTCGCTGCCCGGGCACGAAGGTGACCTTCTTTGAGAAAATCTCAAACAGCGGCGGTTGGTTTGTGCACGTTGTTCCGTACACGTCGGTGAGCGTCCAGAGCGCAGGCTTGATGTCAAGCGACTTGGCGCGGATGTTGGCTCCAGCGAGGGTTGCTTCGATGTTCTCGGCGGTGGCGGTGCGGCCCGTACCCAGCCAAAGGATGACTACCTTTTCGGCAGTCAGGCTTCCCTCTGGATCTTCGAGCGCAACTTTTCCCTCGGCAATAGCGGTTCGCTCGCCCGGCCGGTCCGTGAAAATCACGCGGTCGGCGGTGATCTTTGTCGGGCCGTACAGCACGGTCACGCCGTTGCTAAACTCGACGGTGCCTTTTGCCAAGTCCCGGCGCTGAGATTTCGCGATGACGACAACTTCTTCGTCCAGAGCCTGAACGGCAGGAAGTTGAGGATAACTGCCCGAAAACAGGCCCGGCAAGAGGGCGCCAAAGGCAAGCCAGGTTCCGGGCATGGGCATCGAGTCTACCGTCGTCTCAGAACGGCGAACGGTACGGTGAACTTTTGTTCTTGGGTTTAGCGTCCTTGCTCATGTACAGTAGGAGTGTTTTATGGAATGGAATGTGGCCTCAATCATGACGGTGGACCCAGCGGCGCAAGAGCGTCAGTGGGTGAGCCGCGTACGAACGGGAGACCACGTCGCCATTGGCAACCTTATCGAGCGACACCGTAACCGGCTGTTGCGAACCGCCACAAACCTCCTGCGCGACCGATTTGAGGCCGAGGATGTTGCCCAAGAAGCCTTCCTGAAAGCCTTCCGAGAGATCGGAAAACTCCGAGATGACCGCGCCTTCAGCGGCTTCTTGTATCGAATTTGCGTTCGACTCTGCATGGATCGATTGCGGCTGAAGCGACCAGAATTGGTTGAGTTCGATCCGAGCCAGCCAGATCGAGGTCGCGATGTTGAGAACAAAGTTTTGGTTGAAAAGCTGCTTGGTCAGCTGCCCCATGAACTGCGAGCAACCCTGATTCTTCGCGAGATGGAACAACTGAGCTACGAAGAAGTCGCAGAAGTGATGCATGTTCCGGTTGGCACGGTTCGTTCCCGACTGCACACCGCCCGCGAGCGATTCCGAGCCCTCTGGATGGAGGCGATGAAAGATTGAAACGCTGGGAAGCTCCTTGCGATCGTTTTCGACGCCTGACTTCCGAATCGCGAGATCGTAACCTCGCCGAGGCTGAATCGAATTTCCTTTTGGATCATCGTTCAACCTGCCAGCTCTGCGCCGCGACCGAAAATACGATGGCGATGGCGTTGAACATGCTGAAAGACGCTAGCCTTCCGGTTGAAACCCCTTACGCTTTTGACCACCGCTTGGAGCGAAACGCCAAGGTACAGGTCGCGAAAGACAGTTTCCGTTACTGGACGCCGGCTCTCATCAGTGCAGTGGCAGCGGCGGTGATCGTTTTCAGCCTCGTGGGTGTTCTGAACCAAGAGCGTCAGGACCCGGTTAATTCTGGCCAAGGCTCGAGCGTTCGTCGGATGATTCCAAAATCGGAATTTCCGATCCTTGAGCTCGAATCGGAATCCCTTAACCTGAAATGACCACCGGCGCGAGAGCGTTTTGGGGCGCCGTTGTGGGTGCCCTTCTCACTCTCGTTATTCACCCATCAACTCGGCCCTTTTATCTCGCTGACCCGGCTCGGGTGCAGACCGATCCATTCGAGTATCTCGAGCCAGCGAAGCAAGCGAAGCTAGTTGCACCATCCTCGCTGACCGCAGCCGCAACCTGGACGCAGGTAGCGACCGAGAAAATCGATTCGGGAATTGGGCTTTCCGCAAAGGAGATGCGGACCTTATCGACCATTCTGGCGGCGGCAAAGCGGAAGGAACCGCTTAACGCGTTTTGGCCCCAAGCTGAGTCTGCAATTGTCGGTAGCCAATCTTCTGCCCAGGCCCCCGTTTCGCTTTGGATACGGTCCGCAAACCTCACGGAGTGGAATGATCACCAGTCAGCGCGCTTGCTCGACATCAAGGATCGACTCTCAGCTTCTAGTCGCGCCCGAATGTCATGGCATTCGGCCTACGCCTACTTCGCTCGATCTCAGAGCCCGGCCCGGCAGATTTCACGCTTTGGGCGCCGGATGGTCTCAAGCGTCGACTTCACGTCCACCCGCGGCGTTTCGATTCGGTACGCGACCATCCGAAACGGAAACCTCATGCGGGCAAATGCGAAGAGCGTTGCGACCGGGGACATCGGCTCTCAGCTCGTTGATATTGCGGCGTACCCTTCCGAACTTGTCACCGGCTCGCGGCCAAAGCGGCTTTATCTCGGCAGGAACTTGGTCGCAAATTCTCTTCGCGCCGCGGGAAGGGGTCCAGATGCGGATGACGTGCTGGAGATCTTTCAGAACAACGATGGATGGTCCGCCCTGGTTCAGCGCCCAGATCCGTCTGCCACGTCTCGCCGGCTGACTTTGTACTCGGTGCTATGCGCGACCCTGCCCCAAGCATGCCTTTTCTTGATGGGAATCGGACTTGTCTTTGGTCTAATTGGGAGTGGCCTGGTCGAAGTTTCGAGAAAGTACACGCTGCCTCGCTATAGCGCCGTAGTGGCGGCCCTCCTCTTGGGCGGGGTCACCTATTACTTCACCAAGGGTATTGCTGCCCCGATCTCGATGTTCCTCTGTTCCCTGCTCACCCTGTTGCAGCCAACGAAGCTCCGGAGCAAGTTAGAAGGAGACGCCGAGTCAAGCTTGGGTTTGCTTTTTCAGGTTTCGGTCTTCCTGATTTCCATTTCCGTCGCGGTCGCCATTTTGGCGTCCCTCATGCTTTCGTCCTTCGCGGGCTTTGCCCTTGTGCAGAGAGCAGATTTTGTATCCCAGTGGCACGGAGATGGCATGGTGGCTTTGCAGGCCGCGCTGATCCTCGCTTCTAGCCTTTTCCTCATTCCGTTCTGGTGGGCCTACGTGCAGAAGATTGCCACCTTGCGAGTGCTGAGTTTGTGCTTGAAGCGGTTCGGATGGAACCTCGTTGGGCTCGGCATGATTGCTGCCACGATCGCTGGCCCAGTTTGTTTTTCGATTGATCGCTCGCTCGAAGATATCTGGACAAAGCTCCTCACCAACGAACCGGTCTACTATCTACAACAGTGACCGCATCGCTGGAAGATCGAATTGGTAAGTTGGCCCAGGACCGTTTGGACCTGCTGGCGACTTTGGCGACCAAGCCGACGGGGCTGAGTTGGTGCCGCAAGCACACCGAAATCCTGGATGAGATCATTAGGCTGCTTTACCAAGTTCATGGAGGCTCCCAATTCGCCGTCATCGCGACGGGCGGCTACGGCCGGTTCGAAGTCTCACCCGCTTCTGACCTCGACCTGACCTTGATTCCGGCGGACGAAACCTCGCCTGAGGTCGAAAAGGCGGTGCGTGGATTCTTCCTGGACCTGGATCATTACTTGGGGCGAGTGGTCAAGATTCCTTACGGCTACTCCTACCGCCTGATGGGTGATGTGCCAGGTTTGGACCAAGCCTCCCGAACCGGGTTGCTAGACATGCGCTTGGTCGCGGGCGAGGCTGACCTTGTTCGCGCCCTCGATAACCTGCTTCGAAACACGATGTCTCCGGGGGAGTTTGTGCTCGCAAAGGCCCAAGAGCGGAATGAGTGGCTGCAGAAAACGCACGACACGCCGCTAGTGGTTGAGCCGCACCTAAAGGAAGGGGCCGGTGGCCTGCGCTCATTCCAGGCCTCAAATTGGATTCGCCATGCGATCGGTGAACAACCGCTCCGTCCCGGCGACGCCTACGATCTGGTCGTCAAAAATCGAAACCTGCTGCACTTCCAGGCAGAGCGATTGCAGGACCACCTGACCCGATCGCGCCAGGCCGAGATTGCGGACCTGACGAACCAAAACATCTATGTGCTCATGGGAGAACACGTGGAAGCGGCGGTTGATCTGCACCGCGAGTACGAGCGATCCCTGAGCCGGGTTCGAGAAAGTCGGTTCCCGCTCGCCGAGGGCATCTTCTCCGACCGCGGCGAAGTCCGATTTGATGGCCCTTCCGATAGCGGAGACGCGGCGGTCGCGATTGCAATCGCAACCCAACTGGGACTAAGCGTTGGCGAATACCAGGTAGTCGCGCCAACCCTGACCAAAGGAGCTTCGGCCCTGTATGCCATGCGCACGGGTGAGCATACGATCCGCAACCTGGATCGGTGTGGGTTGCTCGAGTCGCTTCTGCCCGAGCTCACGGCCTGTCGATTCTTGCTGCCGACCGATTCGGTCCACGACTTCACGGTGTTCGAGCACACGATGCGGGTGATCCGCAATCTGGACGAGCTGGGCGAGGATCCCTTCTTCCGCGAAGTCCGTGATGGCATCACGACCCCGGAGGCGATGTACCTCGGGGCGCTTTTGCATGATGTCGGCAAGGCCCAGCGCGACGTGCCGCACAGCATTGCCGGTGAAGTGATCGCTCGTTCGGTAGCCGAACGATGGAGCCTGGAGCCGAACCTTTGCGAAACCATCGCATGGCTTGTTAAGGAGCATTTGACGATGGCGCAGTTCATTCGGATGCGTGATCTCATGCACCCGCAAACCAGTGCGGAATTCGCCGCGATTGTTGGCGACACTAATCGTCTAGCGCTGCTTACTTTGCTCACTTATGCCGACATTGCCGCTGTTTCCAAAACAACCTGGACTCCGGCCATGCACACCTTCCTGCGGCAGCTTTATGAGTCCACTTCGGCGATTCTGAGCGGTGAACCTGCCGAATCCATCGATCTGGGACAAACCCGGCGTCGACTCATGCGATCACTCAACACTGCCGATACCGATCCTGCGGCGGTAGAGGCCTTCCTAGAAAGCTTGCCGGCTTACTACCTAGCGAGCACGCCGCCAGAAGTGGTGCGTTTGCATCGGCACTATGCCGCTGAGGCTGCCATTGGAAACTCCACGGTGGATCTCACGCCGAAACCCTCGCTCAGTGCGACCGAGGTGACGGTGTGCTGCCAAGACGCCCCGGGGCTACTGAGTCGATTGCTCGGCGTCTTCTATGCTTTCGATTTGAGCCTGCTTGCGGTTCGCGTTGCAACCACGAAGTCCGACCCGGCCATCGCTCTTGATACATTTGTGGCCAGCTTCGGCGGCAAGCCGATCCCGAACTCGACCGCGGGCGAGTTGAGTCGCACGCTTCGACAGGTGATTTCGGGTGAAGTCACAACAGCCGAGGTTCTCAGTACTCGTGGCAAGGATCCAACCCGGAATCAACGACTATTCACTTACACCTATCGCGAGGGCAATCCAGGAATCTTGGAAATTCGCTCTCCGCGAGGTCGAGGAATGCCTTACCGGTTTTCCCGCCTCTTTGCCGAGCAGGGCTGGAACGTCGTTTCAGCGCGAGTGGGTCAATGGGCCGGCAACGGTGCAGCGGCGTTCTACCTTTCTCACACCGACGGAAGCGCGGTGAGCGCGGAAGAAATTGATGCGATGCTCACAAACCTACGCTGAATCTACATGCAGGGTTTTTTCGTTGGTGTAAGTCGCGGTTCCCTTCGGTGCACTCTTCGGTTTCCGAACATATTTCTTGAGGGTGTAGTCGACCGGCACGTAGCTTGAGTGCTTGCTGCTGGAGTTTTTGACCGCGATTCGTGCGGCGAATTCGAGATGCTCCTTCTGCATTCTCTGGGGCTGGTTGTTGGTACGAAGCACCACGTGGGTGCTGGTTGCTCCCCGAACGTGGAACCAGTAGTCATTCGGCTTGGCAACCCGTAGAGTGAGATAGTCGTTCGCTTCGGCATTCTCACCATAAAGGACGGTGATGCCGCCTGGGCCAAGGATTTCGCGGATGCGGTGCCCCTCGAATGGGCGTTCGTCTTTACGTTCCGATGGTAACTGGGCGGCAAAAAGCCATCGCCGTTGCCTGGCTTCCTCTTCCAACTTGTTCAGCTCGCCCACGCTTTTGGCTTGCTGAACCCGGTGCGTGATTTCCAGAATGGCGCGGTAGTCGTGAGTCAGCGTTACCGCCTGCTGCGCGATCCCTTCCAGAGCACCTTTTGCCTTCTTTGCCCGTTCGTAATAGCGGTTCGCGTTAGCGATGGCGTCAAGTTCGGGATCCAGGGTGATCTTCACGGGTTCGCCTTCGAAGTTGATGAGGTCGACCGATGCGACTTCCTTTGGAACCTGGAACGCATAGGCCATGAGCAGGTCGCCGGTGGCCTGCCAAAGGGCGGCCTTTCCGCCGCGTAATTCGGCGTCGCGAAGCTGTTGCAGAGCCGATTCGCGGGCGAGTTGCACCCGCTCAAGCCGTTTAAGAATGGAGGTTCGCCCTGATTCAAGGGCTTCTGCATCTATTCTGGCTTCAAAGGAGGACTCCAGTGCTCCGCTGAGATTCTCTCGACGCTGCTCCTCATAACCCAGAGCCGCCACCGAGACTGGATAAGCGCCATAGCCGGCTACCAATACCGGAGACATCGGCTCCGTTTCAGATTTGCCAAGGGACAAAAGAAACTTCGACGGGCGAAAGACGGAGCTTTCGTCTTCCATCACGGGAGGCAAGACATACTCGCGGCCCGGCAGAACCGGCCGAACGCTCTTTGCATCCCCGATCACTTTCGCCGCCGAAATCACGCGCTGATCTGGCCCAACCAAGATCAGATTGGAGTGCTTACCCATCAGCTCGAACACGAGCAAATGCGGTCCGGTCGCCGTGCTGACTTCGACGGTTACAAACCTCTCGTCGCCGTACTGCTTCACTTCGACGATGCGACCGCTCTCTAACCGCGACCGAAGCGCACCGAGAAATCCGGTCGCGGTCGGCATGGTTTTCGGCCGCCGCGTGCTCAAGTGAAGACGAAACCAGGTGGGATGGCAACTCGCAAGAAAGCGAAAGACGGTGGTTTGGTAAGACTCAAACCACACAGTGAACGGGTCAGGCTGCCGGATTTCTTGAATGCGAGAACCCACTAAAGCCTGCATTTCTTCGGTCACACACCGAACTACAAAATTATCGAAGGGAATCTGCTTCAGGACGCTCACAACTTATTCACACTGAGAAATCAAAAGGACCTTAGGTAAATGAAGACCCACCTCGATGATGTTGACATCCAAATCCTGAAGACGTTACAGAGCAACGGCCGAATCACCAACGCCGATCTGGCAAAACTGGTCGATCTCTCCGCGCCGTCGGTCTTGCAGCGTGTTCGAGCGCTTGAGAAAGCGGGACTGATTCGTGGTTTCCACGCTCACCTCGATGCCGATCGATTAGGGCTCCGAGTGACCGCGATGGTGCAGATCACGCTTGCGCTCCATCAGGAGCAGCCGATCGAGCGGTTCCGAAAGGCGGTTCAGCTGTATCCAGAGATTTTGGAGTGCTTCCACGTAAGCGGCGACTTCGACTTCTTGCTGAAGGTGGTCGTGCCGGATATGAAGGCATACGAAGTCTTCATTCGAGAGAAGCTCAGCCGCATCAAAGGCATCCAGCAGATCCGCTCGAACTTCGTGATCGCAACAAACAAGCACACTTCGCAGTTGCCGTTCTAGCTCAACCCACGATCCGGGCGCCGCGGATGTTGTCGAGAATCGGCTCCCATTTGGCGAGGTCCCCCGGGACGATGACGAGGCAGGGCTTACTGATCTCGATCTTGTCGGCAACCTCTTGGGCCAGGCCAGTATGGGAAATCACTTCTAAACCAAGCTTCTTCTTTGGAAAGACCAGCAGGAGAGTCAGGCGAAAGTCGGTTTCGAGGGTGAGGACTTTCTCGGCCAAGAAGGCGGCATCCAGTTTGCTGATTTTTTTCAGCGACTCGGCAAGAACGACGCGCTCTCGGGGTTCAAGGTCCACGGGAACAAATCGATCGGTCGGGGCGAGCTTTTCCATGGAGGCCCGGACCGCATCGACCCGTGCGCTCCACTCGATGACCTTGAGCCGATACTTCTCCGCCAGAGCCGTATCGCCCCTTTGCGAGAGGTAGCCAAACGCGACGCTAGCCGCACTTTCGGTGATCCCGGGGTCCTTGAGCATCGCCTCATCGAGAACGGCAAGGCCAGAGTCGTCCTTGTCTAGGTTCAGCCGTTTCCAGCCCTCGACGAGCATTAAGCGTTCATTGTCCGGAAACTTGTCGCGGCCCTCTTGGAGGACCTCAATGAGCGCGGCGTGGTCTCTTCGCTCTTGGTAGATTGAGGCAAGAGACTCGTAGCCCGAAGCGAGCAGCTTCCCTTCTGCGCGCAAATTCTGAAGTTCAACTTCTCGGGTTCCCATGGATTCTTGATCGCTGATGATCTCGCTCCACTTCGGTTCGATTCTCGCGTACCAAAAGGCGGAGAGCTTCTCCGCGATAGCTTGCCAATTTTCGCCGAAGAACTCTTCGATCCCGTTGCGGTACGGCGCGCGAAGTCTTGCCATCCAGTCATCGAAAGACCGAACTTGGTCCAGTGCTTTCAACCGATCGGACAGCGCGGGGTGCGTATCGTTGTAGTCCGTTTGTTGCTTGAGCGCCTGGCGAAGGTTTTCTTGGGCCTGGCTTCCGATCTCTTGCCGCGCGATGTAACCGTGTAATCGAGTAACCAAGTCTCGGGGCGGAGCGGAAGCGCGTTGCGCAACTTCTGGAATGATTCCGTCTTTCGGGTTGAACGGAGCAAGTTCGGAAATGTGTGAGCGAACAAGACCTTGCGCGGCCGATAGGGGGCTGGTGTACTTAGCCGCAAACGCGTCGGAGTCGTACTCGTTGTCACGTCCCAAAACGAACATCATCGCCTCAAAGCGGGTGAAGTACCAGCTCAGAATGGGCTTAAAGATGAACCCAGTTAATCCTCCGGCTAGGCTGTGATAGAGTGCGTAAAGCGTGGCGAAGAGCCCGCGGGCGCGCGCACCAAAGTTGCCGTGGCGACCGGAAAAGTGCCCGAACTCATGCGCGATCACCGAACGTGCTTCATCGGCCGATAGGAACTGCAATAAGGACCAACCCAGAGTGAGAACGTGTTCGCGCTTACCGAACAAAAGGTACTTGCTCCGGGTTCCAGCGGACGCGTTCATATCGCTGTCTAGAACAATCTTTGAAACGGGCGGGGCGCTAGATTGCGCCGTGATCTTGTCAACTTCTGCCCAAAGGAGCGGGGCATCTTCTCGCGTGAGTTCGAACTGCTCCTCGTAGCGATTTTGCTGAAGCAGACTTACCAGCACCGAAAAGAGAACGGCGCCAATGGCAAATATTCCCCACGGGTACACACGCCCTCTGACTACGGAAAGCCAAATCAGTAGACCCAGTGCAACCAGCAAAAGAACAACGGTCGAAAAGACGATGAACCAGCCAAGACCGGCAAACTTTCGAACACGGTCCGTAAATTTGCCGGGGTTAGCCTTAGCCCACGCTTCGTATTCCTTGATCCGGTTGACCGACTCAACGAAACCAGAACGGGCCTTTGCTTCAGCTTGATTCAGTTGTTCGGCGGATGGCAGTCCCCTCATTGGTACTGCTTAGCATACAAGCACTAAACCGCCGAAAGGGCAGCTTCAAGATCGCCGATGAGGTCGTTTACATTCTCGATTCCGACCGAGAGCCGGATGTAATCGGGCGTTACACCGGTCGTGGCCTGCTCCTCTGGCGTGAGTTGCTGGTGCGTCGTGCTGGCCGGATGGATCACGAGAGACTTTGCGTCCCCGATGTTTGCTAGAAGGGAAAAAATCTTGAGTTCGTCGATGAACTTGAGGGCCGCGTCGTGCCCGCCTTCGATGCCGAAACCGATCAGCGCGCCAAATTTTCCTCGATAAAAGGCGGCTTTGGCGTTCTCGTGATCAAAGTGGCTTGGAAGTCCGGGGTAGTTCACCCATCGAACCTTCGGGTGGGAGGACAGGTACTCGGCAATTCGCACGGCATTTTCGGAGTGCCGCTCTAGCCGAAGGTGCAGGGTTTCAAGTCCCTGAAGAAGCAGGAAGGAGTTGAACGGCGAAAGGGCCGCACCGGTATCTCGGAGACCCTGAACTCGCGCCTTAAGTCCAAAGGCGACGTTGCCTAATGCCGGAAACGCGCCGAAAACTTCCCAGAACTTCAGCCCGTGGTACGACGGGTCGGGGTCGGTGAAGTTCGGGAATCGCCCGGAGGCTGCCCAATCGAAGTTGCCGCCGTCGATTACCACGCCACCAATAGCCGTTCCGTGACCGCCGATGAACTTTGTGGCCGAATGGACCACGATGTTTGCCCCGAGGTCGAACGGGCGGACCAAGTACGGCGAAGCCGAGGTGTTATCGATTACGAGTGGTACTCCGGCCTCCTTCGCAATCGCCGACACCTCGGCAAATGGGAAGGTGTCGAGCCGAGGGTTCCCAAGGGTTTCGCCGTAAACCAGCTTCGTTCGCTCCGTAATCGCACCGCGAAACTCGGAAGGGTTCGACTGATCGACGAACTTCACCTTGATGCCGTACTTTGGCAGGGTGTAGTGAAAGAGGTTGTACGTTCCGCCGTACAAGGACGAACTGGAAACGATCTCATCCCCGGCCTGTGCGATGGTGGTGATCGCGAGCACTTCCGCAGCCTGGCCCGAGGCAGTTGCGACGGCATGCGATCCGCCTTCGAGAGCCGCGATGCGCTCTTCGAAAACCGCCGTCGTCGGATTCATGATTCGGGTGTAGATATTGCCGAACTCTTGAAGCGAGAACAACCGCGCGGCGTGGGCAGTGTCGTCGAAGACATAGCTCGTGGTCTGGTAAATCGGCACCGCGCGTGACTTCGACGTCGGATCGACGGTTTGACCTGCGTGTAGGGTTTGGGTTTCAAACTGGTGGTTGCTCATACACCGCAATATGAGTTGCTGAATCCGCCTGCGCTTCACTACCAAACGATTTCTGCAAATGCGTATCGAAAAACTGAAGAAAATTAAGGCGCCAAGTCTTTTCTCAGACACCCAAAAGTGCTGCGTGTCCATGCGGAATGCAGATTTCTACAAAGAGAGAAATCGAACTTACGACCCCAAAAATTTGCAAGATCAGACAGCCTGCTTGGGCGTTTGGAACCCAAGAATATTCACGAAAATATGAGCAGCCATCTTCTTCGAATGCTGAAACCGCAAGCGAAAATCTTTTCGTTTCAAACGACCGCTAAACGACCTAAGACCCCTTGGATTTTTCGGAAGTCTTTGTTATGATGTGCTCCAACTTTAACAAGGAAGTTAGGGCCGGAGTATTCATGCAAAACTGTCAAACCTCAAAGAATGGTTCGAAGGGCTTCACGCTCATCGAGCTGCTGGTCGTAATCGCCATCATCGCGATTCTTGCTGCCATCCTCTTCCCGGTCTTCGCCCAGGCGAAAGCTGCTGCTAAGAAGTCCGCTGCGTTGAGCAACACCAAGCAGACGGGAACCGGAATCCTTCTGTACTCCACGGATTACGACGACTACTTCCCGTTGATGCACTCCATCGACCCAATCACCGGCACCTACCTACACAGTTTCTGGAGCACTCCTTCGTACCGACTTCACTCCGTCCCGGCCGGTTGGGGAGCCAACTCGGCGTTCACCGCAGCTGATGCCGTTGCGTGGCACAACTCGACCTTCCCGTACACGAAGAACTACGACATCTACACGGCCAGCGGTCAGACGCTCTACACCGCGGGCTTCAGCTACACCACCGCACCAGCGGGACTCCCCGTTACCTCTCTTGCCACCAACGGCCTGCTCAACGCAGCCTCGGCGTCCGAAGTCGCACGTCCGAGCCAGTTGCCTTTGGCAACCTGGAGCAACGGTAAGGAAGCCTATCGAGGCTACGGATACACCCCGGTCTACATGATCTGCCCGGTCATCGGAACGCCTGGAAACCCGGCTCCGGTTTGTAAGTTCAACGCTGGCGGCGTTCCGCAAGCCGGAAGCACGCGATCATTGGCAAGCCGACAGGACACTTACGAGTGCACCTTCGAAGGCGCGAGTGACACCACCCACGTCTTTGGCGATGGCTGGCTTGTGGTTGCAACCGACTCGTCTGCGCGATTCATCAAGCACCCAACCGAAGGCTTCAACACCGGGAACCGAAACATTCCGGGATATCAGTACAGCAAGACGGCCGACTGTGTTGGCGATCCGGTCAGCGCGCCTGGAAACCTGTACGTGCCTGCACGTTGCGTGTCTGCACCTGGTGCCGGCCGATACATGAGCTACTTCCGACCCGACTCGACCTTCGAGTACACGATCGGTCCTTCTGGCTCGGCCCTTCCCTGCTTCCCATAATAGGACATGAAGCAACTTAAGTCCCTGCTCTTCGCTTCCGTCATTGCTGCATCCCTCATCGGATGCGGCAATGACGCGGAGCCACCCAATCCGGCCGGTGCAGAAGCCAAGTCGGACAAGAAGTACTCCAAAGAAGATGCGGCGGCGGCACAGCCTGTTCGAGGCAATGCGCTGAAAGATTCACCGCAATAAGCAACCCGGGCGCCATCGGATCGGTATTCTGAAAACGATGGCGCTCGGAAAACTTACTCTCTCTGATCTCAACGCGGCTGGAAAACGCGTTCTTGTTCGATGCGACTTTAACGTGCCGTTGGAAAACGGTGAAATTACCGATAGTCGTCGAATTGAGGAGAGCCTTCCGACGATCGGCCACCTGATCAAGCAAGGTGCGGTCGTCATTCTTGCCAGCCATCTCGGTCGGCCGAAAGGCGTCGATCCTGCGCTGAGTTTGGAACCCGTGGCGGAGCGGCTCAGCGAACTGCTTGACCAGCCAGTGACCTTGCTCCCTGACTGCGTGGGCTTTGAGGTTGAGAAAGCGGTGTCGAAAGCTCAGCCTGGTGACGTTCTTCTGCTTGAAAATGTCCGGTTCCATCCCGAAGAGGAAGCCAACGATCCCACTTTCGCCGCGAAGCTGGCAAAGCTTGCCGATGTTTACGTAAATGACGCATTTGGCACCGCGCACCGAGCCCATGCCAGCACCGAAGGCGTCGCCCACATCCTTCCCGGGTACGCCGGATTGCTCATCGAAAAAGAGCTCCAGCATCTTGGGGCAGTCGTTGAGAATCCAGGGCGACCATTCGTGGCTATCATGGGTGGCAGCAAGGTCAAGGACAAGATTGCGCTCATCGACAACCTGCTTCCGAAAGTAGATCGCCTCATCATTGGCGGAGGCATGACCTACACCTTCCTGAAGGCACAAGGCAAAGAAATCGGCAAGTCGATCCTCGATGCCAGCTCGATCGACTACGCCGCGAGCTTGCTGAAAGAGTTCCCCGAGAAGATCTTGTTGCCCGTTGACATCATCGCTTCCGACGCGTTCTCGGCGGATGCCAATACCACCGTTGTTTCGACCGACAACATTCCTGCTGACCAAGAGGGCTTAGACATCGGGCCAGAATCACGAATCGCGTTTGCCGAGGTCATTAAGGGAGCGCAGACCGTGCTTTGGAACGGACCCGTTGGCGTGTTTGAGCTGAAGCCTTTCGAAGGCGGAACTCGCGCAGTTGCAGAAGCGATGGCACTATGCACCGGCACGACGATCGTCGGTGGCGGAGACAGCGCCGCGGCGGTCGAAAAGTTTGGTCTCGCCGATAAGATGAGCCACGTCAGTACGGGCGGCGGCGCAAGCTTGGAGTTTCTTGAAGGCAAGGTCTTGCCAGGGATTGCAGCGCTCAGGGATTCGGAGTAGGTTTATTCTTCCGGCATTTGTCGCTGCAGAACTTCACGTTTTCCCAGTCTCGTTCCCACTTTTTGCGCCAAGCGAAGGGCCGCCCACAAGCGGCGCACGTTTTGGTGGGCAAGTGGGAGTTGTTCCGCTGCGGCATGCCTAGCTCTACGTCATGAAGCCAATTCTGAGCGCAGGTGAAAGCTATCGCGAGTTCGGAGCTCCGCTTTACCGAGACGCGGATGGAGCGCCGGTTGTCCTCGATGCCGACGGTCCCGGTTACTACTATCTGGAAGGGCCCGTAACCGAGTCCTTCGCGGAATTCGTCACGCTGACGGCGACGGAGGAGATCGTCATTCCCGTCGGTTTGGGTCGGCTGACCGCTCCCGAAGGCATTGCGGAACCGGTTCGGCCGCCGATCTTCGGTGCGGGCTGGATCACGTCGATGGAGATGCCGGTCTACGTGGACGGCCTACGAGTTCCGTTTCAGAATATCTCCAGCGAGGTTCCTTGTCCATTCTTCCGCGAGGTCAAGAGCGATGGCTACATCACCGTGATCTGGGCAGATTCGATTGAAACCAAGCTGCAGGACCGGTGGCACGTCGGCGATGCGGAAGCGCGAAAGCGATACGATGTCGTTGCACAAAACCAAACTAAGTTGTTCCCGGTCGCCAGTGCCTGGGAAGATGGCGTTCCGTTTACTGGGGAGCATCAGAGTTTTCTGAACTCGTTTAGCTGGGCTCAGCCTCTGCCGGCAAGCTGCACCGGGCTCCGGCTTCGAAAGACTTACGATCGTTTCCACGGTCGCCAGCGCGCTCGGGTTCTTGTTGATGGTGAGTTTGTTGGATGGTGGTATGAGCCGGCCGAAGACCGAGAACGCCGGTGGGCAACCAGTGAGTTTGGGATCGACCGGCGCTTCCTTGAAGGCAAAGCGAGCGTACGCATCACCCTAGACCCGCCCGCCGGGGTTGCACTTTGGAGCATGGCCGAGTTGCACGTTTGGACGATTACGCCCGTAGCGCGATAAAGAGATCGTTCACATTAGTGCCGGTGTATTCGGCCGGAAGCGACCAGTTCTCTTCTTGGAGTACTCGAGACGAATCGAACGCCTGAAGGGCTTGTTCGAACTGCCCTAATCTCCGAGGCCCAGGTGCCACTGCCGCGCTGATACAGGCTCCGGCAACGTCCGTGGTGCCGTCTCTGCCGTCAGTTCCGGCCGCGAGGATGGCGGTGTTGGTCCAATCCATCTTGGTCGCGGCAACCAGCGCAACGTGCTGGCATCGACCGCCAGGCCGGTTTCCTTCAACCGTCAAGGTTGGCTCGCCGCCGCAAACAACCGCCTCCCGTGCCACAAGCGCACTGGACAATTCGCCTAATTGCTCGCCGAATTCTGTGGCGTCTCGGTTTACGAATGGCGACGGTTCGGGGCCTTCGATCCAGAATCCGTTCTTGAGCAGATAGTTCCGAGCGGCGATAACCGCCATCGAGTTATTTGCCACAACGCGGTGCGGGAAGGGTTCCGCTTCGTCCCAAAACGGTCCGCTGCCGATGGTGCGGAAATCGTCTCCCATAACATCCGAGATGACGTAAGCCCGCTTCCACTTCACATGCGAAAGCGCGCGCGCCAACCCTCCAGATTTGATGAGAGAGTGTGCTTGGCGGAACTTGTTTAGGCCGAAAATGTCAACACCGGAGTGCATGACCCTTCGGGTTTGCGCCTGGAAGTCCTCAAGACTGATTCCCGGGCGAAGGCTTTCCATCAGTGCGGAGGCACCTCCGCTGAGAAGCAGCACTACACGGTCGTTTCGCTGACAAGTCGCAGCAAATTCCAGGGCCCGTTCGCCTGCGATCAAACTTCGTTCGTCCGGGATCGGGTGGCTGCTAACCAGATATTCGAATCCCTCAATCCGAGGACCGTTGTCGAGTTCCGTCGTGATCACAAGCCCGCTGGCAATGTGGGGACGTTCTTGAACCAGTCCTGCTACCATGGCCGATGCTGCCTTGCCAACGCCAAGCACCTTGATCGGAAAGTTGCGGTTGCGGAACATCGAACGGGCGACTTTGCTCATCACAAAGTCGCCCGCTACGGCACTGAGGGCGGCTCGGTAGGCACCTTCAGCGACCTGAGAGGGTGATTGGTTACTTGTCTTCGGCAAGGCGATACCGCCGTAGCTCTTCGGTGAGGGCTTGCTGGGTCGTAGTGAGGGTCAGGTCGCTTCTCGTGCGCTCCACAACGGCACGAAGGGCGTCACAGGTGCGGCGAAGGCCGCCGGTCAGGGCGTCACTGAAGTCGAAGGTGATGAGGTCTTCATAAATCATCTCCATCTGCCCTAGAATCGCTTCCGCTTCTTCGACCTTGCCATGGCGAATGCTGTCGAGAGCGAAGCGCCGGACCTCGCTGGCGGCTTCTCCCATTCCGTTGAGGTAGCTCATCACCTGGGCTCCGAGCTCCTGCGGGGTTGGGTACGGCAAACCTCGAACAATCGCGAGAACGGCGGCGGCTTCGACCATCTCCTTCTCAGAGTCGTGCAAGTAGGCGGGATTCAGCTCCGGGAACGGCTTCAGGCTCGCTCGAGCAGCTTCGGCGGCTTGCTTGGCTTGTTCGAGCAGGTTCTCGGCCTCGTCGAACTGGTGTCGGTGAACGTGGCGAATGCTTCGCGCTGCGAGTTGGCCGAGCTTGCGGCAATGGCCAAGCGCGGCTTCTCGCGCCTCGTGCATGCCTTGCGCTCGCTCTTTGAGTTCGAGAACGGTTTGATCCCACGTGTTCATTGCCGGGATTCTACAAGAGCCCCATGCGGCGAAGGCTTACGTGGCGCGATTCGCCGATGATCACATGATCTAGGAGCGGGATATCGAGGAGTTTGCCGGCGTCACGCAGTTGTCGCGTTACGGCAACGTCTTCCGGGCTCGGGGTTGGGTCGCCGCTGGGGTGGTTATGGGCAACGATGATGCCGACCGCACCGTCCTTCACCGCTTCCCGGAACACTTCGCGGGCCCCTACCAGAGACGTGTTTGCCGTACCAATGTGAACATCGGCTCGGCGAATGAGTTGGTTCTTAGCGTCAAGGAGAAGGGCAACAAAGAACTCGCGCTTCTGGTCACGAAGATCGGAAAGGTATTCGGCTACCGCATCAGGATCGGAGAATTCTCGAACTTCACCCTTTCCTGCTTCCACCATCCGCCGCCCGAGTTCAATCAGCGCTTGGGCGCGAAGCACCTCGAAAGGCTCCAGACCGGTCGGGGCGGCAAGTTCTTGGGCGGTCAGGTCCTTCAGGTTGTAGATGCTGCCCATCTTGACCAGCAACGGTCGGCAATTTGCTTCCGCACGATCAACTTCATCCTCGCGTCGGGCCAAGCCGACCGCGAGAAGATCTACAACCGAAACCGCCCTTACTCCGCTTGTCCGCGCCCGAGATAACGCTGTCTGCCCCACCGCTTTAGTATAAGCGGGTTAGTTCAGAACGCTGAGCGGGGTGACGTCGGAGCGTGTGCCGTCTGGCTCGACCCAGAGTCCGTCGTTCTTCAGGAGCGAGATGAGCTCGGAAACGCCGTTCTCTTGAGGGATTCCGGTCTTAACAACCTCTCGCTTTCGGTACAGCGTGATCTTCCCGCCCGCGGCTCCGACGTAGCCGTAGTCCGCGTCGGCCATTTCTCCAGGGCCGTTGACGATGCAACCCATGACTGCGATGTCCAGACCGACAAGGTGTCGGGTGGCTTCACGAACCTGGTGAAGGACGGTTGGGAGGTTGAACTTGGTCCGGCCGCAGCTTGGGCAGGCGATGTACTCGACCTTGGTTTTGCGCAATCCGCAGGCCTGGAGGATGTCGTAGCAGACTGGAATCTCTGCAATCGGGTCCTCAGAGAGCGAAACGCGGATGGTGTCGCCGATGCCTTCCATGAGAAGCGTCGCGATTCCGGCGGTGGATTTGATGCGAGCGTAGGTTCCGTCTCCCGCTTCGGTGACACCGAGGTGGAGCGGAAAGGCCATGCCGATCTCGTCCATTCGGGCGACCATTCTGCGATTGGCGGCGATCATGATCGGCACACGGCTGGCCTTAAGGGAGATGTTGAGGTTCGTGTAGCCGTGCTTTTCGCAGAGCTGGAGGTATTCCAACGCGCTCTCGACCATGCCATCCGGCGTGTCGCCGTAGGTCACAAGGATGCGCTCGCTGAGGGAGCCGTGGTTGACGCCAACGCGCATAGCGCGGTCGTACTTTTTGCAGGCTTCGATGACGGGGACAAAGCTGTCTTCGATAGCTTGGAGCTCTTCGTGCCACTCGCTCGGGTCGTAGGCGAGTTCGGCGCGGAGCTGGTCGACGGTGGCGTCTTCTTGGCGGCCGCGGAGGTCGATGGCTTCATCGGCTTCGACTTCCCCGGCGCGGGTTCCGTGGCGCTTGAAGACGAAGAGGCCGGGATTGATGCGGACTTCATCGACGTGTTTCGCGGCTTCGACGGCGATGTCCGTGCCTTGGTGGTGAACGTCGGCGGTGAGCGGGACGTAGCCGTAGCGCTCGGAAACTTTGGCCCGGATTTCTTCCATCAGCCGAGCGTCGTTGAGGCTCGGCGTGGTGACGCGGACGAGTTCGCAGCCGGCTTGGCGGAGGGCGATGATCTGCTCGACGCAGGCATCGACGTTTCGCGTTTCCTCGGTGATCATGCTTTGCACGAGGATGGGGTGGTTGCCGCCCATTGCGACGGGGCCCATTCGGCAGACCGAGGTTTTGCGTCGAGGATAAAAACTTTCTAGCGCCATGAGCTACTTCCTTCTACGGCGATGCCGCTCTTCGATTGTGACGGAAAAGGAGCCTTAGCGAACGAAATGGAGCCTCGGATCGGCCGGATTGTCCAGCAGCATGAGGCAAACGACCGGGGTGGGGCGATCTTTGGCGATCTCGCGGGCTTCATCGAAGGTTACGTGGCGGATGGTCATATCGGAGACGTCGAAGTCCGTTGCGAATAGGTTAGCGTTTACTTGGGACTCGAAACAGGCGAGACCGTGGATTCTTTCGTGGATATAGCAGCCGAATCGGCCGGTGGCGGGATCTTGGACGACGTAGAACGAAGCGGGAAAAGGCGATTCTAGGAGGTCTTCGATCGAGATGGGCTTAAGGTTCATTGGGTTACGGCGAAGCATGATAACACAGAAAGTTGCCGGTACCCTGAAGGAATGCCGAAGTCGAACGTGATCGTGATTGGGGGAGGCGCGGCGGGCATCATGGCCGCGTACCGGGCCGGGCAGCTTGGCGCGAAGGTCACGATTCTGGAGAAGACTTCACGGCTCGGCACGAAGATTCTGATTTCCGGCGGCGGCAAGTGCAACGTTGCGCACGATGGGCCGCTGGAGGAAGTGCTGCGAGCTTTCCGAAAGAACGAGACGCAGTTCATTCGCCCGGCTTGTTACCGGCTGACGAATCGGCAGATCGTGTCGATGATGACGGAGCGGGGCCTCAACGTTTACACCCGACCGGATGGGCGGGTTTTTCCGCTGGACCAGACGGCAAAGGATGTGCTGGCTATCCTCGTTGGTTACCTTGAGGAGAGCGGCGTATCGGTTCAGCTGGACACGCCCGTAGTTGGAATCGATGCGGTCGATGGTCGGGTGACCGGGGTGTATACCGGCGATCCGCCGGCGGCGCATAGCGGCTATCGGATGCGTAACGCGGAGCGGAAGCAGTTTTGGCCGGCTGATCGGGTGATCTTGGCAACCGGTGGTAGCAGCTATCCGAACTGCGGGACGACGGGCGACGGCTGGGACTGGGCGCGGGATCTGGGGCACTCAATTGTGCCGGTTCGTGCTTCGCTGGCTCCGATCTATTTGAACCTGGAACCGAGCCGGGTGGAGTTCAGCGGCGTTGCGCTGCGCGATGTCGTGGTTCGAGCTCGCCAGGCGGGTAAAGAGATTGCCCGTTGGCGAGGCGATTTGCTCTTTACCCATCAGGGGGTCAGCGGCCCCACGGCACTTGGGATCAGCCGAGTAGTCGCGGAATTTTTGCCGGGAGGCGACGTTTCGCTCGAGGCCGACATATTGCCGGACTTAAAGCACGAGGAAGTGCTGGCTCGGCTTCAGGGCGTTTCCCCACGATCGCGGGTTTTGCCGGTCGTTTCCGAGCACATGGCAGAGCGGCTGGCGGCCGCGCTGGTTTCGGACATCGGTGTGGAGCCAGACCGAACCTTTGCCCAGCTTGATCGGAAGTCTCGGAACCGGCTCGGCGAAGCACTCAAGGGCTGGAAGCTCGGCGTCGTTCGGACAGTGCCGCTCGAAAAGGGCGAGTGCGTTGCCGGTGGCATTGCTTTGGACGAAGTCGATCCGCAGACCCTGGAAAGCCGAAAAGTCGGCGGTTTGTTCATCTGCGGCGAGGTGCTCGATATTGCAGGTCCGGTAGGTGGCTACAACCTGCAAGCGGCGTTTGCGACGGGCTACGTCGCGGGCGAGTCGGCGACGCGGTGAGCGAGCGGTTTGCGCGGTCACGTGGCCTCGTTTCGGGGCCGAAAGTGCTCCAAAAATTTATTATTTAATGCTCCCGCCTTAGAGCGGAAATGTAAATGTTCGTTCCCGGGCTGCACCGTTCCTGGAAGGTCCATACCTACTAAGGCGCTCTACGAGAAGAAAGTAAACCAAGAATATTCAGGGTTCCGGTTTCTTCGAGGGACCGGTCCGGGAACGTATCACACCGGTCCAAAAGTTTTTCAAAAAGAAGTCAAAGATTTTTGCAAGATGAAGATTAGAACCGGGTAAGAGCCGGTTAATGGTTCTCTTGATTGCGTCCTTGGCCGTGTCTGCCAGTCTCTCGCCAACGATGGTAGGCGAATCTCTTTCGAGCCATCCAGATTTGCAGGCGGCATTGAGCAGGGCGCAGCGAGCTATTCGATCAGCGTCGGGAGAATTTGTGGGGGAGCAGCCGGGCCGATTTCAGTTCTCGGCAACGGCGACCGGTCGATTGACCGTGGACGATCTGTCCATCCGCACCGTTGCCTTCGGAAACGGCGCAAGCTCAGTTATCACCAAAACACCAACAGAGATACTTGGGACGGACGAAGCTGGTTTTAGCAAGCTCAGCTTTAGTCGGCCTGGAATTTCCGAGTGGTACGTAAACGAAGCAAAAGGCTTGCACCACTGGTTTAAAGTAGAGCGAAAGTTGGGCAACGGCAACCTCTGGGTGAAGCTTGCGACTTCCGGAGCGACCGGGGTCCAGACCGGACCGGAGAGCATCCAGTTCAAAACCAGCGCGAGCACGCTGTCATATTCCGGCTTGAAGGTTTGGGACGCAAATGGAAAGCGTTTGACCTCGACAATGGAGTTGCGAGGCGCGGAAATCGTGCTTGGCGTGGACGATGAAAAGGCGGTGTACCCGGTTACGATTGACCCGATCTGGGAAGAGGAAGCAATTCTGGGAGCCAGCGATCGTTCGGCCGATGCCTACTTTGGCAATGCCGTTTCGTTCTCCGGAAACACGGCAGTGGTTGGAGCCTATTTTGCGGATCCCAGCGGTTTGTCTAATGCGGGACAGGCTTACGTTTTCACGCGGACTGGAGCGACTTGGACCCAGCAAGCAATCTTAAGTGCGAGCGATAAAGAAGCGAACGCCCGGTTTGGATACTCCGTCGGAATCTCCGGCGACACGATCATTGTGGGTTCTCACTTTGCTTCGCCGGATGGCGTTTGGCGGGCTGGGAAAGCTTATGTGTTTAGCCGTTCTGGCACAACTTGGACTCAACAGGCGGTGCTTGCCTCAGACGTTCCCCTAGTTAGCGCATTCTTCGGCTGGTCAGTCGCGGTTTCTGGGGATACGGCAATCGTCGGCGAATCCCAGGCGGCACCAGATGGCGTCAACAAAGCAGGGCAGGCCCACGTTTTTGTTCGGAGCAGCGGCGTCTGGACGCGGCAAGGAATCCTTTCGGCAAGCAATAAAACCAATAGTGCTGCTTTTGGTAACTCGGTTGCGATAGACGGCGAAACACTAGTCGTCGGCGCATTCCAAGGTGATATAGGCGGGTACGGCGGAAAAGAGGGCCTAGCGTACGTGTTCACCCGTATCGGCAACGATTGGACGGAGCGGAAAATGTTGAGGCCAAATCATGCCTTCACCTCAGCAAGATTTGGCTGGAGTGTCGCGATTTCGGGAAGCACCATTGTTGTGGGAGCACCGCACAGCCCAGTTTCTAAAACTCGCGCCGGTAATGCCCACGTGTTCTTAGGCTCCGGTTCTGATTGGACGGAACAGGCATCGTTACACCCCAGCGATGCAGAAGTGGAAGCACAATTCGGAACGTCCGTCGCAATCTCTGGCGAGACTGTGATCTTGGGGGCCTATTTGAAAGATTCGGCAGGACTCACGGATGCAGGACAGGCATACGTCTTCACCCGATCTGGAACGGCATGGACAGAAGATGCGATTTTGAGCGCGAGCGATAAAGCGGCAGCCACCAATTTTGGAGACTTCGGCTCCGCGGTCGGCATTTCTGGAAACACGGTTCTGGTCGGTTCGCCTTTCGCCAACCGAGCCGGCCTACGCGATGCTGGTCAGGTGTATGCCTACACTTTGGTCGTTCCAATCTCGGCAGCAGTTTCGTTCCCAACGGTCGGGATCACCGGCGGGAAATCGGTGGTAGGAACGGTCACGCTAGGCACGGTGCCAGAGAAGTCCACGGTGGTCAATCTGAGCAGCAACAATGCTGCGCTCAGGGTGCCAGCCAGCGTCACGATTCCGGCAGGAAGCACGACGGCTACCTTCACAGCGACTAGCACATTAGTTTCGACCGATGTTACGGCGACGGTGAACACTTCTGGCGCGAACATTATTTCGGGTAGCACCCAGCTAACCGTCCGTTCGGCGCGGGTGGGAACGTTCACGATCAATCAGGATTCGCTCTCTGGCGGTCTGACGGGATCGGCAACGGTGAAGCTGCAATCGGTGGCACCGACCGGTGGAATATTGGTCACGTTGCTCAACAACAACCCTGGCGCGCTTGATTGCCCGGCTTCGGTTTTCATCCCGGCTGGAGCCAGCAGTGCGACCTTCCCCGTTGCCGGAAAGACGGTCACGGTTCCGACGGCGGTTAAGGTTGAGGCGACCCCTAGTTTTTCCGAAAAGTCGGATACGGTCACGGTTACGCCGCCTGCGGCACTTGCCAGCATCGCAGTTGACGACTTTGTTGTCGGTTCCTCTCGATTAGGCACGATCTCGTTAACGTCCGCAGCTCCTACCGGTGGCGCAGTGGTGAACTTCTCATCAAACTCGACGCTATTGAGTTTGCCGGCGAGCGTTACGGTCCCGGCTGGAGCTACAACGGCTACGTTCTGGGTATCGGCGGCAAATTTGGTGCGGAATGCGACAATCACGGCTAGTTACCGTGGCGTTTCCAAAACTGATTTCGTGAGCACGGTTTCTCTGTCCATCTCGGCAGTTTCGAGTTCGCAAACCACGCTCGCGATTGGCCAAAGTGCGACGGTTACGGTGACACTTAGTACGGTGACGCCGCAAGACTTGACGATTGTGGTCTCACAGCAGACGGCTGGGGTCCTGGTGATTCCGGCACAGATCGTGATTCCCGCGGGCAGCAGCTCGGGGACGTTCACGATTACGGGTGGCAAAGTTGGCGTATCGAACGTTTACGTGAAGTTGCTCAACCAGGGTGTTCGAGGTGTGAAGATTACGGTCACAAACTAGAACTGGGTTGGGTTTGGTCGGACAAGTGGCGCGGTGGGTTAGATGCCGAGCTGCTTGTCCGATGGCGGGCTTATTGTGGAGTCCGCGCGTTCGAGGTCTCTGAAGGTCTCGGCTCGGGAAATTAGCTTGAGGGCAAAAAGTAGACCGGTGATCAGCGCCATGCCGAGCGTTGGCATACCTACGACAAGGGCAAGGTAGCCGATGGCGGCCAAGACGATCAATCCCTTCATAACTAGAACTGCGGGCTTCTGCAGCGGGACGATCCTAGCAAGGCATTGAATAAAAGCGGGAAAGATCAGAAGCCATGCGAACTGCGAGCCATCGATCAGACGTGCGTTCCACAGGCCGGATGCGAGGCCGAGGTAGATCGCGTAGGTCGCAAAAATGCGAATGAGTTGCATTCGAGTATTTTGCGGATCACGCTCAGTCAACTTCTATCTCCCGAGTTCTCACAAGCGCCGCGGTCGTTCACCAAGAGTACGTCGCGATTGAACTCTCGATATATTTCAAAAGCGATTAGGCCCGTGTAGAAGAAGCTCATCGCAATAGATATCCCGAAGTTTGTTTGGGGCTTGACCGTACTCAAGAGTATGTAGGCGAGGATCCCGTACAGTACGCCGCGCCAAGAAGAAGACTTATCTGACTTCAACACGTAGGCGTACGACACCAACGCGCCGAGCATGTTGAACGACGCCCCTTGCCAGGCGGACGAAAGGCTAACGGTTGCGGCCAAGCCGAAAATTACAATCAGCGTAAGATTCCGATGGGATTGTGGCTGTTGCGGATTTCCTTCCATCGGGTTGGCCTCGGGATTTATCTTACACCCACTTTACGCGTCCCTCCAGGGCTTTGTGATTGCAACGAATTCGGCGGCCATCTCGCGTTATTTGAATTCCCGTTAGAGCTGAATCAGCCAGATCTTCCCTTCTTTCGCCACATTTTTCGCACTTTTGAGAAAAATGTCTTGCCAATTCTCCGATGCCGTGTTAGTCTGCTCAAGCGTTTGAGCAAAACTCATGACATCGAAGTCAAAACGACAAAGTGGCCGGGCCACGTTGCAGGAAGTAGCCGATCTTGCCTGCGTTTCCGCAAGTACGGTCTCCTTGGTGCTGGCCGGAAAGGCGGAGCACCGTCGGATTTCGGAGGACACTCACGCCCGGGTTCGGCAAGCTGCGGAAGCCCTCAACTACGCTCCAAATCTGCTCACGCGCTCGTTGCGACAGGGGCGTACCAACATCTTCTCGTTCTTCAGCACCTTCCGAAACCGCGAAGAGCACGACATGTACATGGACAAGATGGTTTCCGCGGTGGAAAGTGCCGGCGGGCACGCGGGCTATGACGTTTTGGTCCACTGCAACTTTAAGCGGACACCGCGAGAGATCTATCAGTTTTTGAATGGCGGGATTGCCGAAGGGCTTCTGCTCTTCGCCCCAAGTCCAGAAGATCCGTTGCTGCCATTGCTTCGAAACAGTTCCCTTCCGGTGGTGATCATCAACGGCCGCGACCCGCACCGGCACTATCCATCGGTTGCGGAAGATACGGCCCAGGGGATGCGGCTCATTTCAGAGGAATTGATCGCCCTTGGACATCACAAGATTGCGATGATGGTTGCAGAAGGCACGCCATCGCGTGACGCCTTGCGCCGAATGAACATGCTGCGCAACTTCTACCGAGAGCATGGATTTACGCTTTCGGATGAGGACATCTATCCAACGCCCGAAGATCCAACAGAAGTCCTTCGACACTTGATGTCGTTGCCAGAACCTCCCACGGCGCTTTTCTGCTGGCATGACCGCATGGCATATCAGGTTCTAGCGGGTTGCGAGCAGCTTGGCATCTCGGTTCCCCAGCAACTCTCGGTGGTGGGCTATTACGGCATCCAGTGGCCCTCTGAAACGAGCCATGTGGCGGCAAGCATCAAGGTGGACTTGAACTCCCTGGCGCGAAGGGCAGTGTCGATTCTTGACCAATACATCACTGGACAACCTGAAGTTTTAATTGAGGAAACCCAAACCGTTTCCTTCCTGCGCGGCACTTCTCTAGGTGTCGCACCTGTTCGTTCGACATGTGCAACGGAGCAACTATAAATGAGATCATCTGTATCCCGAAAGTTGAGCGCTTTTACGCTCATTGAACTTCTCGTCGTTATCGCCATCATCGCGATTCTTGCTGCTATCCTCTTCCCTGTTTTCGCTCAGGCCAAAATGGCTGCGAAGAAGACCCAAGACCTTTCCAACTCCAAGCAGTTGAACACCGCGATTCAGATGTACGGTGCTGACTACGACGATACTTACCCATTCGCTTGGGGCTGGGGAGGCGACTGGTTGCCTTGGCACCAGCAGGTTCACCCCTACGTTAAGAACATCCAGCTTTGGAAGTCGCCGGTTGACAACTGGGATCGAGGAACGGAAGCGAGTGGCGGTTCTTGCCTTGGTGGACAGCCAACTCGTGGCGTCACTTACAGCATGAACTACACCTGGCCAGCGTTTGCAAACTCGTCTGGTAACTGGTGGGGATCGGGCTCTGAGCAGTGCTTGATGTCGCCAACTTGCGACAGCGGCGGCGCTAGCCAGACTAACGTTCCAGCGCCAGCAACCACGATCGTGATTGCGCCTCGACCGAACTGGTACCACCAGTGGTGCCAAGGCTGGGCTACCGAAGTGTTCTTCAACTACGGTGAGTTCAACATGCAGGGTGGCGGTGCGAAGATGTTCAACGACGGCACCAACTATGGCTTCAGCGACGGACACGCGAAGTACATGAAGAAGGCAGCAACCCTTGCTGCTCAGGGTAGCCAAGCCGGCACGGCAGTTCCTAGCTACTGGCCTGGCGGTGGCTCCAACGCCGATTGGCCATGGCCAGTCGGAATGTGGGACAAGCGACAGTAAGTTAGCGCCACTACGGTCCGACCCGAGTCATTGGGGTCGGACCGTTACGTTCGTAAGCGATTTCAAATCATGAAAACTGAGATAAAAACGCCCGTACTGGTGGCAATTGTTGTTGTCGCGGTTGCAGTTGTGGGTTACTTCATTGTTAAATCCGTTAGCAACGCGGGCAACCTAGACCAGGGCCAAGTGCAATACACCCCCGGCAAGCCACCCTGGGAAGAGACTGATCCGAATAAGAAGGGACCTGGTGGAGCGCCAGGCGGCGGTGGGCCCGGAGCACCACCACCTCCGGGAATGGGCGGACCTCCCCCCGGACTAACTGCGCCAACCGTTGGCGGAAACTAAATCCTCACATGACCCGATCCTTTCTCGCTGCAGGTGCCCTGCTGTGCCTTTTGAACATGCCAAATCTTGCTCAAGCTGACTACACCATCGTCATTCATAAAGAGGAATCACGCGGAACGTGGGAAGGATGGGGCGGTTCCATCTGCTGGTGGGGCCATGGTGTTGGACAGTCGGCTTATGAAAGCCTGTATGCAGATCTGCTGTTTACAATGAAACCGGTGGCGGTGCTGAATGAACAGGCACCGGGATTGGGTCTTTCCATCGTTCGCTACAACGTTGGTGGCGGAGGTAAAGGGGATACCGTCGCGGGAATCAGCGAACGACTACCTGCCAACTTTCCTTGGTACAAGGATATTGACGGGTATTGGGTGAACTGGGAAAGCGACTCCCCAGAATCGAGTAGCTACGACTGGAGCCGAGATGCGAATCAGCGAAGCATGCTCCGGGCAGCCACAACCCGCGGGGCAAAGGTCGAGTTCTTCGCCAATGCGCCGATGTGGTGGATGACGGAAGAAAAGAGCTCGGCTGGCGGCAAGCTCTTGCCTTCACGGCGACATGATTTTGCCAAGTACTTGGCGACGGTCGTTAAGCAGGCACAAGACAAATGGGGCGTTACCGTCGCTTCCCTTTCGCCTTTTAACGAACCATCCGCCGGATGGTGGAACTATCCCAAGGAGCAAGAGGGCTGCAACATCTCGCGCGACGCGCAGGCCGAGATTCTTGGACTCCTGCGGCACGAACTCAATCTTCGCGGATTGTCCTCTGTTAGCATCGCGGCAAGCGATGAGAATGCGATGACCGAAGCCGTTACCACCTATGACTTCTTTAAGAACAAGACGGTAGCAGTTGGGCCGAAGCAAGCCAAGGTTTCGGATCTGGTCGATCGCGTTAATGTTCACAGCTACAGCGGATTGGAACTGTGGCGAGATAACAAAGCCCGTACGAAGCTGCGAACTACTGTCGGAAACAAACCGATTTGGATGTCGGAAGTCGGCGATGGGAATGGTGGCGGAATGGGGATGGCCCAGTCGATCACGGAGGACATTAACTTCCTGCGCGCGTCGGCCTGGATTTATTGGCAACCAATCGAGCCGTTTTCGGGCTGGGGCTTAGTCAACGCGAAATATGACGGTAAGGAAGACAAAGAGTCTCCCGAACGAGCGAAGCCTAAGTGGCTGTATCAGAAGTACTACACTTTTGCGCAGTTCACGCGCTTCCTTCGGCCGGGGCATCAAGTGATTGGAACCAACGATCACAACACGATATGTTCTTACGATCCGGCTCGCAAAGCTCTGGTCTTGATTACGGTGAATTCCGGCACGCCACAGAAGATCAACATCGACCTTTCCAACTTGGCGAGTTTCGGAACAACGGCGAGCGTGACCGTCACAAACACTGCAGGGCCGAAGAAGCTGAGCGAATCGACCGTGGCGATAAAAGATAAGGTTGTGACGATCGATGCGGAAGCGAACAGCGTGTACTCGACCGTGATTTCTGGCGTGTCGCTTTAAGTTCTAATCGGGCGGGTTGTGTTCACACAGCCCGTCTTCTGGCTCCGGGTCGATGTGAATGACCGCGACGGCCGGGGCAAGGGCCTGCTCGATCTGCTTTTCGAGACCATCAGCGAGGTCGTGAGCCTCGACCACCGTCCAAGTGCGCGGGACGACGACGTGGACGTCGATGTAGTGGGTTGCGCCAGAGTGGCGGGTGCGGAGCTGGTGGGAGCCGACTACGCCGGGTGTGCTGCGGATGAGGTCGGAAATCAGAGCGATCTCTTCGTCTTCGACCCGGCGGTCGATGAGGTCTTGATATGCCTTGTGGCTGAGTTGGACGGCGCTGAAGCCCATCCAGCCCGCGAACAGAATGGCAAACCAGTTGTCCGCCTGCGCGACGCCGGTGACTTTCACTACGACGAGCGCGAGGAGGACGCCGACGCTGGTCCAGCAGTCAACGAGCAGGTGTTGGCCGTTGGACTGTAGGGCCATCGAGCGGGTTTCGACGCCGACCTTTTGGACGTACTTGCCGATGATGAAGCTGGTGATCGCACTGGCGGCCATGATGCCAAGTCCGAGGTCGACGTTTGGCAAAGGAGCGGGCTTGGCGAACCGACCGACGCTCTCGATGACGATGTAGGCGACGATGAGAACGAGCAGGATGCTCTCGGCGAGTCCGGCGACGCTTTCGATCTTGCCGTGGCCGTATGGATGCTCCTCGTCGGGTGGTGCGGCAGCGGCACGAACGCTGAAGAACGCGAGAAGGCTTGCGACGATGTCGGTGGCGCTATGGGCGGCTTCGCTGAGCAGGCTTACCGAGCCGGTCAGTCCGGCCCCGATGAGTTTCACGACCGTCGCGACAACGTTGTAGCCAACGCTAAGGCTCGCGGCCCGTTGCTTGCGGAGTTCAAGTGCTCCAGATTCCGCAATAACGGGCATACGTTGAGTTTAGCCCTGTGGCTGAGTCATGAGTTCTGGTTCGTCAGGGTTCTTAGACTTCACGAAGAACACGACCCAGGCGCTGAAGGCAGCAATGACTCCGGCACCGATGAGGACGGCGACCGGGCCGAAGGTGTCCCAGAGGTATTTGATGTTGAGGCTCGTGATGGCGACGCAGATGGCATAGGCCAGCACTTGCAGCCAAACGGGTGAGGCAAATGAACCCATGCGCTTCTTGTCGCTGGTGAACATGACCAGCGGGAAGATCGCGAATGGTAGTTGCATCGAGAGCACGACCTGAGTGATCGTGATCAACTCGGCCGATTTGGAACCGCCGCTGGAGCCGACCAGCAGAAGCGCCGGAATGATGGCGAGGCCCCGGGTGATGAGCCGGCGTAGCCAGGGTTCGATGCGCCACTTTAGGAAGCCTTCCATCACGATTTGACCCGCGAGGGTGCCGGTGATGGTGCTGCTTTGTCCGCTAGCGAGGAGGGCAACAGCAAAGAGTGTCGCGGCCGCGGGCCCTAAGGCCGGAGCGAGGAGTTTGTGCGCCTCGCCGAGGTCTTCCACGATGACGCCCTGTTTGTGGAACACCGATGCGGCGAGAACGAGAATGGCGGCGTTCACGAAGAACGCGGCGGTGAGGGCGAGGATGACGTCGACCGATGCGTTCTTGATGGCATCCTTCTTCCCTTCCTCGGTCTTCTCGAAGTCCCGGGTTTGCACCAAGGAGCTGTGCAGGTAGAGGTTGTGTGGCATGACGGTGGCGCCAAGGATTCCGACGGCTAGGAAGAGGGCCTGGTTGTTCTGGACCTGGGGCGTGACGAGGCCTTTGCCAACGAGCATCCAGTCGGGGGAGGCCCAGAAGATGTTGATGCCGAAGCAGACGAAGATCGTTGCGACGAGGGTGAAAATGATCGCCTCTATTTTGCGGAAGCCAAAGCGCATGAGGGCCAGCAGAACGAGCACGTCTAGCCCGGTGATCAAGACGCCAGCGCTTAGATTAAGGCCGAACAGAAGGTTTAGTGCGACCGCCGAGCCGATGACCTCGGCGATGTCGGTGGAGATGATGGCGATTTCGCAAAGGAACCAGAGGGCAATGGCGGCGGGCCGCTTTACGTAGTCTCGGCAAGCCTGGGCGAGGTCTTTTCCGGTCGCAATGCCGAGGCGGGCGCAAAGGGTCTGCAGGACCATCGCCATGAGGCTGGAGCACAGGATGACCCAGAGCAGGGTGTAGCCGAAAGTTGAGCCTCCGCCGAGGGCAGTGGCCCAGTTGCCGGGGTCCATGTAGCCGACGCTGACGAGATAGCCTGGGCCCGCGAACGCGAGGAACCGGCGGAACCAGTTTCGCTGGTTCACTTTGACGGTTCGATATGCCTCGGGTAAGGAATGGTTCGTCGCGCTCACTCCTTAAATTTACCCAAGGTTACAAATTTAGCGTGCGGCTAAAATAGCGATTTGTACGTGGGTGGTATAAGAAGTGATGCTTTGCTGGGTAGCCGCAATGATGCACGTTGCTCTGATTCCTGACGTTAAAGTCAACAGCCTTTTTGTTGACAACGCCGTCCTTCAGCGCGACCGACCGATTCCGGTATTTGGCACCGGCCTTCCCGGAAAGAGCGTCGAAGTGACGTTCGCCGGATCGGTGCAGAAAACCGTCGTGGACGCATCGGGCCGATGGCAGGTGAAGTTCCCTGCGCGCAAGGCCGGAGCGCCGCTGGAGATTGCAGTTAACGGCGAGACGGTGGCCCGAAACGTGGTGATGGGCGAAGTTTGGATTGCCAGCGGGCAGTCGAACATGGAATGGCCCTTGGCGGCGACCAATCAGCTGACGATGGCGCAGCCGCTGGCGAATGCGGACATTCGCTGCCTGACGGTGACCAAGACCAGCGTTCAGCAACCCGCGAGCGACTTTACCGGGACGGGATGGGTTCAGGGCTCGGCTGGGACGATTGGTAGCTTCAGCGCAGTTGGATACTGGTTTGCGCAAAGACTGCAGCGCGAACTTGGAGTTCCGGTTGGGATTATCAACACCAGCTGGGGTGGGACGCCAGCCGAAAGTTGGACCAGCCAATCGGTCCTTAAGAACTTGCCGGTTTACGCCGACCGATACAAGGAATACGAGCGGTACCTGGGAACTGACTTCCAGACGGCTCAGGCGGAATACCAAAAGAAGCTTGCGGAATACAACAAGGCTCGACTGGACTCTGGCAATGAGGGCGAGCGGAACGGATGGCAGGCTGCGAACTTTGCGGATTCGAGTTGGAAGAGTGTGAAGCTTCCCGGAACGGTGGAAGGCATCGTCGGACGAAACATTGACGGCGCGTTCTGGTTCCGAACTTCGGTGAACCTTTCGGCTTCGGATGCGGGCGCTTCGGCGGAACTGACGCTTGGCGCGATTGACGATTTTGATGTGACTTACATCAATGGCCAGCAGGTTGGCAAGACCGGCGAAGAGGTGCCGAACCATTGGCAGCATCAGCGAAAGTACATAGTTCCGGCGGGAGTCCTGAAGGCGGGCGAGAACGTGATTGCGGTCCGCGTTTACGACTGGGCAGGCGGCGGCGGATTGACCGGACCGGCGGATTCGCTGGCGCTGACGGTTGGCGGTCGAAAGCTGAGCTTGGCGAAGGACTGGAAGTTCACCGTAGAGAAGGAGATCAACCCGATTCCGGCACCGGCGCAGCCATTTGGTCCGGGGAATCCTTGGGCTCCAGCTAGCCTGTACAACGGCATGATTGCGCCGCTGGTGCCTTATGGCGTTCGCGGGGCGATTTGGTATCAGGGCGAATCGAACGCGGATCGGGCGTTCCAGTACCGATCGCTGTTCCGCAGCATGATTGAGGATTGGCGAAACCGGTTTGGTCAGGGCGATTTTCCGTTCCTCCTTGTTCAGCTTGCGAACTACCAGAGCCGGTCTTTGACGCCGACGGAAAGCGGGTGGGCCGAGTTGCGCGAGGCGCAGGCGATGGCGCTTTCGCTGAAGAACACCGGAATGGCGACGGCGATTGACATTGGCGATAGCAAGGACATTCACCCGCAGAATAAGCGGGATGTTGGGTACCGCTTGGCGGGAGTTGCTTTGGCGCAGACTTACCGCAAGAAGCTGGAGTACTACGGACCGGTCTTTAGCAAGATGGAAGCGAAGACGGGATCGATCACGCTGCGGTTTACGCATGCCGCGGGCCTGCGGACGGTGGATGGCAAGGCCCCGAAGAGCTTTAGCATTGCCGGTGCCGACCGAAAGTTCTATTGGGCCGAGGCGACGATTCAGGACAATGCGATTGTTCTGAGATCGAGTTCGGTACCGAACCCGGTCGCGGCTCGATACGCTTGGGACATGGATCCGGACGTGAACCTGGTCAATGCTTCGGGGCTGCCAGCTTTCCCGTTCCGGACCGATAACTGGCCCGGATTGACGGACAAGGCACGCTAGTCGTCGTCGTAATCGACGTCGGTGGCGAGGTTTCGGTACCTCGAGAACGAGGGCTGGAAGCCTAGTTTGACGGTGCGGGTGGGGCCGTTTCGGTTCTTGGCCACGATGATATCGGCCACCTGCACTTCATCGTAGTTCTCCACTTCCTTTCGGTTTTGGGCCTTGGCGTCGTAGTAGCTCTTTCGGTGAAGGAGCAGGACCATGTCGGCTTCGGCTTCGATCGAGCCGGATTCTCGAAGGTCGCTTAGCTGGGGTCTTTTGTCTTCGCGCGATTCCACGGATCGGGATAGCTGCGAAAGGGCGATGACCGGGACTTCGAGCTCTTTTGCCATGCGCTTGCAGGCGCGAGCGATTTCTGAGATTTCGTTGACGCGGTTTTCGGTTTTCTTACTTCCCCGCATGAGCTGCAGGTAGTCGACGATGACGAGCGATAGGCCGTGTTCGGCTTTTAGTCGGCGGCATTTTCCGCGCATGTCGAGCGGGGAGAGTTCGGCATTGTCGTCGATGAAGATCGGCAAGGCATAGAGTTCGTCGCAGGCTTCGGAGAGCTTTAGGTAGTCGTTGTCGGTGAGCTCTTTGTCTTGGCGCAGGATTCTCATGCTGAGGCCGCTGAGCATGGAGACCATTCTTTGGGCCAGCTGGAGGCCGGACATTTCTAGGGAGAAGAAGGCGACGGCGCCGCGCTTCTCTTCCCTTTCCAGGGCTCGGGCGACGTTTAGGGCGAAGTCGAGGACGAGCGAGGTTTTGCCCATGGCGGGTCGGGCGCCGATGATGACGAGGTCGCCGCCATTGAAACCGGTGGTGAGGTCGTCGAGGTCGAAGAAGCCGACTTTTAGGCCGCTGAGGGGCTTTTTGCTTTCGAAGACTTTGTCGACGTCGAGGAAGAATTCTCGGGCAAGGCTGGAGACGGGCTTGAAGTAGTTTCCGAGTCCGCGCTTTCCGATTTCGAAGACGAGCTGTTCGGCTTTGTCGACTTTGTCTTCGGCGTCGCCTTGGTCGGGGTCGTGGACGAGGCCGACGATGTTTCTTCCGGCTTCTTCAAGTTTTCGCAGTCGGGCTCGGTCGACGACGATTCCGGCGTAGTAGTCGACGTTCGACGGGCTGGGGACGAACTCGGCGATTTGGAGGAGGTAGTTTTCTCCGCCGGCATCGACGAGATCGCCGCGGGCGACGAGCTCGGCCTTGAGGGTGAGGAAGTCGATGGCCTGGTTTTGCTTCAGGAGTTGAAGCATGGCCCGGAAGATGAGGCGGTGGGCAGGTCGATAGAAATCTTCTTCGACGACGATGTTGGCGGCCTGGTCGGCCGCGCGTTCGGAGAGCAACATCGATCCCAGCACGCCCATTTCGGCTTCGATACTATGGAGCGGAATGAGTTCCTCAACGCGCATGGGGAGTTGATTGTAACCCGGTTCGGGGTTTACGGGTGCGATTAATCCGGGGTATTATTTCTTTCCACCCGTTCGTAGCTCAGTGGATAGAGCATCGGTCTTCGGAACCGAGGGTCGGGGGTTCGAATCCCTCCGAGCGGGCCATCCGCTTTCTGTTTTGGGTGGCCTTTTGTGGCTATGAATTGCCTTGGATGGCCCGCCTGCGGCATCTCCTTTTCCGGTCGCTTTTGAACACCGCGACCGTGCCTGGGCGGAATTAATTAACGCTTCCCCCCTAGGCCGATTAATTAATTACGCCTGTTTCAGGTTCGGTTTTGTTCGGATTCGTTCGGGCGTTCGGGTTTGTTGCGATCTGACAATGGGATCTGAGCGGCCCTCATTTTGCCGCCGGTTTCTTGGTCCGAAAAATTATTTATAAATGCTCCCGCCTTGGCGGCGATTGTAAATTAAATTTCCGCGTGCCGCTTTCGGTCCGTCCGAATCGCGTTTTGGTGGCCTTGCTTGGCGGTTGGGCTGCATCTAGTTTATAGGTGCATGTGCGGCGGAAAGTCAACCAACTTTTTTGGGTTCGGGATTGTTCGGGGGTTCGGGTTTGTTTTGGGGAGGGTGCGGTTCTTCGGTTGATGGGGGTTCCGCTACGACCGTGGGGGTGGCGGCAGTTTGCGGCCGCGCGGGGGTGGCTTTGCTCCTCGGACTTTTGCGGGGCGGGTTGGCTCTCCAGGCATTTTCAATGCCTGGCTACCTTCTTTGACCCCTGCCGGGGTCGGGAGATTTTGCCGTTGTTCCGGGCTTTGGCTGTGCGGTCTCACCCGGGACGGGTGAGCTACTTTCCGCTGCGTTCGGGTTCGTTCGGATTTGTTCGGGGGTTCGAGTTTGTTTTTGGGCGGGTGCGGCTCTTTGGTTGACGGGGGGTTGCGCTACCACGGTAGGGTTGGCGGGGGTTTTCGGCCGCGCAGGGGTCGCGGGGCTCCTTGGACTTTTACGGTTTCGGGTTTTGGACCTTCGCGATTCAATCCACGGACATTCTAATGCACTGTCGGACACCACATATTCCTACCGTTCAACGTATCAACAAAGCAACGTTCAACAGCGATGACACCAGGGCCTGCATGCTTGACAACTTCACCCGGGTCAAACCTTTCAGTTTCTAGTTCATTCTCCAACTCGCTGGAGACAGGAGCGTCCCGCACTGTTCAGAAGGATGCTACTTGCCTTAGGATATGATGAAGCGACATGAGTCACCTAATTGATCCCAACCGACTGAGGGCTTCCCTAAGCCAACCAGAGTGGTCACACAAATTGCCGTGGTTAATACGGAACCTAGTCTGGCAGGAGGTAGGGGCAAATGCCGAAGTGAACTTTCCTATCGGTTCGGATGTTTATCGCTCCGGCTACGATGGTTATGTGAAGGGACAAGGGGTCAAATATGTACCCAACGGTGAATCCGTCTGGGAACTATCTACAAACGGCCAAGTGAAAGCTAAGGCAGATAAGGATTTTGCATCGCGGAGCCTAAAAGACTCCACAGAATCCCGAGTCGAGATGTCATACGTTGGAGTATCGACGCAACCATTTCCTGATAAGACCGAATGGATCGACGAAAAGAGAAAACTGAACATATGGAGAGACGTGTTCTTTTTGGATTTCAACGATTTACTCAATTGGCTCGAACAACATCCACATGTCGCATACGCATTTGGTGCAGCACTAGGAATAGCACCTTGCAGGGTCGAAACGCTCGAATCTTGGTTTGAAAACTTCAACGAGAGCTTTCCAAAAGTAAAAATTCAGCCATCCTGGTTTCTTTCAGGTCGGGAACATTGTATCGAAGAACTTCTGAACCACATCAAGAACGACACTCGGAGAATGGTAATTGGTGGCATGGGATTACCAGAGGCTCTCGTCGTATTAGCATCGGCATACCTTCATCAAGCGCATCCCGAGAGGCAGTTTCATTTAAGCAAACTACTACTGATTCGTACGAGCGAAGATTTTTCAAAAGTTGTCACAACCGTTCGCAATGCGATCTTGGTACCACTGTTTAACTTCGATTCGACCTCGGAAGGTTACGTGAACAACTCAAATCAAATTTTGCTATGCGGAGATAAAGATGCACCTTACCCAACCGTCTCCGTAAAGCCAGTTAACGTATTTACGATGTCCGAACGGATGCGTGATGAGGGCATTGACGCAGAGCTCGCCGAGCGCGCGGCCAGAGGTGCTCGGTTGAGCTTTATGCAATACCAAAAGGAGATTGGTGACCCTCGATACCGCCCTTTCGTCCTAGGTCCGATTAGTAGAGCAAATCCAAGAATTGTAGGCACCTTACTATTAATCAACAGATGGAATGGATTAAATGAGGACGATCTTGCGTGCATCGAACTGTTATCAGAGGCATCACGGGAGGAATGGCTGAACGTACAAGCTGAAATGATGAAAGGCGAGAACCCAATTCTGCGGAGAGTGGGTCACACCGTCTTTGCAACCGACTTAGGCCAATCCGTTGAACAAAACAGACACTGCTTCACGCCAAGGCTGATAGATGCATTCAGTCAGCTTGTACTCATGGTCCTTCAGGAAAAGGATCCACTATATGACATACCACCGGAAGAGCGGTGGAGAGGAACGATTCTTACCAGTGGCCGAAATTTTAGTAGTGAGCTACGGGATGGGATCAGCCGAACACTACTATTCATAGCGGACCTTCAAGGCACATTTGGCACCGCTAGTGATGGCCAGTCATTTGTGGATCAAATAGCGGCTTCCTGTCTACAATCAGCTAGTCCAAGCGCTTGGTACTCCCTAGGCAATCAGTTACCGCTTCTGGCTGAAGCAGCACCAAAGCAGTTCTTGACGTCATTGCTGCAGGATCTTTCTTCTGAGCTCCCGGCATCACTCGTCGGACTTACGACGGATGTGAAATCTACTATCAACACTGGATCGAAGTTTCAGTACCTACTCTGGGCACTTGAAAGAATCGCCTGGAATCATGAGTCCGTCGAAACCGCCGTCTCTGCACTCGCGAAGATAGCTTCATTTGCAGAATTCAATGAAGCCGGAGGCGCAATCGCCTCGCTTCGAGAGATATTTCTGCCATGGCATCCATCAACGGGCGCAACATTTCATGAGCGGAAGAGGTTATTGCGGAAGCTAATGGAGCAAGAGCGCGACATTGCAAGAGACTTGCTCAATTTGTTAGTTAGCGACGGGGACTATTCTGTAGGTCGTAAAACGAGTCGGCCGGATGTCCGAGATTTTGGACCTCAAACTCGACCGCAGCCGCGCGGTGAGGTTTTCGAGATGTATCAGCATATATACGGCTTGCTTTTTGATGATGCCAAAGGAAATTTAGAGCGGCTTGCATCATTGTCTGTTGTGATGGCTCGCCAAAACCACGGATACTTTCTCACGGTCCTAAAGGAACTAGAGCGCGCGTCAGCTGCCACACTCGATTGCCATGCTAGTCAGTCCGTGTGGAGAATATTGCAGAAACTGCTGCACGAACAAAGCAGTTTCAGTGGAGAAGAGTGGACCCTTCCTCCCGAAATGATTGAAGCTTTACGTGGGGTGGTTCAAAAGCTGACTCCTGAAGATGTGGTTGCTAGGAATGCATGGCTATTTTCACATTATGTCCAGCTAGACAATGAGCCAGACGATTGGAGCGCGAAGCACGAGCAACTCACAAGACTTCGAGACAAGGCTGTCACGGAAGTTTTTGAGGCTCAGGGACTTGCCGGACTGTTTAGTCTAGCTTCTGAGGCGGAAGAGCCGCGCTACATCGGGTCCGCTACTGCTCGCGCCGAGATTTCTTCAGGGCTGAACATTGATTTTAGTTTCAATCAACTATCCGGATCAGAAGATCAGGCGCTGAGAGAGTTTGCGGTTTCTTTCACGCGAGAGAAAGCAAGCATTCTAGGTATGGAATGGATAAAACTCCAGATTGACCGGGCTCGTCTTGCCAACTGGTCATCCGTCGCTCTTGCGTCACTCTATCTAATGTTGCCACCCAGTCCAGAAGTTTGGGACGAAGTACGGTCTTTGGGAGCTGAGGTTGAGGAGCACTACTGGAAAGATCTGACTGTATGGGACTGTCCAGTGATCCCAGAACTCGCACTTACGATCGCGCTGAGGAACCTTGCTGAAGTAGAGCGACTGGATGAATATATTGACTTCATTTCGGCAAAGTCATACTCAAGCGAGTATTCTATTTCGACCGGGATCTATGTATCTACCCTTCAAACACTTCAAAGCCAGATCGGAACGTACCAAGATCAACTAGTAAAACTCTCTAGCGCAATCGCTCGCGTTCTAGAACATATTGCTTCAAAGGGGGATATAGACGGTTCAGAACTTGCAGCCCTAGAGTACTTTTACTTCCCATTGATCAAGTTTAGGTACAAGCCTTTAGCGATTGAACGTGCCCTAGCTGACGATCCAGAGTTTCTTGTCGAAGTCCTATCTAAGACGTATCGTAGCGATGATGTAATTGGTAGTGAGCTTGTACCAACGGATTCAAGAAGTGAAGCAGAGTCGAGCCTAGCTTGGTCCCTTCTGCATGAGTGGTCGAAGTTGCCAACACAGTATCAACAGTCTCAAAATTTCGAAAGCCTTAGGCAATGGATCGATGATTGCATCCTTGCAGCTAGGCGGCGAGGCTACCTAGAGTCAACACTCTTCGTGCTCGCCCAGTTCCTTGGCAAAACACCAGCTGGTGTGGATGAAGTCTGGCCAGCAGAAGCTGTGTGTGAATTACTTGAATATCTTGACAACGATTTGGTCGATCATCAGTGCTTGATTTCGAGAATTAACACGAGAGGATCTACCTGGCGTGCCATGGATGAAGGAGGTGACCAAGAGCGCACGTTAGCACAGAAATATTTATCTTTTGCTAACATGCGGCATCAGTTCCCAAGAGCTTTTAATATGCTGACACTGATAGCAAAGGGATATATAGAAGATGGACTGAAGGAGGATGAACGTGCTAGTCGAAGGCAGGAGCTAAGATAACTTCTATTATCCAAATTTCAATTTCAGTCATATTGGATCCAGTTTCTTTTTCAGTCTAGGCTGCGAGAGTTTCAGTCTTAGGGCCAGTGAATAGAGACTCTCGGGAGGGCCGGGACTCTTAGGTACTGGTCAAGATGAGTTTTCAGGTTGTTTTTGGGGTCCCCGAGGTGGGTTCAGATTTGTTCGGGTGTTCGGATTTGTTCGGGTGTTCGGATATGTTGGAATTTGACTCCCCAAAGTGACCAACCTTGCCTTACAATAGAATCATGGTCGGTAGTTTCAGTTCGCGCAGGGGTCGCGGGGCGACTTGGACTTTTGCGGGTCGGGTTGGCTCTCCAGGCATTTTCAATGCCTGGCTACCTTCTTTGACCCCTACCGGGGTCGGGGCTGGGTCGAGTTCGGGGACGAGGACTTATAACGCGGGTTCTCGTTTGGTGACTTCGGTTTAGGGAGCGGTGGTTTCGACTTGCACCTTTGATGCCAATGGGAACCAGTCGGCGTTGAATGCGGGTGGGTCTCGAACTACTTATGCTTATGACTACGAGAACCGGACGCGGACGGCGATTGATCCGGGCGGGGCTCGGTCGACGATGGCCTATTGGGCAGATGGGATGCGACGGTTCCTCGAGTTCGGGGGTACGCGAACGACCTTTGTTTGGGACGGCAGCGACTATCTGCAATCCCGAACCCCGAGTGAGGTCACAACCTTCAGTACGGTCGACGCGCAGATTTTGGATTCCGAGACTGGCGGTAGCGAATCTCTGCTGATTGCCGACCCGCTAGGTTCGGTGGTGAAGGTTCTGGATGCGAGCGGTAACGAGGTCTATGACGCGGCGTATTGGCCTTACGGCGAGATTCGGAACTCGGTTGGAATTAACGATACTTCTTGGGGCTACGTGGGTACTTGGGGATACCACTTCGATACCTCGCGACGGCTGTACATCCGGGCGCGGGTGCTGGATCCGGTTACCGGTAGGTGGTATTCCGTGGATTCGTTGTGGCCCCGGCAACTGGCTTATGCATATGCTGGTATATCGCCTTGCAAGCATTTTGATTACTTTGGAACTCAGGTGATGAGTGGAGACGATGCAATGCGAGGTTGGTGCGGTCAATGGGATCGAGGACTGCGAGATTTCTGGGATAATCTCTGGCCCAAGCCTCAACCACAACCGATCACAGACGCGGAAAGAAAGCAGAATTATCGCGATGGCTGGACTCCATGGACTTTTGAGTACGGCAATTGTTGTGGAGCATATAAGCGATGTAATCGTGGATCTGAAACTTTTCCTGAATCTGAAGCAATAGATTGCTTGGACCGAGCTTGTCGCGAACACGATGCTAGGAATCCAAACGCATGGGAATACGCTCGTAAGACAAACCATGTTCAACTCTGCATCGACCTTTCTAAATGTTCGTGCAGTGAGTATAAGCCCGGCACTACGGCCAGAGGCAATTGTGAATCTGCAAGAGCGAAAATGCAGACGTTATATTGTCTACACGTCTTTATTTTACCGATGTAGGAGTAGGGATGAAAGAACTTAGTCGGTGCATTTTGGTTTCGATGGCGGTTACCGTAATTGCATGCACAGGACTAAAACGCCCAGACATGCCTCTAGACCCAGTTTGTGGAGCCGGTAGGTTGGACTTGCTACCACAATTGCTAGAAAAAGGTGGTGACGTAAATGAAGTGGATGCTAACGGTGATCGACCTATAAGCACGTGTATCTCCCTTGGTAGAGTAGACATAGCAGTTGAGCTAGTTCGGAGGGGTGCTGAGTTGGACTACACGAATAGAACAGGCGAGACCCTGGAACAAAAGATGAGAAGATTTGGTCACGATGCCAGTTTCGATGAGTTTATGAAAAAACTCAAACAAGAGAAGCTACTTCCAAAACAACCGTAGATATAGTGTCTTGTAAGTAAGTCTTTTCTTTGATTTTAGAATTTTAGCATCCTTTGGGTTGATTATCTCTTCATCTTCAGCCGCTATTATAGCAATCGAAGCTTGTAACTCGTATTGGACAGGACGATCGAAGGAATCCGCAAATCTGACCCGAAAAGTATGGCTGAAGCATGTGATCCTCCTTCATGCCTGGAGACCGGTACGGACTTCTCTGTCGAGAGTGCCCTTTGCATTTCAAATTAGTCGTTAGGATCATGAACCTAGTCCCTGTATGCACATCGGCATTCTTCCGCAGTAACCCTGATGGTGAGCAGTATTAGTTTCACTTTTGCCGTAATCGCCAACTTCGATTACATGCCCTGCGTAATTTGAAATCAGAACGTACTCGCCCCGGAATTGGTGGGCCAGATTCAGCGTACTACTATGCTGCACAACACACGAACAAACTTCGGCCAATTGTAGTGGGCATTTGTTCACGGTGTACTCAACCCCGACTCTCTCCAACGAAGGCGAAGCTTGGCTACTTCTTTGCGAAGTGTTTTATCCTCACTCAAGGGGCCCAATCTTATTGAATCGAGCGATGACCATGATTGGAACAAACGCAAAGAGCCGCAAACGAAGCGCGACGCATGAATCAGGAACTTCTCTTGATGTGCTTGCGTTTTGACCAGAACTTGATGCGTATTTTAATTCTTACGGGACTGATTCTTCTCGCCTACGGCTGCGCCCCAACCGCCCCGAAACTCGCCGCAGAACGCAAAGGCGACCCGCCGGTCATTGCTCGCGAGGATCCGGTTAAGGCTAATCCGGCGCTGAAGCAAGTTGATCTGCTGAGCAAACTCAACGAAGCCCTGCTGGCCGATCCCGTCTTGAGTGGGCCGGGGGCGGTTTTGGATTTGCGGGTGACGGACGAGGTCGTAACGATTTCGGGGCGGGTGGACGACAAGAAGGTCAAGGACCGCGCCGAGAAGTTGATGCGGCAGGAGATGAAGAAGCGGGGCGCGAAGCAGACGCTCAGCTCCGAGATCGAAGTCGGGAAGGGTTAAGCCTTCTCAAGCGTGAACTGGCAGCCGGAGGTGGCGCGTTCGGGGGCGTATTTGGGGTCGAAGGGTTTGGCTTTTAGGCCGACTTCCTTTGCGAAGGTCTCGTTCATTTCCTTCAGAATCGACTTCGAATAGCCGGGCCACATCTTTACGATCTTTCCGTCTTGGCTGATGAGGGCGCTGAAGGCGGAGTTTTTGATTCCGTAGGCCTGGATGATTTCTTGCTGCTCGTCCGCAATCACGGGGTACGGCATGAGCATGTCGGTGTGCCACTGCTTGGCTTTGGTTTCGGCGACGTCGATGACTCCGACGAAGTCGATGCGCTTGCCATAGACCTTGTTGAGATCGTGGAAGAGGGGCTCGACTTCGATGCTGCAGGGGCAGCCGTCTTTGATGAACATCACGAACTGCGGCTTCTCGTTTTGGGCGTCGGCGATTTTGATTTTTTCGCCAAAGGCCGCGGTGCGCTCAAACTTCGGGGCGTCTTTCAGCTTTCGCTCGGCGGTGAACTTGTTCATCTCCGAGGTGACGGGGTGGCGGGGTTCGGAGCTGACGATGGCTTCGTTCACGACCACGGGCCGGGTGCTGAGGTAGGCCATGAGGGCACCTCCGGTAGCGAGGGCGCCGGCGGCGGTGAGAAGCAAGAACTTGATCGTCACCTATCCATTATGAATGGGTTTCTGGGCGGGCATTTGGGACAGGTGACACAATGCGAAGGTGCGAAGCCTTCGCATCCAGCTTTTGATCAGCCATTTGTCGCTGGTCCTTTTGGTCGGCCTGATTCTTAGCGGTGCCGTGCTTAGCTTCATTTCGCTTCGCGGTTCGATCGACTCGGTTTTGAGCCTGAACTATCCGACGATTTTGGCGACGCAGGATTTGGAATCAGCGATGCGCGAGCAGCGGCTGGGGTTCGAGACGATTTTGCGCGGCGACACGGTTCGTGGGGCGGGGATGGTGCAGTCGAACGTGTCGCGATCGAGCGGCGACGTGCAGCGGATCTCGGAGCTTTTGACGGATCCCGAAGAGATTCGGGCGTACGGCGATTTGGTTTCGCTTCACTCGCGGTATGCGGCGACGGCGATGCGCTTGGCGGATGCGAACCAGCTGAGCGTGCAACCGGGGCTAGAGCGAGTTCGGCAGGAGCAGCTTGAGCCGCAGATGCGGGAGATTCTGTTCTTGACCAGCCAGATTCGGGGGTTGAACGAGCAGGCGATTCTTTCGGAAAACGACCGGGCGAAGGAAGCGGCGATGCGGTTCTCGAACGTGGGGATTTTTGTCACCGTGTTTGCCCTGGCCGCGGCGATCTTTTTGGCCTACCGAATGATGAACATGGCGCTGCGGCCGCTGGCGATTATTGCGAAGCACGCGGAATCGCTGGGGTCGGGGAATTTGTCAGAGCGGTTGACGATTCCTCGGGACGACGAGATCGGGCACTTGGCGGACAGCTTTAACGAGATGGCGACGCGGTTTAGCGAAATGCAGAATGCTAACGTTCGGCGGTTGGAGCGGGCACAACGGATGTCGGATGCGGCGCTGGATAGCTTGTATGACCCGGTTATCGTTACGGATGCGCGGCTGCGGATTGTCCACCTGAACCGGGCGGCGCAGGACATTTTTGGGCCGGTGGCGAGCTCGCCGCGGACGCCGCTGAAGGACCACATTTCGGATTCGCGGATTGTGGAGGCGCTGGAGAACGCGGTGGACGACCAGGAGGTTCACGCCAGCGAGGACGAGCGGAGCCTGGTGAGCCTGAACGTGGACGGTAAGGAGCAGATTTACCGAATGCGCGTGACGCCGATGTTGACGGACGCGAACTTCCGCCTCGGCGCGGTGGCGGTTTTGGAGGATGTGACTTACCTTCGCGTTTTGGACCGGATGAAGACGGAGTTCATCGGGGTGGCGGCGCACGAGCTGCGGACGCCGGTTTCTAGCATGTTGTTGGCGGTGCAGTTGCTGGAAGAAGGGGCGGCGGGCGAGCTTACGGCAGACCAAAAGCAACTGGTGGCGGTGCAGCGAGACGACCTGTTGCGGCTGAAGAAACTGACCAAGGACTTGTTGGACGTGACCCGGCTGGAGTCGGGGACGTTGCCGCCGACCTTACGGCGGATATCGCCTTCGGGACTATTGGAAGATTTGGAGCACACGATGATGCCCATTGCAGAGCAAAAAGGGGTGCATTTGAAGGTGGAGATTGAGCCGGATTTGCCGGAGATTCTTGCGGATGCAACCCAGATCGGGCAGGTTTTGACCAATTTGGTGAACAACGCGGTGCGGCATACGCCGGAAAATGGCGCGATTACGGTACGCGCTTTACACCGCGAGAATCAAGTATCTTTCGAAGTGCATGACACCGGAGAAGGGATTCCGCAGGACTACCTGCGGAGAATTTTTGAACGGTTCGTGCAGGTACCCGGAGCGACCCAAGGGGGAGCAGGACTTGGGCTCAGCATCGCGCAAAAAATCGTCAGAAATCATGGTGGCGATATGAGCGTGAATAGCGAGCTTGGTGAAGGTTCTGTGTTTCGATTCTGGATACCTATAGCCGCGCCACCACGCGAGGAAACGAACGCTTGAACGAAAAACTGCTCATCATTGATGACGAAACGAACGTGCGGACGATGATGCAACTTGCACT
>Ga0164294_10000293_pt1 | contig 46770 bp, 39 predicted proteins | sample GEODES005metaG_FD_111479 | JGI IMG/M metagenome (GOLD analysis project Ga0164294, IMG submission 111479) | Oligotrophic lake water microbial communities from Sparkling Lake, Wisconsin, USA - GEODES005 metaG | ecosystem: Environmental > Aquatic > Freshwater > Lake | place: USA: Sparkling Lake... | reverse complement strand
ATCGGTGTATGTCGATGGCGCGGATGAAATCAATCATCAAGGTCAAATGATTAAAGGGGGTGGCGGCGCGTTAACGCGAGAAAAAATTGTCGCCTCTATCGCCGATCAATTTATCTGCATTGCCGATGAATCCAAACTAGTCGACCTGATGGGCAAATTTCCATTGCCCGTGGAAGTGATACCGATGGCGGAAAAAGCCATCATGCGGCAATTGCTTGCGCTAGGCGCTCAGCCTGAACTGCGTATGAAAGAAGGCAAACCCTACGTTACCGACAACGGCTGTTGGATACTCGATGCTCGTGGTTTGCAGATTCATCATCCACTTGAACTCGAGCAGAAAATTAATGAGATCGCCGGTGTGGTGAGCGTAGGGCTATTTGCGAAAAAAGCGGCCTCAGTTTGTTTGCTGGGCTCGGGCTCGGGTGTGAAGACCTTGAAATTTTGAGGTTGTTAGACGTGAAATAAAACATGCGATTCGCTGTGCACATCATCAGCTTCAAAAGCTTGCCGAAAAGAATTGTACATCCATGTGTTTACATCTGTCTCCCTCTAGGTTAAATTGCTGAATGTTGTAATGCTCTGGAAAGCGTTCATGCACACCACAAAAATTTTCAAAAATGGCAACTCTCAGGCAGTTCGAATTCCATCCGAACTTGCCTACGAGCGAACCGATATTGAGCTTGAAATCGAGCGCCGAGGCGAGGAGATTCTAATAAGGCCTGCTCGTCGGACCTTGGGAAAGGTGCTTGATAAATTTGCGCGCTTCTCTCCTGATTTCCTTGCTGAGGGAAGAGGAGATCACGATCAAGTGGAGCGAGATTCACTGTGAGTCCGAAGTACATGCTGGATACTAATATGTGTATCTATCTAATGAAGAACCAACCTACTCAGGTTGCAGATCGTTTTGCGCAGTGCTACGTGGGTGAAGTAGTGATGTCTGCGATAACATTCGCTGAGCTGAGCTATGGAGTTTCAGTTTCAGCGAACCCCAAAATAGAAGCCCGCAATCTTTCTTCAATTGTGGATGATATTCCCGTAGCTCCTTTCGATTATCTTGCTGGAGCGGAGTACGGGCCGATTCGTTTCGCAACGCGTGAAAGTAAGAAGGACCATCTCGACAAGTTGATTGCTGCCCATGCAAAGGCACTGTCAGTGACTTTGGTCACCAACAATCTGAAGGACTTTGAAAAATACCCTGCTATAAAGACAGAGAATTGGCTTGTCTGAAGATAACTGAGGGTCAAAATAAAAAGCCCATCTTTTCAGCTGGGCGTTTGTGTTTGTTAGTTCTCCGACCTTTATCCAATCGGGGGCTGCAAATTAATTAGCTGGGGGCACATACCCTTGTGCCTCATCGGCACCATCGCCAAAAAAGTGTTTTTCCATTTGCGTCGCTAAATATTTACGTGCGCGCGCATCAGCTAAGTTCAACCGATTTTCATTCACCAGCATAGTCTGGTGCTTTAACCACGCGGCCCAGGCTTCTTTGGAGACGCTCTCCCAGATTTTTTTACCCATCTCGCCGGGATACGGTGCGAAATCCAGACCTTCGGCTTCTTTTTCTAGCTTGATGCAGTGAACCATGCGTGTCATTGAAAACTCCGTGCGAAAAATTATAGTCTTGTCGTTTCGGTGGGTCGCGGATTAAAGCTTCTTAATCAGCACCATCGATTTGCGCTGCCAGTTATACATGTTTTGTCTATCTTTGGGCAGATCATCAATACTGGCCATTACAAAGCCGCGTTTTAAAAACCAATGCGCTGCACGCGTCGTCAGCACAAATAATTGTCGAAATCCGGCGGCACGCGCGCGGGTTTCTAAGTGCTTTAACAAACGCTCGCCGTCGCCTTGTGCCTGAGAATCGGGGCTCACCGTCAGGCATGCCATTTCAGCCATTTTTTCGGCAGGGAAAGGATACAGGGCGGCGCAGCCAAAAATTACGCCGTCGTGCTCAATCACCGAAAAATAATCGACCTCACGTTCTATCAGCTCACGGCCACGTTTGACCAAGGTGCCGTCGGCTTCCAATGGTTCAATCAGATGCAAAATACTCGCCACATCCTCAATCGTGGCTTCGCGCAGACTTTCCAGATTTTCTGACGAGATCATGGTACCCACACCATCGTGGGTAAAGACTTCTAGCAGAACAGAACCATCTACAGTATAGGGAACAAGATGAGCTCGCGGTACGCCCAAGTGCGTGGCGCGTGTAGCGGCTTCAAAATAATAGGCAGCATCTGTGTTCAGCGAACCTGAATCCAATATGGCTCCAGCCTGATGCGTCGATACTTCGCGAATCTCAGTCCCTGCAGCATCCGTAATCAGCGGTATCTCGGTAATAAAAATAAGTTTGTCAGCGCGTAGTGCAGTCGCAGCAGCCACCGCGACATCTTCCATGGCGAGATTGAACACTTCGCCCGTGGGTGAAAAACCCAGCGGCGAGAGCAGCACCAATCCACCGGCATTTAGAATCGGATTAATGGCTTCATAGGCGATTTTTCGAGCCAGGCCTGTCAGTTCATGGTCAACGCCATCAATGATGCCGACTGGGCGAGCAATCACAAAATTACCAGAGATAACGCGTATAGCTGCATTCGCCATCGGTGTATTCGGCAATCCCTGACTAAATGCGGCTTCGATATCAAGGCGTAATTCACCGGCGGCTTCTTTGGCGCATTCCAGCGCTACCTCATCCGTAATCCGCAGCCCATTGTGAAAGCGCGACTCGACCTTACGCAGTGCGAGTTGTTCTTCCACCTGGGGCCGGGAGCCATGCACCAGTACCACTCTTATGCCTAGTGCATGCAGTAGTGAGAGATCATGTGCTAGTACGGGTAGTGCACCCGCTACGACAAGCTCACCCGGAAACGCCACCACGAAGGTTTTGCCGCGGAAGGCGTGAATATAGGGTGCGACAGAGCGCAGCCAGCTAACGAACTGAGTCAGATTGTCCATGGCTCGCATTATAATTCGCTCTGACATGTCCGCCTCTGAAACCCCGAAAAAAGTGCGGCCTGCTGCCGCCGCCGCCACTCGTTTACCGCCGCCTCGCCACCCGCTGCCGCCTGTCAGCTTTCCTGAAGAGCTGCCGGTTTCTGCTCGTCGTGCGGAGATCGCTGCTGCGCTACAAGCAAATCAAGTCATTATCGTCAGTGGTGAAACCGGTTCCGGCAAAACCACCCAGCTGCCGAAAATCTGCTTATCGCTAGGACGTGGTGAGCGCGGCTTGATTGGGCATACCCAGCCACGTCGCATTGCGGCGACCGCCACGGCAAAACGTATTGCGCAGGAGTTGGGTTCTGCACCCGGTATGCATGTGGGCTACAAGATTCGCTTTAATGATGTGTTGTCCGATGGCGCGTGGGTCAAGCTAATGACCGATGGCATTTTGCTAGCTGAAACTCAAAGCGATCCGCTACTGCGCAACTACGACACATTGATTATCGATGAAGCGCATGAGCGCAGCTTGAACATCGATTTTCTTTTAGGTTATCTGAAGCAGTTATTACCTAAGCGACCTGATCTGAAAGTAATCATCACCTCGGCAACGATTGATGCGGATAGATTTTCACGTCATTTCGAAATCAACGGCCGTCCCGCTCCCGTGATTGAAGTCTCAGGACGTTTATATCCGGTTGAGATACGTTATCGCCCAGTCGAATCTGAACTGACGCAAAAAAATGCGAATGCAGGAACAACAGGCGCGACCAAACAAGTAGCAGCACCCACTACTAGCGCAGCGCGCGGTAAACAGCAACGCGATTTGATGGATGCAATTGTCGATGCGGTCGATGAATTGGCATTGAATGGCCCTGGTGATATTTTGATATTTCTTCCCGGTGAGCGCGAAATACGCGATGCTGCTGAAGCCTTGCGCAAGCATCATCCGCCGCATGTAGAGATCTTGCCTTTGTTTGCGCGTCTCTCGGCGCAAGAGCAAGAGCGTGTATTCAAAACGAGTAATGCGCGTCGCTTGGTACTTGCGACCAATGTCGCAGAAACTTCATTAACGGTGCCTGGCATACGTTTTGTGGTGGATGCAGGTACCGCACGCGTTAAACGCTATAGCTACCGTAACAAGGTTGAACAATTGCAGATTGAAGCGATCGCTCAATCAGCGGCGAATCAACGTGCGGGTCGTTGTGGACGTGTCGCTGCAGGTGTATGCATACGTTTATATGATGAGCAAGATTATTTGCAGCGACCTAAATTTACTGATCCGGAAATTCTGCGTTCGTCATTAGCAGCCGTTATTTTAAAAATGAAATCGCTGAAGTTAGGCGATGTAGAACAGTTTCCATTCATCGAGCCACCCTTAGGTCGGGCGATTGCAGATGGCTATCAGCTATTGCAAGAACTGGGGGCGGTGGATGAAACGCGCGAGCTCACACCCTTAGGCCGACAACTGGCCAAGTTACCGCTTGATCCGCGGGTAGGCCGAATGATGCTCGCTGGTCGGGATCATGATTGTTTATCTGAGATGTTGATAGTCGCTGCTGCGCTGTCAGTACAAGATCCGCGTGATCGGCCAGCAGAAGCCCAAGCTGCTGCAGATAATGCTCATAAAATATTCGCCGATGAAAAATCTGAATTTCTCAGCTATCTGAAAATCTGGAAATGGTTTGAAGAAGCGATTGATCAGAAAAAATCGAACCGACAATTGCAAGAACAATGTCGTGAGAATTTTTTATCGCAAATGCGCTTACGCGAATGGCGTGATGTGCATTCACAATTATTTACGCTGGTGCGTGAGCAAGGTTGGCGCATGAATGATGCGGCAGCCACGTATGAGCAACTGCATTTAGCGTTGCTAACGGGTCTGCTGGGTAACGTGGGTTATAAGTCAGATGATGAACCTTTGTATTTGGGCGCGCGTGGTATTCGTTTTCATTTGTGGCCTGGTTCGTCTTTATCAAAAAAAGCTGGACGGTGGGTTGTGGCTGGCGAGTTAGTGGAAACCTCGCGCTTGTTTGCGCGAACTATCGCCAACATTCAGCCCGAATGGTTGGAGCGGGTAGGTGGACATTTATTAAAAAAATCCTGGGGCGATCCTCGTTGGGAAAAAAAGAGTGGGCAAGTATCTGCGTATGAGCGGGCTACCTTGTATGGCTTGGTGGTTTACAGTCAGCGTCGAACGGATTACGGGAAAATTCAACCGGTCGAAGCGCGCGAAATCTTTATTCGCAGTGCCTTGGTACAGGGTGATTTTGAAACCCGTGCTCCGTTTTTCGCGCACAATCAAAAATTAATTCGTGAGATAGAAAATCTCGAGCACAAATCACGACGCTTAGACGTGCTGGTCGATGAAGAATTAATTGCTGCCTTCTACGATAAGTTACTACCCGAGTCGATTCATAATACGATTGATTTCGAACAGTGGTTGCGCAAGGCGAGTAAAGACGATCCCAAGGTACTGTATCTCAGTCGTGATGATTTGATGCGGCATGAGGCCGCAGGTGTTACTACCGATTTATTCCCCAAGGTGATGCGAACAGCGGGTATAGAAATGTCGCTGACCTATCACTTTGAGCCGGGTGCAGTACGCGATGGTGTAACACTGGCGGTTCCCTTGTATTCACTTAATCAAGTCTCTTTAGCGCGCTGCGAATGGCTGGTGCCCGGCATGTTGAAAGACAAAGCACATTTACTGCTTAAATCGTTGCCGCAAAAATTGCGCCGTCATTGCGTACCTTTGCCTGATTATGCGGCTGGGTTTTGTGATCGAGTGCACGAAGCAAAAAAATTCGGTCAGGGTAGTTTGTTAGATGCAGTCATCGCTGATGTGCGTAGCCAGACCACTGTGGTGATTAAAATTGCCGACTTCAAGCTTGAAACACTACCAGCTCATCATTTCATGAATTTTAAAATCATTGATGAGCACGGCAGGCAATTAGATATGGGGCGCAATCTCTCGGCATTGCAAGCTGAGTTAGGCATGCAGGCGCGCGAGCAGTTTCAGAAAATTGCCGAGCAAGCAGTTCCCGTTGATAGTGCGGTTAGGTCAGGTACCGCAGTTAATAACAAGCCCACGCAAAGTCGTAGTGCTGCTGGCCCAGCTAATTTTCAGAATTTAACAACCTGGTCGTTTGATGCTTTGCCTGAGTTGCTCGAGATTCAGCAAGGTAAACAAACGCTGATTGGTTTCCCGGCATTAGTTGATCGCGTAACGCATTGCGATCTTGAAGTGTTTGATGATCCGAATGAAGCTGCTGCCATCCATGGTGCTGGTTTGTGCCGCCTCTTTGCATTACAGCTTAAAGAGCAGCTGAAGTACCTAGAAAAAAATGTTGCGGGTTTGCAGCAAATGGGTATGCAGTTTATGGCACTGGGTTCCCAAGAAGAATTGCGCGATCAAATCATACAGGCAGGTTTAACACGCGCTTGCTTGCAATTACCATTGCCCACGAATGCTAATGAATTTAATCAGCGGCGCGATGAAGGTAAGGCGCGGTTGAATTTATTAGTCAACGAAATAGCACGGTTGATCGGGCAGATTTTAGGTGAATACCATACCCTGCCCAAAAAACTACAAGCGCTCAAATCGCATGCGGCGGCGCAGGCCGACATGCAAGCGCAATTACAGACATTGATACACAAACGTTTTGTGGTGGAGACGGAGCATGGGCAACTGGCTCATTTCCCACGTTATTTGAAAGCCGTCCAGGTGAGGATGGATAAGTTGAGAACAGATCCTACTCGCGATGCGCGGCTATTGAGCGAATGGCAGCAAGCCGCTATGCCTTGGCAACGTGCGTTGAAAAGTGGCTCGTATGGTGACCCAAAAATGCAAGAGTTTCGCTGGATGCTGGAAGAACTGCGGGTCTCGCTGTTTGCGCAAGAGCTCAAGACACCGATGCCAGTTTCGGTTAAACGATTACAGAAGGTCTGGGAGTCCATGCAGCGGTAGCTAGCTGTTTTAATAGGGTCGTAAAAGACATTCGAGCTTCATCTGTGCGCTTGGCGTAAAATCTCATTTTTTGGATACACCAGACCTTGATTTACTAACATGACCATAAAATCTGATAAGTGGATACGCCGCATGGCGGAATCCCACGGCATGATCGAACCCTTTGAGCCTGGCCAGGTGCGTGAGCAAAATGGCCATCGCATCGTTTCCTACGGTACGTCCTCTTATGGTTACGATATACGCTGCGCCGACGAATTTAAAATTTTCACGAATATCAACAGCACGATTGTTGATCCAAAAAATTTCGATGAAAATTCGTTCGTGGATATTAAAAGTGATGTCTGCATCATTCCACCCAACTCGTTTGCTTTAGCACGCACGATTGAATATTTTCGGATACCACGCAATGTCTTGACTATTTGCTTGGGCAAATCGACGTATGCGCGCTGCGGCATCATCGTTAACGTGACTCCGTTCGAGCCCGAGTGGGAAGGCTTCGTCACGTTGGAATTTTCTAATACCACGCCGCTACCCGCCAAAATTTATGCGGGTGAGGGCTGTGCTCAGGTGCTGTTCTTTGAGAGTGATGAAGTGTGTGAGACATCCTACAAAGACCGTGGAGGCAAGTATCAGGGCCAAAAGGGTGTGACGCTGCCTAAAACCTGAAAAGTTTAAGAAATAAAAAAACGGGCCTAGGCCCGTTTTTTTATGGTCAGCGCAAATTACTGCGGCACACAGTCAACGTAATAACCGGTCACACCATTCACGACCGTTTTTACTAATCCATGTACATCGGTTTCAAAGCCTGGGAAGTGTTCATTGAAATCGCGAGCGAATTTCAAATAATCCACAATCGTTTTGTTAAAACGCTCTCCCGGAATCAACAAAGGAATGCCGGGTGGGTAGGGAGTTAATAAGATCGCTGTTACACGATCTTCTAGTTCATCGATAGGCACGCGTTCTATTTCGCGATGAGCCATTTTGGCAAAGGCATCAGACGGCTTCATCGCGGGTATCATATCTGACAGATACATCTCGGTCGTCAAACGTGCTACATCGTACGATTTATACATGTCGTGAATCTTTTGACACAAATCACGTAAGCCAGTGCGCTCGTAATGCGGATTCGCTGCAGTAAATTCCGGCAGGATGCGCCACATTGGTTGATTCTTGTCGTAATCATCCTTGAACTGCTGTAGCGCTGTGAGTAGCGTATTCCAGCGGCCCTTGGTAATACCAATGGTGAACATGATGAAGAAGGAATATAGACCCGCTTTTTCAACAATAACGCCATGTTCAGCGAGGTACTTAGTTACGATAGAAGCAGGGATGCCTGTCTCGCTGAAATGACCATCGAGTGAAAGACCCGGTGTAACGATGGTGGCCTTGATTGGGTCGAGCATATTGAAGCCGGACTCGATTTTTCCAAATCCATGCCACTGGTCTTTACCATTGATCATCCAGTCGGAGGGTTCACCGATGCCTTCTTCTGCAAACGTTTCTGGTCCCCAGACTTGGAACCACCAATCTTTACCCCATTCCTGATCAATCTTTTTCATCGCGCGGCGGAAATCGAGCGCTTCTAAAATACTTTCTTCTACTAGGGCCGTACCACCGGGTGGTTCCATCATGGCAGCAGCAATATCGCATGAAGCGATGATGGCGTACTGCGGTGAGGTGGAGATGTGCATTAAGTAGGCTTCATTGAAGCTGTCGCGATCAAGCTGAACGGTTTCTGATTCTTGCACCAAAATCTGCGATGCCTGTGACAAGCCGGCCAATAATTTGTGAGTTGATTGCGTCGAAAAGATCAATGATTTTTTTGCACGCGGCCTATCTTTACCGATGGCATGCATGTCTTTATAAAAATCATGAAAGCTAGCATGTGGTAACCAAGCTTCATCAAAATGCAGCGTGTCGATTTCTCCATCGAGCATGCTCTTAATAGTTTCGACGTTATAGATCACGCCATCGTAAGTCGATTGCGTGATGGTTAGGATGCGGGGTTTTTTATTTTTTGCTTCGCGTGCAAAGGGATTAGCCTCGATCTTCTTCATGATGTTTTCCATCTTGAATTCTTCGATCGGTATCGGGCCGATGATGCCCAGATGATTACGCGTTGGCATCAGAAATACAGGAATCGCACCGCACATAATGATGGAGTGCAGCACTGATTTATGGCAATTACGATCGACCACCACGATATCGCCGGGTGCGACGGTGGAATGCCAGACCATTTTGTTGGAGGTCGATGTTCCGTTGGTGACGAAATAGCAGTGGTCTGCATTAAAAATACGCGCTGCATTGCGTTCCGAAGCTGCAACAGGCCCGGTATGGTCTAGCAACTGACCCAACTCTTCCACCGCGTTACATACGTCAGCACGCAACATGTTTTCACCAAAAAATTGGTGAAACATTTGACCGATTGGAGATTTTAAAAATGCGACTCCGCCTGAGTGACCAGGGCAGTGCCATGAATACGAACCATCTTGTGCGTAATGCACCAGTGCGCGAAAAAACGGCGGTGATAAACCATCGAGGTAGGCTTTAGCTTCACGAATGATGTGACGCGCCACAAACTCGGGCGTGTCTTCAAACATATGAATGAAGCCGTGCAGTTCACGCAAAATATCATTAGGAATATGCCGCGAAGTGCGCGTTTCTCCATAGAGATAAAGTGGAATATCGGCATTTTTGTAGCGAATTTCTTCAACGAAGGCGCGCAGAGCTTTCAAGGCTTCTTCGGTTTCTTTGTCAGAGCCACCACCGAATTCTTCATCATCAATTGAGAGTATGAAGGCCGATGCGCGCGATTGCTGTTGCGCGAACTGCGACAAATCACCGTAGCTGGTGACGCCGACGACCTCCATACCTTCTTTCTCGATCGCGTCGGCTAACGCACGAATGCCTAGGCCAGAGGTATTTTCGGAACGGAAGTCTTCATCGATGATCACGATGGGAAAGCGGAATTTCATTCGAGCTCCTGATGCAGACACTGGGTCTGGGCTTGAAAAAAGAAAGCCGGATTTTCGCAGATAAGCGAGCAGGTGGGTAGAAATCTGCAGTACTAAATGACGTAGTGCTAAATCGCACCCTTGGCTAGCTCAGTTGAGGTGTATTCAGCGGCGCTGGTAGATAACAAAAGCGTAACTTAATCCGAGTGCCTCAGAATGATGTGGATCACGTGAGACCTCTTTCCAGGTAGACGAGTCGATAGCGGGGAAAAAAGCGTCACACTCGAAATCGCCTGCAATTTCAGTGACGATCAATCGGCTCGCGAGTGGCAAGGCTTCAATATAGATCTGGGCGCCACCGATCACGAAGGCTTCACCCGAACCCGCTAATTCAACCGCTTGTGCCAGCGAAGATGCCGTCTCTACGCCTTCATGCTGCCAATCGGGGTTGCGTGTGATGACGATGCTGCGACGATTGGGAAGTGGGCGGCCAATAGAGTCAAAGGTCTTGCGGCCCATGACAATGGTGTGACCGGTGGTGGTCCGTTTGAAAAACGCCAGATCTTCAGGCAAGCGCCAAGGAAGGGTATTGCGTACGCCTATACCGTTGTGACGTTCGGTCGCGACGATGAGAGTCAGTTGAGCAGACATCAGACGGCCACCGGTGCTTTGATGGCTGGGTGGCACTCGTAGCCGACGATCTCTATGTCTTCATAGCGATAGTCAAACACGGAGTCCGGCTTACGTTTGAGTACCAGCTTGGGCAAGGGGAAGGTCGAGCGCGAGAGTTGTTCCTGCACTTGATCAAAGTGATTCGAGTAGATATGGCAATCACCGCCGGTCCAGATGAAATCTCCGACTTGCAAACCCGTTTGCTCGGCCATCATATGGGTTAGCAGGGCATATGAGGCGATATTAAAAGGCACACCCAGAAAAATATCAGCGCTGCGCTGATACAGCTGACACGACAGTTTGCCGTCGGCTACATAAAACTGAAAGAAGGCGTGGCAAGGCGGCAGTTTCATGCGCGGTATGTCAGCCACGTTCCAGGCAGAGACTATCAATCGACGCGAATCAGGATTATTTTTGATTTGATCGACCAATTGTTTAATTTGGTCGATGTGACCGCCGTCGGGAGTAGGCCAAGAACGCCACTGTGAGCCATACACGGGGCCGAGATCGCCATTCGGATCAGCCCATTCATCCCAAATCGATACGCCGTTTTCTTTAAGATAGCCGATATTGGTCGAGCCAGCCAAAAACCAGATCAGTTCATGAACGATAGATTTCAAGTGCAGCTTCTTGGTCGTGACCATAGGGAAGCCTTCTTGCAAATCAAAACGCATTTGATAACCAAATACTGATCGAGTACCGGTACCGGTGCGATCCGTTTTGGTGGTGCCATGTTCATAGACATGGCGCATAAAATCGAGGTATTGGCGCATTGACGTAACTCCGGCGAAGCCCGTATTTTAACCGCTTAGCTAGTCGGAGCCGCTGTAAGCGTTCTTAGGCGGGTCCTTGTATCGTGGCAGAAAACTGCAATGCCGCCAGACTGGCATACAGACCATCGGCCGCCACCAGCGAAGCATGCGTACCGGTTTCCACGATGTGGCCTTGATCCATCACCACAATTTTAGTAGCGCGTTGCACAGTGGCGAGTCGATGCGCAATCACTAACGTGGTTCTGCCCACCATCGCTGCTTCCAGCGCATGTTGCACAAGCCGCTCGGATTCGGCATCTAAGGCACTAGTGGCTTCATCCAGTAACAACAACGGTGGATTTTTAAGGAGTGCGCGCGCAATCGCAATACGCTGACGTTGGCCGCCGGAGAGTCGCACACCGCGCTCACCCAAAAACGATTGATAGCCTTCAGGTAAACGTTCTATGAATTCATGCGCTGCTGCTAACTTAGCGGCGGCTATCACGTCATCATCGGTCGCATCGGGTCGACCATAGCGAATATTTTCGAGTGCATTCGCCGAGAACACCACCGTATCTTGCGGCACAATACCAATCGCATTGCGCAAAGCTTGCAGATCGAGTTGGCGGATATCAATGCCATCTAAAAAAATACGTCCTTTTTGCGGATCGTAAAAGCGCAACAACAACTGAAACAAAGTGGTTTTACCAGCACCCGACGGACCGACGATCGCAATCGTTTCACCCGGCTCAGCGTTTAATGACAGGTCAGTAAGCGCCGGTTGATCAGGTCGTGAAGGATAGTTAAAACTCAAATGATCTAATTGCAAACTCGCGCCATTCGCTGCGCGTTTGACTAAAGGTGTTGGGTATTCGGGCGAGACGATAGGTGAGCGCTCTGCGAGTAATTCAAGTAGGCGTTCGCTGGCACCGGCAGCGCGTTGTGCATCGCCTAGCGTTTCAGAGAGTGCCCCAATCGCACCGGCAATAATCGCTGCGTACAGTACAAACTGCCCCAATTCACCCGCACTCATGCGTCCTTCCATCACCGCGTGTGCGCCCAACCAAAGCACAAAAACGATAGCACCAAAAATTAACAAAATGGCGGTAACGGTAAGCACCGAGCGAGCTCGAACTCGGTCAATCGCCGTCACAAAGGCACGCTCGACGGCATTGCCAAATTGTTTTGCTTCGTGATCTTCGTGTGCGAAGGATTGGACAACATTGATTGCATTCAATCGTTCACCTGCTAAACCGGAGGCATCGGCGATACGATCTTGCGATGCACGTGAGAGCTTACGTACCCGTCGCCCAATGGTGACGATAGGTAGTATCACGGCTAGTAACATCACAATAATGATGGCCGATAACTTAACGCTAGTGATAAACATCATCAGCAAGCCACCGATCAGTAGTAGCACGTTACGTAATGCCATTGAAATACTGGTGCCGACTACCGTCTGTATCAACGTGGTGTCGGTAGTTAAGCGCGACAGCACTTCACCGGTTTGTGTGACTTCAAAAAATTCTGGGCTCTGACGCAGTACATGGGCGTACACAGCACTGCGTATATCAGCAGTCACTCGTTCGCCCAACCAAGAAACCATATAAAAGCGTGCTGCAGTGGCGATGGCGAGCACACTGGCTATGCCGAACAGCGCAATGAAAGTGAGATTCACACTCGAGGCTTGCTCTACGCCTTTACTGGCAAATCCCAAATCAATTAACTGACGAAACCCATACGGTATCGCTAAGGTAGAGCCAGCCGCAATTACCAGTGCGACCGCTGCAATGGCTATGCGTTTTTTGTAAGGCACTAAAAAAGGGAGTAATCCTGCAAGCGTTTTTAATCCGCTACTCGATTTGGGTCGTTCACTCAGTGGTTTCATAGTTTCAAGGCTTTCAGATAGCCGGTCATTTCAAGATAGCCGTGTCCAGCTGGCTGACCATTACGTAGTACCTTTACAGCACCCTCCCAATACACGGATCCAGTTGATAGACGCGAATCTAATTCCTGATCATTTTGTAAAGGCACGACTTCCCAGTGCACATCATCGATAATTATTTGCATGGAGGTCGGGTAGCTTGCGCCGGTGCGCGGCGAGCGCCACTGCTTCAATGGCACAAAGCGTATGCGCGACTGATCAATGGATTGCATGCGACCTTTCGCATCGCGCAGCGTCGCATGTTGCCACACGGGCTTGCCCTCAGAGCTGCGTATTTGGAAAGCCATGAGCGCGCCGCCATCGGCTAAATTTAAACCTACCCAATCCCAACCCACAGCATTTTTATCCAGTACCGTACTCGACCATTCATGATCTAACCACGCATTACCTGTGACTTGGACGGGCTTGCCTCGGCGAGTAATGGTGCCGCTTACTGCGAGTTGCGGTTCGCTATAGTAGTAACTGGCTTGCTCTGATAGAGCGCCTTTGCGTGAGTATCCGCTGTCGCCCTGTAGCATCACAGCTTGAGTGGGTTGCAACGTTAGCGACAATGTGAAATCGCGAGCAGGTAACTGTATTTGGTATCGGCCATCGCCAGCGCGTTGCATAGTCCATGAATCAAGTTTTACATTAGTCGTGGCGTCGTCTGCAAAGGCACGTCCAAATCCTGAACGCGAAATTTTTTGATCATGTTGAAGTTTGCCAACAGTCGTATCTGACAATGCTGCATGCGCAATGATTAATTGTTTAGGTGCGAAGCGACTGGTGTTTTTAGTGTCATGCTCAGTGGCTGAGCGAAAGAAGGTGACTTGAAAACCGAGTGGCTTGCCATCCGGCGTTTGTAACCAGCCAGTGGCGTACCACCATTCCGTTTTAAAGTCAGGATGAGCGCCAAAGTCTCGCGGAAAGCTCAATGAACGACCTTGAGTGACCTTGCTAAACACGGGTGGCGCAGCTAGTACGATACCTGTCGCGAAACACAGCATAAGATAGATTAGCCAGCGCAAGTGTTTCACCAATCCTCTCTTACTGCACGTACCGCACTTCCCGATACAGCTAGGCGACCAGAAATCAATGCAGTCGCAGCGGCAGAGAGTAACAACAGAGCGGCGACACTAGCGAGCAAGGTACTGGGTATGTGTAATTCCATCGTCCAATGAAATGATTGTGGGTTCACAATAAACACCAAAATTAAACTAATGCACCAACCCAGTACAAATCCAACCAGTATGGCCAAACTAGCGAGCAAACTTCCTTCGCTCGCTAACAGCATCAGTATCTGTCGGCGTGTAATACCAATGTGGCGCAGCATGCCAAATTCTTTTGCGCGCGATAGTGTTTGTGCTGAGAAGGTGGCAGCGACACCAAATAAACCAATCACAATCGCAATACCTTCAAGTACATAAGTCACTGCAAAGCTACGATCAAAAATTTTCAAACTCACTGAGCGTATTTCACCTGGCTCAGCATATTCCAGCGTGGCGGCAAAAGGAAGTGCATCCAGTTGCTGGCGCAGAGATGGTAGAGAGCTATCGCGCTTCGCCCACAATGCAAGATCATTTACATTCATGTCGCCGGAGAGCTGACGATAATCTTCAATCCGCATCATGATGGCGCCGGATTGTCGTGCGTAGTCACGCCAGATACCCGCGACAGTAAAACTTTGCATGTGACCAGCGATCGGTAGTTGAACGGTTTGTCCTGCTGCCCAACCATACAAATCGACCATCGCTTCCGAACCCCACACAGGTCGTTGCAAACCCTTGATAGGTTCACCTACTATGGTCAGTGATCGATCCGGCGCATTCACATCGATAGAACGAGCAATCAGTGCAACAGCAGGGCGTGCAGGAGCCAGTGTAATCAGTTGATGTCGTGTAGCCTCAAGCTTTGCGACCGACGGTAGTTGAGCGATTTGCTGTTGTTCCGCAGTGCCAAAGCGCGCTTGCTCACCACCATTTTGTATGCGCACATACATATCAGCCGATAGCAAATGCTGTAACCAATCATCGACCGAATCTCTGAAGCTCGATACCATAATCGCCATCGCCACCATCAAGGAAAAACTTGCTAACACTCCACCTAAAGCAATCGCTGCTTGATTCGGAGCATTGGCCAGTCGTGCGAGCGAGAGACTGCCTGTTAAGCCATGCGAGCGTTTAGCCAACACATTAAAGAGTAAAGCGGCGGCGCGCGGCATGAGTGCAATACTTCCTAGTAGCAGTAGTGCAATCGCCAGATAACCAAAAATAGGTAAGCCTTGCACGGGTGGCAGTTGCGTGAAAATGGCTCCGGTAACGATAGCCGTCAGACCCGGCCAGGGCAGTGCTAATGGTGCGAGAGCTACATCTTCGCTACCCGCTTTAAGCGCTGCAGCTGGACGAGCACGCGCCGCTTCTAAGGCTGGCGATAAACTGCCGAGCAATGCAACGCCGCACCCCGCGATAAAAAAGAGTGCAGCAGCGATTGGATCAAAAATAAGCACGGGTCGCACACCAGGAAAATACCCGCCGCCTAAATCACCACCAAACAATGATAAGGCTGCCGCTGCTAATGCATAACCGCCAGCTATTCCTAAGACAGCACCTGTTACGCCTAAGAGACCACCTTCAATAATCACTTGTACGATTAATTGAGCACGTGTCATACCTAACGTGCGTAGCAATGCAAATTGGGGTCGACGACGCAGTACCGACAAGGCTTGTGTAGAGAAAACTAAAAATGCACCGGTAAATAAAGCGACTAGCGCAAGTACATTCAGATTCACACGATAAGCACGCGACATAGTTGAAGTACGCTTATCCTGATCGTCTGATTCGGTGAAGGCAAGTGATGGATAGCGTGATTCCAGCTGCTGACGGAAACTAATGCGATCAATACCTGCGATTAGTTTTAGATCAATACGTGACAATTGACCAAGACGGTTGAATTGCCATTGCGCGCTAGCGATATCCATCACCGCAAGTCGTTGTCCTGCACGTGCACGTAAGAGCGAACCTGCGACACGAAGTGAGACTAAGCGCGTGCCGGAGATGAGTTTGAGTTGATCACCGGTTTTAAGCTTGAGCCATTCCATCGCAGCGGGAGAGAGAAACACCGTATCAGCCATCAGCGTATCAAAAGGCTTACCTGCTTCTGAGACGCCCAGTAAATCGGGTGAGATAGCAGCCGACTGAAAACCATCAATACCAATCAGCTTGAGTGAGCTACGTTGACCAGGAACAGAAAGATCAAGCTCTAACGTTGGTGCTGCGACATCAACTTCAGGTAACGCTACTAATTGTTCATAGATAGTTTCATCAAACTGAGGATTTCTGCCGCGCACCTGAAGATCAGCGCTACCTGACAAGCTACGCGTAGCAGCAGAAAATTCACTGAACGCCGCCTCATTAACCAAGTGAATGCCAAATCCCAGTGCGACACCTAACATGATCGCGATTAGTGCAATCAATGCGCGTACTGGATGAGCGCGCCATTCACCAACGAGTAACCAGCTAGTGATGCGGTTGAACGTGGTGTGGTGAACACTCATGAAATGGATGTGGGGTTGAAGCGAATTTCGGTCAAGCCTTTATGCGTCAATTGTAAAACTCGATCAGCGCTGGCCGCAGCAGCAGGAGAGTGAGTCACGATAATCGCAGAAGCACCACTGGCGCGAATTTCATTTCTAAGTAGCGATAATATTTCGGCAGCGGTTTCGGGATCCAGATTACCTGTGGGTTCATCGGCTAGCAGTAATCGAGGCTGATGCACGAGTGCACGGGCAATTGCAACGCGTTGCATTTCCCCGCCAGATAATTGACGCGGAAAATCATTCACGCGAGAAGCGAGTCCTACGCAGGCCAACATGTGATTGGCACGATCTAAAGGAAGTTTATTCAGAACTAAGGGGAGGGCCACATTTTGTAAAAGGTTTAAATGTGGCAGCAAATGAAATGCTTGAAAGATGAAACCTAGTTTCTGTCGCCGCAGTAAGGTTGATTGTTCGTCATCGAGCGTATTGAGTGCTATGCCATCGATCAGTAAACTACCTGAATCAAACGTATCTAATCCTGCAATAACATTGAGCAGCGTTGATTTACCGACGCCCGATTCGCCCATAATGGCAACATACTCGCCCGGCTTAAGGCTTAACTCGACATTAGACAATACAGCGCGTTGGCCGTATGACTTGGTCAGTTGATGACACGTGAGAGAAAGGGGAGAGCCGCTAGTGGGAAGCATGATGAAAAGAGGTTAGTAACCTGCAGTGTAACAATCCCTTTGAATGATTGCAGAGCGCACGCCATCTGCAGCCAACAGCGATCCAAAGTGGCTTAAACTTTTAGATAACTTGCACTCCAGCGGGCCCTTGCTGCAAGTCGCCGATTACAGCAGCCTGAGCGAATCCATGACTATGGAAAATTTGCATCACTTTTTCTACTGCACTCTCTGAGCATGCAACTAATAATCCACCGGAAGTTTGTGGATCGCATAGCAAGGCTTGGGTGATGTCGTCGACGCTGCTAGAGAGTTGAATATCTTTACTATAGCCAGCCCAGTTGCGACCCGAGGCGCCGGTAATAAAACCGTCAGCGGCTAGTTTTTCAACATTCGGTAAATAAGGTACGGACGATACATGGATGCGCGCAGATAAATGTGCGCCTAAAGCCATTTCGCGTGCATGACCGAGTAAACCAAACCCTGTCACATCCGTCATGGCGTGCACACCTTCTACCGCAGATAAATCTTTACCGGGTGTGTTGAGTTGAGTGGTGCTAGCGATCATCGCTGCGTAGCCCTGTGCATCGAGCGCGCCTTTTTTTAATGCGGCTGAGAGTATGCCTACACCTAGTGGTTTACCTAGTATAAGTTTGTCGCCTGCTTTTGCATGTGAGTTACGTTTGATGCGATCGGGATGAATCAGTCCCATCACCACTAATCCATAGATAGGTTCGACTGAGTCAATAGTGTGACCACCTGCGACCGGTATACCCGCTTCAGCGCAGATCGATTCTCCACCTGCGAGAATTTTCCCTATGGTTTCTATTGGTAATTTATCGATAGGCATACCGACTAAGGCGAGTGCCATGATGGGCGTGCCACCCATTGCATACACATCCGAGATCGCGTTGGTGGCAGCGATGCGCCCAAAATCAAACGGATCATCGACGATGGGCATGAAAAAATCGGTGGTGGCGATTAAGGCTTGCTCATCATTCAGTTTATATACCGCTGCATCATCCGAGGTCTCTATACCAACTAATAGTTGGGACGGTACGGGAAAGCCGGGGCTTTGCTTCAATATGCTGGACAACACACCCGGTGCGATTTTGCAGCCGCAACCACCGCCGTGTGAAAAAGAAGTCAGTCGAATAGGTGCATTCATGATGAGGTACTTTACGAAAATAACGATTGAATAATCTCGCATTCGAAAATGCGTCTTACAAATGACACTGGCTCCCGCAGGAGCCAGTGAGTGACGACGAGCTAGGGATTAACCGCGGCCGGTGTCGCCGCGTTGATTGCGATCACCGCGAAATCCGGCGCTATCCTTGCGGGGAGCGGCGGGTTTAGCAAAGGTACGTTGACCCGGCTTAGCAGGTTTGCCTCCGCGTGAATCATTGCGGCCATCGCCGGGACGCCAGCCGGGACGACGACTCGGTGCAGCTGCACTGGCTTTTTTCTTAGGCTCGTAACCTTCGATGACATCGATAGGGATCACTTGTTTAATAAAACGCTCAATGCGTTTAACATGCACGCCCTCTGCATGATTGACCAAAGAAATAGCAATGCCGTTGCGGCCAGCGCGACCAGTACGACCGATACGGTGCACATAATCTTCGGGGAATTTTGGCAGATCGTAATTGAACACGTGAGTGATGCCAGGAACGTCGATGCCACGAGCGGCTACATCGGTAGCGACTAAAACACGCAACTGGCCTTGGCGCAAACTGTTTAGGGTACGGTTACGAGCACCTTGATGCATGTCGCCATGCAGTGCGGCGGCAGCAAAGCCAGCGATATTCAAACGATCAGCAATAGTGTCTGCATCACGTTTGGTGGCAGTAAAAACTACTGCTTGACCGATCGTTGTGTCACGCAAGAGGTGATCAAGCAGACGATTTTTATGGGACAGATCATCTACAAAATGGACGCGTTGCTGAATATTTTCATGACGGGTTGACGAACCAGCAATTTGAATCAGCATAGGATCTTTAGTGATACGGCGAGCCATATTACCCACCATGCCATCCAAGGTTGCTGAGAACAGCATGGTCTGACGACTTTCAGGTGTCTTGCTGATGATTAGCTCGATGTCATCGACAAAGCCCATGTCCAACATACGATCGGCTTCATCGAGCACCAAAATTTCTAATTGCGAGAAATCGATCTTGCCGGATTCCATGTGGTCGATCAGACGACCTGGGGTTGCGACCAGAATCTCTGGATTGCGAGACAGCAGTTGCATCTGTTTTGGATAAGGCATCCCACCCAAAATAGACACCGCTTTAATGCGGCGCATATGAATGCCGTATTTGTCAGTGGCGGTAGTAACTTGCAGAGCTAATTCACGCGTAGGTGTCAGCACCAGCATTTTTGGCGTCGCAGGCGTAAAGCGCGTGCGCTCGTTACCACGTGAACGTGCTGATTGAGCTACTTGATTCGGAGTTTTAGCTGGCGCGGCGGCTACTGGCGCGCTAGCAAATTTGTGTAATGCAGGCAGCATAAAGGCGGCGGTTTTGCCCGAGCCTGTTTGCGACGAGACCAGCAAATCGCGGCCAGCGATGGCAGCGGGCAGGGCTTGTTGTTGCACTGCAGTGGCTTCGGTATAGCCGGCATCAGTAACTGCCTTGAGGACTAGCGGATGGAGTCCTAGGGATTCAAAATTCATTGTGCGTCTTTCAGAGGGTCGTCAACACGCACGCGGTGATAGCACCGACGACGGAGGACGACATGACAAAAGCAACGCCTACCAGCGAAACAAACGAAACGGAATTGAGTTTCGGCACAAAAGCTTTGCGCCGGGACGGTGCTCAGAAAACGGGCACCAGGAGGCGGGGGGCTTCAGGTTGATGCTAAGGGTTTGCGATGCAACTAAGCGCCAAATGCTGCAGCGCGGGCGAATTGTACAGTAGTTTTACTAAAAGAGGTGGGGCATTGCCCCAGCCTCTTACTCTTCTCCACCCATACCTGCGACCACTTGCGAGAATCCACCATCAACATAGGTGATCTCGCCCGTAATACCTGCGGCCAGATCGGATAGCAAGAACGCGGATGCGTTACCTACATCTTCTAATGTGACATTGCGGCGTAGCGGTGCATTCTCTTTTACAAAATTCAAAATTTTGCCAAAGTCTTTGATGCCAGAAGCGGCTAGCGTCTTGATCGGGCCAGCCGAGATACCGTTCACGCGTACGCCACGTTTACCTAGCGATTCAGCCAAGTAGCGCACGCTAGCTTCGAGCGATGCCTTGGCAAGGCCCATGGTGTTGTAGTTAGGCAGAGCGCGCAGCGCGCCCAGATACGACAAGGTTAGCAAGGCTGATTTCGATGACAGCATAGGCAAAGCTGCCTTAGCGAGTGCGGGGAAGCTGTAGGCTGAAATATCGTGAGCAATTCGAAAGTTCTCTCGCGAGAGGCCGTCCAGAAAATCACCGGCTATCGCTTCACGTGGTGCAAAGCCAATCGCGTGAACCAGGCCATCAAGCTGGTTCCAGGATTTGCCGAGGTCGGCAAAGACCGCGTTAATTTGCTCATCGTTGCCGACATCGCAGTCAAATATCAATTCGCTGCCGAAATCACGGGCAAATTCAGTGATTCTGTCTTTAAATCGTTCGCCGACATACGTGAAAGCCAGTTCAGCGCCCTCACGATGGCAGGCTTGCGCGATGCCATAAGCAATAGAACGATTTGAAAGAACGCCCGTAATCAGTATTTTTTTACCTTGCAAGAATGCCATGTCAAACTCCTGTCAGACCATAAACCAGCGCGTGTGCCAGCCAAACGCGCCATTTTAGGGCGGATGACCAGCCGAGGGCAAATGCCATCGAATGAAGCATTAATGCGCGGTATCGAGCGAAAAACGCTATGCTTAACGGGTTTACGCATGCAGATAGAGCCATGATTAGAATTTTCGCCACCATTATTGTTGCCGCAGTTAGCAGTTTTTCTGCTTCGGTTTGGGCCGCGCATGCTTTTTCTTTGTATGACACGCCCAAATACCCGCCGCAATTTACCCACTTCGATTACTTAAATCCGGATGCCCCTAAGGGCGGTGAGCTTTATCTCGCCAATCCAGATTCACGTACCAGCTTTGATAAATTTAATCCGTTTTCTATGAAGGGCGTTGCCGCCGCCGGTGTGTCTAACTTGATGTTTGAATCACTCGCCATTAATTCTGCAGATGAAGTGGCAACCATGTATGGCTTGCTGGCGGAGGATATGACGCTATCACCGGATCGCATGGCGATGACGTTTCGGATTAACCCGAAGGCGCGCTTCAACAATGGTGACGCTGTGCTAGCTGAGGATGTGAAGCATTCGTTCGATACGCTCATGGCTAAAGGCGCACCACAATTTAAGATGATTTATGCGGATGTAAAACAATGCGTTGCTGTGGATGAACTGACCGTCAGATTTGAGTTTAAAACAGCGAATCGCGAATTACCCTTAATCGTTGGTGGAATGCCGGTGTTCTCACGCAAATGGGCAGCCGGCACACCGTTTGACAAAATTCAGTTAACTCCCCCCATATCCAGCGGTCCTTATTTGATTGAAAAATATGACTTAGGCCGATCGATTGCTTTTAAGCGTAATCCTAGTTACTGGGGTAACGACATATCCGCACGCAAAGGTGCGTTTAATTTTAGCCGCATCATGTATCGTTTCTATAAAGATGATGTGGCGCGCCTTGAAGCTTTCATGGCGGGTGAGTTTGATGTGGTGGTGGAGTACCGTGCTAAAAATTGGGCGCGTGCTTACAAGGGCCCGAAATTCGAACGTGGTGAACTTATCAAGGCGACGCTCAAGCATTCGAACGGTGCGGGCATGCAAGCCTTTGTAATGAATTTGCGGCGGCCACAATTTCAAGACGTGCGCGTGCGCCGTGCTCTAGGCTTGGCGATGGATTTTGAATGGATGAATCGTCAATTGTTTTACAGTCAGTACAAGCGTATCGATTCATTCTTTAGTAATTCTGAGTTGGGTGCAAAAGCGTCACCATCACCGGCTGAGTTGGCCTTGCTTGAGCCCATGCGCGATCAGTTAGACCCCGCAGTGTTTGAGCCTGCACCCGTGCCACCGACCACCAATGCACCTGCATCATTGCGCGCTAATCTTTTGCAAGCGCGTGATTTGCTCAAGCAAGCAGGATGGGAATATCAAGATGGCGCCTTGCGAAATTCACGTGGTGAAATTTTTACCTTTGAAATTCTGGATGATCAATCCGCACTCTCACGCATCATTGCCGTATATGTACGCAATTTGGAAAAACTAGGCATCCGCGTGAATCAACGCACGGCAGATTTTGCGTTAGTGCAAAAGCGGATGGAAGAGTTTGATTTTGATATGACCAGTCAACGCTTCGGTGACGTGACCAGCCCGGGCAATGAGATGTTTGACATGCTGGGTTCCAAAGCGGCTGATGAAAAAGGATCGAGTAATTACTGGGGATTGAAAGATCCGGTGGTTGATAAGCTGGTGACAGCATTAGTTAAAGCCGATTCACGTGAGCAGCTGGTTACGGCCTCGCGCGCCTTAGATCGTGTGCTGCTGCATAAATATATCGTGGTGCCTCACTGGTATTCAGCGACTCATCGCGTGGCGTATCGCAATCGTTTCGGCATTCCTTCCGTTGCGCCAAAATATTATCAAGCCGATCCGTATGTTATTTCGAGTTGGTGGCAAGTCAAACCAAGGCAGTAATAAAACCGAGTTGAGATTCCATGAACCTCTGGTCCTACATAGCTAAACGCATTTTGTTGATGATTCCCACGCTGCTGGGTGTGATCGCCATTACCTTTGCAGTGATTCAATTTGTTCCCGGTGGTCCGGTGGAACAAGTATTGATTGAACTTAAAAAAGGACAAACCGGTGCCGGCGAATCGTCTGGTGCTGGCGCTTCTGAATATCGCGGTCGTCAAGGCGTCGATAGTGAACGCGTTGCCGAGATTAAGGCGCTGTATGGGTTTGATAAGCCGCCCGCTGAACGTTTTTGGTTAATGCTTCAGGGCTTCGCTAAATTTGATTTGGGTCAGAGTTTTTATCACCACAAGGATGTGTGGGAATTAGTGAAATCTAAATTGCCGGTGTCAATCACGATAGGACTGTGGACTTTTTTTCTGACCTACTTTATTTCGATACCGCTCGGTGTCGCCAAAGCGGTGAGAGCAGGAAGTCGATTTGATAGTCTCACCAGTATGTTGGTGTTGATCGGCTATTCGATTCCAGGTTTTGTGCTGGGCGTTTTTTTATTGGTGGTTTTTGCAGGTAGCAGTTTTGTTCAGTGGTTCCCTTTGCGTGGGCTGACCTCAGACGATTGGGAGTCGCTTTCTTGGTCTGGTAAAACTATCGACTACCTGTGGCACATCACCTTGCCAGTCACCGCATCGGTCGCAGGCTCATTTGCCGTTATGACGATGCTGACTAAAAACACTTTTCTTGAAGAGATACGCAAACAGTACGTGCTGACAGCGCGCGCTAAAGGATTGTCTGAACGCACTGTGCTTTATAAGCATGTGTTTCGCAATGCCTTGATACCGCTGGTGACAGGATTTCCTGCTGCATTCATCGGCGCTTTTTTTGCCGGTAGTTTATTGATAGAGACCTTGTTTTCTCTCGATGGTTTAGGTCTGTTGTCGTATGAGTCGGTGGTGCGACGTGATTACCCCGTCGTACTAGGCACGCTGTATTTGTTTACGTTGATAGGGCTCGTTGTGAAATTGTTGGGAGATTTATGCTACGTGTGGGCCGATCCACGTGTGCAATTTGAAAGTCTTGCGCGATGAATACAAACACTTATTCCTCGGCTGAGCCATCGATCTCGCCATCGAGACGCATATGGCTGCGATTTAAACAAGATAGGCGCGGCTATTGGAGTCTGGTGCTGTTTCTTATTCTGTTTGTGTTGAGCATGGGCGCTGAGCTCATCTCCAATGATAGGCCGCTGCTGGCACGCTATAACGGCCAAATCATGTTTCCAATTTTGACTGACTATGCAGAAACGGCGTTTGGTGGTGATTTTGATTCGCCTGCCGACTATCTCGACCCCTTCATTCAGAAGCAGTTTCAAACGGAGGGTAATTGGGCGATTTATCCCATCAATCGCTATCGCTACGACACATTAAATTATTTTGCTAAGTCACCTAATCCTGCGCCGCCCACAACAGATAATTGGCTCGGTACGGATGATCGCGGACGAGATGTGTTCGCGCGACTGGTGTATGGATTTCGCGTATCGATCTTGTTTGGATTGGCGCTGACCATTACTGGCGTGGTCCTGGGTGTGATTACCGGAGCGGTGCAGGGCTACTTCGCGGGTCGAACGGATTTGTTGTTTCAGCGGTTTATGGAAATTTGGGGCTCGATGCCTGAGCTTTACCTGCTAATTATTTTTGCGTCAATTTTTGAGCCCAGCATTCTATTGCTGTTGGTGTTGTTGTCGTTGTTTGGGTGGATGGGCTTGTCAGATTATGTGCGGGCCGATTTTCTGCGTAATCGTAATCTCGATTATGTACAGGCTTCACGCGCATTGGGTTTGTCGAACTGGCAAATCATCTGGCGACATGTTCTCCCCAACAGCATGACGCCGGTAGTCACTTTTCTACCGTTTCGTATGAGTGCAGCGATTCTTTCATTAACGAGTCTGGATTTTCTGGGCTTGGGTGTTCCACCATCGACGCCAAGTTTGGGTGAGTTGCTAGCGCAAGGTAAAAATAATTTAGATGCCTGGTGGATTGCTCTGTCTACCTTTGCAGTGTTGACGATTACTTTATTGCTGCTAACGAATATCGGCGATACCTTGCGTAACTCTCTCGATGTACGGAGAAAGACATGAGTCTATTACGCGTTGAGAATCTCTCGGTCAGCTTTGGCTCGAACCGAGTCGTTGATAACGTCAGTTTTCGTATTGAAGCAGGCGAAAGATTTGCCTTAGTGGGTGAGTCTGGTTCTGGTAAGACGGTGAGTGCACTAGCGCTGATGCGTCTTTTACCGGAGGCGCAGATACGTGGTAATCAACTGTTTGATGGTCAGAAAATTCAGCTGATGTCTGAAAATGCCTTGCGCCAGTTACGAGGCAAAGATATCGCGATGATTTTTCAAGAGCCGATGACGGCCTTGAATCCGCTGTTCACGATTGGTAATCAAATTGCTGAAGTATTGATGCTGCACGAAGGCTTAAGTGCACGTGAGGCAGCTAATCGCGCGGTTGCATTATTAGAAAAAACAGGCATTCCCGAGCCAGCTCGCCGCGCCTTGTCTTACCCGCACCAACTCTCGGGTGGTCAGCGACAACGCGCAATGATTGCCATGGCGCTCGCTTGTAAACCTAAGCTGTTGATTGCAGACGAGCCCACCACTGCGTTGGATGTAACGATTCAGGTTCAAATACTTGAGTTGCTGAATCAATTACAGCGCGAAGAGGGCATGGCGGTTTTGATGATCACGCATGATCTGAATCTGGTTAAAAGTTTTGCTGACCGCGTAGGCGTGATGCAGGACGGACGCCTGATTGAATCAGCAGATACGAGTCGCTTATTTGGCCAGCCTCGCGAGGAGTACACGCAGCGCTTGTTAGCCAGCCATGCTAAGCGCATGGTGGAAGATGCCATACCGAATGCTGAGCCTTTGTTAGAAGCCAAAGGGGTGCGCTGTAGCTTTTTCATTCGCAAGGGATGGTTCAGACAAAAAGAATTCGTTGCTGTTGAAAGTCTCGATGTTTCGCTACCACGCGGAGAAACACTAGGCATCGTGGGTGAGTCGGGCTCGGGTAAATCAACCCTAGGTATGGCCTTGCTACGATTGTCAGTGGCTAAGACGCAAGGGCACATTCGGTTTAACGGTAACAACATCACAAATATGAGTAGTAATCAGCTACGTTCTGTGCGAGCTCAGATGCAGGTGGTGTTTCAAGATCCGTTTGCATCGCTTTCGCCGCGCCGAACGGTAGAGCAAATCATCTCTGAAGGCTTGGAGCTGCATAAGCCGGGTTTACCGCGCCATTCTTTGCGTGATGCGGTAGCGGCTGGTTTGCAAGAAGTGGGTTTATCGCCCGCGCTGATGTCACGCTATCCGCATGAATTTTCGGGTGGGCAGCGCCAACGAATTGCGATTGCGCGCGCGCTGGTTTTGAAGCCTGCATTAATTTTATTGGATGAGCCAACCTCATCACTGGATGTTTCCGTCCAATACCAAGTGTTGGAATTGCTGGCCGATTTGCAGCGCAAATATGGGATTGCTTATCTCTTCATCAGCCATGATTTGGCTGTCATACGTGCGATGGCGCATCGTGTGATCGTGATGAAAGATGGTTTGGTGGTGGAGAGTGGTAAAACCTCAGACGTGTTGAATTCGCCGAAAGAAGCCTATACCCAGAAGTTATTAGCAGCTGCTAATTTTAAGTTAAGCGAGCCAGAGTCAGCCGCGGCCACGGTTACTGTGGCTGCAGCGGCAGATTAATTAACGGTGTTGACGTTGATGCTCTGATTGGCCGTGCTTAGGCCGTCTACCTTCAGAAGCTTTGTCGGTTTTGATTTTGCCTTTTTTGGGCGCACGAACTTCTAACTTTAACGATTGCCCAGGCGTTAGCTTGTCGTCCTTCATGCCATTCCACTGACGTATATCAGCGACTTTGACCTTGTAGCGCTTTGCGATACTGTCGATTGTGTCGCGCTTACTCACCTTGATACTAATTTTTTTACGTGGTGGTTCATCCGCTTCCACTGCCAGCATGGCATTGTCAGCGATCTCTTGACTGATATCTTTGTCAGGCGTTGTGGTTAACTTTGGAACCAGTACGGTCGACCCAGCCTTGGGATGCATGTTGGCTGGAATCGAATTAGCTTCACGAATGATTTCTGGCGTGGTCTTAAATCGTGCGGCAATACTCTCAATGCGTTCACGTGCAGCAGTTACTCTGTGCGCAGTCCAGCTCGACAAGGCCTTGGTCCAGTTGAACAGGTTTTCTTTAAATTTTTCTGCATTCGATTCGGGTAGCAGGATTTGTGTTGATGGGCTACCGGTAATCACAGGACGGTTAAATTGTGGATTCAACGCTCGGAATTCTTCCATTGGCAATTCAGCCAGCTGTGCAGCCAATTTCACGTCGATATCGCGCGTTTTTTTGATCGTAACAAAATACGGTTGATTTTCTACGGCGGGTAATTTAACGCCGTACTGCGATGGCGTTGCAATGATATTTTTTACTGCTTGCAGCTTGGGGTAGTAGTTACGTGTTTCAGCCGGCATGTAAGGCGATAGGCTATTGAAATCCGTCAGTCTTCCGGCGGCTTCTGCCTTGGCAATCGCACGCGAGACCGAGCCCTCTCCCCAGTTGTAAGCCGCCAGCGCTAATTGCCAATCGCCAAACATGCCGTACAACCTTTGTAGGTAATTCAATGCTGCATTGGTGGATGCGAGCACATCGCGGCGGTCATCGCGAAAGGCATTTTGCTTTAAGTTGTAGTCGCGTCCCGTGCTGGGAATGAACTGCCACATGCCCGCCGCTTTCGCACTCGAAAACGCTTGTGGATTAAAGGCGGATTCTATGAAAGGCAGCAACGCAATTTCCGTCGGCATCTTGCGTTTTTCCAGTTCTTGCACAACGTGGAACAGATACCGAGATCCGCGTTGCGAGATCCGCTGTATGTATTCAGGACGCGCGCTATACCAAGTGGTTTGTGTCGCAACCAGAGGATTGTTCAGATCGGGAATCGCAAAGCCTTTGCGTATCCTCTCCCAAAGATCAAAGTTTTCAATCTGAATATCTTCTAGCTGAAGAGCGTAGTCGGGTGGTAGAGCGGCGCCATCAAGACCTAAGGGCTCGCGTTCGAGCTCTTTACTTAGTTCGCTGCGTTCCGTGTTAACGGAAGAGGGTGCGATGGTTAAATCATTTGCATAGGCGATCGAAGCGCTTAGCGCGAGCGTAAAAAACGTCGCACGCTTAATCAACCGTGCGAATTGGAAAAGCTCTGTCTGCCTGGGGAAGGTCTGCAAAAGTATCAATAATCTGGTGGTTAGCCTGGTTAGGCTGTGCAGAGTCATGTGTATTGATGACTTGCAGGTTGTAATCGGAGCGTGCACTTGACGATGATGACTGAGTCAGAGGCCGCCTGAGCTTCATCGTTACAGATCAAAGCTATTAACGATGCACATAGGAACCACCGCAGTGTAGTTAACGAAATGAAAGCAAGTCAAGGGAAATGTTAGCAAATCTGGTGATTGATGGTGACAGTTTGCTAACGATGTTAGTCAATAGCCATTATCGGAAAGAATTTTTCCATTCTCGAAGTGCGGCAAACGCTGCTACTGATGCCACAGGTTCGGCATGGCTTAACTTTCCCGTATCGCGTAATGTTTGAATAATCGCAGGCTGATCGTAGCGAAGAAAAGGATTCGTGTGCTTTTCTTCACCTAAAGTAGAGGGCACGGTCGATTCACCACGCTCCCGAGCTGCCAGCACTTGCTTGAATCGCGTGGATAAAGCCGTATTGTTGGGGTCGACGGCCAACGCAAAGCGAAGATTAGAAGCGGTGTATTCATGTGCGCAATAGACTTTATAGTCATCGGCCAAGGCAGAAAATTTTGCGAGCGATTGTGTCATTTGTTCGGCGGTGCCTTCAAACAATCGACCGCAGCCACCGGCAAACAGCGTATCACCACAAAAAAGCCAATGCTGATTTTGTTCAACATAGGCGATGTGACCAGCAGTATGTCCGGGGACATCCAGTACATGCAATGTAAGACCTAGTTGAGCAAAGTTCACACTATCGTTTTCAGACAGAGGATGAGTTACGCCGGCAATCTTTTCTTTCGCTGGACCATACACGGGGATATTCCAGCGATTAATTAGCTCACTGACTCCACCTGCATGGTCAGCATGATGATGAGTGAGTAAAATAGCGACCAGAGAGAGTTGACGCGAGTCGAGTGCTTCATTGATGGGGCCTGCATCACCCGGGTCGACCACAACGGCATGCTGCTCATTGTGTATCAGCCAAAGATAATTATCGGCAAACGCCGGCACAGCTGTGACTTGTAGTGATCGATTGACTGACATGAGTATAGTAAGCAACGATTCCAAAAATTTGATTATATCGCTCAGCGAATGGTTCCATACGCCGCCGGGTAGTTACGCGCGCACGTGGGAGCAGGAACGCCTGGCGGAGTTAACCGCCGATATTTTTGGTTACAACGCGGTGCAGCTGGGTATGCCTGAGATGGATACGCTGGCGGCGAATCGCATGCCGAATCGCTGGTTGACCGATAGCGTTATATCAAGTGGTGCTGAAAATAATTCACAGTCGCAGGATGATGAAGCGCGTCGCCAAGTCGTTCTATTGCATGATTACGCTGAATTGCCGTTTGCGTCTCAAAGTTTGGATCTGGTCGTTTTGCCGCATGTATTGGAATTTGCCGCTGAGCCGCATCATGTATTGCGTGAAGTAGAACGTGTGCTGATACCCGAAGGGCAAGTGATTATTTGTGGCTTCAATCCTGTGAGCTTATGGGGTGCGCGGCAAATTTTTGGTCGAGTGACTGGCGCACATTTTTTGCCTGTGCACGGTGAATTTATTAGCGTGCCGCGACTGAAAGACTGGTTGAAGCTACTGAATATGGAAATCAACCGCGGACATTTTGGTTGCTATGCTCCACCGTGCGATACAAGTAAATGGCTGCAGCGTTTTGGTTTCCTTGAAAAAGCCGGTAATCGATGGTGGCCGTATCTGGGAGCCTTGTACATGGTGCAAGCGATTAAGCGAGTGCAAGGTATGCGTCTAGTGGGACCGGCGTGGCAAAAGCAAGGCGCGCGAGTGCGTAGCGTAGTCCCTGCCACTAATCATATGAATAACAAGCAGACAGATGAGTAAAGTGACTATTTATACCGACGGCGCATGCAAAGGGAATCCCGGGCCGGGTGGTTGGGGCGCATGGCTGATCGCGGGTGAAAACAGTAAAGAGTTATGCGGTGGTGAGCTCAACACCACCAACAACCGCATGGAATTAATGGCGGTGATTGAAGCCTTGAACGCGTTGAATCGATCTTGTGATGTTGTGGTTCACACCGATAGTCAGTATGTTCAAAAAGGCATCAGTGAATGGCTGGAAGGATGGAAAGCGCGTGGCTGGCGCACGGCTAGTAAGGCACCGGTAAAAAATGTCGATTTATGGATGGCGCTCGACGAAGCACAGTCGCGCCACACGATAGAATGGCGGTGGGTCAAAGGTCATGCAGGACACGAGGGCAATGAACGGGCTGACGCACTTGCTAATCGAGGCGTTGAGTTGTTATTGCAGACAGCGTCTGATGCTCGCTCTGATTTTTAGCCGAGTTCGTTTTTAATCAACTTCTTCATCAAAGTATTTTCAACATGCGTCAAATTGTTCTTGATACCGAAACGACCGGCCTGAACCCCCGTAGCGGTGATCGCATTATCGAAATCGGCTGTGTTGAATTACTTAACCGTCGACTGACAGGTAATAATTTTCACTACTACTTGAATCCCGAGCGTGATTCAGACCCAGGTGCCTTGGCCGTACATGGTTTGACGACAGAATTTTTAAAAGACAAACCTAAATTTGCCGATATCGCGAGAGAGCTGTGCGAGTTTGTTAGTGATGCTGAGATCATCATTCATAACGCGCCGTTTGATGTGGGCTTTCTGGATGCCGAACTTGAAAAGCTAGGTTTGCCTGTTTTCCCAAAGCAGGTGCAAGGCGTGGTCGACACGTTAGTGCAAGCAAAAGAGCTGCATCCGGGTAAACGAAATTCACTGGATGCCTTATGTGAGCGCTATGGCATTTCGAATTCGCATCGCACATTGCATGGTGCATTGCTCGATGCTGAGTTGTTGGCCGAGGTGTATCTCGCGATGACGCGTGGTCAGGAGAGCCTGACGATCGATATGCATAACGACTATGAGGCTGATGGCGAGAATGATGTCCGGGCTGGTTTGGCCGAAGTATTAATTCTTGCACCAACAGAAGCAGAGCTGGCCGAGCATGAAGCCTTACTCACGTCGCTAGATAAACAAGTTAAAGGTAGCTGTTTGTGGCGGCAATCTGTGGGCGATTGATACGCTTTATGCGATAATCTGCGCCCTCAAGGGAGGTTAGCTCAGGGGTAGAGCGATCGCCTCACACGCGATAGGTCGCAAGTTCGAAACTTGCACTTCCCACCACCGACTCATAAAAAAACCGACCTACAAGGTCGGTTTTTTTATATCTGCTTAATTTCTGCCCAATGTCTGCTAATTTAGCCGGCGCGCTTGCGTGAAACAGCGGCACCTACGCGCAGTTTTTTGTGACCAAATTTTTTAGCCATCACTTTCAGCGGCTGCGTTTCATCACGCGCATGCTGGCGAACGTGAGCCGATGTTCCATCCGTGCGCGGCACCAAATGTTGAGGGCCATTACCGATCAGATCACTGCGCCCCATTCGCTTAAGTCCTTCACGAATAGCTTCCCAGTTATTCGGATCATGGTAGCGCAACAGCGCTTTATGTAATTTACGAATTTTTGCCAAGCGCGGTGTTTCTACTGTTTCTGAATCTTTCGAAATTTTACGCAGTGGATTTTTGCGCGTGTGATACATGGTAGTCGCCATCGCCATCGGCGTTGGCAAAAAGGTTTGTACCTGATCTAAGCGAAAATCATTTTGCTTTAACCATATAGCGAGATTCAGCATGTCTTCATCCGTAGTGCCCGGGTGCGCTGCGATGAAATACGGAATCAAATACTGTTCTTTGCCGGCTTCTTTGGAGTACTTATCAAACAGTTCTTTGAAGCGGTAATACGAACCCATACCGGGCTTCATCATTTTTGACAGCGGCCCATCTTCAGAATGCTCAGGGGCGATTTTTAATAAACCACCCACATGGTGTGTTGCGAGTTCTTTTACATATTCAGGTGAGCGAACTGCCAAGTCATAACGTAAACCAGATCCGATCAAAATTTTCTTTACGCCTGGAATATCGCGTGCGCGGCGATACAGCTGTATGAGTTTGCTGTGATCCGTATTTAAATTCGAGCATATCGTCGGATACACGCACGACAGGCGACGACACGATTCTTCAACCGTCTTGTCTTTGCAGGCCATGCGATACATGTTGGCAGTAGGGCCACCCAGATCAGAGATGGTGCCAGTGAAACCTTTAGTTTTATCGCGGATGAGTTCTATTTCGCGCAAAATCGATGGCTCTGATCGACTTTGAATTATGCGACCTTCATGTTCTGTGATGGAGCAAAAAGTACAGCCGCCAAAGCAGCCGCGCATGATATTGACTGAAAAACGAATCATGTCCCATGCAGGAATTTTTTCTTTGCCATACACAGGATGCGGAGTACGTGCGTAGGGTAGATCAAACACATAGTCCATCTCTTCCATCGCCAGCGGCAGTGGAGGAGGGTTAAGCCATACATCACGATCGCCATGCGCTTGAACCATCGCCCGCGCATTGCCCGGATTAGATTCCAAATGAAACACGCGCGAGGCATGCGCGTAACTGATGGGATCTTCTTTGACAACCTCAAAGGCAGGTAATCGAACGACGCTGCGCGAACGGATTTCTTTTTGCTGCGCGAGGCGTTCTTCGCGCGTCATTAGTTTGATAGGCGCGAGCTTGGCTTCAGCCGGCTGGCCATCAGTGCTACACGCGGTCGGATCCTTTTCCTTCATTTCATACGGATCAGGATGGGGCTCTACTTTGCCCGGCGTATCTACACGGGTGGAATCAACCTCACTCCAGTCATCTTCAGGCTTCCAGTTGCGCGTCACCATAAATGCCGTGCCACGCAAATCGCGAATGGATTTTACGGATTCACCCGCTGCCAGACGATGCGAAAGATCGAGCAAGGCGCGTTCGGCGTTACCAAACAAAAGAATATCGGCTTTTGAATCAGTGAGCACCGAGCGCCGCACCGTATCTGACCAATAGTCGTAATGCGCAATCCGGCGCAGGCTAGCTTCTATGCTGCCGATAACGATAGGTGTGCCGGGAAACGCTTCGCGTGCACGCTGTGCATACACCGTAACAGCGCGGTCAGGACGTTTATTAGGATGACCACCTGCGGTGTAGGCATCATCCGAACGTATTTTTCGATCAGCCGTGTAACGGTTGATCATGGAATCCATGTTGCCGGCGGTGATACCAAAATACAGATTAGGTTTGCCTAATTCGCGAAACGGTTCTGCCGATAGCCAATCGGGCTGGCTGATGATGCCGACCCGAAAACCCTGAGATTCGAGTAATCGCCCAATTAACGCCATCCCAAAGCTGGGATGGTCGATGTAGGCATCGCCCGTCACGATGATGATGTCGCAACTGTCCCATCCCAATGTGTTCATTTCGGCGCGCGACATCGGCAGCATAGGGGCGGGCTTTAAGCCCGGCCGATACGGCGGAAAGGAACGTAGATTTTTGGGTGTGGGGGTCATGCTGTGCTTGCGGGTGGAATTTAGGGCTAGAGTATGCCAGTGTTACCGATAGTGCGTTGGTTGCGGACTTTTTATCATGAGTGCAGCTTTTCCCCTGCAGAGCTTAAGGGGATATGCCCCGAGTATTCGGCTTATTTAGTGCGGATTACTGATCAGCCACTACAGATTACCCATTACAGTTTATGAATCACAGATTATTTAAAGGGATTGTCTATTTTGTCAGTCGGTTGAATGGCGATATGTGCTGGCAGATCGCTGGCGTGTTGAAGATGATTAATCGCTGCATCGAGTACGGATTTTAGTTGCAGCGCCAAGGCCAACCCCACCTGGTCGCGTGTAATCGATAGCGATCCATACAGCTCGACTTGATCAAGCCGATTTTCAATGGTGAGCTGACCGAGGGTGATGGACTCGGTTTCGTTTTTAAAAGGTTCCATGTCAGGCATGCTCATCCCCGATTATTTATTTGCGTGAACGAATTCGTGGTTCCGGCAAATTGATATGCTTTGATTTTATGTCGGCGGGCAGCGTTGGAAAAAGGGTAATGCCTATCCGTTTTTCGAGCTCAGCCAGTGAAACGACTTCGTACTCATTACCCGCCATATTAGGCGATAGCCAGGCCGCACCTTCTTTTTTTATCGGGTCGTAAACGGCTTTAAAAATATGCGTCGGTATAAATACTCGCCCATTAATTCGGGCAATGCGATCGCCTTCAAAAGCTGGTCCGGTAATAACGAATAACTCCCCGTGTTGATTCACCAGATGCCTTGTAGCTCCCTCGATGGCAGACCAGAGTATTTGATTGTGCTCTCTATCTTGTGGAACGATATTCGCGAGCGAAAAGCTTTGATGTTGCGATTCCTCTGACGGCATATCAGCGGCGGGTGACATATGACCGCGGTCATAGCCTGAGCGCGCATAGTCAGATAATTCGGCACGCTGATCCGATGGGATGTTTTCATCCGCATGGAATGCATCCTTGCGTTTGATTTCGCGCGCTTGTACGAGGCTGGTGCGAGTCAGATGTTCTGCCGACCACAATGGCGTGCGTGAAACGCCCGAGTGCATCACGGCAAATGCTTCGTAGCACAGAGCCACAGTATGCGTCTGTAAGCTAGCTCGAATAAAGACCGGCGCTTTGCCATCCACAAAATGTTTGAGACAAGCCTGATTTTGCGCAGAGGCGGGTAGCGAGGTGAGCGCCGTCAAACAGAGTGAGAGCGCCAGCAGTAATGGGGTGATTTTTCTCATCTAAATGCCATTGAGGTGTCTTATTCATTTCGAATTGGCCGGTTAAAGGAAGTTCAATTCGGCTTTCGAACGGTATTGACGAATTTTACTCTCAAGAAAGATTGAGCTTTCGTTGAGCGAATGTGTCAAAGAGGTGATGGCCTGACGCTGTCTGGCGATGCAGAAGCACATTCGATGAGGAGAACAAAATGGACTATCAGAATCGGCGCGAAGAATATTCTTGGTTATTCTTGCTTGGAGGGCTGGCAGTGGGAGCCTTAGCTATGTTTGTAGTCGACCCCTCTCAGGGCAGTCGACGCAGATCGCAGTTGCAAGACAAAATGAGTAATGCCACTCACAAAACATCCAAATTAATGGATCGATTTGTCAGAGATGCTCATAACCGATTGCTAGGCTTGCAAGCACAAGCGCGGCGCATCATGGCACCCAAATCACTCAAGCCGATTGATAACCATGTGTTGGAAGCGCGAGTACGATCGCGACTGGGTCGCGAAATTCCTCAGTTCGATGACGTGCATATCAGTGCTCGCGAGGGAACGATTAGTTTGTCCGGCAATATCAGCGCAGAAGAAGAGTCGCGTTTACTTGAAATGGTAGAAGCGATACCCGGTGTCCAGGCGGTGCAGCACAATCTCGAGATACGTTCAGCTGACAATGCTATCCGTCGCACGGGTTGGTCTGTGGTGGACACGGTTTCTTTGGTGTGTGCTGTTAGCGCAGGACTCGGAGTTTTATACCGACTGACGCGTGACCGAACTGCGTTAGCTGAAGCGAGAGACGCTGCTAGGCAATCATTCTCCGAAAATCAAATGGATTTACAGCAAACAGAAGCATCAAGTCACGAGAGTAAAAAAGCTAACGCTGAATCAACTGAAGAGCAGGGAGATAGGCTGCACTGAGAAAATCATTCAGCTTTATTGTAGGCTGTACTGAGTTGGTACTGGGTGCGGGTCTTTGCTTTATCATTTACCGTCAATGAATAAAAATAAACGGAGATGAGCATGGCAGATCCGCATCCACTCTTGTGGACGCCCAGTCCTGAGCGCATTGCGCGTAGTCGTTTGAATCATTATCAGAAGTGGCTGGCTACGCAAGGCAAGCATTTTGCCGATTACAACGAACTATGGCATTGGTCGGTCGAGAATATCGATGAATTCTGGGCCTCGATCTGGGAGTATTTCGATATCCCATGCTCGTTACCTTACCAGCAAGTACTCGCAAATCGCGCTATGCCAGGTGCAGTGTGGTTCGAGGGCGCTCGTCTCAATTTCGCCGAGCAGTTATTTAGATTTAATGTCGATCAAGGCAGCGGCGATAAACCTGCGGTGATTGCCGAATCTGAAACGCGTGCACGTACCCGTTTGTCATGGCAGCAGCTGCGAGAACAAGTCACGGCGGTTTCAAATACGTTGCGCGCATTGGGTGTGCAACCTGGCGATCGTGTAGCGGCTTATCTTCCGAATACACCGGAAGCTGTGGTGGCATTTTTTGCGTGTGCCAGTGTTGGTGCTATTTGGTCATCGTGTTCGCCAGATATGGGTACGTCGAGTGTATTGGATCGATTTTTACAGATCGAGCCTAAGATACTGATAGCCGTTGATGGTTATCGTTATGGCGGCAAAGACTTTGACCGCATGAGTGTGGTTGCCACGCTCAAGGATGAACTTAAAACTCTACAGCACACGATTCTTTTTCCATATCTTGATCAAGCTGCTCATCTCGATGGCGCGATGTTGTGGGAAGAATTATTTTCACATCCTGCAGCCCATGCATCACCAATGGTTTTCGAGCAAGTAGCTTCTGATCATCCGTTATGGATTCTTTATTCGTCGGGTACCACCGGTATGCCGAAGCCGATTGTGCATGGACATGGTGGAAGCTTAGTTGAAGCTGTTAAGGGCAATGCCTTAGCGCTCGATTTAGGCGAAGACGATCGTTTTTTATGGTTCACCACAACCGGTTGGGTGATGTGGAATGCGCAGATCACAGCGCTCTTAGTGGGATCGACGATTTGTATTTATGACGGCAATCCGGGTTATCCCGATATGAGTCGTTTGTGGCGTTTTGCAGAAGATATGCAGCTCACATTTATGGGGGTGGGTGCGGCCTTTTATGCGAACTGCATGAAAGCCGGTATCGAACCTAACAAGATTGCTGACTTAAGTCGATTACGTAGCCTCGGCTCCACCGGCTCACCGTTGGCCGATGAAGCCTTTCATTGGATTTATCAGCAGGTACATGCTGACCTTATGCTGGCATCCATCAGTGGCGGTACTGATGTGGTGGCCTCATTTGTAGGTGCGTGTCCTGTGCTGCCTATCTATGCGGGTGAAATGCAATGTCGGTCCTTAGGTATTGCGGTGCATGCGTTTAATGATCAGGGTGATTCAGTGATCGATGAAGTAGGGGAATTGGTCGTCACTCAACCTATGCCGACGATGCCCTTATTTTTCTGGAATGATCCGGGTAATAAGCGTTATCTCGATAGTTACTTTGATCATTATCCTGGCGTATGGCGGCATGGTGATTGGATACGTATTACGCCACGCGGTGGTGCCATCATCTATGGTCGATCCGATGCCACGATTAATCGCTACGGCATACGTATGGGCACTGCCGAGATTTATCGTGTCGTTGAAGAATTACCTGAAATCTTAGACAGTATGGTGGTTGACTTAGAATATTTGGGCCGCGAATCGTACATGCCGTTATTTATTGTTTTGCGCGATGGGCAGGCGCTTGATAGTGAAATCGAGCATCGCTTACGCGAAAAAATTCGTACACAATTATCAGCACGGCATCTGCCGAATGAAATTTTCCTAGTTCCTGAAATTCCTCGCACGCTTACAGAAAAAAAAATGGAACTACCGATTAAAAAACTGTTACTTGGTACACCGATAGAGAAAATTGCGAATCCTGATGCAATGAGTAATCCCGGATCGTTGCAGTGGTATGCCGAATTCGCACAGAGGCGTTTGCAAGCTATGAGTTCGTAAACACTGCATCACGCGCCGACGATCCAACCTTCCAGCGCATCATGTGCGGGTAGGCCGTAGTTAGCATCGCGGCGCTGCCAGCCCCAGGTAGCCAACACGGCGCACAAGACAGCATCCAATAAATCACCGCTGCCATCGTTTAGTAGCTGGTCTCTAAATGTGCCAGTGTGTAGTTTGATGCGATAGGGATGCTCAGCTTTTTCTAGCGCCTTGATAATTTGCAATCGCGCCGCGCGCCGCGCGGGGGTTTGCATAGAAGGCGTATCGCTTTTGTAGGATTCGCGAGTAATCGATCGCGCCACCATGCCGGGATAGGCTTCGAGCGCGATTCGTTGTGAATCACCGGAGTGCATACATGGGATAGTGACTCCCGCTTGCAATAACAAGGGCGCACCCGCATGCAACATGTAGGCTACGGGTGGGTTAACCCATTTCATTGATGAAGATGAACCTGCAGCGCTATCGCCTTGACGATGGATAAATTTATTACCAACGGCACGACTATCGCAGACGGCCTTGAAGGCGTTGCGAACTTCTTCACGCGAGAGGGAAGCGTAGTACTGTATGAGTGCAGGCCATTCGGTGGGCCAGTTCAGCAAAGTAATTAGCTCGCGCGGTAATGAAAATGGAAAATCAAAACCGGCGACCCAAGGTCCTGGGATGTGCAGCCATCGCTGAAATTCGGAGAAGTCATGAAAAGTCTGCAATTGCTGCAGCTCAAAGGCATCGTGAATCAGCTGACCGGATGCAATCGTGATGCCTTTGGCCTTGCGTGGTGCAGACGTGAAATCCACACCATGCAATAAGGGTGATGCAGCGCTGTTAGCTGGATGCCGTGGCATCCGGTAAGACGACATTCACATCGAGAACTTCCAGATTACCTTGACGATCTAAAGAGATTTTGATGTCTTCTGGATTCACTTGTACATATTTGGAAATGACTGCAAGCAGTTCTTGATGCAACGCCGGCATAAAATCGGGCCCGTTATGAATTGTTCGCTCGCGGGCAATGATGATCTGCAAGCGCTCTTTAGCAGTGTTGGCAGATTTGTTTTCTTTATTGAAGAGAAACGATAGGAGTGACATATCACTTACCTCCAAAGATCCGTGAAAGGATGCCCGGCTTTTCGTAATCCGCAAAGCGTATGGGTTTCTCTTCTCCCAGGAAGCGAGCAACGACATCTTTGTAGGCTTCTGAAACGTCGCTTCCTTCTACGTGGATCGCGGGATTGCCTTGGTTGGAGGCATGCAAAACTGATTCTGACTCAGGAATGATGCCTATCAATGGTATGCGGAGAATTTCTTGCACATCGCCATACGAGAGCATCTCACCGGCTTCGACGCGTTTAGGTACGTAGCGCGTAATCAGCAAATGCTCTTTCACAGGCTCATCACCGGTTTGCGCGCGGCGTGATTTAGCTTGGATAATGCCCAGTATGCGATCTGAGTCACGCACTGAGGATACTTCCGGATTGGTCACAATAATGGCTTCATCGGCGAAGGTCAGCGCCATCACGGCACCGCGTTCAATACCGGCGGGTGAGTCGCACACGATGTAGTCGAATCCCATTTCTTTCAACTCATTCAAGATACGTTCTACACCGTCTTCGCTCAGCGCGTCTTTGTCGCGCGTCTGGGAGGCTGGAAGTACATAAAGGTTATCGCAGTGCTTGTCTTTAATCAGCGCTTGAGTCAGGCTGGCTTCGCGATTGATGACATTAATCATGTCATACACCACGCGACGCTCACAACCCATGATCAGATCGAGATTGCGAAGACCAACGTCAAAATCGATGACAGCCGTCTTGTGGCCCAACAATGCGAGGCCGGATGAAAAGCTGGCGCTGGAGGTAGTCTTGCCTACGCCACCTTTGCCCGAAGTTACGACGATAATTTTTGCCACGGAAAACTCCTTGTCTGCAGAAGCACTGATTACATTAATTCAGGAATTTTTTACACTGACCTTCCTTTGGAAGGTCTTCATTTACTTAATTTAACCATGCACAGTCGTGCTGACTATAAAAATCGTAAGAATAAAAATCGTAATACATCAAATTTTCTTACTTTGATCAATTAAATTAAAAATTATTTGAGCGATATCGCAGTAATGTCCAGACTATCGTTGTTGAGCCGAATCTGAGCAGGTTTGCCGGCCAGCGTTGTCGACCAACCTTCGTCAAAGGTGCGATACACGCCAGCGATAGATACCAATTCAGCTTCCATCGACAGCGAAAAAATTCGAGCATCACTATTGCCTGAAGCTCCGGCCAGAGCACGACCTCGCAACGGGGCATACACATGAATGCTGCCATCGGCGATCACTTCAGCGCCCGGATTCACCACGGCCATGATCACCAGATCGGCACCGCGAGCATAAACACGTTGACCGGCACGCACTGGCGTATCTATCACCATCGTATTCGCCGTAATAGTAGTAGCGGGCGCTGTGGGAGCTGTGGGTGCAACGGGCTCGGGAATCGGCGCAGCAGGAACCTCGGGTGAGGGTGGTGGCGTCAATTCAAATTGTTTGGATTGATCGACAACATCGATGCTCAGTCCATGGCTACGTATTTCTTCTTCCAGCGATGGCGGAGCATTACGCACCGCCACGGGATGAAGCCGGTGTTCTTTAAATGTTGAAATTAATGCGGACCAATTAATTGTGCCCGGTGCAGGTATTGGGCTGAGTGCGCTGAAATCGAGCAGCGTGAACTCATCTTCAAAGTAATCAGGAGTTCCGCCAGTGATTTGTGAAAGTGCTGAAGACAATTTCGCTGGGTCGGTGTCGGCCAACAGGGCAGCAACAGCGACCACCGTAGAAATTTTTATTTCCAGGGGTTTCCTGGTTTGGTTCTTTGACATACAGTCCCGGTGTTTATACAGCCGTCGGCTCCAGTGGCGGAGCGTTCGGGGCAATGCCAAGCCTTGCCGGACAATATTATACCCTCGGCGCATGCTTTGATCCTACGCAAAGCGGCTGAATCTGGGTGTCTCAGCATCAAAGATCGTTGGTCAGTTCGATTAGGTGCTGGCCGGCGCTTACTTCCTATTGAAATTAAGGAGCACAACGATGCCGAACACTCAGCAGCAGAATTCATTAGTTGATCTAGCTAAGAACCAACTCAGCGCGTCGACAGAACTAGCAAATGCTATTTTTTCCGGATTCGAGAAGATTGATCACGCCCTGATGGACGTAGCTCATCAGATGCTCGATGCACAACGAAAATGCGTGAGTGTCGCTGCGGATATGCGCGATCAGTCGCGCATAGTCGAATTGCGGGAGTCGGTGCTATGTCGTCCTGATAAAGCAATGCAATGTCATCAACAAATTATGTCGGCAATGATCGAAATTCAGACGGAGATCGGTCGATCAACGCGGCAATATTTTGATCGATTGAGCGAATTATCTCGTGGACAGTTAGAGCGTTTAGCGCATCAAACTGAGTTTCGTAGCGAAAAATCTCAAGCGCAGCAGTTAGTGGCAGGCAGTCCTTTTGCAGGAATGCTTTCGGTTTGGAGGGATACATTTGAAGAGGCGGGTCAGGCCATGGCGGAGAATGTAGCGAGAGCTCAGAATGGTGCGGAGCATAGTAGTGAGGCGGCTGATGAACTGGCTCATCATTCTATGGATGTTGCTCAGGGTACTCACTCGAGATCGGTTAGCTCACACAAACGGCAGAGGAGTGAACAACGTAAAAATTAAGCCGCGCGGAATTCGTAAGGTTTAATGCCATTGATGAAAAAAATTGGATAGCCTGGGAGGCTACGCCAGCCAAGCTGGCTTACCAGACTATCCTCAATTGAGTAGAGCGTTACGCACTTAGTTATCTCACCGTAGCATGAATGAATCCTCGATTGCTATCTCATTCGCGTTCCGATTTTTAACGAACTCTTAAAGTGAAGCTATTTGTAAATCGCTGTTACCCGAGCTGCCATTACCGTTACGAATCAGTGATGCTTCACGCGCCTTCTTGCTGGCTTTTTTGGAGCGAGCACTGGAGGGTGGAAGTCGTCGCAGCGTACGAAGTGAATCAATATTCTTGATTCCGATCGACCGCTGATCAACAGTAATCAACCCAAACTCATTAAATGCAGAGAGCGTGCGACTCACGGTTTCCAGTGTGAGGCCGAGATAGCTACCGATTTCATGGCGAGTCATGCGCAAATTAAATAATTTGCTGGAGTAGCCCATTTCTGCAAAGCGTTCCGACAACGATACTAAAAAGCGAGCAACACGTGCTTCTGCGGACAATGCACCCAGCATACTAACCATGCCTTGTTCACGTACTAGTTCTCGACTCATCACGCTGTACATGGCATGTTCCAATTCGGAATGCGTACGTCCTAAAGCGATAAATTTTTTAAATGGTAGAAGTATCAAATCACAGTTCGATAGGGCGACTGCCTCAGAAGCGTATCGTTTTGTGTGAATTCCATCGACACCAAATAAATCACCTTTCATAGGAAAACTTAGTACTTGTTCATTACCGAATTCGTCGATCAGAACGGTTTTCAGAAAGCCCGAATGAACAATGAATAGCGTGTCAAAGGGTTGGCCTATGGTGTGTACGCGTTGTCCAGTTTTGAATTGCACATGCTGAAATAAAAACTCTTCGTCATTGACTGATGATGTCGCAGGTATACGCAACAGTTCGCATAGTTCCTTTAAATTTGACCAGAGTTTGCCTTGTCTTTGCCAGCTCGTATCGCCGGTCGCTGCACTAATGTTAAGGTTACTGCCCGGTTCTGGACGAGTCTCGGGAACGTTGGATGATGTCATGTTTACCTCCAGGAGTTTAGGGCTGGGACGGAGTGCTTTGTATCAGAGATAGTCTGAAAAATTATTTCTTGTTTTGTTATGGATGAAAAATAGTTGATCATTTTTTGAATCAACGACGACAGCCCAGTTTGAGTAGTTGTGGGCAGCAAATCAATCACATTGCAAATCATTTGATGGCTTTGCTTCATAGGTGAAAGAAGTAGTTAGTATCAACGCTGATTTCAGTGATGGCTATCGGATATCTCTGAATGCGCGCATCAGCGATACTGATTAAGAATGAGCTGATTCTGAAATTTTTTCTGAGAGATTGATCCTTCCTTTTAGATGCTATTAGCATGATCAAAACTCGATTATTTTCGTAACGGTAGAAGAAGATTGTGCGTAACGGCATAGCGCACTAAATCAGCGAGCGATGAACTATTCATTTTTTGTAAAATCCGGCTCTTATGACTACTGATGGTTTTAGTGGAGAGGTGTAGCAAGGTGCCGATCTCAGTGGCAGTTTTTCCATTGACTAGTAAGTTGAATACTTCCATTTCCCGATCTGACAGCGAGGTATGTGGAAGTTTTTCATTCGTCGGCATCGCATCAATGGCTAGCTGTTCGGCGACATCCATGCTGATATAGGGCCGTCCGGTGGCGACTCGTCGTATGGCGATGACAAGTTGAGTGCCTGCGCCCTCTTTAGTCATGTAACCCAGTGCCCCGGCTCGAATGGCACGAGCGGCATATTCGTGTTCTTCATGCATGGTCAAAACCAAAATATGTATCTGTGGGACTTCTTCCTTAACCTGTCGAATGAGTTCCATGCCTCCTTTGCCGGGCATGGATAGATCCATAATCAACACATCACAAGGGTTGCTTCGTATCGACTGCAATGTTTCGAAGCCATTGGTGGCTTCGGCGCATATTTGAATATCTGTGACCGCTTGCAAAATATGTTTTAGGCCTTCTCGCATCAGTGCGTGGTCATCCGCAATGACTACCTTAATCACGATTCCGTCCTGTTTTCCGCTAGCGATGCGTCTGCTATGTAGATCAAATTCATACCTTCAGACCGCGAGCTCAGGGGTGGTTATGGCTGGGCAAAAGTTCATTGTGCTTGCTCCGTAGTAACAAAATGACAACATTAAGGCTAAATGTAACAGCTTTTCGCAAAGCGACCTAGATGATTTGCATCAAAAATTTTGAGTGAATCAGATATTTATGATTCGTTACTTAGTTTGATTGCCGAGTGACATCGATCAATGCTTTGTGGAAGAAAAACGCATTTATTCGCTCTACTCTTTCAGCAATTCCGCTATGTGAAATAGCTCAGACACTGCTCTTGACGACCGCTGCGCTTATATCAATGAAGCGATAGTCGGTAGTGAGTCGTGTATTAGCGATAGATAAAATTCTTAAAATTGGAAGTGTTTTTTGCTGTGCTGTAATTTTTCGATGTTAGTCTGGTACCCTTAAATAATTCAGGGCACTGGCGGCAAATATGACTATTCAACCGGGTGAATTAGGGCACATTATTCAATTGGCGACGGCGCCAGTTTTTTTGCTGACCGGAGTGGGTACCAATATGCTGGTCCTGACCAATCGGCTAGCTCGCATTATTGATCGCACCCGAGTGCTGGAAGAGCGACTGATAGAAGGAGCGCCTACAATTTCTGACAAAGCTAGAGCAGGTGCCATTGATGAGTTAGATGTCTTGTTTCGTCGAGCAAAAAAAATTAATCGCGCAATTTTTCTTTCGACCTTTTGTGCATTATTAATTTGTTTGGTGGTAGCGGTTTTGTTTGTGGCGGATGCACTAGATTTACGATTGGTGACGCCTATCGCTGGCTTGTTTGTGTTGGCGTTAGTTTCACTGACAGGAAGTTTTATAACTTTGTTGAGAGAAGTCTTGCTGGCTACTGAGTTCCAAGACATTTTGCGACAGAGGATAATCCGAGACAATCCGCCATAAATTAATTTTTAATTCGCTTAAACGGCCATCTCCTGTCGCTGCACTCTGAAAGTTTTATAAAGAATGTATCAAGTCGCAGGTAGATTCAAACAGGGGGTGGCCCGGTGTTCCAAAGGCATCGCAGATTGTCAGATGGTTATAGCCATTCAGTAAAACATCATGACGATGATTCTCAAACCAACTTTCAGCAATCAATTGGTTTTGGCGTTTAAATTCTTCGGATTCGAGATCGCCCACCGAGGTAATAAAAGGAGCTGGATGCGCTTGTGGCATCCAAGCGGGCGAGAGAAGGCTGACGCGCTCAGTCGTCAATTGCAAATCATCCGCTACAAAGTCGACGTGACTAACAGCCTCCAGATCAAACAATCCCGACATCAGTACACCGGCTTTCACCAAATCGACAGGCAGATCACTCGACCATTCATCCCATTGCGCTGCCATCATCATGGCAGCTAAATGACCACCAGCGGAATGACCCGCCACCACTATCCTTTCAGAGTCGTAATCATATCGTCCGGCATTTCGGTAAAGCCAAGCCAAGGCGCGTAACTGTTCGCGCGTAATTTCTTCAATGCTTGCCGTTGGTGCGAGTGTGTAATTGGTCAGCGCCACATTGAAACCTGCGTCTCTATAGCCCGGCACGACAAACGTGAAATCGGATTTGTCGAGCGAACGCCACCAGCCACCATGAATAAAAACGAGCAGTGGTGCAGAGCTTTTGTGTGCCGGATAAAAATCCAATCGTTCGCCGATAGTCGATCCATAAGATACATCGAGCAAACCAGCATGGGTACGACGCACCAAGGCTGAGTCACGCTGCCAGCGCGAGAAAATTTCAGGATGATCGGGAATGGATGCACGCGCGTTGTACTGCTGGCTGTAATAAGAAACGAGGGATTGTGTGGCGGCGGATAGGATGGACATCAGATCTCCTTTTTTTATATTTTTCAGAAGTGTAATGGGTTTCTTAGGCTTACAAAACCTTGGCTGACGCATTTGACGTTGACGTAAAGGTCAATCGTCGCCTAAACTAAACCCGTTTTGGTGCTCGCCCGTCGGTTCCGACGGGCAGTTAAACGGGAAACACGAAGCGTTAGATCTGGCCATTTGCTGAGATATCGCCAACGTGTGCTGCCCCCGCAACGGTAAGCAAGCGCATGGTTCGCCATGCAGTCTGTTTCGAAAGCCACTGTGTGTTTTACGCATGGGAAGGCGGAATAGATCGCTTGTTAGCCCGGATACCGGCCATAACAGGTGGGATTGACGAATCGGGATGGTGTTCGTCGGACCGTGAATGCAGTGGGGTTCGCCCGGCACATTTTCGCCCGATAGTCTCGTAGTCTTTCCTAGTAGGTCGACCTGCGGGGAAGCGGGTGGACGGCTCTATCGTTCAAAAAATATGAAAATAATTCACACCCATACGACGTCGGGTTGGCGTTTGTCGCTGCTCGTTTCCATGTTGACTTCGGCTTTTTCTGGCCAAGCATTTTCTGAAGAAGATAAACCTAGCTTGCCACCTGTGGTTGTTACTGCAGCGCGGACACCGCAGTTGCAGAGCGATGCCTTATTGCATACAACGGTGATTACGGCTCAGCAGATTCGGGATAGTCAGGCACCTGATCTGCCATCCTTGTTATCACGTGAAGCGGGATTGCAAATTACGCAAAGCGGCGGAGTAGGTTCTGCTACAGGTATGTTTTTGCGCGGTACCGATACACGACAGACCTTAGTCATTATCGATGGCGTACCGATGACTAAACAAGATGCGACCGGTACCGTCAGTATCGAGCACATGATGCTGGATCAAATCGAGCGCGTTGAAATCGTGCGCGGTAATGTATCTAGTATTTATGGCTCGGGTGCAGTCGGCGGAGTAATACAGATTTTTACCAAGGCAGGTTCAGGTGCGCCAGGCATCTCT
>Ga0164294_10000291_pt1 | contig 46840 bp, 28 predicted proteins | sample GEODES005metaG_FD_111479 | JGI IMG/M metagenome (GOLD analysis project Ga0164294, IMG submission 111479) | Oligotrophic lake water microbial communities from Sparkling Lake, Wisconsin, USA - GEODES005 metaG | ecosystem: Environmental > Aquatic > Freshwater > Lake | place: USA: Sparkling Lake... | reverse complement strand
GCGAGGGATGAGCCGCGTGCCGCCCCGGGCTGTGGTGATCGGTGCGTCCGCCGGCGCCATTCAGGCGCTGTCGCACATCCTGCCCGCGCTGCCGGCCGAATTCCCGCTGCCGATCCTGATCGTGGTGCATGTCCCACCCGACCGCAGCAACATCCTGGCGCCGCTGTTCCAGCCCAAGTGCCGGATGGCGGTGCGCGAGGCGGAGGACAAGGAACCCGCGCTGCCGGGCGTGATCTATTTCGCGCCGCCCGACTATCACCTGCTTGTCGAGACCGACGGCAACCTCTCGCTGTCCACCGACGAGCCCGTGCTCCACTCGCGGCCCGCGATCGACGTGCTGTTCGAAAGCGCCGCCGATGCCTTTTGCGACGCGCTGATCGGCATCGTCCTGACCGGCGCCAGCGCCGATGGCGCGCAGGGCCTGAAGGCGATCTGCGCGGCCGGCGGCATCGCACTGGTCGAAACGCCGGAAACCGCCTTTGCCGAAGCCATGCCGCAGGCCGCGATCGACGCGTGCCCGGCAGCCCGCGTCCTGACGCTGGATGCGATCACCGAATTCCTCACGAAAGAAGTCGACACATGACCAGCGCAATCCCGCCGGTGAAGTTCCTGCTGGTCGACGACCTCGAGGAGAATCTGCTCTCCCTCGAAGCGCTGCTGCAGCGCGAGGATCTGGAGATCCTCAAGGCGCGCTCGGGCGACGAGGCGCTGGAGCTGCTGCTCGGCAATGAAGTCGCGCTCGCCCTGCTCGACGTGCAGATGCCGGGCATGAACGGATTCGAGCTGGCCGAGTTCATGCGCGGCAACGAGCGCACCCGGCACATCCCGATCATCTTCGTCACCGCCGGCACCGCCGACGCGCAACGCCGCTTCCGCGGTTATGAGGCGGGCGCGGTCGACTTCATCCAAAAGCCGATCGAAGCCGACATCCTGCGCAGCAAGGCTGAGGTGTTCTTCGACCTGCATCGCCAGCGCCAGCTCCTTGCCGCGCAGCGCGACGAACTGGAAGCGGCATCGCGTGCGCTGCGCGAGGCGGACCGGCGCAAGGACGTGTTCATTGCGATCCTGGCGCACGAGCTGCGCAATCCCGTCGCGGCGCTCCATGCCGGCATGCACCTGCTCAAGAAGCGCGCCGACACCGATCAGGCGATCTCGATCCGCGAACGGATGGAGCGCCAGCTCGCGCATCTCCGACGCCTGGTCGACGACCTGCTCGACGCCTCGCGGATCAGCGAAGGCAAGATCTCGCTCCAGAAGGAGCCGATCGAGCTCACGACGATCCTGCGCTCCGCGGTCGAGGCCAGCCAGGCCAATATCGACGCGGCCGGCCACAGCTTCGCGATGGACGTGCCGAAGGCGGCGGTCTGGCTCGAGGCGGACCACACTCGCATGGCCCAGGTAGTCGCCAACCTGCTCAACAATGCCGCGCGCTATACGCCGCCCGAAGGCGCGATCACCCTGCGCGCGGCTGCCACAGACGATGCCGTGGAGATCGAAGTGCGCGACAATGGCGTCGGCATCCCGCTGGAGATGCAGGCGGACATCTTCCACATCTTCGCCCAGGTCGAAGGCCAGCGCGACCAGGCAGCAGGCGGCCTCGGTATCGGCCTGGCGCTGGTCCGCCAGCTCGTCGAGCTGCACGACGGCACGATCTCGGTCGAAAGCGCCGGCCCCGGCCAGGGCAGCAGCTTCACCGTGCGCATCCCGCTGAACGGCTAGCCCGGAGGCTAGCCGCCCGGCGTCGCGCTTCACCCGCGCAGGCTGTCCGGCACCACGCCGCCATTTTCCGCGAGCTTGGCCATCACCGCCTTGTGGAGCGCTATGTTCTGCTCGGCACTGCCATGCTCGCCGGCATGGACGTTGAGTTCCTCGGCCAGTTCCTTGCGCGCGTCGAGGCTCGAATCCAGGTCGAGCAACTTGAGCAGATCGACGATCGACGTCTGATAGTTGCCGCCGCCATCCTTCAGCTTCGCCATTTCGGAAAGCACCGCGCCGACATCGACCTGAGCCACGGCGGGCACGGGCGCTGCTTCCGGCGCGGGCGCGGCGGCGGGCGCCGGGGCGGGCGCGGGGCTTGGCGTAGGCGCGGCCGAGGCGTGGCCGAAGATCTTGTCCCTGATGCTGCTGAAGATGCCCATTCCGTCCTCCATAGAAAGCACTGACGCGAGAGCCGCGCCCCGACAAAACGCGCGCTTCGTCAAAGGGTTCGGGCGGAACGGCGGATAAAGGCGGGCGTTCATCCCAAAGCCCCCGAGCTTCGGGGCACCACCCCAGGAGGCAAGGATGCACGCTATTCGTTGGATGACGCTGAGCGCCGCGGCGCTCGCGCTTGCGGGCTGCGGCTCGAAGACCGAGACCACCAGCACCGACACGACCACGACTGTCACCACCAATACCGAGATGTCGGGCACGATGAACGAGATGGATATGGCCCCGGCATCGGCGGGCCAGACCTTCGCGAATGCAGCGGCGGCGAGCGACGCGTTCGAGATCGCGACCTCGCAGCTCGCCCAGACGCAGGGACAATCGGCGGCGATCAAGAAGTTCGCCGGCGAGATGATCAAGGCGCACACCGACTCGACCGCCAAGCTCAAGACCGCGGCAGGCGCGGCCACGCCCGCGATCACGCCGGACGCGATGCTCAACGCCGATCAGCAGGGGACCTATGAGAAGCTGAAGGCGCTGAACGGCGCCGAGTTCGACAAGGCCTATGCGGCGGCCCAGGTCGCTGCGCACCAGAAGACGCTGGACGCGCTCAAGGCGAATGCCGGCAACAACGGCGTGCCGCAGCCGCTGCGCGATTTCGCGACCAAGCTGATCCCGACCGTCACCGCCCACCTGAACATGGCCAAGGGCCTGAAATAACCCACGCCAGACGCAAGAAAGCGCGGGCGACGATAGCCGTCGCCCGCGCTTCCCTGTTTACCGAAGCGACTAGAAGTCGACCTTGGCTCCGACGCGGAAATAGCGGCCCATGATGTTCGGACCCGCCCATGCCGGGTTGTAGCCATAGCTGCCATAGGCAGCGTTAGGATCGAACGGCGGCTTGGTGTCGAGAAGGTTGAGGACGTTCAACGACAGCGAGAACTGGTCGTTGATCTTGTGCTGGATCGTCAGGTCGACGTTCCAGATGTCCTTCGAGCGGCACTGCACCGGCGTGCCATCGTCGTAGGTGGCCGAGGTGGCGTGGATCGCGCTCTCGCAGTCGAACGGCACGGCGCCATAGTCGACCGAGGAGACGTGATAGCCCGCGGTGTAATAGGCGGTGGCCGTCACGCTGGTACCGCCGAACTGCACCGTGTTCTGCCAACTCGCGCGCCAGCGCGGTGCGCCGGAGCAGGACGTGACGTTGCACGGGCTCAGTGTGTCTTCATACTTCTGCGGCTCCTGCGCCTCGCCGGTGAACGGATCGACCAGCGTCAGATGGTTCTGATCGAGGTACGCAGCCTCGAACGAACTGATCCAGCGCACGCCTTCCATCACCTTGAGGTTGGCGTTGATGCCCAGATCGACGCCCTGCACCACCTGGCGGTTGGCATTGGCATAGGAAGCCTGGATGAAGCCGATATGCGGCAGCGCGTTCGGGTTGGCGGTGTCGACGGCGGCGGGCGTCACGACGAAGCCCGGAATGTTCACCACGCCGTTGTTGGTGTAATATTGCTCGATCACCGGCCCGATGTTGGTGACGCCGACGATCAGGTCACGCACTTTGATCCGCCAGAAATCGAGCGTGAAGCTCAGCCCGCGGATAGGCTCGACGACGACGCCGGCGGTGAGGCTCTGCGAGCGTTCCGGCTTCAGCGCAGGGTTGCCGACGCTGGTCTGGCCGACGGAGAACGGCGCCGTCGCATAGGCGTTGTTGTTGTGCGCCGCGCAGAACGCGGCATAGTTCTGGCAGAAGGCCGCGTTGCCGCCCTGCGTCACGAAACCGGTGGTCGGCAAACCATAGGCTTCGTTGAAGCTGGGGATGCGGAAACCCTTCGACCAGGTGCCGCGCAGCGCGACCTGCGGGATTGGCGTGAACTTGGCGCCGACCTTGGGCGAGAAATTCTTCTGGCCGGTCGAATAGGAGTCGTAGCGGCCTGACAGGTTCAGCTCGATCTTCTCCAGCGCGCTCGCCTGGAACTCGCCATAGGCCGAGAAGACCTTGCGGCTGCCGGAAGTGCCGACGGCGTTGATCGTGTAGTAGCGATCATAGGGATGCGCGTCGTTCTGCGGGTTGGCGCTCGGCGCGATGATCGATTCATAGCGGTAGGCAACGCCCGCCGCCGCTTCGATGCCGCCGCCGGGCAGGTCGAACAGGTGCCGCGAGACATTGGCGTTGGCCTGCCACAGATCCGAGTTCGACACCGTGAGGTTGTCCGGGCTGATATAGTCCAGAACCGCCTGCGGGGTCGCGCCGGGGTTGCGGAAGTTGAAGGTGCCGCGCGCGACCACGTCCATGATCCGCTGCGGGATCAGATAGCCGCTCTGCGTGCGGGTCAGCTTCGAGTTCGCCGCGACAAAATTCGCCGAATAGTCGAACCCGCCCAGCATGCCCGACATGCCGATCACGCCGCGGATCGAGCGCGACACCGCGGTATCGTGCGTCGGGACGTCCGAACGGTACGACACCTGCGCGGTCTGGCCGGCAGCGGCATAGGGATTGTCCGGGTTGAGCACGCCGTTGGTGGCGTCGCAGCCGGTGTTCAGGCCGTTGCGCGTGCCGACGCCGCTGGCGCAGACATAGGTCGGCAGGATGACATAATAGACTTCGGCGCCACTGCGCGGATTGGTCGGCTGGTCGGCGAAGCTGCGCGGCGTGCCGGTGACGTTGGTGGTCGTCTTGTAATAGTTAGCCTGCGCATAGAATTGATGCGAGTCACCGATGTTCGCAGTGAAGCGCGACGACACACCGAAACGCTCCGTCTCCGGTAGCAGCATGGCATATTCCGCGACCTGGTTGACCTCGCAGATGCCGTTGGTGGGCGCCGTGGTCGCCGCGGCGAGCTGATCGGCCGACAGCGGACGCAGCACGCCGTGCGAACCGCAGCCGCGGGCCGGGTTCAGATAGGTGTAGCGGCCCGACGAGACGTTCGCGCCCGGCGTCAGCACCGGGCGAACCATGGCGACACCCGGCGTCGAGAACAGCACATTGGCGTAGCCGTCGGGGCTCAGGCCATTCCAGTTGTTGTTGTGCATGCAGCCGCCGCTGGCGTTGCAGATCTTGCCCCAGTCCTGGGTATTGAAGGGATAGCCGCGGTCACGCGCGTAGAGCGGGTCCTGCTTCAGATACTCGCCGCTGACGTAGAAGTTGAAGCCCTGCTCATTCAGGTCGCCATAGCCCCAGGTCAGGTCGGCGCGCTGCTCGCCCGCGTCACCGCGCTGCGAGATGCCGGCGGAGACATTGGCGTGCAGGCCCTTGATCTCCTTCTTGGTGATCACGTTGATCACGCCCGCGACCGCGTCCGCGCCATAGGTCGAGGAAGCGCCGTCACGCAGCACGTCGATGCGCTCGATGATCGCGTTCGGGATGGTGTTTAGATCGACGAAGTTGCGCTGGCCGTCGTCCGCCAGCGGATAGGGCGCCATGCGCAGGCCGTCGAAGATGGTCAGCGTCGCCTGCACGGTGAGGCCGCGCAGCGAGATCGCGCTTGCACCCACGGCGAAGTTGCCACCGGCATTCCAGCCCTGGGTGATCGTGCCGGCATTGCCGGCGGACAGGCGCTGCACGGCTTCGGTGACGGTGTTCAGGCCGCGCTGCTCGAGCGTCTCGGCCGACAGCACCGTGACCGGCGACGGCGTCTCGGCATTGGTGCGGCGGAACAGCGAGCCGGTGACGACGATCGTGTCGCCGCTCTGCTCGGCCTGCGCGTCCTGCGTTGGGGCCGCCGGGCCGGAAACGGCCGGGTCGCTGGCTTCCTGCGCGTGCGCAGGCGCCGCGAGCAGGATCAGTCCGGCCGGCAGCGCACCGCACAGCGCCGAGCCGCACAACAGGCGGGAAAATAGGGTGTTACGCATGATCAGTCTGCCCTCTTTCTGGCGGATCCCCGATCTCGCAGGCTCCCTGAAGCCCTGCGGGGTTGTTCCGCGTTGCGCGCGGCGCGTGTCTCGCGAGGTGCTCCGTTCGATGGGATTCCGCCCGCTCCTGCAGGAGTAGCGATCGTCGGGAGACTGCCCGCGGCACGCGCCGCACAGCGCCCGCCGTTCGGACGGGCGCATGGGCAAGCCTGTGGTCGGGGACGGCGCCGCGCGCTCGTTTCGCGACCGGGGCGGCGCGTGCTGCGACGAAAGCCGCCACCCGGTCTACCGGGCGGACCGGGCTATTCCGGGCGAAATGCGGTGAGCAATCCGGCGGCGTCGGCCGCGGCGCTCCACACCATCGTCTTGTCGGCAAAGTCGAGCCGGTAGCGCCGGTCGCCGCCTGCCCGCACCTCGAGCAGATCGACCGCGCGGAGCGGGCCGACGCCGACCAGCATCGCGCGGGTGAAGGGGGAAAACAGGCTGCCCGCCGCATCCTTGCCGGCCGGCGCGAACGCCAGGGCCGGGTCCTGCCCGGCGGCGGCGCGGGTCACCGCGGTGCGGATGTTCGCGGCAATCGCGGGCCGGTCGTCGGCGATCGCCGGAGCACGGGGCGGCGCCGGCAGATAGGTGTCGAGGATCGCCTCGGCCATCAGCGGGTGGAGCAGCTGCTGGTTGGTCAGCACGATCACGGTGAGCTGGCGCGCCTCGATCCGGGCGATGTCGGCCAGCGCCGGCCCGCCGCTGTGCCCGGCAAGCGTCGCCCCGCGATAGGGACGGACGATCCAGCCCAGGCCGAACGGCGCCTGCTTGCCGGTGGAAAGCACGGCCGGAGTCTCGATCGCGGCCAGGCTTTCGGGGCGCAGCACGCGCCCGGCATCGAGCGCGGCGAAGAAGCGCGCGAGGTCCTGGATCGAGGCATAGAGCCCCCCCGCGCCATAGCCTTGCGGCGCGAAGAAGAAGTCGCTGGTCGACAGGCGCCCGTCGCGCAGCCCGTAGACCGAGGCGCGATGCGGCAACACCTCGCCGATGCGGACGGTGCCATCGTCCGTAGCCATCGCGAAGCCGGTGTCGTGCATGTCCAGCGGCGCGAAAAGCTCGTCGCGCAGCAGCTGCGGCAGCGGCTTGCCGCCGGCCTTCTCCAGGATCGCACGCAACACGGTGAAATCGGTGAAGCCATATCGAGCCTCGGTGCCCGGGGCATAGGCGAAGGGCGTGGCCATCGCCTTGGCGACCACGCCTTCCACGGTCGCATCCCGCGCCGCGCCCCATTGCTCGGCAAGCCCCGAGCTGTGATCGGCAAGCTGGCGGACCTTGATGCCCGTCCAGCTTTGCGGCGCATCGGGAAACCAGCGGGTAAGCGGGTCATCGAGCTTGAGCTTGCCCTGCTCGACCAGCCGCATCAGCAACACGCCGGTGAACATCTTGGTGGTCGAGGCGAGCTGGAAGCGGGTGTCGCGTCCGACCGGCGCACCCCATTCGAGGTTCGCGGTGCCATAGGTGGCGATCTTCACGATCCGGCCGCGCTCGACGATCGCCACGGCGGCGCCGGGGATCGTGTTGCGCTGCATCTGCCGGCGGACAATCGTGTCGACCGGATCGCTGCCGGCCCGTGCCGGGGTGACGAGAAGAAGCGCCACCAGCGCCAGCACGAGCCCGCGCATCAGCAGCCGCTCGTCGCCGGCTTGCTTGCGGCACCGCTCTCCGAAACGCTCACGCCGGTGTTGATCGCCGTGCTGGCGATCGCACCGCCATAGCCGCCGAGCACGCCGCCACCCACCATGCTGGTGAGGCCGGTCTTGCTCGCTGCCTTGAGGATGCCGCCCAGGCCGAAGCCCTTCTTCTTCTTGGGCTTGCAGGGCTTGGCCTCAGGCGCAGCGGCGGCGGGCGCCGTCGCGGCCTGGCGCGCCGCGGCTACCTGCGTGGCGGGGCTCTGCGCGGTGGCCATCGGATCGGCAGGCGCCTCCTGCGCCAGCAGCGGCGCGGGCATGGCGGCAAGGAGCATCGCGCCGGCGATGCGGGCAGGTCGGAACATGATATTCTCCCGAGAACGGCGCGGTGCGCCCGAAACATGCCCGGTCGTGCAGGTCCCGCCCGCGCGCTTCCAGCGTACGGCGTTCAAATCCGTCCCGGCCGCGATGGAATCGGAAGCGCCTCAGCCGAAGAGCGAGACCACCGGCGCCATGGTCGGCAGATCTGCGCAACGCATCGAGGGCTCGCGCGCGGCATCGGCCGCCACGCCGTTCTTGACCAGCCCGTTCCCCGCGCCCTCGGCGCCATAATAACTCTGCAGATAGGCCTGGCGCTCGACGGGCGTGTTCGCGACCAGCGTCTTGTAGCCGGCCAGGAACGTATCGCGCACCGCCTTGCGGAAGATCGCCCGGGCAGGATCGGAAGGCGGGTTCGGGGTATAGTCGACGGCGCTGTCGGGCGGCGGCATCTGCCCGAAGCGAACCTTCGCCACTGCCTGCGCGAGTCCGGCGCAGGCGAGATAGCGATAGGAATCAGGCCGGTAGAAATAGCCGGCGGTGCGCAGTGGCATCCAGTTGGGCTGGATACGCGGCGAGGCCGGCTGGATTCTCGACGGCACCGGCAGGCGAAGCCGCGCCGCGATCTGCGGCTCGAGCGCGGCGATCTGCGGATATTCGAAACAGCGCACCACGCGCGCATTCAGCGCCGCATAGCCGATGCCCTGGCGGACCTTGCCCAGCGCCTCGAGCTGGTTGCTGTCGTGATACCAGCCCTGGAAATCGACATGGGTGTATTTCGGCTTGGCACGGCCCAGCCCTTCCGCGGCATCGTAGAGCGCATAGGTGGCCTGGACATAGGCCTTGCGCTCGCGCTCATCCTCGGCGGGCATGCGCGGCGTGCTGCTGGTGAACAGATTGGCCTCGCTGCGCAGCCGCGGATCGGCGTGGTCCATCATCCCGAAATAAAGGTTGCTGATCGCTTCCATCAGCGCCGCACAGCGCAGCCGGCGCGCGATGATCGGTTCGGCCTGATAGGGGTTGCGCGTGGCGTTGGGCCAATAGTCCGGCGTGGTGTCGCGCGCCTGGACGGCCGGCGCGGCAAGCAACGCCGCAGCGAGAATGAGAGTGCGCATGACGGGCCTTTGGCGAGGGGCTTGCCCGCATCGCGGCGCAGGGCCCCGGAGAAAAGGGGCGCGGGCGGCCCTCTTGGAGACTGGGCCGCCCGCCGCTTCCGGGCTCGAGGGATCAAGTCGGAAGCGTTGTTGCAACCCCGCTTTGCCCCGCCGCGCGGCAACTGGCGCGGCCGCTGCGATGAAGCCCGCGCATTGCTCGACGGCACCGACGAACAACGCCCGCACCGCGACGAAAGCCCCCGATCAGATCAGTTCGTCGATCAGCAGCTGCCAGCCCGCATCGCCGCGCCGCCATACGCGCACATAATAGGCCGGCGTGCCGCGTTCGGGGACCATCCGGCCATAGCTGACGGCCAGGTCGCCGGCGCGGGAGATGCGCGTGCCGAGCCGCTCCGACCGCACGAAGCGGCGGGCATCCGGCGCAAGATTGCCTGCCTCGCCCCTGGCGATCACCTCGCGACCGGGGCGCAGAAGGACCCCGTCCTCAGCCAGCATCGGCAGCAGCGCGGCCATGCCCTTTTCGAGATAGCCGGTGTTGAGCGCCTGTTCGGCCGCCTCCAGCCCGGCGTTCGCTACCGGCTGGACCTCCGAGGGCGCGGCGAAGGCGAAGCGCATCACCGATACCGGATTGGGCAGCGACGCCGCGGTCGCTGCGCGCGGCGGCAGGCCGTGATCGAGGAACCAGCGCCAGCGCCCATCGGCACCACGCGTCCAGATTGTTAGGAACTGCCCGGCCAGCACCTTGGCGCCATGCGCCATCCGATACGGGCCGCTGGTGAAGCCCAGGTCGTTCGAGCGGGCGACGCCAGCCATGCTCGGCTGCCATTCGAGCGTCAGCCCCGGCGTGTCCTGCTGCTTGGCGAGATGCTCCTGCGCCGATACCGGCTCCTGCGCCAGCACCACGCCGTCGCTGGCGACATGCGCGCGGAAGGCGGGGGTGATGCCGTCGCGCTGGGCATCTGCCGCGAAGGCACGCTCGGCAGCGACCAGGCTGGTGAAGGCATCCTCGGTGCCCTGGGCATGCGCAGCGCCGGGACACGCCAGTCCCAATGTAACGGCGGTGAGGAGCGAAGCGAGGGCGCCGGAGCGCCGGAATTTCTGTGTAGGCATGGGAAATGCTCGCCCCGCGCAGGCCTGCGCCTAAGCAGCTTGCGACCGGTATCGTTTCAACTGCGACAAATTCACAGGCCGAGGCGCTGGACGACCTGATCCTGATAATTCGGCCCCACCTGGAGCTTGGTGCCGTCGCTGAGCAGCAGGCGGAGCAGGCCCTTGCCCGGCCGCTCCACGCCCGTCACCGCGGCGATGCGCACCATGTGCGAGCGGTGGACACGAATGAGCAGGTTCGGGTCGATGCGCTGCTCGATCTCGTTCATCTTGGCGCGCATGATGTACGACTTGAACGGGGTGTTGAGCAGCACATAGTCGCGCGCCGCCTCGATCCGGTCGATCGTGTCGACCGGCACGCGGACCGCGCCCTGCCGACCCGGCACCCAGATCCCGCTCTCATAGGTGCCACGCGCCGGCTGCGGCTGCGCTTCGCCATCGGCGCGCAGCTCGGTGACGATCGTGGCAAGCTCCTCCGCCCGCCCCTCGGCATCCAGCATGCGCAGACGCCGGCGCACGCGCTCGATGCCAACGCGCAGCCGATCGAAGCTGACCGGCTTGAGCAGATAGTCGACCGCCTCGACGCTGAACGCATCAAGCGCGAAGCGATTGAAGGCCGTGACGAACATCACTTCCGGCGGCTTGGCGCTCTCGGCCAGCGACTGGGCCAGGTCGATGCCCGACAGGCCGGGCATCTGGATATCGAGGATCGCGAGATCGGGCTTGAGCGCGGCAATCATCTCGCGCGCCTGGAGCCCGTCGCTCGCCGTGCCGATGATCTCGACATCGGGGATCGCCCGCAGCGCAAAGGCCAGCCGCTCGAGCGCCAGCGGCTCGTCATCTACCAGAAGGATCCGCATCATTCCGCCGCCCGTTTCACCTTAAGAAGGCGCAGCGGCAGGGTCAGCCGCACCAGGAAGCCCTTGTCCGTCGCCCGCGCATCGATGTCGCCCTGCTCGCCGTAAAAGGCCGCGAGGCGCTTGCGGACATTGGCAAGGCCGACGCCCAGCCCGGCGGGCTTGGCGCCCAGCGCGTGGCGGCCATTGTCCTGCACGACCAGCTCCAGCACCCCGTGCGTCTCGCGCGCGCGCAACGCCAGGGTCACGCGCCCGCGGGACGGCGCCACCGCATATTTGATTGCATTCTCGACCAGCGGCTGCAGCAGGAAGCTCGGCACCATCGCGTCGAGCAGCGCCGCCGGGCAATCGAACTCGACTTGCAGCCGCGCGCCGAAGCGGGCGGATTCGATGTCGAGATAGGACTGGGCGTTGGCCAGCTCCTCGTCGAGCGTGATCTCTTCCTGCGGATCGGTCTCGAGCGACAGGCGCAGGAAATCGGCGAGCTTCATCGTCACATGCTCGGCATCGGCGTTGCGGCCGGTGACGATCAGCGACGAGATCGCATTCAGCGTGTTGAACAGGAAATGCGGGTTGAGCTGGAAGCGCAGCGCCGCGAGCTGGGCGTGGTGCGCCGCCTCATTGGCCTCCGCCAGCCGGCGTTGCGTCTCGCGCATCGCCAGGTCGCTCAGGGTCAGGCCCCAGGCCGTCGCGTAGAATCCATAGATGAACACGAAGGGCATCAGCCCGCGGTTGAACAGTTCCCAGACCGGCCGCGACTTGTGCACCACGGCCATCGAATAGGCGTGCACCTGATAGGCGTCGATCATCCCGTGGATCAGCGAGATCGCGATCGCCGCAACGAATATAAGTGGCACCCGCAGTCCGCGCGGCGCGCGCCTGCACAGCCAGATGATGCCGACGAGCACCGCGGACAGCACCAATCCGCCGAAGAAGGTCTGGGCCAGCAGCAGCTTGTATTCCGGCGAGAACGGTCCGCCTGAGACCAGGTCCTGGGCCGACCACAGCACGAGCGCGATCAGCCAAAGGAACACCGTCATCCCCGCCGCGATCCACAAGGTGCGGGGCTTCATGCCGGGCGGAAGAATATCGTGCATGTTTGCGAACATAACAGAGTTTGCCTGCGTGACGATCATTTCGGAACGGCGCAAAAAACGGCGAAGAACGAGCCAGGCACCTCTCTGGGCAGCGAAGGCCCGCCGGCGCGCGCGATGCACCAGACTTGCGATGAAAATCGATTCCGCTGCGATAAAAATGGACGAGCCGGCCCGGGCAGCATCTGCCCGAGCCGGCTCGCCTTCCCCCGTCAGGAAGGATCAGAACGCGACCGAGAGGCCGGCATTCACGCTGTGGCGGGCCGTGTCGCCGAACTTGCCGCCGACCCCGGCGCCATATTCGCCCGAGTAGCTGAGGTTCAGGCGGACGCCCTTCGATACCGGCGCAGTCACGCCGAGCGCGAGGTGCGCCATCGTGTCGCCGCGCGTCGCCGCCTCGGCGACCATCACGCCACCCGAGCTCGCTGCCGCATAGGAGGCAGCCGCCCAGCCGTTGGTCCCGCTGAGCTGATGGCGGATGCCCGCCTCGGCCCAGGGCGTGACGCCGCCGAGATCGAAGCTGACGCCCAGCGCCGCATCCCCGAACAGCGCGTTGCTGGTGTGCTTGACCACGTCCAGCGCGAAGGGCGAGTTGATTTCGGTCAGATGGTCGCGGCCACCCTCGACATAGGTGACGCCGATGCGCGGGGCGATGCGAACCGAGCCGAGCGACACCTGATAGCCCGCCGACATGTCGGCGATGAAGCCGCCCAGGTCGTAGCGGGACGTCCCGGTACCATTCAGCATGGTTCGCCGCGTCTTCGCCTGCGACAGGTCATAGGCAACCAGGCCGCGCAGCGCGAGGCCGCCGAGCTCGGCACTGGCCGAGACGCCGACCTGCATGCCTTCCAGCTTGGTGCTGGCGCCGAGGTTCTCGACCGTCTGGTTGGTCGCGAGCGTACCGACGAACGCGTTCACCCGTGCCGTTTCCGAGAAGCCCCAGCCGAACCCGCCGAGCAGGCCGCGGCTGTCGCTGCGCAGGTCATGCGCACCGCTGACCGCGTTCCCCTGCAGCGTGCCCTCCTGATAAAGGCCCTGGGCGAAGCCGTAGAAGCCGACATGGCCCTTCCCGCTATTCTCCAGCGTGCGCATCGTATCGACCACGGCCAGGCCGTTCTCGATGCTCGCCTGATCGGCGGCCGCGAAGGCCTCCGGGCTCAGCGCAGCGAAGCCTGCGGCGCGCGAGGCGCCGTTGGTCTCGACCAGCGAAGGCAGCGCGTTGGTGAACGCCTGGACCATCTGGCTGCCGCCGAGGACGGCGTTGGCGTAGGTGATCGCGCCCTGCACATTGGTGCCGAAGGTCGGGCTGTTCTGGAATTCGCCGACCAGCTGGATGCGGTTGCCGCGCGTCACCACGAAGCCGAACACCGTTTCCGACTTGTTGATCGTGGTGAAGCCGCCGGTGATGCCGCCCTGCGCCACGACCAGGTCGAGCGCACCGCCCGGGGTGGACTGGAGGATGCCGGTGATGTCCAGCGTCGCGCCGGTCTGGATGGTCATCGTGCCCGAGATGTTCAGGCGATCGCTGATCGTCGGCGACATCTCCAGCAGCAGGTTCGAGCCGTTGGTGAACAGCACGTTCCCGTTGACGTTCATCGTGCCCGGCGAAGCGCCCGGCGACAGCGTGCCGCGCACTTCGATATTGGCGTTGACCGTGCCGGCCGAACCGAAGGTCGCGCCATGGCTGACGACCAGCGTCTTGGCCGAGGTGATCGTGGTGCCGGCCTGGCCGATCAGGCGTCCACCGGTGACCGAGATCGTGTCGTAGCTGACGTTGCCGGTGAGCGAGACGACGCCGCCGGCGACGTTGAACGCCTCGAATTCGTCATAGCCCTGGCCGTTCCACGTCGTCGGCGCCGCATAGGTGCCGGTGGTGTTGAACTCGAGCGTGTCATAGCCGGTGCCGCCGCTGGCAGTGCCGGTGATCTTGCCGGTATGGCCCAGCGTCAGGCGATCATCGCCCGCACCCAGCGCGACATTGCCGGCCAGCGTGCCCTGCACGTTGAGGTGGTTGGCGCCTTCGTTGCCGTTCAGCGTCGGCACGGTGAGCGTCGAGCCCGCCGCAATCGTCATCTTCGCACCGAACAGATCGACCACGTCGAACTGCGCGTCACGGTCGATGATCAGCTCGCCGGCATCGCCCGATTCCAGCTCCTCGAAGCCGGTGGCGTTGACGGTGCTGAGCTTGCGCACGCTGTTCGCGGCCTGGTTGAGCACCAGACGGTCGGTGCCGTCGCCGCCATTGATCGCGCCGCTCAGCGTCGCACCGCTGGCCAGCGTGAGCACGTTGTTGGTCGCACCGAAATTGGTGTTCTCGGCCGTGATCGTGCTGCCAGCAGCGACGGTCAGGTCGCCCTCGTCGACCGAGATGGTCTGGAAGGTGCCGTTGCCGGTGATCGCCAGGGTGCCGGTGCCCTGCGCCACGATGTCCTCGAAGTTGAGGATCTTGGCAGTGGACAGCGTCGAGGTCTGCTCGGCGAGCGTGGTGAACACCAGCGCGTCATGCCCGGCGCCGCCATTGACGGTGCCCAGGATCGAACCGCCCTCGACGATCAGCGTGTTGTCATGCTCGTCGAAGTTGAGCGTCTGGTCGGCACCGATCGTGCTGCCCAGGGTCAGCGTCGAGCCGCCCGCGACGTTGATCGTCTCGAAACTGGTGATGCCACCAGCGATCTTCGAATCCCCCGTCAAGTTGAGGTTGAGCACGTCGTTGCCCGCGCCGCCGTCGAGCGCGCCCGAGAGCAGGCCGTTCAGGCTCATCGTCAGCGAGTCATCGCCGCCGCCCAGCGACACGCCGCCGGTGAGCGCGGTGTTGAGGATCACCGACTGCGAGCTGTCGTCGCCGATGATGTTGCCGATATGGTGGTCGCCCTCGCCCGGGTTGAGCGTCAGGTCGGCACCATTGCGCAGCGTCACGGTGTCGAAGTCCTGGTTCATCGCCAGCGTGAGGCGGGCGTTGCCGGAGACGTCGAGGGATTCGAAATTGGTGACGTTGGGCAGGTTGCTGGTGTCTTCGGTGATCTCGAAAGCCACGGTATCGATGCCGTCGCCGCCGTCGATCAGGCCGGTGGCGGTACCGCCGGTGAGGACCAGGCGGTCATTGCCCGCCCCCAGGTTGATCTTGCCGTCGACCAGGCCGCCGGCGCCGAGCGTGACGGTGTCGTCACCGCCACCCATGTCGAGACCGCCGCCGATCGTGCCGAACACGGTGACCGATTCCGCCGCGTCCGACCCGGCCAGCGCCGTGGCGCCCTGGGTCTGGAAGCGGGTGCCGGCCGCGACGGTCACGTTCGAGCCCGCCATGTTGAGCGTCTCGAGATCGGTGGTGCCGAGGATCGTGATCGAGCCGGTGCCGCGCTGGGCCAGCGTCTCGAACTCGCGGAACTGGTCGAAATTGACCGTGCCGCCACCATTGACGTCGACGAGCAGCGTGTCGGTGCCGGTGCCGCCATAGGCAGTGCCGGTGAAGGTGCCCGAAGCGGCATAGACGAAGGTGTCGTCGCCTTCGCCCAGGCGCAGGTCGCCTTCGAGCGTGCCGTAATTCTCGAACACGTCGTTGCCGTCGGCCAGATCGACATTGCCGATGATCTTGCCGCCCGCGAGATTGCGGATCTTGTCGGTGGTGTTGATCGTCTGGATGCCGCCGGCGACCACATAGGTGTCCTGCTCGCCGTCTTCGGGTGCGTTCAGGCTTTCGCCGCCCGCCTCGAAATAGCTGCTGCCGCCCAGCACCGTGTCCGCGCCGCCGCGGATCGTGCCGAGATTGTCCATCTCGAAGAAGCGCAGCGCCGCATCGACACCGGTGCTGCCATAGCCTTCGTCGTCTTCGCCGACGACGAGCAGCGCAGTCGAGGTTCCGCCGGTCGCCTCAATGACGCCGCCCGCTGCGTTGGTCATCGAGACCTGGCCATAGTCGCCGCCGATCATGGCGAACACGCCGGTGGCAAGGCTCACATCTTCACCGCCGCCATTGGCGCTGATCGTGCCGCTATTGGCCAGCTTGCCGACCAGTACCGGCTGCGGATCGATGCAATCCTCGTCCTGCATGCTGCCGAACGCGCTGAGCACCAGGCCGGTACCGCCCTTGCCGGTCGACTTGATCGTGCCGCTGTTGGTCACATCGAAGGTGTAGCCCGACACGCTCGCGCCGGCGGCATAATCGGCAGCTGCGGAGATCGTGCCGCCGTTGTTCAGCTTCACGCCCGAATATTCGCTGTACAGATCGACCGCATGATAGCCGTCGGCACCCGAACTGATCGTGCCGCTGTTGGTGACGTCGATGCCGTTGCCACCTTCCTCGGCATAGGTGTCCGCGACCACGTGCAGGCCGATACTCTCGGTCGAGGTGATCGTGCCGCTGTTGTTCATCGTGAAGGCGCCGGAACCGAAACGCTCAATATAGACGCCGGTGTTGCGCGCGGTGATCGCGGCGGTGTTGACGAAGCTCTTGAGCGTGCCTTCCGAATAGACGCCGCCGGCCACGCTATCGATCTTGCCGTTGTTGACGAAGTCGAGATCGCCTTCCCCGCGCGGATCGAGCGCCTCGATCGCGGCACTCACGCCGTTGGAGTCGTCCGTGATGTTGAGGCTGGCGTTGTTGGTCACCTTGCCGTCGCCAAGGATGCGCAGCGCCGTGTTCTGGGTGCTGGCCGAAGTCACGGTGACTTCGGTGGTCGCCCCGCTCGCCTCGACGCCGTGCATCTCGAAGCCGGCGGCGAGCACGTTGGTCGCCAGATCGAAGGTGCCGCTGGTGGTGAAGGAGCGGCCATAGGCATCGACGCCCGCGCCGCCGGTCACGTTGCCGCTCACGTCGAGCGCCGCGCCGTTGCGGGTGAGGACGGTGTCGTTACCGTCGCCCATGTCGAGATTGCCGGTGATCTTGCCGCCCGTGGCGACATACAGGTCGTCGCCGCCGCCGAGCAGCACATGGCCGGTGATCGCGCCGGCATTCTCGACGATGTCGTTGGCGTTGCCGCCGACGATCGCCGCCCCGGCGGTGCCGATCGTGTTGCTGACGGTATGTCCCAGGATCGTGCCCTTGGCACCGTTGACGATGCGGTTCACGCCCCAGCCGGTCGTCTCGATCGCATTGCCGTGCGCGCTGGAGATGATGCCGTTATTGTGGACCTCGGAGCTCTCCATCCGGATGCCGGTGCCCTGCATGGTCACCATGCCCTTGCCCAGGTTGGAGTTGTCGTTGGTGAAGACGCTGTCGCGCATGTCGACGCCGGTGCCGAAATTCTCGGACGTGGCGCTCTTCGAATCTTCCCAGATCGACGCGCGATTCATGATCGTGCTGCCGGTGGCATCGAGCAGCGTGCCGGCCCGGGTCCCGCTCTTGCGCAGATTGGTGCTGGCGGAGATCAGCACCTCGGTGCCGTAACCGGTCTTGAGCCCGATACCGCCTTCGATGCCGATACCACCCTTGCCGGCGAGCAGTTCGACGCGGCGTGCATAGGTGGCATCGACCGAGAGGGGCGCGTAACCGCCGGTGACGGTGGCGCCGATCACCAGGTCGAGGCCGTTGCTGTTGTCGCCGAACTCGCTGGCGGTCGAATCCCGCTCGACGACGATCGACGGACGCTCATAGCCGCCATTGTTGAACGCCATGTCGACCACGACGCGGCCGTCGCCGGCAAGGCGGAGCAGCCCGGCATAGCTCTGATGGCCATTGCCCGAGCGGTCGAGCGGCCCCTGGAGCGTCAGCACCGTATCGGCACCCGCCGCCTCGTAGATCGTGCCGCCGGTGAAGCCGGTGGCGTTGTTCTGGAGCACCGAGAAGGTCTGCGTGCTGCCGGCGCGGGCCTGGAGCACGTTGTTGCCGCCGCCCAGATCGATCGTGCCCGAGACCAGCCCGCTGGTATCGACCGAACCGTCCTGCTTCAGGCGGCCGAGATCGACCACCAGCGTGTCGGCGCCGGCGCCGGTCGTGAGGCTGCCCTGGATCGAGCTGCCCTCGGCAAGCCACACCATGTTCTTGCCATTGCCTTGGATCACGACGTCGCCGACGATCGTGCCCTTGTTGGCAAGGCGCGAGCCGGACTGCGTGCCGGCGGGAAGGCTGGAACCGAAGACCACAGCCGCAGCACCGTCCGCCGCGCGAATCTCGCCTTCGTTGATGAGCTTCATGCCACCACCCGACTGGCTTGCGGTTCCGGTGATCGCCGGACCCGTGCCGGTGCTCGTGATCGAGCCGCGGTTGGTGAGCGTCGTCCCGGACGCCATGGCGACCGCGCGCTCAGCGCGGATCACACCGCCCGTGTCGTTGAGGAAAGTGGCATCGCGCCGACCCAGAACCAGCGCATATCCGCCCGTGCTGCTGTTTTCGATCGTGCCGCTGTTATAGCCCGTGCCACCGACTTCGACCGCGATCTGAACTGCGCCCTGGGCGTGAATCGAGCCGCGATTGGTGAAGCCGTAGAGCTCCTCCCCATTGCCGTAGCCCGATGCCCGGATACCGCGATAGGCGTCACCCGAGAAGTTGATCTTGCCGTCGGTGTCGTTGACGAAGGTATTCAGCGAATTGGCCGCATCGATCAGCGCGATCGGCGAATCCGGATCCGAGACGCCGGTGAAGTTCAGCGTGCCGCGATTGACGAAGGTCAGCGCGCCGCCGAGATCGGAATATTCGCTGTAGCCGATGAGCGTGAGGCCGGGACCCGAGCCGGTGTAGTTGATGTCGGCAAGGTTGGTGACCTTGCCCGGACCGGTGATGTCGAGTCCGCCGTTCAGCTGCTGCGCCGCAATGGTCACGTCGAGGCTGCAGCCGCACAGGTCGAGGCCGTAGCGCTCGAAGCCGCTGGGCAGGTCCCCGAACGTGACAGTGCCCGAACCGGTCATGCGGATGCCGTAGGTGTCGACACCCTCGCCGCCATCGACCCCGCCGGTCGGCAGGCCGGCAAGACCGTTCGCGCCGCCTTCGCGCCAGAAGCTGTCATCGCCGGCACCCATCGTCACGGCGCCGGTCACGGTGCCGCCGAAGCGCTGGAAGAAGCTGTCGTCATATCGGCCGAGCACGACGTCACCGTCGATCTGGCCGGCATTGTCGATGGAGCCACGATCGGAGACGGCGATCGCGACGTCACCGGCGCTGCGGATCACGCCGCCAGCCTTGTTGTCCAGGCTGAGATAGTTGGCGGAGATCGCCGGCGCAGTGCCGAGCGCCTCGATCACGCCGCTGTTCTCGATCTCGGCGGCATCGGCGACGATCGCCGCGGTGGTCGCCGAATTGTTGCCGACCGTGCCGCGGTTGACGAGATCGACATAGGCGGCGCGGATCGCCGCGTCGTCAATCGCCTCGATATTGCCGGCGTTGGTGCCTTCGAACTGATAGACGTCGATGCCGCCCTCGATGCGGGCACCAGCGCGGTTCTGCAGCTGCAGCGTCGCCATGCGCGCGCGCACTGCCGGACCGTCGGTGCCGCGCAGCATGCCGGCATTGTCCACAGTGATGTAGTTGCCGTCGTCGTCGCTCTGGTGGATCGCATTGGCGCCGCTCAGCGTACCGGTCTTGCCGATCTTCACGTCGAGGCTCTGCGAAGCGCCGAGCAGCACCGCCGGCCCCTGCGAGAGCGCCGTGCCGTTGACGATCAGCTTGCCGTTCACATCGAAGCGGAGCGCCGAATCCGGCGTCGTCTGGCTGCCGACGGTCGCACCCGCCTGCACGGTGACGGTGCCGTTAGGCACAGTCATCACAAACGGATCGGACTGGCCGGCGCACAGCACCTGCGCACCCTCGCCCGCGCACTGCGCCTGCGCGTTCGTCGACAGCGCGATGGCGAGCGTCGCCGCGCTGACGAACAGCGCGGTGCGGCGCTTCATGCCGGGAAGGTTACGGTTGCGGTAAGCGGTACGCGCCATGTGCTGCTCCAATACGTATGGGGCCGGCACGGACTTTGCGCACCAGCATGAACAGCGTGGGCAGATGCCGATATTCGCGGAGAAGCTCCAACCGAGTAACTTCACACGGCCATGAAACTTCACGCCGCCGTGCAGTTTCTCATCGGCCGAGCGAGAGCATCACGTCCTGGGCGAGCAGCTGGGTCATCGCCGCCGGGGTATAGTCGCCGTAGCGCGCGGCAATGCGCGCGGCGCTCAGCCGGGCATGATCGCTGCCGGCGAGCCGCCGCAGCGCCTCGCGCACCGGCGCGACGCCGGCCGAGACCGCCTGCGAATGGGCGACGCCGGCGAGCCGCAGCCGATAGGTGAGCAGCAGCGATTCGAGCCTGTCGGGCAGCAGCAGTTGCGGCACGCCGGCACCGAGCATCTGCGCCGATGCGCCATAGCCGCCCCGCCCGACGTACAGCGCCGCCTCGCGCCCCGCTGCACCCAGGTCGATCGGCGCGGCGCTGTAGCGGATATTGGCGGGCAGTGTCGCGGGCGGCGGGCTCGCCGAGTGCCACAGCACCGGCCAGCCGAGCAGCGAAAGCGCCTCGGCCACCACCATCGCGCCGGGCCGGTCGAACGGCAGATAGACCAGGGTGCGCGGCCCGTCGCCCGCCGGCCATTCGGGACGGGCATGGGCATCGATGCCGACCAGCGGCCCGTAATAGAAGCCGGCGGCACCGGGGCCGTAATGATCGAGCTCCTCCCAGGCTAGGGCGTGGAGCGGCGCACCGGCGAGCAGCTCGCCCAACCCCGCAAGCGCCGGCGCGCCGAAATGCCGGCAGGCCTCGCGCACCGCGGCATCGGCAGGGCGCTGGGCGACCGCCAGCTCGGCGGCATTGTGCCCGGCCCAGGGCAACAGGCTGGTTCCCGCCGCGCGCGCGGGCGGCGCCGTGAAGGTCGAGCCGAGCCGCACCGCGGGCAACCCGGCGATGTGCGCGGCGAGCAGCGAGATCGGCGCATGCTCGACGAGCAGCGCATCCGGGCCGATCCTTTCGAACAAGGCCAGCCACTGCGCGATCAGCGGAATCGCGCTCGCCGCCTGGGCCATGCCCCCGGCGGCGATCACCTGGCCATAGGTCAGCGTCTCGCCCACCGGCACCGGACCGGCGAAGCGCGGGCTCTGCACCACGGTGTCGAACGCATCGCGCTCCAGCCGAAGCGCCGTATCGGGCGTGCGCGCGGCGAGCGTCACGCGGTGCCCGTTCCCGCGCAGCGCGCGACAGATCGGCGCGAGCGTCGCGACATGGCCATAGCCAAGCCCCAGCTCCCACGTCGCCAGCAAGTGCATCGCAAACCTCCGGGCGCCGCTTAGTAAGGACGCTTCGTCGGCGCGCAGCCCCCTTTTGCTTCTCGAAACCGTGCAATCTGCACCCCGGTCGCGGGACGGGCGGCTTCCATCGCAGCGCGGCCGCATCGCCCGCCGCCCTCCCGCATGGGGTGCTCTGACAGCGTTGAAAGGGGGGCAGCAATGACCGTTGCCATCGACATCCGTGCGCAAGCATCCATTCCGCGGAGCCGGCGCGACAATCGGCAGGCGATCCTGGTCGCCGGCTGCGCCCTGTTCGCGCGCCATGGCCTGGCCGGCGTGACCTTTGACGACGTCGCCCGCGAGACCGGGCTGACGCGCCGCACGATCTACAACCATTTCGCCAATGTGGACGATCTGTTCCTGGCCTCAACCCAGGGCATGCTGCAGCAGCTGAAGGCGCGCCTGCCCGCGACGCCGGCAGTCGAGCAGCCGCTGGGCATCGCAATCGATCGCTTCGTGCGCGAATTGCTCGGCCTGTTCACCCATCCGCGCTTCGCCGATGTGCACCTGGTGCTGGTGCGCCACGGCACCGATCACCCGGTGCTGCGCCGCGCCTTCGAGCAGCAGGTGCTGGCGCCGCTCTATGCGATGTTCGGTGCGTATCTGCGCGCGCGCAGCGCCCATACCCGCGTCGACGAGTCCTTCCGCATGGCGCAGGAAGTCGTCACCGCCGTGCTGGGGCTAGCCGAGACCGCACGCCTGCTCGGCCGCAGCGGCGAGGAAGCGGCGCGCCACGTCCTGCCGCTCGCGGGCACGATCGCGCGCACGCTCGTCCAGGGCGAGCGGGAGCGACTGGCCGCCTGATCTGAGGATCAGGAAGCGCGGGTGAGCCGCGACGACTGCATCAGACCGCGCAGCTGCTTGCGGAAGGTCGGCGCGGCGAAATGCTGCGCGGCATTCATATAGCCTTCGAACGACACTTCGCGCTCGATCTCCTCGACCCGACGATAGGCGCCGCTGTTCGCCAGCTCGAGCCCGCGCTCGATGATCGACTTGGTCATTATTTTCTCCCGGGGATCGATGATGGCCCTGTAACAACTCACGGCTGCCCCGGCTTGTTCCTGCCGTGCCCCAAAACGGCGGCCTTGACGGCGACTACAGTTGTAAACAAAACGGGCGCGTATCGGGAGACGGGACCATGGCGATTTCCTCGCACCGCATTGCCGCGGCGTTGCTCATCGGAACGCTCGGCATGCCGGCAGGTGCCGGGTGGGCGGTGCCGGCGAGCCGGCCTGCGGCGGGGGTGGTCGTCACCGTCGAAGCCGATGGCTCCCGCGCCGTGCTGGCAGCGGTGCGCAATCCCGGGCTGACGATGGCCGAGGCGCTGCGCATCGCCGCGCTCCCCGCCAGCCAGGGGCTGATCCGCAAGGCGCGCAGCTATGGCCGCCCGGGCACCGACCAGCGCTTCGCCGAGGCGCTGCTCGCCGCCGCCCGGCGCGATGCCAGCGCACCCGATCCGGGCAAGTTCCGCTTCGACCAGGTCCGCGACCATGCCGATGCGATCGCCGCGACGATCGCCAGGCTGGAGGACCCGTCGCTCCATCTGCTCGCCGACGTGAAGGCGCGGATCGCCGCCTTCACGCCTCCGGGGCTGGGCGGGCAGGTCACCGGCCACCTGATCGTCGGCGGCACCTCGGGCGGCTTTGCGTTCGGCGATCCCGAATTCTTCCTCAATCTCGATCGCTTCCCTTCGGCCCCGCTCGCGGCGACGATCATGGAGCATGAGCTGTTCCACGCGGTGCAGGCACTCGCCCGCAATGCCCGCAAGCCCTCCCCCGCCGCCGAAGCGTGCGTCGCCCGGATGCCGCAGGGCAAGGCGCTGCGCGCGCTGTTCGACTCGCTCCAGATGGAAGGCACCGCCAGCCTGGTCGGTGACGTCTCGGCGCTGCCCGCCGGGATCGACGAGAGCAGCGACAAGGAGCGCGCCCGCTTCACCCGCAATGTCGACATGGTGGCCCGCAGCGTGACGTTGCTCGAGCTGTCCGCCCACGCGCTGACGGGCAATGCCGATGCCAGCTATGACGAGATCTACGCGCTCGGCTTCTATGGCGACGAGATCCTCTATGCGCTCGGCTATGTGATGGCGCGGGCGATTGCCGCCGAGCAGGGCGAGCAGGCCATTGCCGAACTGATCGGCCAGCCCGGCGCGCGCTTCGTCCAGCGCTACCGCGCGCTCAAGGGCTATGGGAAATCCGCCGCGGTGCCGGCGCTCCATGCAGAGACGCTGCGCGCCGCCGATCGGCTCGCCACCTGTAGCTAGGCGGTGCTGCGCCCCGTCGGTGCCGCCGCCACCACGAAGGCCACGACCGTGCCGGCGCAGAGCTGGAACGGGAAGGCGAGATGCGCGAGCGCGCCGGGCAGCCCGACCCATCCGGCAATCCCCGGCTGGAGCAGCAGCACGGTGAAGAAGCCCGCGATCAGCGAGGCGATCACCGAGGCAGTGGTGCCGCGCCGGGTGAAGATCGCCGTCATGTAGACACCGATCAGCCCGGCATAGGCGAACACCATCACCGACAGCGCGAATTCGAGCAGCCCGAGCTTGGCATAATGCTGCCAGTAGAAGGACAGCACCGCGACGATCAGCATCGCCACGCCGATCACGCCCATGCCGGCGCGCCCGGCCTGGACATAGTGATGCTCGGGCACTTCGGCGCGGCCCCTGCGCCACGGGCGGTAGAAGTCCTCGATCAGCACCGACGACATCGCGTTGAGCGCCGAATTGGTCGTCGCCACCGCCGCCGCGATGATCCCGGCGGTCACCAGCCCGCGCAGGCCCGGGGGCAGCTGCGTCAGGATATAGTGCATGAAGATGCTGATCTTCTCGCCGTCGAACAAAGTCCCCGCCGCCACCGTCGCGCCGCCCATCAACTCGGGCCGGTCGTAGAAGACGTGGAGCAGCAACCCGATGGTGATGAACAGCGCCACCACCGGCACCGTGCCGAGCACCGACCAGTAGAGGCTGCGCGCGCCGGTCTTCGCGTCCTTGCAGGCGAGCAGGCGCTGGGTGGTGTCCTGGTCGAGCCCCGACGAGGCGATGTAGAGCAAAGCGATGCCGGTCACGATCGCGAGCAGCGAGAAGGGCTTGGACAGGTCGGTGGTCAGGTCGAACAGCCGCAGCTTGTTGGCCCCATCCGGCGCATGGGCCAGGCCCTGGAGGATCTCGGCATTGGTCGCAGGGATCCCCGAACGCAGATAGATCAGCACCGCGATCGCCGACCCGACGAAGATCACGAACTGGACGAGATCGATCCACAGCACCGAGCGCAGGCCGCCGACAAAGGTCGAGAGGAAGGCAGCGGCGACCAGCACGGTCGCGGCGATGCAGATGGTCTGCGCGTTGACCGTGCCGGCGATCACCATCGCGATCGCGATCGCGGCGAGGTAGATGCGCGCGCCGCCGGCCAGCACCCGGCCGAACAGGAACATGCCACCCGCCCAGCGCGTCGCCAGCGGCCCGAAACGCTGGCCGAGCAGCTCATACACCGTCGTCACGCGCGCGGCGTAGAAGCGCGGAATCAGCACATGCGCGACGAAAATCGCGCCGATCAGCCCGCCCAGATTGGTGCCGAGATAGGTGAAGTCGCCATGATAGCCGAAGTCGGGCGCGCCGAGGAACGTCGCCGCCGACTGGGTGGCGGACAGCACCGAGATCGCGGCGAGCCAGGCGGGGACGTTGCCGCCCGCCAGGAAATACTCCTTGGCGGTGCCGGTATGGCGCGGCGTGAACAGCCATCCGCCGGCGACCAGCAGCACAAGGTAAAGCGCGATGACGACCCAGTCGGTCGTGCTGAAAGGCAGGTGCATGGCCGTCCTCAGTAAAGCAGGTAGCGCGCGCGCCGCGCCTTGAAGGCATTCAGGTCCGCCTGCCAGCCGGCGGCGATCTTGCGGGGATCGATGCCCGCCTTGATCTGGTCGAGCACCGCGCGGTTGCGCAGCAGCCGGTCGACCTTCTCGAGCTGGAATGCAGTGCCGTATAGCTTCCACAGCGCCGCCACCGCTTCCACGCCGAGCACCGGCGCATCGAGCTTGTTGCGATCATGGATGATCACTTCGACGCCTTCGACGCGCTGCCCCGCGAAGGGATAGAGCTTGTCGTTGGCCGGCACATAGGTGACCGGCAGGAAGCTGACGCCGGGGATCGCCCGCGCATTGAGATAGGCTGCCAGCTCGGTGCCCTTGATCCACGGTGCGCCGAAGCGGAGGAACGGCGCCTCGCCCGGCCCCTTGATATTGACGTTGGTCCCTTCGATCAGCGCGGTGCCGGCATAGGCGGTCGCCTGCGTGATGCTGCGCAGATTGGGCGAGGGATTGATCCACAACAGCCCGGTATCGTCATACCAGTCGCCGCGCTTCCAGCCGGTCATCCGGATCACGGTGAGCTTCGCGCCTATCCTGTCCTCGGCGTTGAAGAAGCTGGCGAGCTCGCCCATCGTCATGCCCGGGCGCATCGGCTCCGAATGGGCATTGGTGTAATCCTCGCGCCCCGGGGTCGAGACCGGCCCCTGCACCGCCAGCCCGCCCAGCGGGTTCGGCCGGTCGAGGATGATCACTTCGACGCCGTTCGCCGCGCAGGCCTGGAGGAAATATTTGGCGAGCGTCTGGAAGGTCCAGTAGCGCACGCCGGCATCCTGCAGGTCGATCACCACTGCGTCGAGCCCGGCGAGCTGCGCCGCGCTCGGGCGCTTCTCGGCATCGGTGCGGCCATACAGGCTGACGATCTCGAGCCCACTCTTCGCATCGAGCTTGTCGTCGATGTTCATGTCATCGGTCGCGGCGTTGATGCCGTGCTCGCCGCTGAACAGCTTGACCACCCGGAGCCCCGGCAGCGCCGCCTGTCCGTCGATGCGCAGCACGTCGATCGTCCGCCGCCCCTGCCCGTCGACGCTGATCGGGTTGACCAGCACGCCGAGGCGCAGCTTGCCGCCATGTCGCGCGGCGATCTCGCGCAAGGGCGCGAAGCGCGTGTCCTGCAGCACGTCGATCCCGGTGCGCACTTTCGCGCTGGCCGGAGTGACGACCAGCAGCGCGAGCAGGAGGATCAGCAGCCGCTTCACTTGGCGGCATCCAGCGCGGCCAGCACTGCGCTGTGGATCGCCGGCCGCGCCTTGAAGATCTCGGCATTGTCGCGCGTCGGGTTCACCCGGTTGGTGAGCAGGATGACGAAGGCGTCGCGGTCCGGATCGATATAGAGCGAGGTGCCGGTGAAGCCGGTATGGATGATCGCGCGCGGCGAGGCGAGCGGACCCGAAAAGCCGTTGGCCGAAGGCATGTCCCAGCCGAGCGCGCGGCTGCTCCCCGCCGGCAGGCCCTGGGGCTGCATGAACAACCGGATCGTCTCGGGCTTGATGATCTGGCGCCCCTTGTAGCGCCCGTGATCGAGATAGAGCTGCGCGATCTTCGCTAAGTCGGCGGCGGTGGAGAACAGCCCGGCATGGCCGGCGACGCCGCCCATCACATAGGCATTCTCGTCATGCACCACCCCGCGCACCAGCATGTGGCGGAACTTGTCGTCCTGCTCGGTCGGCGCGATCCGGGCGAGCCGGCTCTTGGGCGGATTGAAGCCGGTATCCTTCATCCCGAGCGGGCCGAACACTTCCTTTGCGAGGAAGGCATCGAGCGGCTGGCCCGAGATGCGCGAGACGATCTCGCCGACCAGGATCAGGTTGAAGTCCTGATAGACATAGACGGTGCCCGGCGGGTTGCCGACCGGCATCGCGTAGATCTGCCTGAGGATGCCCGCCCGGTCATTGGCATGGCCCCAGAGCAGCCCGGCAACCGGCTTGAAGCCCGAGCTGTGGCTGAGCAGGTGGCGGACGGTGATCGCGTCATGCCCGAGCGTGCCGGCGAATTCGGGGATGTAGCGCGCGACCGGCGCATCGAGATCGAGCTGGCCGCGATCATAGAGGATCTCGGCGGCAGTGGTGGTCGCCACCACCTTGGTCAGCGAGGCGAGATCGAAGATCGCGTTCTTCGGCATCACGGGCGCGTTCGCCGCCGAATCGAGCCGCCCGAAGGCTTTCACCGCCAGCAGCTTGCCATGCTGGCCCACTGCGAGCACCGCACCGGGAAAGGCCTTGCCGACCCAGGCTTCGGCCTCGGCAAAGGCCGGGGCGAGATTCGCCCTGGGAGCGTGCGTGAGGGAATGAGACGCCGGGCGCGGCGCGGATTCGGCGGCGCCTGTGAGAAGCAGCGCGCCGGCGGCCGCCAGTGGCCAGAAACGCCCCGTCGCGACCATGTACTTCTCCCCTGCGGCCCGCTTTGATCCCCGCAGAATGGGGTGGTCGCAGCCGCGGGGTCAAGGCGCCGCACCTTGCCCACCTATAACCGGCGGGCAAGGCACGGCCCTTCACATCACTGTGCCGCTTCGTCGGCGTCGATCACGCCGTTCTTGTTGATGTCGGCCTTGTCGAACTTGGCCAGGTCCTCGGCGGCCAGCTCGTCGGCGGTGACCGAACCGTCGCCATTGGTGTCGAGGCGCTTGAAGCGGCGATCGACCTTGGCCTGGTCCATCGTCTCGCCGCGCTTCTCGGCGGCCTTGGTCATGAACGCCAGCAGCTCGGCCGGGCTGGCCTTGCCGTTGCCGTCGGCATCGAGGTTCTTGAACTTCTTGGCCGAGGCCGCCTGCGCCTCCGCACGGGTCTGGCCGGCCTTCTGCGCCAGCGCCTGGCCCGAGATCAGCAGCGCGCCGATGGTCACGGCAATCTTCAACGTCTTCATGATTCGACTCTCCTTGGATCTATGGTTTTGATCAGAAACGGAAACCGGCGCTAGCCCGCGCAGTCACGCTCGAGCCGCCGCTGCCGCTCTCGCCGCGCAGCCCGATGCCGAGCACGAAGCGGCCGACATTGGTCGAGGCGTCGACCCGGCCGGTGAAGGTGGTGGTGCCGAACTGGCCCGCCCCGGTCACGAAGCCGTTGCCGGTGTCGACAAAGGCAAAGGCCCGCTGCGCGGTCGCGTCGCCCAGATAGGAGCGCGCGCCGACGTCACCCGACAGCGTGACCCCTTCGAGCACCGCGGTGCCGCGCAGGCCGTAGCTGGCGAGCGTGGTGGTCGTGCGCATGCGCCCGGCCTTCAGCGCCGCCGCGCCGCCCCATTCCTGGACCTTGTCGAACACCGCGCCGCTCACGCTGCCGCCGACATAGGGACCGACACGCAGCCCCTTGCCGAGCGGAAGCAGATAGGCGGCCTCGACGAAGCTCACCCAGCCCTGGCCGTCGCCGGCCGAATGGAGCCGGTTGGTCAGCCCGCCGAACGAAACGGTGCGATCGGTGCTCAGCGAATAGGTCGAATAGCCGAGGCCGCCGGCGATGCGGAGGCCGTCATTGGTAAAGCCGAAATAGGCGAAGGCGCCGTTGCTCGCGACCTTGCCGGTGCTGCCGCGCGCGTCGAGCGTGATGTCGTTGCTGGCGTGGCGATAGGAGACACCCCAGCGCAGATTCTCGCCGGTCATCTCTAGGCCGCCCGAGATCACCTGGCGATCCGCCTCGATCCTGGCATAGCCGTCCGCCGCGCCGGCGTTGAGCTTGCCGAGATCGCCCGCGATCCAGAAGGTCTTCTTCTGGTCGCGCGGACCGTCGATCCGGGCGATCAGCTCGCGGCCCGCATCGTGCGCGTCGCGCGCCGCGACCACGGCACCCGCCACCATCACTTCGCCCGAGAGCTGGTCGAAGGCATTGCGCGCATCGGTCGCGTTGAGACCGATCGCCGCGTCGAACACCGCGCCCGAGCTCTGCGCGCCCACCGCTGCCGCAACCGCGATCTGGTTCGGCGTCTGGCCGATCGCGTTCAGGCTGACATCGTTGCGCAGCAGGCGCAGCTGCACGGTGCTGGCATTGTAGACCAAAGTCGGGGTGAGGAAGGCGAGATCGGTGACGACGTTGCCGAACGTGCCGGTCACGGTCGAGCCGGTCAGGATCGTGTAGGTGGTGAGCGGCGAGAAGTTGGTCGCCCCGCCGGTCAGCACCGAGACGGTGCCGCCGTTGATCGTCACCGTGCCGGTGGCGATGATCTGGTCGGAGATGCCGCTCGGCGCCACTTCGACCTGGTAGGTCGAGCCCGCCGCGAAGGTCAGGCTGCCGGTCACGTTGAGCGTGCCGATCGAGTTGCCCGGCGCCACCGTGCCGGTGATGCTCAGCGAGCCGGTCTTGCCCGAGCCGCCCAGGCGGCCATTCGCGCCGATCGTCAGCGTGCCCGCCAGCGACCCGTTCACCACCAGCAGGCCCTCGTTGATCGTGGTCGAGCCGGTATAGGTGTTCACGCCGTTCAGCGTCAGCGTGCCGGCGCCCGACTTGATCAGGCGGCCGGTGCCCGAGAGCACGCCCGAATAGGCGGTCGATCCCGTGCTGTTCACCGTCAGGATCGCGCTGCCCAGCGTGATGTTGCCGTCGCCGGCCAGGCCGCCCACGGTGGTCGAGAAGTTGGCGAGGTTGACCGTGCCCGGCGCCGTGACGGTGAGCACGCCCGAGCCGAAGGCGTTGGCCACGCCCGCGGTCAGCGTGCCGCCGGTCACGAAGGTGCCGCCGCTATAGGTGTTGGCGGCGGTCAGCGTCAGCGTGCCCGCGCCCGACTTGCCCAGGCTGCCGGTGCCGCTGATCACGCCGGCGAAGCTGTTCGCCGCGCCGTTGTTCACGGTCAGGCGGTTGGCGCCGAGCACGACGCTGGTGCCGGAGACGCCGGTCAGCCCGTTCACCGTCTGCGCGGCGGACGCGCCGGCGATGTTGAGGCTCGCACCGCCCGCCAGCGCAACGCCCGACGACGCCGCGATCGAACCCGCCCCGCTGATCGCCAGCGTGCCGCCGCTAAGCGTGGTCGCGCCGGTATAGCCGCTGGCGCCGGTCAGGGTCAGCGTGCCGGTGCCGGTCTTGGTCAGGCCGCCGGTGCCGTTGATCGCCCCGGCATAATTGCCGGCCGCGAGGGTCAGCGTGTTGGCGCCGAGCGCGACGCTGCCCGCGCCGGTCAGGTTGCCGAGCGTCACCGCACCGGTCAGCGCCAGCGATGCGCCCGCGTCGATCGAGACTGCACCCGCGGTCGGGAGGATGCCCGATCCGATGGTCAGCGTGCCGCCGCGGATGCTGGTGAGGCCGGTATAGCTGTTGATGCCGGTCAGCGTCAGGTTGCCGGCGCCGGTCTTGGTGAAGCTGCCGGTGCCCGAGATCACGCCGCCGAAGCTGCTGTCGGCCGCGCCCCCCGCGCTCAGCGAACCGCTGCCGAGCAGGATGCTGCCGGTGCCGCTCAGCGCCGCGACGCTGGCGGTGCCGCCGTTCAGGTCGAAGGCCGCGCCCGCCGCGACGGCGAGGTTGCCGTTGCCGATCGTGCCGCCGTCGAGGCGCAGCGTGCCGCCCTGGATGCTGGTGCCGCCGGTATAGCTGTTCGCGCCTGCCAGGGTGAAGATGCCGGTGCCCGTCTTGGTCAGGCTGCCGGCGCCGCTGATCACCCCGCCGAAGCGCGTGCTGCTGTTGTCGCCGCCGGTGGTCAGCCCGCCGCCCGACAGGGTGACGCTGCCGTCGCCGGTCAGGCTGGCGATGGTCTGCGCCGCCGCGATGTCGAGCGTCGCACCCGAAGCCACGGTGACCGCGGTGTTGGTCGGCAGCGCGCCCGCGCCGCCGGCCCGCAGCGTGCCGCCCGCAGCCGTGGTGGTGCCGGCATAGCTGTTGGCACCGGTCAGGATCAGCGTGCCGGTGTCGAGCTTGTTGAGCCCGCCGGTGCCGCCGATCGACGCCGAGATCGTCGCGGTCACGTTCGGATCGACGCGGATGTTGGTCTGCGCCTCCACGGCGTTCAGCGTCCCCGTGCCGGCGGCGATCACATAGCCGTCGGTCATGAACTGCATGCCCGAGAAGTCGATCGCGTCATCGACGGTGACCGTGCCGGCCGCGCCCTGGAACACCGCGAAGCGGCCGCCCCAGCTGTCGTTGTTGCCGCCATTGGCGTCGGACCAGGCGGTGCGCGCCACGGTCCAGGAGCCCGAGCCGCCTTCGATAGTGCCGTTGGAGCTGCTGTTGGCGCCGTTCCAGAACTGCACTTCGGGCAGGCTGTCGGCCACCACCAGGTTCACCTGCGAACCGATCGCGGTCTGCACCTGGGTGCGGGTGCGGTTGGTGCCCGCCGGCAGCGTGCCGAGGTCGAGGCCGTTGTCGGTCAGCGCACCGGTATAGTCGATCAGACGATACACGCCGACGCCGAAGCCGCCGATGTTGGAGACGTTGAGCGTGCCGTCGAGCACCAGGTCGCCATTGACCTGGATATGGTCGCTTGCACCGGCGACGCCCGCGGCGCCGAGGCCGAAGTTCAGCACCGAGCCCGAGGCGAGAACCAGTCCGCCGGTGGTCAGGTTGCCCGCAGTCGAGCCGCTGCCGATCTCGAGCGTCGCGCCGCTGGCGAGCGTGACCACGCCCGCCGCGCTGCCGGTGCCGTTGAGCGTCGCGCCGTTCGCGACGTCGACGCCGCCGGCAACGCTGCCGCTCAGCGCCAGCGTGCCCGAGGCGACGGTCGTCGTGCCGGTATAGGCATTGGCGCCGCTCAGCGTGGCGTTGCCGGTGACGGTAAGCCCGCCGGTGCCGGTCGCGACGCCGGCATAATTGCCGCCGGCAATGGTCAGGCGGTTGCCGTTCAGGGCGACGTCGCCGCTGCCGTTCAGCGCCGCGACGCTCTGGCTGGCGCCGAGCTCGAGCGCGCCGCCGCTTACGGTCACCACGGTCGAGGTGCCGAGCGCGCCGGCATTGGCCGCGACGACGCGGCCGGCATTGACGTTGAGCGCGCCGAAATCATTGGCGCCGCCGAGCGTCAGCGTGCCGGTGCCGGCGTTGGTGAGGCTCGCATTCGAGCCGCTGATCGCGCCCGAGAAGTTGCTGTTCGTCGCAGTGTCGATGGTGAGCGCGCCACTGGCGCCCAGCTGGAGCGCACCCGCGCCGGAGAGCATGCCGACCGTGGTCGCATGCCCGCCGAGATCGACCGTGCCCGCACCGGCGATGCTCAGATCGCCCTGGCCCAGCCTGCCGCCGCTGCCCAGCGCCAGCGTGCCGCCGAGCACGGTGGTGCCGCCGGTATAGCCATTGGCGCCGCCCAGCGTGGTGGTGCCGGTGCCGGTCTTGATCAGGCTGCCGGCGCCGTTGATCGCGCCGGTGAAGCTGTCGGCGCCGCCCAGCGCACCGGTGGTCAGCGAGCCGCCGCTCAGCTCGACAACGCCCGAACCGGAGAGCCCGCCGATCGCCTGATCCGCACGGATGTCGAGCGTCGCGCCCGACGCCACCGAGACGCTGCTCGTCACCGGGATCGCCGAGCCGCCGAGCGTGGCGACGGTGCCGCCCAGGATCGTGGTGTTGCCGCCATAGCTGTTGGCGCCCGACAGGATCAGCGTGCCCGCGTCGTTCTTGAGCAGGCCGCCGGTGCCGGTGATGCCCGCGCTGATCGTCGCGGTGACGCCCGGATCCACGCGGAGGTTGGTCAGCGCCGTGTCGGTGGTCAGCGTGCCGCTGCCCGCCGCGATCTCATAGCTGTCGGTCATGAACTGCGCGCCCGAGAACAGGATCGCATCGTCCACGGTGACCGTGCCCGCCGTGCCGGCGAACACGCCGAACGCGCCGGCCCAGCCGCTATTGTTGGTCGCGGCCGCATCGGTCCAGTTGGGGAAGCTGTTGGTCCAGCTGCCGCTGCCGCCCTGCGCCACGCCGTCGCCCGAATTGTCGGTGCCGTCCCAGAACTGGATCGTGGTCGCCGCCGGCGTGCCATAGACCAGGTTCACCTGGGTCGCGACGTTGGTCTGGAGCGTCATCAGCCCGGCATTGGCGGTGCCCGGCACGGTGCCGATCAGCAGGCCGTTGTCGGTGAGCGCGCCGGTATAGTTGAACAGGCGGTAGACGCCCTCGCCGAAGCCGCCGATGTCGTTGATGTTGAGCGTGCCGTCGAGCGTGAGGTTGCCGTTGACCTGGATACGGTCACCGGTGCCGGGCGCGCCGAGGTCGTAGTTGAGCACCGACCCGGCCGACAGCACCAGCCCGTCGACAGTCATCGTGCCGACGCCATTGGTGCCGGGGGCAAGCGTGCCGTTTCCGACGTTGAGCGTGCCATAGACGCGCGCCGCGCCGGTGAGCGTGCCGCCATTGTCGACGAGCGCGCTGCCGCCCCAGCGGGTCAGCACCAGGGTTCCGCCATTGACCGTGAGCAGGCCGGTGGCGGTGTTGTTGCCCGAGAGCGTGAACGTGCCGCTGCCGACCTTGGTCAGGCCGCCAAAGCCATAGAAATTGCCCGAGAATTCGGTATCGCCGCCGGCCGAGCCGGTGGTGAGGATGCCGCCGGTCGACCCCGCCGTCGCACCGCTGGTACGCACCGAGCCGTTACCGGACAGGTTGGCGATCGTCTGGTTGACGCCGTTGCCGGTGTCGCTGCCGTTCAGCACGCCGCTCAGATCGAGGACACCGGTACCCGTCACGGTGACCGCGGAATTGGGCGAGAAGCTGTTCACCGCCTGATCGAGCCCGCGCAGGCGCCCGTTGGTGATGATCGTGTCGCCCGAATAGGTGTTGCCGGTGGAAAGCGTCAGCGCGCCGGTGTTGGTGACCTGGACGCCGCCGGTGCCGCTGATCGCACCGGTCAGCGTCGCGGTGCTGGTCCGATTCTGCACCAGTGTGCCGTTGTTGGCGATCGCGCCCGCAACCGTGCCGCCCGAGGTGCCGTTGCTCTCGAAGCGCAGCGTGGCGCCGGCGGCGATCGTGGTGCCGTTGCGCGGGGACTGGGTGTTGATGATCCCCCAGTTGCCTCCCAGCACGTTGAGCGTGTCGAAGCCCGTGGTGGCAACCAGGTTCTGCGTGCCGGTGCCGGTCAGGTTGAGGATGTCGGTGGCGAGCGCGTTGCTGCCTGCCGAGATCGTGCCGACGATCGTCGCCCCGGTCTCGATGGTGAGCGTGTTCACGGTCGTCGCGGTCGGCGTGCCAGTGATGATGATGGCGTCGCCGAGGTTGCCGTTGGCGTCGACATAGGCAGTCGCGGTCGTGCTGCCGGCGGCGAGCGTGATGCTGTTGTTCGTGCTCGCCGCGCCCTGCTGGATCCGGATCGCCTCGCGGGTGAAGGCCGCGGTCCCGTTGGCGAGCGAACTGGTGATCGTACCGCGGTTGACGATCGTGGTGTTGCCGGTCGCCCAGACGCCATAGAGACCGGTGATGGTGCCGGTAGCCTCGTTGACAAGGTTCAGGTTCGCATTGTTCGCACGAATGCCCTCGCCCTGGCTGGCGGTCGTCCCTGTCGGCGTGGCGCCGGTACCGGTGATCGTGCCGGCATTGTTGATGATCATCGCGCCGGTGCTGACGACGCCCTGCCCGCCGGTGATCGATCCGCCCGCGCGGTTGGTCAGGTTCAGCGTGACCCCGGTGGCCACCAGATCGATGCCGCGCCCGACGAGGAACAGCGCGCCGGTCCCGTCGAGGCCGGTGGCCACGATCGATCCCGAATTGTCGATCCGCAGCGTGCCGCTGCCCTGGCCCGCCGTGCTTTCGGTGAAGCGGATCGCGGTGTTGCCCGAACGGATGGTGCCGCGGTTGACGATCGTCGCGCTGCGGTTGCCGTTGCCGGTGCTGATGATCGCGCGGCCGGTAGCGCCCGCGGTGGTGGTCACCGCCTCGATGGTGCCGTCATTGGTGATCGTCGGGCCGTCGCCGGTGCTCTCGATGCTGGAGTCCACCGCCGTGTTGCCCGTGACGCGCAGATTGCCGGTGCCGGTGACGGTGAGCGTGGCGTTGCCGGTGCTGAAGGTCTGCCGGCCGGTGGTGGTTCCGTTGATGGTGGTCTGCGCATAGGCAGTGCCGGGCAGCACCACGAAGCAGGCGGACAGGAGCAGGCGCGAACGCATCGAGCGGGCGCGGATCGAAAAGGCCATGAATCTTCCTCCCCAAAAGCGGCGTCTCCGGCCGCATTGGTCTCGCCAGTCGTCTGGCTGATTGTGATTTCGTCAGGGCCCGCGCCGCGGCACTCGCCCTCGCCGCCCCCGGGCGACGTCGTCTCGGCTAGGCCGGCGTCCGCATCTTCGCTTGGTCTCCCATGACACCTCTCTGCTCGTTTCCGGCTTTTCCCGGACCAGATGGTCCAGTTGCGGAATTATGCGTGATAAGGCCCGATCCCCGGTCCGGAGTCAATAGAATGGTTAGTCCACAAATAAGATACTGGTCCAGTCCAATTCCAGCCAGAGTTACAAGCCGGGTTCATGAGCCAGAATCGGCACGCCCCGGCAGCACACCAGGCGCGCAGAAGCACGCGGCGCCGCCACGGTTTCGCAGGACAGGAAAGGGAAAGCGCGCCGCAGCGCGCGGGGTCAGCTGAGCTGGGCGCTGATCAGGAAGCGGTTGCGGCTGGCCTCGGCCTTGCGGCGGAGCTCCATGATCTCGCGCTCTTCCGACGCCTTGAGCATCGCTTCGAGCAGCCGGCTGAAATGCTTGCGCATCGCCGCCCGCGCCGCGACCGAATCGCGCTGCTTGAGCGCATCGAGCACCGCAGCATGCTCGTCATGCCGGGTGTCCTCGTCCTTGTGGCAAACCGAGGCATGCAGCGCGCAGATCTCGGGAATCTCGGTGCGCATCCGCCACAAGGTGTTGATCACGAACATGATCGCCTGGTTGCCCGAGGCGGAGGCGATGGTCAGGTGGAAGGCCCGGTCCGCCTCGGTGGCGGCCGCGCTGCCCTCCTCGGCTTCGGACATGGCGGCGACCAGCGCTTCCAGCACTTCGATCTGCTCGTCGCTGATCGTCGGCGCCGCGAGCGCGGCGGCTTCGGACTCGAACAGCGAGCGCGCCTCGGTCAGCTCGAACGCGCTTACCACCGGCAGCGCGCCGGCGGCCTGCTCGCCCCGATCGCAGACATAGACGCCCGAACCGGTCTTGATCCGCACCAGCCCCTGCGCCTGCAGCGCAATCTCGGCCTCGCGGATCGTGACGCGGCTCACGCCCAGCCGCTCCGCCATCTCCCGCTCGCCGGGCAGTCGCGAGCCGGGAGGGAAAGTGCCCTCCGCGATCATCGCGGCGATCCGCTCGGCGATATCCTGGAAAAGGCGGCGTTCGGCCATGGATCCCTCAGTTCTTGGTCGGAAGCGAATGCAATGCCTTAGACCGCGCCCATTTGGAATAGGCAATTGGTCCGCACCACCGCATTCGCCGTGGGTTTAGCGCAGACGAACCCGGAAGCTCAGGAAATATTGCGGACCATAATATTCCACGTTCCGGGTGCTTCCGACCACCGGCATATACTCCACGCGCGGCTCATTGAAGAGGTTCAGCGCCTGGAAGCGGATATCGGCGAGCTTGTTGATCTTGTAGCTCAAGTTCATGTCGAAGGTGTTGTTGCCCTCGACATAGCGCAGCTGGGTATTGTCGCTGGTGAACGCCTGATAATAGCGCGAACGGTAGCGATAGATGCCCTGCACCGAGATCGGCCCGATCTCGTAAAAGGCCTGGGCCGAGAAGACGTGCTTCGAATAGCCGCTCAGCCCCGCTGCCGGGATCAGGCCCGGGATCACGTCGCCGGTCGCGCTGTCGATGATGTCGCCGTAGCGGATGTCCTGCGTCTTGTAGTTCGACCAGGCGTAATTGTAGCTCAGCTTCACGCCGAACCCGTCGAGCGGCTTGGGCAGCCAGGTGAACTGGTTCGATGCGGTGATCTCGACGCCGTACAGGTCGGACTTGTCATCGCTGTTGGTCGTCTGGGTGACCGGGACCGAATAGTCCTGGCCGCCGATCGTGAAGTTCTCGTTGGTCGTGATCGGGATCTTACCGCCGGTGAACTTCTTGTAGTAGAGCGTCGCCGCGAACAGCGTGTCCTTGTTGGCGTAATATTCGAAGGCCGCATCGGCGTTCCACGACATCACCGGCTTCAGGCGCGGGCTGCCGGTGGCGATGATCGAGTTGATCGCCTCGTTCACCGAGTTGAAGCCGGTGCCGGTGCCCGCCTCGAGCGTGATGTTGCGGCCCGCGCCCAGCGCGCTCGGCGCCGGACGCGACATGGCACGGTACAGGCCGGCGCGGATGCGCATCTTCGGCGACAGGTCGAAGATCGTGTTGATGCTCGGCAGCCAGCGCATCGAGCCCGAAGTGATCTCGGTCGGCGTGAAGTTGCCGTTCGCGCGCAGCGTGATCGTGTTGTCGTTGTTGGTGATCACGTCCAGGTCGCCGCGCAGGCCGCGCGCGGTCACCTGGGTGTGGACGCCGCGCAGGCCGAAATTGCCGCGCACGCCCAGCCCGCCGAGCTTGCCCGAGAAGCTGCCCATCACATAGCCGGCCCAGGTCTCTTCGGTGACGTCGGCATTGTCGACCGAGCGCAGGTCGCCGGTGCCGCCCGGATCCTCGGTGCCCAGATAGTTGCGGAACTGGCAGAGCGCGTCGAAGGTCGCGTAGCTGGTGATGCCCTGGCTCGGCGCGTCGGCGAAGAAGTTGCGCTCCGGGAACGGCGTGCGGCACGCCAGGTTCACCGCGCGATCGACCGCGATGTCGTTCTGGTCAATGTTGACGTCGTTGCTGTAGCCGAAGAACTTGCGCTGCGCCCAGCGGCCGCCGACCTCGATCCGCTGCAGGAAGCCATCGAACGCATAGCTGGCGTCGAAGCGGCCCGACAGGATCTTGTCGTCGCGGCCGTCCTGCGAACGGGTCAGGCGCGCATCGTCGCTGAAGAAGTTGTAGTTGGTCGGATCGAAGCGCGAGTCATAGGTGAAGACCGGCAGGAAGCTCTGCGTGAAGTCCACCTTGTACGGGATGCGCTGGTTGTTGATCGCGGTGCGGTTGCCGTAGATGTCCAGCGGATCGGTGCGCAGGCGGACCTGGCGGTTCAGATCCTCGCGATCGGTGTGCGAATAGCCGAAGTCGGCAGTCACCGTCAGGCGATCGATCGGCTTCCATTCCACATTGGCGCCGAAGCCGAGATACTTCTCGTCGCGCAGGAACAGGCCCGACACGGTCTGCATCGTCGCCGAGCCGGTGGCCGACAGCAGCTGGTGGTTGTCGCCGATCACGACGTTCTGCAGATTGTAGCGGCCCTCGGCGGTGCCGAAGTCGTTGCGCGCCTCGCTGTACTGGCGACGCGAATATTGCAGGTCGAGATTGACGTCGAGCGTATGGCTCGGCTGCCACTGCACCGCACCGAACACGGCGTTGCGCAGATCCGACGTGGTCATCTGGCGATAGAGATACGAGTTGGACGCGTGGAAATAGCGCGTGCCCGAATTGCCCTGCTGCCGGGTCACTTCGGTGCAGTTGGCGGCCTGGGGCGCATCTGCGTTGCAGGTGAACCAGGTCGAGCTGGTATAGAAGCGCTCGACCGGATCGTTCACGTCGTTGCGCTGATAGCCGACCGAGATGCCCAGCTTGCCGAGCTCGCCGACATTGAACTGGTCGATATAGCTGATCGTGGCGCGATAGCCGTACGGGCTCGAGCCCGAGATCCGGTCCTGATAGGGATTATAGTTGCCCTTGATCTCGGCCTGGATGTTGCGGCGCTTGTAGTCGAGCGGCTTGCGCGTCTCGAGCTGGATCTGGCCGGCGACGCCGCCTTCGATCAGGTTCGCCTGCTGCGTCTTGTAGATCTTGATCGCGTTGAACAGCTCGGAGGGGAACTGGCCGAAGTTCACCGCGCGGTCGCCCGAGCCGTTGGTCGCTTCGCGGCCGTTGAGCGTGGTCATGCTCAGGCCCGAGCCGAGGCCGCGGATCGAGACTTCGGTGGGGCCGTAATTGGCGCGGTCGATCGAGGCGCCGGTGATCGTCGCGATCACTTCGCCGACCGACTGGCCCGGAAGCTCGCCGATCTCCTTCGACGAGACCGCATCGACGATCGCATCCGAATCGCGCTTGGACTGGATCGAGGTCTGGATCGTCTCGCGGATACCGGTGACGATGATGGCGCCTTCCTGCGCCTGCTCGGGATCCTGGGTCTCGGGCGCGCTGGTCTCGGCGGGAGCCGGCGCGCTATCCTGCGCCCAGGCCGGCGTGACGGCCAGCGCCGCAGCGATCGAAGCACTCGTCAGCAGGGCAGCGCGCGCACGCGCACCGAGAGTGACCACAGCCATTCAATTCCTCCCCATTTATATTTTTATACCAGTTCTAGGTACCACTGGTCCGGATAATGTCAATGACAGCTTGATACCAATTCTCCAATCCGATTAGTGCACCGCAACGAAACCGGGACAGGGAGGATCGAATGGCAGGCAGCGGACCAGTGCGGCTCATCGGCTTTGGCGAAGTGCTGACGCGGCTGGCGACTCAGGGCCGGGTCCAGCTCGCCCAGGCGAGCGCGCTCGATCTCCATATCGGCGGCGCAGAAGCCAATGTCGCGGCGGGGCTGGCATCGCTCGGGCACCGGACCGCGATGGTCTCGGCGATCCCCGCCAACGGCCTGGGCGACGCCGCCTGGCGCGCGCTGAGCGCCGCGGGCATCGACCTGCAGCACAGCTTCCGCGCGCCCGGCCGGCAGGGCCTCTACTTCCTCACCCCGGGCGGATCGCTGCGCGCCTCGGAGATTCTCTACGATCGCGCCGGCAGCGCCTTTGCGACCCATGACTGGTCCGGGTTCGACTGGTCCGCAGCCTTCCAGGACGCCGAATGGCTGCACGTCTCGGGCATCACTCCGGCCCTTGGCCCCGATCTCGCCGCCGCGACCGGCGCGGCGATGGCCGCGGCACGGGCGGCCGGCATGCGCGTGTCGTTCGACGGCAATTACCGCGCGAACCTGTGGCAGAGCTGGGACAGCGATCCGCGGACGATCCTTACCGGGCTGGTCCGCCAGGCCGACCTGTTCTTCGCCAATCACCGCGACATGGCGCTGCTGCTCGACCATCCCTTCTCCGGCGATGGTGAGGCGCGGCGGCGCGAGGCGGCGCTGGCGGGGTTCGCGGCCTTTCCCAACCTGAAGTGGATCGCCTCCACCGCGCGCCATGTCGAGACCAGCGACTGCCACCGCCTCGCCGCGCGCATCGACACGCCCGAGACCGGCTTCCAGACGCCCGAAGTCGCGATGCCCGGCATCATCGACCGGATCGGCGGTGGCGACGCCTTTGCCGCGGGCGTGTTGCACGGGCTGCTCGAGGGCGCCAGCGTGCCCCGCGCCGCCGAGCTCGGCCTGGCGCTTGCCTGCCTCAAGCACAGCGTGCCGGGCGACATGGCGCTGTTCGGCCGCGCCGATGTCGAAGGCTTTTCAGGCGAAGGCGCGGACGTGAAGCGCTGACCGCCACCCCGGCCTTGCGCCGGGGTCCAGCTTCTTCGAGCGGAATGGAATAGCGGGACCCCGGCTCAAGGCCGGGGTGACGAGGGAAACGCAACAGCACCCAGTCACGCGCCCGCAAATGCCGGGCGCTAGAACAGATCCCAGATCGGGTTCGCCGGATCGGACAGCAGCTTCGCCGTCAGCGCGGCGGACATCACCACCAGCAGCGGCCGCACGCCCTTTCCGCCGAAGCGGATCGCCAGGCGGGCGCCGATTTGGTTGCCCGCCATGTTCGCCAGCGCCATCGCGATGCCCAGCCCCCAGAGCAGCTTGCCGCCGGCGATCATGGTGAGCAGCCCGGCCAGGTTGGTCGCGAGGTTCAGGAACTTGGTGTTGCCGATCGCGCGGACTAGTCCGAGCCCGGCGAGCGCGACCAGCGCAGTGGTCAGGAACGAGCCGGTGCCCGGCCCGAAGAAGCCGTCATAGAAGCCGATGGCTGTGACGATCAGCGTCAGCTCGGCGGTGCCGAGCCGGGCGTGGCGGTCGGCTTCGCTCATCTTCGGGGCGAGCAGGAAGTAGAGCCCGATCAGGATCAGCAGCACCGGCACGAAGGCGGTGAGGAAGCCCGGATCGATATGCTGGAGCGTCACCGCGCCCGCCGCCGATCCGGCAAAGGCGCCGATCGCGGGCACCAAGAAGCGGCGGAAATCGACATGGCCGGCGCGGGCGTAGGTGAGCAGCGCGGATCCGGTGCCGCAGGCGCTGGCCAGCTTGTTGGTGGCGATCGCCGAGACCGGCGGGATCCCGGCAGCCATCAGCGCGGGCAGCGAGATCAGCCCGCCGCCGCCCGCCATCGCATCGATCGTGCCGGCGAGCAGCGCCATGGTGATCAGGAAGGCGAGGATGTCGGGGGTAAGGTGCATTGCCAGCCCGATAGGGGGATGCGCCGGAATAAAAAAGGAGGCGCGGACCGGGAGTCGATCCGCGCCTCCAGGGATGGAGCGGGTCAGGGCAGCAGCTGGCTGCTCAATTCGGGAACCGCGATCGCCAGGTCATAGGCGACGATCTTGGCGAACACCTTTGCGCCGGCTTCGCCGACATGGGTGTAGTCGAACTTCTCGACGATCCGGCCGCGCGGACCGGTCTTGGGCAGCGTCGATGCCGGCGGCGATTCGGGGGCCGGGCGCGGGCGCAGCGTGGTGCCGGCCTTGCCTGCCTCGATCTCCTCGGGAAGCGCCGGTGCCATGGCGAGCTTCATCGATTCGACGGCGCCGAGCTGCTCGACGGCCTTGGCACTGTCGCGGTTGAGCTCGATCACCGGCGCCTTCATCTCAACGCCGATCTTGCGGACCGCATCGGCCCAGGCAACCAGCGTGTTGTTGAGCTTGCCGCCCCGGAACTCGCGGCGCGAGAGCGGGGTGACCAGCACCGGCACGGCGCCGGCGGCGCGCACGTCGAGCACCATCTGGCGGAGGTTCGACTGGAAATCGGTGTTGAGGTCAGTCCAGCGCTCGGCCTTGGTCGACTGGTCGTTATGGCCAAACTGGATCAGGACGTACTTCTTGGCATAGCCGCCGGCCCGGGCTTCGTTGAGCGCGATGTCCCACGAACCTTCGGCCCGGTAGCTGCGGGTCGAACGACCGCCGCGGCCCATGTTGAGGCAGGCGATGTTCGACTTCACATGATAGGCGCAGAAGGCCGAGGCCCAGCCGCTGCCCGGCGCCATGGTCGAATCGCCGACCAGGATGATCTTGTAGGCGGAGATCGGCGGCGCATCGGTCCGCTTCTCCCGCTTCTCAATCGGCGGCTGCGCGCCGTCCGAAATCTGGGCGAAGGCCGCCCCCGGCAGTGCCGCCAGAGCGGCCAGCGTGATTGCAACTTTCAGCATTTTACCCTCCCAGGTTGCGGCCTTCTTTCCCTCGATCAGGAGAAGGCGAGGCCGCCGTTGATGTCCATGTTGACGCCCGTCAGGAACGACGACTCGTTCGAAGCCAGGAACACGACCGCCGATGCGACTTCGTCCGGATGACCTTCGCGGCGCAGCGGCGTGTTGCCGGCCACGGCCTTGCGGCCCTCGGGCTTCGAGAAGGTGTCGTGGAAGCTCGTGCCGATCAGGCCGGGGCATAGCGAATTGACACGGATGCCCTGCGGACCCAGCTCCTTGGCGAGGCCGCGGGTGAAGGTCATCACCGCGCCCTTGGCAGTCGCATAGATCGACGCGCCGGGGCCGCCGCCGTCACGGCCGGCGAGCGACGACAGGTTCACGATCGTGCTGCCCTCGCCCAGATGCGGCAGCACCGCCTTGGTGACGAGGAAGGTCGACTTGAGGTTGAGCTCCATGACATGGTCGAAGAACGCCTCGTCCATGTCCGCCAGCGTCTTGCGGGCGACCATGCCGCCGGCGACGTTGACCAGCACGTCGACACGATCGCCGAATGCCTTGACGGTTTCCTCGACCAGCTTGGCGACCTCGGCCGGCTTGGTGACGTCGGCCTGGACCAGGATCGCGGTGCCCCCCGCAGCCTCGATCTCGGCAACGGTCGCCTGGGCGGCGGCCGCGTCGCTGCGATAGTTCACCGCAACCTTGGCGCCCTCCGCTGCGAGCTGCAGCGAAACCGACTTGCCGATGTCACGCCCGCCGCCCGTTACGATGGCGACTTTATCCTTCAATTTCATGCTGGGTCCTGCTTGGTCTGGGGAGAGGTTTCGACGCGCGGGACTCCGCGGCCGAGGATGAGGATGGCGATCAGCGCGAGCGGCACGATCGCCGCGGCCAGCGCGAAGATCGGCGCATAGCCCTGGGTGGTCATCACCGGGACGAGCCAGGTGGTGATGAGGGTGCCGGCCACCGCGGCGGTGCCGCTGATGCCCGCGAGCGAGCCGACCGCGCCGCCGGCGAAATAGTCGCCCGGCATGGTCTGGATGTTGTTGATCGCGACCTGGAAGCCGAACAGGATCACCGCGATCAGCAGCACCGCGGTGAGCGGGGTCGAGGCCTGGGCGGTGAGCAGCAGCGCCGGCAGCATGATCACGCAGCCGATGGCGATGGCGAGCTTGCGCGCCGCCAGCGCAGTCCAGCCGCGGGCGATCAGCACGCCGGAGAACCAGCCCCCCCCCAGGCTGCCGAGCATCGCGCCGACGAACGGCACCCAGCCGAACATGCCGATCTGCTTCACGTCGAAGCCGAAGGTCTCGGCCAGGTAGATCGGCAGCCAGGAGACGAACAGCCACCATACCGGATCGATGAAGAAGCGCGCGAGCAGGATCGCCCAGCTCTGGCGATAGCGCAGCAGCTCGAGCATGCCGGGCGCGGGTGCCTCGGCCTCAGGCGTGTTGGCGGTCGTCGGGCGCGCGTCGATATGCGCGCGCTCTTCCTCGGTCAGCCAGGGATGGCGATCGGGATCGGCGCGGTAGACGAACAGCCAGGGGATCAGCCAGACGAAGCCGAGCACACCGACCAGCACGAAGGTCGCGCGCCAGCCGAACGCGCCGTAGAGCGCCGCCACCGCAGGCGCGGCGATGATCGCGCCGATCGCGGCACCGGCGTTGAAGATGCCCTGGGCGAAGGCGCGCTCCTGCGGCGGGAACCACAGCGCATTGGCCTTGACCGCGCCGGGCCAGTTGCCCGCCTCGGATACGCCCAAAGTGACGCGCAGGCAGAGCAGCGCGCCGAGCGAGCGGACCAGCGCATGCGCGCCGATCGACAGCGACCAGATCGCGATCGCGATGACGAAGCCGATGCGGGTGCCGATCCGGTCGAGCAGCTTACCGAACAGCGACTGCCCGACCGCATAGGCGACCATGAACATGGTCACGAGCAGCGCATAGTCCGCCTTGTCGGCACCGATGTCCTTCGACACCGCCGGCCACATCACGGCGAGCGCGTTGCGGTCGATATAGTTGATCACGGTCACCAGCCCGATCAGGCAGATGACGAGCCAGCGAAGCCCCTTGACCTTGGTCATCGGCTCAGTTTCCCTTGCCCGCGTCGAAGCGCGCGAAATGGCCCTTCCAATCGAGCTTCTTGCCGTCGACCGTCGCCGAGTGCGCCGCGCCTGCATCGGCCGAGAAGGCGATGGCGAGAGTGACGCGGCGGCCATCGGCCAGCCCGATGGTGATCACGTCGGCGTCGGCAGTGCGGACATGGGTGAACAGCTTCACCCGGCTGTTGCTCGCCGTCGTCTTCTCCTCGCCGGCGTCGTAATTGCCGTGCGGCTCGAGCAGGTTGACGAACTGGGCGTTGGTCGCCCCGGTCACCCGCTCGATCAGCAGCGGCTCGCGGCGCAGGTTGAAGCGCGGATCGTTCGCGCCGCTCTCGCCCAGGATCACGCTGGCGCCGGCGGGCGCGAGCATGCGGTAGGTGTAGAAGCGGTTGTCGTTGATCCAGGTGACCGCGCCGTTCTCGGCGGTCGGCGTACCCGTCGCATCGACCCAGATATGCTGATAGCCGGCCGCCTTGCCGAGCACCGGGCGCTCGCCGGTGTTCGACTGGAGCGGAAAGCCGATCGCGGTGATCTGGCCGGCATAGTGCAGCGGCAGATCATAGGTCGCGGGCTTGTCGCCGGTCACGTCGAGCAGGTCGACGATCATCGGGCTCTCGATCCCGTCGACCGGCAGCTGGATCAGCGTGCGGCGATAGCGGACGCCGGCATAGGCGCCGGTCATCTCGGCGGTGCTGACCGTTGCCTGCGGGGTGCTCGACCAGAAGAGCTGCTTGGGGGCGAGCTTGTCGCCCACCTTCCACTTGCCGCCGAAATTGCTGGTCTCGTTCACCACCAGCGTGTTGTGCGCGACGGTCTGCTTCGCCCAGGTCTCGTTCTCGCGCAGATAGCGCCCGCCGTCCTTGCTCTCGACGTTGAGGAAGCGCGCGGCGCCGTAGTCGGTCACGATCGCGTGGCCGTTGTCGTAGAGAATCCAGTTCAGCTTGTCGAAATGGCCATGGCCCATGCCCATCGCCGCATTCTTGGCGACGAGCACCTGGTCCTTGTCGGTCGGGCCCGAGCGCATGATCGCCAGCCCGCCCATATCGCCCTTCGGCCCGTCGCTGAGGAACTGCGAGGCATAGGGGAAGGGCTTGGCCTTGCCCGCCGCCAGGTCGCGCGCCACTGCCAGCCCGTCCGGCGTCAGCACGGTGCGGCCCTGCCACTGCGCGACCGAAAGCAGCGCCGGATCCTTGGTCACTTCATAGCCGATCGCCACCGACTGGTAGAGCTCGTCGGTCTTCAGGCTCTTGTCCGGCATCGCGTCGTTGAACGGGAAGAAGAAGCCATCGTACGTGGTCTGGATCGAGGTCCGGATCGCCTTGAGCAGCACGCCGTTCCGGTGCTGGAAGATCTTCTGCTCGGGCTGGTTCGCCTCGATGAAGCGCGCGAACAGCACGAAGGGCAGCATCGCGTAGCGCTGATAGTAAGGCCCTTCGACATAATAGCCGTCGGGCGAGAAGAGCTGGTCGATCTGCGCGAGGAAGCCGAACTTGCCGTCGCGGTGCAGGCCCTTGAGCGCAACCTCGACAAAGCCCTGATCGCGCAGGGTATAGCCGATCATCCCGACCGCGGCGCAGGCCCAGGTCGCGTGGTTGTGGATCTGGTCGAACTCCTCGGCCTGGCCGGCCGAGAGGAAGGTCGCCATCGGGCGGAAGACCTTGTCGTCGATCGTCGCGCGATCGGCGGCGCTGAGGCTGTCGCGGATCGCATCATAGCCCTGCACCGCATAGACCGCCCACACGGCATCGTTCAGGCTCTGCCAGAACAGGCGGCCCGGACGCTGGTCGCTCGCCGCCGGATGGTTGCCGAGCGTCGGGTAGAGCTTGGCATATTCGAGCAGCTCGGCCTTGGCGAAATCGGCATAGCGCTGCTCGCCGGTGATGCGGAACAGCAGGCCGGCGCCATAGATCGCGGTGTAGTTCCGCTTGTGCTGCTCATGCGTGTAGCCGCCGCCCGGATCCTTGGGCTGGGGCACGATCACACCGGCCTTGATCGCCTTGTCGACTTCGTGGCGAACGCGCTTCAGCTCGGCGTTGAACAGCGGATAGGCCGTGGCTTCCTTGGCGGTGGACGCCATTTCCGACGCACGGAACAGCGTGGGCTGGGTGCCCGGCGCGGTCTGCGACAGCGCCGGCGTGGCGAACAGGGCGGAACCGGCGAGGAGGATTGCGAGACGAGTCATCAATTGCTTCCCGGAAGCGGCGAGGCCGCAGGCTTGGCGTACCAGGAGACACCGGTCTCCTCGCGCGTGATGGGCTTGAGCGTGCGGGCGGCGCCAAGCTTGGCGAGCGCCGGATCGGTCGGATAGAGCAGGCCGTTGGCGGCGCGCTTGAGCG
>Ga0164294_10000290_pt1 | contig 46879 bp, 43 predicted proteins | sample GEODES005metaG_FD_111479 | JGI IMG/M metagenome (GOLD analysis project Ga0164294, IMG submission 111479) | Oligotrophic lake water microbial communities from Sparkling Lake, Wisconsin, USA - GEODES005 metaG | ecosystem: Environmental > Aquatic > Freshwater > Lake | place: USA: Sparkling Lake... | reverse complement strand
TCCGGTCCCAGTCCCCATCGCTCAACACCAAACGATCCATCACACCCAAGACCGCCTCCCAAAAAGCAGTCTTGAATCACGCTTCGGCCCGGATGGGAATCCTTAGAGTCCACAGCACCTAGGTCACGGTCACCCACAAGACCGCCGGCACCGGCGCGGCGGCCGTGGCCGGCAACGTTCTGGTCGGCGGCGTGATCGGCCTCGGGGTCGACATGGTGACCGGCGCGTCCCAGGACCTGACGCCCAATCCCGTGACGCTCGTCCTGGAAAAGAAGGGCAAATAGTCCCTGCTGCCCCCATCGGGCTGCCAGGGAAACATTGACGGGGCGCCGGTTGCCGAAGTCTGAAGCCATCAGACCGCACCGACCGGCGCCCCTTTTTGATTTTAGCGAGGCTCAAGCCGATGAAGGCCCGGGCCCGGTCTGCCAGGTCGGGCTATGGGACGGGGCAGTCGGGCGACGGGACCAGGCCAGGGTGATCTCCCTGACGGCCGAACCCAGGGGCGTCTGAAACCTCCAGGATCGACGAGGTCGATTGTCCTTGACCTCTGGTCCGGCTATCAACCGCCCTCGCCGTTTCCGAGAGCCTGACGATGTCCGAGACCCTGCCCGACCGCCTCTGCACCAATCCGCGCAGCCCCTATTATGACGCTGACCTTCTGCAGCAGGGAATCGGCATCAAGTTCCGCGGCGAGGAAAAAACCAATGTTGACGAGTATTGCGTCAGCGAAGGCTGGGTGAAGGTCGCCGTCGGCAACAAGGTCGACCGCAAGGGCAATCCCATGACCATCAAGCTGTCGGGACCTGTCGAGCCCTATATCAAGGGCGGCGAGTAGGCCACTGGCCGTTCCGGCCTTCAAGGCTGAAAATCAATTGTCCGCTATGCCGGGTCAGAACCCCGCAGAGCAGCCCGTTTAGCGATTACCCAGTGAAGGGGTAGGCGAACCCGTTTGCATAGGTTATGTCTCCTCCGTCGATCGCTTACCAGATCGATAGACTTTGGGGGAAAAGTCGTCATGCCCGACGCTGCGGGATGGCTTGCGCGTGGCGCAAGCGGGTCACTCATGGCCCTTTGCCTGATATCAATGGTTCCGACGCCGGCCATGGCTGACCCTTGGCGGGTCAAGACTGCCGCCGACATGCCGCCATGGCTCAGTGTCTCCGGAAGCAGTCGCTTCCGTTACGAAACCCTGGACGGCCAGTTCCGGCCAGGCCGGGATGGCGGCGACCAGATGTCATCTCTGCGCACCGCAGTCCTGGCGGAGGCCCGGTTCAAACCGGTTCGCCTCGGGCTGGAAGTGCTTGATGCACGCATCCTCGACGCCGACAATGACGTGACGGCGGGGACGTCAGACGTCAACGCCCTGGAGGTGATCCAGGCCTATGCGGCGGTTTCGACCGATGCCGGCGCCGGCAGGCTGGATATCATGGCGGGCCGCTTCACCATGGATCTGGGATCCCGGCGGCTGGTCGGAACCTCGAATTTCAACAATGTTCCGGCGGCCTATACTGGCGCCAGGCTGGACTGGGCCGCGCCGTCCGGTCAGTCCTTCACGGCATTTTATACCCTGCCGGTGACGGTTCGCCCGTTCGACCGCCCGTCCATTCTCGACAACGACACCAAGTCCGACAGCCAGAGCACGGACACCCGTTTCTACGGCCTGTTCGGGGCCCTGCCGAAGTTCGCCCTGGAGGGCGATCTGGACCTGATGGCCCTGCGGCTTGAAGAGTCGGATGACGGGACGATCGCGACCCGGGACCGACGGATTACGACCGTTTCTGCCCGGTTTTTCCGCGAACCCAGGCCCGGCCGCTTCGACTACGAATTCGAGGCCGGCTACCAGACCGGCACGGCCCGGGCGTCCACGGCTGCTGCCGACATCGCCGACCTGAAGGTCAGGGCCGGCTATGCCCATCTGGAGGCTGGCTATCGCTGGAACAGGCCCTGGTCGCCCCGACTGTCAGCGGAATTTGACTACGGTTCCGGCGACGCGGACCGAACCGATCGCAACTACGGGCGCTTCGACGGACTCTTCGGGCCAAGGCGGCCAGACTTCGGCCCAGGCGGACTTTATGGTCCCCTTGCCCGGTCCAACATCCTGTCCCCCGGATTGCGTCTGGAAGTCACGCCGGACAAGCGACTGGACGCCACGATCTTCTACCGTGGCCTCTGGCTGGATCAGTCCCGCGACGCCTTTGGCTCCACCGGCCTGAGGGATGCGACGGGGCGTTCCGGAACCTTCGCCGGCCACCAGATCGAAGGACGCGCCCGCTACTGGCTGGTTCCGGGCAATGTCCGTCTGGAAGTCGGTGCGGCAACCCTGATCCGGGGCGACTATATGAAATCGGTTCCCGGTCGAACCAACGAGGGCGACACCCTCTATGGCTATACCGACCTGACCTTCACGTTCTGAACAGGCCGCTTGGCGGCGGTACCGACAGGAATGTGGATAGGCCCGGAAGCGTTTGCCGGATGACGCATGGCGGCTATGGTCCCCGCTTCGCTTCGAGGTCCCCCAATGTTCTTTCGCCGTGTTGCCGCATCGGTCGGCTGCCTGATCCTGTTCGCCGCGCCCGTGGCGGCATTGGCCCGGGAGGCGGATCCACACCTCTGGCTGGAAGCGGTGGAATCCCCGGCCGCGCTGGACTGGGTCAAGGCGCAGAACGCCCGCTCGGAACCTGTTCTCACCGGGGACTCGCGGTTTGCCGCCCTCCAGGCCCAGGCCCTGACGCTGCTCGCCGCCCGCGACCGTATCGCCACGCCCAACTTCATCGGCGAGACCGTCTACAACTTCTGGCAGGACGCCAGCCACGTCCGCGGGATCTGGCGGCGCACCAGCCTGGACTCCTATCGATCAGCCGATCCGGCCTGGGAAACCGTCCTCGACCTGGACGCCCTGGCCCGCCAGGAGAAGGCCAACTGGATCTGGAAGGGCGCCATCTGCCGTCCGGCGACCCATGACCGTTGCCTGATCGAACTGTCCAATGGCGGCAAGGACGCCATCGAGGTCCGCGAGTTCGATCTGGTCAGCAAACAGTTCGTTGCCGGCGGCTTTCGGCTGCCGGAGGGCAAACAGTCCCTCGCCTGGCTGAACCCGGACACACTTCTGATCACGAGGGACTGGGGACCAGGCAGCCTGACCGAGTCCGGATATGGCCGGGTCATGAAAACCCTCGCTCGTGGTCAATCCCTCGACCAGGCGAAGACGGTGTTCGAGGGACAGGTCAAGGACGTCAGCGCCGCACCCGAGGTGCTCCGTGACGCCAGCGGCGGTCAGTTTGTTCTGGCCGGACGCGGCCTGGATTTCTTCAACACCGCCTGGTCCATCATGGGGCCGAAGGGTGACTTCAGCCCGATCGCCCTGCCAACCCGCTCCACAATCCACGGCCTTTTCCAGGGTCGCCTGATCCTGTCGATCCAGCAGGAATGGGTGACAGGCGGGCGATCGCTTCCGACCGGGTCCTTGCTCGCTGTCGACCCTGCAGACCTGGCCGCCGTGGAGGTCCTCTACCAGCCAAAACCCCGGCAGGCGCTGGACCGAGACCAGATCAGGGTGACCAACAACCGGGTGGTGGCCGTGCTCTATGACAACGTCCAGGGCTCGGTCGTGACCTTCAGCTCCGGGGCGAAGGGCTGGACTCAGGCCAGATATCCCGGTCTGGCCAACGCAGCCGTCAATCTGGTCACGACAGCCGATTCAGGGGACGCCGTCTTCTATACGGAGGAGACCTTCATCGCCCCGACGCGGCTCATGCTGGCCAAGAGCCCGGCTGCCAGCAGCGAGATGATCAAGGTCCTGCCGGCCCGTTTTGCCGCCGACGATCTGATGGTCGAACAGAAGCAGGCGACCTCGGCTGACGGCGTCAAGATTCCCTATTTCCTGGTCCGCCGAAAGGCGCTCAAGCTGGACGGCCAGGCCCCGACCCTGCTGCACGCCTATGGCGGCTTTCAGCTGTCCAAGCTGCCGGTCTATGACCCCATCGTCGGCAAACTGTGGCTGGAACGCGGCGGGGTCTATGTGGTGGCAAACATCCGGGGCGGCGGTGAGTTCGGCCCGGCCTGGCACGAGGCCGCCCTCAAGGCCAACCGCCAGCGCGCCTTCGACGACTACTATGCCGTCGCCGAGGCCCTGATCGCCGACAGGGTAACCTCGCCCCGTCGGTTGGGCGCCTATGGCCGCTCCAACGGCGGTCTCCTGATGGGCGTGGCCATGACCCAGCGCCCCGATCTCTGGAACGCCGTGGTGGTGGAGAGCCCGCTCCTCGACATGCTGCGCTATCACCGGCTACCCGCAGGCGCCTCCTGGATCGGCGAGTACGGCGACCCTGAAATTCCGCAGGAAGCCGCCTGGATCGCCGCCTACAGCCCCTACCAGGCGCTGAGGTCAGGCGTGAAGTATCCGCTGGCCTATATCACGACCTCGACCAAGGACGACCGGGTGCATCCGGGACATGCCCGCAAGTTCGCTGCGCAGCTGGCCGGCCTCGGCGCCGATTATCTCTACTATGAGAACCTGGATGGTGGACATGCCAATGGCGCGGACCCGATCGCCAATGCCCGGCGCTGGGCCATGCACTATGTCTACCTTTCCCGCCAACTCATGGACTGACCCTTGAAGCCCTTCCTGTTCTCCCTTGCGATGGCCAGCTTGACCCTTTCCGCCAATCCCTCGGCCCAGGCCCAGCCTGCGCCCTCCGCAATTCCCGCATTAGAGGCAGACGATCCCTTCCTGTGGCTGGAGGAGGTAGAAGGCGATCGCGCCCTGGCCTGGGCTCGCACCGAAAACGCCCGCACCCTGCCGGTGCTCCAGGGCGACCGGCGCTATGCCGGCCTTTATGCAGACGCCCTCAGGATCGTCACGGCCAAGGACCGGATCCCGCTGGTCGCCTTTTCCGGCCTTGGCGAGACCAGCCTGCGCAACTTCTGGCAGGACGACGTCCATGTCCGGGGCCTGTGGCGGAGGACCAGCCTCGACAGCTATCGCCAGGATGCGCCGCAGTGGGAAACCCTGCTTGACCTGGACGCCCTGACCCTGGCGGAAAAGGCCAACTGGGTCTGGAAGGGCGCTGATTGCCTGGCGCCAGATGACCGCTACTGCCTGCTCAGCCTGTCCGATGGCGGCAAGGACGCCGTGACGCTCCGCGAGTTCGACCTTGTCGAGAAGCGTTTCGTCGATGGCGGATTTGTCTCGCCGGAGGCCAAGCAGAACGTCGAGTGGCTGGACCGCGATACCCTGTTGATCGCCACCGACTGGGGCCCGGGCGCCTTGACCCGGTCCAGCTATCCCCGTGTGCTCAAACTCTGGAAACGCGGGACACCCCTCGCCGAGGCGAAGGAAATCTTCGCCGGCTCAGAGGACGACATCACCGTCTATCCCATCGTGCTCCGCAACGCCGATGGCGTCGTCCAGCAGGTGATGATCGGCCGGGCCACTACCTTCTATGATACTGAATTCTACCTCTATCAGGACGGCCGGACCCGCCGCCTTCCCTTGCCGAGCAAGGCCTCGATCAAGGCCCCGGTCAAGGATCGGCTGGTCTTCACCCTGGAGGAGGACTGGAAGGATCGCGAGCTGAAACAGGGCGACCTGATCGCCTTCGATCTGAAGACTCTCCAGAGCAATCCTTCCACGGCCAAGGCCGAGTTGATCCTCAGACCAGGCCCCCGGGAAGCGATCGAGGATGTGGGCGCAACCCGCAACGCGCTGGTCGTCGCCCTCTATGAAAACGTCAAGGGCGCCGCCTATGTCTATCGGCCGTCCGCAAAGGGATGGACCCGGACCCGGCTGGCGCTTCCCGCCAACGCCTCCGTGGCCCTGGGATCAAGCGCCCAGGCCAGCGACCGCATCCTGGCGACCGTCAATGGCTACCTGACCCCGACCAGTTTCTGGCTGGCCGACGCCGCCACGGGCGAGGCTGAGCTGCTCAAATCTGCCCCGGCCAGGTTCGATGCTTCCCGGCATCTGGTCGAACAGTTCGAGGCCGTCAGCAAGGACGGCACGAAGGTCCCCTATTTCGTCGTCCGGCCAAAGGATCTTGCCCATGACGGACAGGCGCCGACGCTGCTCTATGGCTATGGCGGCTTCCAGGTCTCGATGCTGCCCAGCTATTCCGGCACGGTTGGCAAGCTCTGGCTGGAGAACGGCGGGGTCTATGTCGTGGCCAACATCCGCGGCGGCGGCGAGTTCGGGCCCGGATGGCATGAGCAGGGCCTCAAGGAAAACCGCCAGCGGGTCTATGACGACTTCTTCGCCGTGTCCGAGGACCTGATCGCCCGGAAGATCACCTCGCCGCGCCGCCTTGGCATCATGGGCGGCTCCAACGGCGGCCTCCTGATGGGCGTCGCCCTGACCCAGCGGCCGGAGCTCTACAATGCCGTTGTGGTGCAGGTGCCGCTGTTCGACATGCAGCGATACACCGTGATGGGCGGCGCCGGCGCGTCCTGGGCTGGCGAATATGGCGAGCCCACCGACCCGGCGCAGTGGGCCTATATCAGTGGATACAGCCCCTATCAGAACCTGAAGGCCGGCCAGCCCTATCCGGAGGTCTTCATCGAAACCTCGACCAAGGACGACCGCGTTCACCCCGGCCACGCCCGCAAGGCTGCGGCCCGGCTCCAGGCCCTAGGCTATCCGGTCCTCTATTACGAGAACATCGATGGCGGCCACGCCGCCAGCGCCAATCTCACTGAAACCGCCCGGCGGATCGCGCTGGAATACAGCTATCTGAGCCGGCGGTTGATGGACTGAACGTCAGTCGGACAAAGAAGAACCCCCGCCGCGGTTGCGACGGGGGTTCGGCATTTTCAGATCCGGCCGGGCGGCCAGATCATCTTCAGAAGGCGTAGCGGCCGACCAGCTGGAACACGGGACCGGCTTTTTCGGTCTCAAGCTCGTATTCGTCATAGCTGCGGCTGGCCTGATCGGCCAGCGAACCGAACTTGTCGAACACTTCGTCTTTCGAGCTGTCCAGCAGGTTGGAGCCCGTCAGGCGCAGCACAAAGTTCTTGCCGAAGCGCTTTTCGACAAACATTTCCAGATCCGCGCCGTAGGCGGTGTCGATCTCTTCCAGTTCAACACGACCGAAGGCGTCGCCCTGCTTGCGGTAGGTGACGCCGAAGGCGCCGTTCAGGGTCGGCAGGTCCTGGATGAAGCCGACGTTCATCACGTAGTTGGACTGGTCGTTGAAGCGACGCTCGCCGGCGAAATCTGTGATTTCGCTGTCCAGCCAGCTATAGTTGAAGAACACACCGGTGTTTTCAAGGCCGATGGCCGTGAGAGGCGTGGAGAGATCGAACTCCAGACCCCAGACCTTGCCGTCGCCGACATTGTCCACGGAATAGATGAAGGTCCCGGGACCGCCATCACCCTCGGCGCCGGTGTTGGTAACTTCGATCAGGTCCTTCACGTCGCGATAGAAGAAGTTCAGACCCACAACGCCCTGGCGTCCCAGACGACGCTCATAGCCAAGGTCCAGGCCCCAGGCGGTTTCGGGCTCGAGGTCCGGATTGCCGATGAAGTCGTCATCGCCGAATTCCTCGACCAGCAGGACCGGCGAGAGCTGGTTGAAGTTGGGACGGCGAACCGTGCGGGCCACGGACAGGTTGATCCGGCCAGCGTCCCCGACGTTGAAGCGCATATGGGCCGAGGGAAGCAGGATGTTGTAGTCGTTTTCGGTCACGACATCGGCCGGAGCGACGCCCGGGCTGTTGTCGGTGATCGTCACCTCGGTGGTTTCGTAGCGCAGGCCGGCTTCCCAACGGAAGGCGTCCGTCTTGCCCGAAACCATCACGAAGGGATCCAGGCGGGTCTCTTCGATATTGGCCTCGCTCAGGCCGTTGAGCAGATAGATCCCCGGCAGGGTCGGACGGGGAGCCGGCGCATTCGGGACCGTCGTGCGGGCGCGATACTCGATCACCTTCGAGTCCCGCTCCTTGTCATTGTAGAACAGACCGAACTGCAGCTTGGCGGCGCCCAGATCACGGCTGTGATCGAACTCGGCCGTCAGTTCCTTGTCTTCCAGGTCAACATTGATCTCGTCCCGCGTGAAGCGGTCGTCTTCCGGGAAGGGGATCAGGTCGCGCAGGTACTCGGCCTCCTCCTCGAACTCGAACTGGTCGTCGATCAGGGCCGAATAGCCCAGCTTGAAGGTGCTGCGGCCGCCGAACATGTCGTAGCCATACTTGGCGCGGAGCGACCAGTTGTCGGTCTGGATGTCCAGATCGTTGTCGTTCAGCGTCTCGAGATTGGCGTTGGTGCGGATGCCCGAGCGGTACTCGATGGAGTCTTCGTCCTGGGTCCGGTCGGTCCGGACGAAGAAGCCGGTCAGTTCCAGGTCGCCGCCAGCCACAGACACTTCATAGCTGGCGTTGAAGGAGTAGTCGGTGCCATCGCGGACATCGGACTGGTCTTCGATATTGACCAGGGTCCCCTTGGGCATGTCGTAGCGCTTGGACAGCTTTTCCTTCGGGCTGCGGCGGCCCTGCAGGTTAGCGCCGAACAGCAGGCGGCCCGGACCGACTTCACCGCCCCAGACAACGCCGAGGGCTTCCGCCACTTCGTCGTCATTGTACAGGGTGGCGCCGGCGCGGACATATCCGCCGTTCAGGCTGTAGGCGTCGCGCAGCACGATGTTCAGGGCGCCGGCGACGGCGTCACCGCTGCGGTTGGCCGAGGAGCTGCGGACAATCTCGATCCGCTCGATCAGTTCGGCAGGGATACGGTCCACGAAGAACGACCGGTCGGCGCCGGCGCCGGGCACCCGCTCACCGTTGATCAGGATCTGGGTGTAGCCCGGGTCCAGGCCGCGCAGGCGCGCGCCGTCGGATTCGAGAACGTCGGAGAGGAAGGTCACGCTGGGCACGCGCTTCATGGCGTCGCCCGCCGAGACCGGCTCGAAGCGCTGGAAGTACTCCAAGTCGTAGCTCAGAACCGGAACCGTGTCTTCGGTGCGGTTGCGGTAGACAATGGCGCCGCTGATCACCAGCTCTTCGACTTCGGTGGGGGCGGTGGCGACCGCTTCGTCCTGAGCATAGGCTTGAGCCGCAAAGGCCAGTGGCGTCAGCGCGACCAGCGCCATGAGCTTAAGTTTGTTCATCGGATGTTGCCCCGTTGCAGATGGGCGCTCATGTCAATATGACGCACCCTCAATCTGAGCCCGGACTTAGTTTTGCGACCAAGGGGAATCCAGTGATGTTTAATCAACGATTTTTATTCACTTTTGTGACGATCGGTGCGCTGTCCGTTGCCTTGTCAGCCTGCGCCATGCTGGATCCTGAGGCCGTTTCCGACTCCGGAAAAATGACCATCGGGGTGGGGACCCCCGTCAAATCGACCGCAGAAACCCAGTCTGTCGCCACCCGAAACGCCGACGCGGCCGATGATCCCGAGATATGGGCTGACTCCCGCGACCCTTCCCGTGTGGTGATTTTCGGCACGGACAAGCAGGCGGGCCTGTACACATACGATCTCAGCGGGAAAATCACCGGTTTCATTCCGGACGGCAGACTGAACAATGTCGACCTGCGTGACGGCTTTGCCACATCTTCCGGCCCACAGGTCCTTGTGGCCGCCAGTGACCGGGGCCGGCTGGGCGCCGCCCTCTATCTGATGAATCCCGATAGCCTGACCGTGACGCCCTGGGGTCTGGTCAAGCTGGACCTGACAGAGCCCTACGGACTGTGCATGGGCCGGCGCGGCGAAGCCTTCATCGTGGTGATCAACGGCACGGACGGCCAGGTCCGCCAGGTCCGGGTGGAGGCTGCCGCCGACGGGTCGGTTCGCTCGACCGAAGAGCGCCGGTTCGCCGTCCCGAGCCAGACCGAGGGCTGCGTGATCGATGACGCCAAGGGGCTGCTCTACATCGGCGAGGAGGCCCGGGGCATCTGGCGATACGATCTCGACCCCGCCAGCAGCGCCAAACCGACCCTGATCGCCGCCGCGCCATCCGACCAGCTCAAGCCCGATGTCGAGGGACTGACCCTGCTGCGTGAAGGCCCGGTCACCTGGCTGATCGCCTCCAGCCAGGGCGACAGCGCCTTCGCCGTCTGGCAGGTCGACGGCGCCGAGCCGCAGTATCGGGGTCGCTTCTCGGCCATTGGCGGCGCCGGCCTGGATCCTGTGACCGGAACCGACGGGATCGCTGGCCTGGGCGGGGCGGTCGGCGGATTCGGCTCGGGGCTGCTGGTTGTCCAGGATGACGTCGACAGCGACGGCGATGCGCCGACCAGCACAAGGGCCCGCCAGAACTTCAAACTGATCGACTGGGCAGCCGTAAAGCTGGCGCTTGGCCTTTAGGCTGGGCTTGTCAGGCTTGCCCTTCGCGTTGCAAGCGCCATTGTCAGGGGCATGAATGCGCCCCTGACCCTGTCCCCGTTCGTTGACATTCAAAAGCCCCGGCTCGACCCCGGAAAGTTCCGGGACCCGGACTGGACCGCCAGGGGCGAGCCGCGCGCCTCTGTGGCCCTGGAAAGTCTCCAGACCCTCTGGCTCAACACCGGGACCCTGTGCAATCTCGCCTGCCTCAACTGCTATATCGAGAGCACGCCGACCAACGACGCCCTCGCCTGGCTGACGGCGGAAGAAGCGCGGGCCTATCTGGACGAGATCGCCGCGCTGGGGCTGAAGACCCGCGAGATCGGGATCACCGGCGGCGAGCCCTTCATGAACCCGGACATCCTGACGATTCTGGACGACACGCTTGGGCGGGGTTTCGAGGCTCTGGTCCTGACCAACGCCATGACCCCCATGACCCACAGGCGGGCCGGGCTTTTGGCGTTGAAGGACCGTTATGGCGTCCGGCTGACCCTGCGGGTCAGCCTGGATCACTGGACCTCTGCTGTCCATGAGGCCGAACGTGGTCCCGCCAGCTGGAACCGGGCGACCGAGGGCCTTCAGTGGCTATCGCAGCAGGGCTTTTCCATCGCCGTGGCCGGTCGCCAGCTGGCGGACGAAACGATGGAGGACGCGCGACTGGGTTATGGCCGGCTGATGGACTCCCTCGGCGTGGCGCTGGATTGCCAGAACCCGGCAAGGCTGGTGCTGTTCCCTGAAATGGACGCCTCGGCGGACGTGCCCGAGATCACCACCGCCTGCTGGGACATCCTTCACAAGCGGCCGCAGGATGTCATGTGCGCCTCAAGCCGGATGGTGGTGAAGCGTCGGGGCGCCAATCATCCTGTCGTCATCGCCTGTACGCTCACCCCCTATGACCCGCAGTTCGAACTGGGCGGCACCCTGGCCGAGGCATTGGGAGCGGTGAAGCTGAACCACCCCCATTGCGCCAGGTTCTGCGTCCTGGGCGGCGCCAGCTGCTCGGGCTGATCAGGCCCGCTCGACGCTCGCGGCGGCTGCGTCCAGGGCGTCACAGATGGCGGCGATCTGCTCCTTGGACAGGCCCCCTCCGGTCAGCTTCAGATCGAGAGCCCGCTTCAGGTTTTCCCTTGCCCGCAGGATCTGGGGCGAGAACATGGCGCTGGTCCGGGCGGCTTCCTTCATGCGCTGGAAGATGCCCGCCACCTGGCCCTCGCTGGCGACCAGCTGCGCCTCGCCCTCGGGCGTGATGCTGTAGAGCTTCTTGCCGCCCTGCGCTTCGGCCGTCACCAGGCCGGTTTCTTCCAGCAGGGTCAGGGTCGGGTAGACCACGCCGGGACTGGGGGCATAGGCGCCGCCGGCCTGCTCCTCGATCTCCTTGATCAGTTCATAGCCATGCCGGGGCTGTTCGGAGATCAGCCTCAGGATCACCAGGCGCAGGTCGCCGTGATCAAAGAACCGGCCGCGCCGGCGCCATCCGCCGGAATGGTCTCCGCCGCCATGATGGCGGCCGCCAAACGGACCCCGGTGATGCGCCATGCGGCCAAAGAACATGTGTCTGTGCATTCGATTTCGTTCCTATTTCGATATGTCTAATTATCAGATATATCGAAGTTAGGCTGGCCGCAACCATTATTTAGATATATCGAAAACTATCGGACGGGCCTTGCGCTCCGGCCGCCGGCCAGGGCCTTGATCAGCAGGTAGTAGTGATCGAGCCCCTCATTGAACTGCGTGACGGTCAGTCGCTCGTTGTTGCCGTGATAGTTGTTGTCGACCGTATCGGTGAGAAACAGCGGCCCGGCCCCGATGGTCGGGATTCCAGCCGCCCGGAAATACAGCCCGTCCGTCGCGCCGGCCTCCATATAGGGCGAAGGCTTGAGGCCTGGCGCACGAAGGGAAATCACCTGCGACAGCGCAGCGTTGAGTTCCTCCGGAACCGCCGAGAAATCGCTTTCCAGCGGATTGCCCAGAACCGAGATCTCCAGATCGGCGTCCATCATCACCTCAGCCAGGGCGATCCGGGTCTGGGCGACGGTTTCGCCCGGAAAGATCCGGCAGTTGACGGTGCCCGTCGCGGCCACCGGCAGGGCATTCTCTGCATGACCGGCCCGCAACCGGGTCGCGACGCAGGTGGTGCGGATCTCGTTCGCCAGGGCTGGATTCCGGTCGATGACCGCCAGCGCGTCCGGATCGCCTGGCTTGGCGACAAATCGCGCTAGAGCCGCTCCGAGCTCTCCGCCGACTTCCGGCGCCGTCTGGGCGAAACTCGCCAGGGTGACGCTGTTCCAGCGCGCCGGAAACCGATAGGCGCCGACCTTCAGCAGGGCGGTCGAGAGCTTGTAGATGGCATTGTCAGCGCGCGGCGCCGAGGAATGTCCACCGCTGTTTCTGGCCGTGATCTCGAAGGTGGCATAGGTCTTTTCCGCGACCTGCGCAGCATAGGCAGCCTTGCCGCCGTCGCTGGGCAGATAGCCGCCACCCGCGTCGGAATTGACGGCATAGGCCGCATCCTTGAACTGCGGCGCCACCGATTGGGCCGTGGTGGCGGATGTTTCCTCGTCCCCGGTAAAGATCAGGACCAGATCGCGGTCGGGCACGAACCCCTCCCGCTTCAGCCGCATGAAGGCCTGGGCGATGGTCAGGACGCCGTACTTGTTGTCCACCACCCCTCGACCGTACAGACTTCCGTCAACCTCGGCGAGGGTCCAGGGATCCCGTCCCCAGTCGGCCTGGCTGGCGTCGACGACATCCATATGGGCCAGAAACAGCACCGGCTTTTTCGGCGACCCGGGCCGACCCCGATAGCGGACGATCAGGCTGGCGGTTTCGCCCAGGGGCTGAATCTGGATGTCGCCGGGACTGAACCCGGCAGTGCGCATCTGCCCCGCCAGATAGGCCGCCATGGCCGGGACGGCGCCCCGGCCTTCCACGGTCGGAAAGGCGATGATCTCCGCGAACATCTGCCTCGCCTCCAGCCGCACCGCAGCGGGGGCCAGACTTGAGGGTGACGCCGCCTGCGCGCCGGACACCGCCAGCCCCAGGATCACTGCCGCAACCAGGATTACCCGCATCGTTCTTCCCCGTTTTTCCGGGGCCGATCTTATCGACCTGACGGCGACTGCATAGGGCTCAGCCCGCCTGCAGGGTCTCCGCGAGGAGGCGTCCGTCCCGGGCCCGACTGGAGCCTGCCCGCCAGGCCACCACCACTTCACGGCTGGGATGGTCGGCATCCAGGGGCCGCACCGTGACGGGCGCCTGACCGGTCAGGCCGGCCTCGACCGCCATGGCGGGGACGAAGGAGACGCCCAGGCCCGATCCCACCATCTGGACCAGGGTTGGCAGCGAAGTGGCGGCGAAGGCTTCCTCCTGCCCGTTGCGATGGGGGGTCAGCCCACAGGCCGCCAGCACATGGTCACGCAGGCAGTGGCCGTCTTCCAGAAGGATCAGCTCGTCACCATCCAGGGACTCCGGGCGGATGTTGATCTGTGAAGCCATGGCATGGCCCGTCGGCACCGCCGCGAGCAGCTCATCATCCACCACATGGGCCCATTCCAGGCCCGTCATGTCATAGGGCAGCGCCATCAGGGCGGCGTCCAGGGCGCCGGACCGCAGGGCGGTGATCAGGCGGGAGGTCAGGTCTTCCCGCAAAAACAGCCGCAGCTTGGGAAACCGCGCCCGCATCACCGGCAGGGCCTTGGGCAGCAGGAAAGGCGCGATGGTCGGAATGACGCCCAGCCGGAACCGCCCGGAAAGCGGCTGGCCGGCGCTCTGCGAGGCCTGGACCAGGTCTTCCGCCCCGGCCAGCAGGTCCCGGGCGCGCCGGGTCGCCTCCTCGCCGGCGGCCGTCAGGATCACGCCGGAACGGGCCCGGTCCACCACCGGCGCGCCGATGATCCGTTCCAGTTCTGCAATGCCCGCCGACAGGGTGGGCTGGGTGACATGGGCCGCTTCGGCGGCGCGACTGAAGGAGCCGTGATCGGCCAGAAGCTTCAGATACTGGAGTTGGCGAAGGGTCGGGAGCATGGAGCTCCATAGCCCCACTCTATGGTTTTTACCAAGACTATCGAACCACTATTGCACGAGACGCGCCGCTTCGACGTACCGTTTCAGCCCATTGAGCTGCGCCCCGACCACGCTGTCGAAAATCGGCGCGTTCTTCAGGGTCGCAGCGTCCAGGCCGCCCACCTGATAGGTCTGGGTCACTTCCGTATCCCCGTTCGGCAGGGCTTTCAGTTGAAAGGTCAGGGCCGCCGCAGCCCCCAGGTCCTGCAAGGGGCCCAGGGCCCCGAGGATCCGCAGGGTCTTGCCCGGGATGGCCAGCACCACCTCGCCATGCTTGACCCCGCCGCCAGGAAGGGCTTCGCAAAAGCAGGCTCCCGGCTCCAGCCGGAGCGTCATGTTCGAGGCCTGGCCCGAATAGGTATGGGCGCTTTCCCACCAGCGGCCGATATCCCCCAGCTTTTGATAGACGCTCGACGGCGGCGCGCTGATCACCGCGACATTGCGGAGCAAAAGGCGCCCTTCAGCGGTGCTCACCACTTCGGCCTGGGCCTGGCCAAAACCGGCCAGGGACAAGGCCAGCGCTGCAATCCCGTTTCCAAGCCGCATCTTCGCACCCCCTGTTTGAAGAGAGCTTACAGCAGGCCTTCACCGACGCCAGAGCGGCTTCAGGCTGCGTCGAACGACAGGGGCTCGCCCCAGAAGGCCCGCACCAGTCCGTTCTGCTCGGCCGGCTGTCCCGTGGTCAGGAACCGCCTGAGACCCGATTGCCCGGGGTCCAGCTCAGGATGCCTGGCAAGATAGGCGACCAGGGCGTCCGCCGTGGCGCCGGGTTGATGAATGAGCGGCGTCCCGGGCGGCAGGGAGTCCCGGAACAGGTCGGCGACAATCTCATAGTGGGTGCAGCCCAGGATGGCCCGGTCAGGGAATCGACCGATCCGGGTTTTCAGGGCCTGGACATGCCGCCCCACCTCGGCGGCCAGCTCATCGGCTCCAGCGCCCTCCTCGATCATCCGGGCGAGGTTCGGACAGGGCTCGGAAAAGACCGCGAGATCCTGCTTGCGCTTGTCGATCTCGATCTCGAAGACGCGACTCTTCGCGGTTCCGGGCGTCGAAAAGACCCCCAGGATGTCCAGCTTCTCGATCTTGTCGCCCCGCCGTTCGGCCTCATGTTCCCAGGGCAGGCCCGTTGCCGCCTCGATGGTCGGGACGATGATGCCCAGCACATTGAGCGCCCGGCCCGTCTCGCGGCGGTATCCGGGCAACCAGGTCTGCTGCAGCCGTCTAAGGGCGATGGCCGAGGCGGTGTTGCAGGCCAGGACCACCAGGCTGGCGCCGGCCTCGAACAGCCGGATACAGCCAGCCCGGGTCAGGTCGACGATCTCTTCGCCGGGACGCCCGCCATAGGGGGCGTTGGCCTGGTCGGCCAGATAGAGAAAGTCAGCTGTGGGCAGCCGCTCCACCAGCGCCCTGTGCACGGTGAGTCCGCCGACCCCGGAGTCGAAAACGCCAATTGCCATGGTCCGGGTTTAGGGCCGACTGCGGCCCGAGGGAAGGCCGGGGCTATTTCTTCAACAGCGAAAACAGGCCCGGATAGGGCCCCTGCCCCGTCCGATAGAGGCACCAGTCATCCTTCGGCGGACAGTCGGTGTCGAAAATCGCCTGCTTCTCCGGACTGACGGCCGCCAGACGCGGGGCGCGCTCCGCCCCTTCCGCCAGGCGCTGGGCGCAGGCGTCGAGCTCCGCCTGGCTGAGTTTCAGAAAAGCAGCATTGGCGCAGCCCAGCTGCCGGCGCAGGCCCGGCTGCAGCGAGGGCCCCTGGACCAGGGCGCCGGCGCCGTCGGGATTGGCCGGCAGGGCAATCACCGGCCCCGCGCCAGTGGGCGTCCCGGCCAGCTGCTGATCCGGCATCGGCGGCGTCGTCCTCTGGTCCTGTTCACGACCGATGCGGGGGGAGCCTCCAGCGGGCCTGGCGGGCGCGCGCGGCGCCGACGGCGCGACGATCTGCAACTGGACCGCCGGAAAATCGGGGACCGAAGTCGAAGAGCGAAGTCCGGACATCAGCAGCATCAGGACAAGGCCATGGACAGCCAGGGACCCACCCAGAATCAGAGCGCTCCGGACGGTGCGACGCCCCAGCCTGATACGACCCGCTGACATCCCGCTCCTGGCCTCCCGATGCAGGCCAAGATTGGCGACTCAGATGGGTCAAAGCGGGGCGCGGATGTTTCAGCCTGCAACCCGCCTTGCCTTATATCCGCCCGGCGACAGGGCTCGTCATGTATCCGCCCGGCGACAGGGCTCGTCATGCAATCATCTCCGGATCGGAACCTTGACGATCCACATTACCGGCGTAATCTGAAGTCATGTCCCGCTCGCCAGACCATATCACCAGCGCCGAGAGCCAGATCATGGAGGCGCTCTGGCGGCTTGGCCCCAGCACCGCCGAGGAGCTGGTCACCGAGGTGAAGCGCAGCCAGGACTGGGGCGACGCCACGGTCAAGACCCTGATCAACCGGCTTCTGAAAAAACAGGTCATCCAGTCGGAGCGCGACCGGGGCCGGCATCAGTACCGCCCCCTGGTCCAGCGGAACGACTACCTCACCCAGGAAAGCCAGGGACTGCTCGACCGGCTGTTCGATGGCTCCCTGGCGCCCCTGATCTCCCACTTTGCCGAGCACCGCAAACTGACCCCGCAGGAGGTCACAAGGCTCAAGGCCCTCATCGACGAAATCCAGGGCGATGACTGACCTCCTGTCAGCGATTCTCCGCGTCAACCTGGCCATGGGCCTGGCCATTCTGCTGGTCATCGCCCTGCGGGGAACCGTGCGAGCGCAGTCTGGTGCGCGTGCGGCCTACGGTCTCTGGCTGGTTCCGGTCGTGGCGGCCCTGGCCAGCCTCCTGCCGGCGCTGCGCTCACAACCGCTTCCCGTTTCGTCAGCGCTTCAGGGGCCTGTTCAGTCCCTGTCGCATCTGGCTTCCGTCGGCTATGCCGCGCCCTGGCCCCAGATCCTGATCATCGTCTGGCTGACCGGGGCCTGCGGCCTGGCGCTGGCCTTTGCGAAGGCCCAGGCGCGGTTCCTCAGAATGGTTGATCAGGGTGTCGCAGGCCCGGCGATCGTTGGATTGCTGGACCCCAGGCTGGTGCTGCCCCAGGACTTTGCCTTGCGGTTTTCCCCTGACGAACAGGCCCTCATCCGCGCCCATGAAAAGGCCCATCTGGACAGCGACGATCCCCGGGCCAACGGCCTGATCGCGGCCCTGCAATGTCTGTTCTGGTTCAATCCGCTCATTCACTGGGCAGCCAGACTGGCGCGGCTGGACCAGGAAATGGCCTGCGACGCCCTGGTCATGGCCCGGTTTCCCAAGGCCCGGCGCCAGTATGCCGTCGCCATGCTGAAGACCCAGATGGCACAGGACCGTCTGCCTGTCGGCTGCCACTGGGGCGGCCATCCGCTCGAGGCGCGAATCCTGGTCCTCAAGGCGCCGCCAGTCTCCAGGATGAGAAGTGCGGCTGGAACCGGTCTTGTCGCCGCTGTGGCCCTGGCCTGCCTTGCGACCGTCTGGAGCCTTCAGCCGCCACGGATTGAATTGCCGCCAGAGGCCCCGGCGCCCCACAGGGTCATGGACCTGTTGATCGTGCGATCCTGAGGTCGCGACTCATTACATGCCGTTCATGTGACGGAACCTGGACGAAGGCCTAGGGTTGGCCCTGCATCTGAATCCCCGGAGTCCTCGTCCCGTGAAACGCCGCACATTCCTGGCCGCTTCGGCCGCCCTCACTACCGCCGCCGCAGTCCATCCGGCCCTGGCCAAGACTCCGGAGAACCCCATGCTGGCCCCCTATTCTGGCCCCTTCGGCGGCGTGCCGGCCTGGGACAAGGTTGTCGTCGCAGACTTCAAGCCGGCGCTCGAGGCGGCCATGAATGAAGCATGGGCCGAGATCGAGGTCATCACCGCCAACAAGGCGGCCCCGACCTTCGAGAACACCATCGCCGCCTATGAAGACAGCGGCCGCACCCTGGACCGCCTCTATCGCTACTTCTACGTCTGGAGCGGCAACATGAGCAGCCCGGAATTCCAGGCGGTCGAGGCCGAGATGAGCCCGAAACTGTCGGCCTTCGGCGACCGGGTGACCCAGAACCAGGCCCTCTTCAACCGCATCGAGGCGGTCTACAATTCGCCGGAAAAGGCCAAGCTGACCCCTGAGCAGCAGCGGGTCCTGTGGCTTCGCTACACCGGCTTTGTCCGCCAGGGCGCCAAGCTCGAGGCCGGCGCCAAGGCGCGGGTCGCCGCCATCAATGAGGAACTGGCGGGCCTCTACACAAGGTTCAACGCCAACCAGCTGGCCGACGAGGACACCTATATCGAGCTGTCGGCCGCCGACCTCGAAGGCCTTCCGGAGTCCCTGGTCGCCGCCGCCCGCTCCAGCGCCGCCGAGCGCAAGCTCGAAGGCAAGGCGATCATCGTCAATACCCGCTCCAGCGTTGATCCCTATCTGACCTATTCGCCGGTCCGCGCGACCCGGGAAAAGGTCTGGCGGGCCTTTGTCAGCCGCGGCGACAATGGCGGCCCGACCGACAACAACGCCATCATCACCCGGATCCTCAAGCTGCGGGCCGAACGGGCCAAGCTGCTGGGCTATCCGACCCACGCCCACTGGCGGTTGGAAGACTCGATGGCCAAGACCCCCGAGCGGGCCATGGAACTGATGGAAGCGGTCTGGCCGCCGGCCATTGCCGCGGTCAAGCGCGACGTCGCCGACATGCAGGCGATCATCGACGCCGAAAAGGGCGGCTTCAAGCTGGCCCCCTGGGACTACCGCTACTATTCGGAGAAGGTCCGCAAGGCCAAGTACGACCTCGACCTGAACGAGGTGAAACCCTACCTGCAGCTGGAAAAACTGCGTGAAGGCATGTTCTGGGCGGCCGGCCAGCTCTTTGGTTTCCAGTTCAAGCCCGTCACCGGCGTGCCGGTCTTCCATCCCGACGTCCGGGTCTGGGAAGTCAGCCGCGCCGGCAAGAACATCGGCCTCTGGTACTTCGACCCCTATGCCCGCCAGGGCAAGCAGTCGGGCGCCTGGATGACCGACTACCGAACCCAGGAAACCTTCAAGAAGCCGATCACCACCCTGGTCAGCAACAATTCCAACTTCATCAAGGGCGCCCCGGGCGAACCGGTCCTGATCAGCTGGGATGACGCCGAGACCCTGTTCCACGAGTTTGGCCATGCCCTGCACGGCCTGAACTCGGCGGTGGTCTATCCGTCCGTGTCCGGCACCAGCGTCGCCCGCGACTATGTCGAGTTCCCCAGCCAGCTCAACGAACGCTGGCTGTCCACGCCCGAGGTGATGAAACAGTTCGTCGTCCACTACAAAACCGGCGAGCCCATCCCCCAGGCCCTGGTCGACAAGATCAGCAAGGCCAAGACCTTCAACCAGGGCTTCACCACCACCGAAGCCCTGGCCAGCGCCCTGATCGACATGAAGCTGCACCTGGCCGGCGACGTGACCATCGACCCGGACAGGTTCGAGCGCGAGGAACTGGCCAAACTCGGCATGCCCGAGGAACTGGTCATGCGTCACCGCACCCCGCAGTTCGGCCATGTTTTCTCGGGCGATGGCTATTCGGCCGGCTATTACAGCTATCTCTGGGCCGACACCCTGACCGCCGACTGCTGGGAAGCCTTCATGGAAGCCGGCAGCGCCTATGACAAGGCGACCGCCAAGCGGCTGCATGACACCATCATGAGCCAGGGCAACCGCAAGGATCCGGCCCAGCAGTTCCGCGACTTCCGCGGCCGCGACCCCAAGATCGGCGCCCTGATGCGCGACCGGGGCTTCCCGGTTCCAGAAGGGGCCTGAGGCCTGCATCCGCCTCTGGCCTGATCGGTCGGAGGCGGCTTTCCTTGACCTTCCCTTCCCTTTCGCCCATAAGCGCGCCCTTCCGGCGCAATCTGCCAGCGCCCTCCCCCGCCACGACCCCGATCCCCATATCGGACGAGGGCGGAGAGGCCCCCCGTCGACGTGATCGTCCACGGGGGCTGGTTTCGTTGTGCGTCTGGTTCAGTTGCGAACCGGGCAGGGAAAACAAGGGTTCGCCCCGGCGGACCAGCGGAGCGGATCTATGTTCGAAGGCCTTACAGATCGGCTGAGCGGCGTCTTTGACCGCCTGTCCGGACGGGGCGTCCTCAGCGAGAAGGACGTCGACGAAGCCCTGCGCGAAGTGCGGGTCGCCCTGCTCGAGGCCGACGTCGCCCTGCCCGTGGTCAAGGACTTCATCGCCAGGGCCCGGGTCGAGGCCACCGGCGAGGCGGTCATCCGCTCGATCCGCCCCGCCGACCAGGTGGTCAAGATCGTCTATGATGGCCTGGTCGAGATGCTGGGCGGCGAAGAGCCGGTCGGACTGAACATTGCCCTCAACCCGCCATCGGTCATCCTGATGAGCGGCCTTCAGGGGTCAGGCAAGACCACAACCTCGGCCAAGCTGGCCCTTCGCCTGAGCAAGACGGACCGCAAGAAGGTCCTGATGGCCTCGCTGGACACCCGTCGTCCGGCCGCCATGGAACAGCTGGCCACCCTGGGCGCCCAGGTCGGGGTCGAGACCCTGCCGATCATCGCCGGCCAGTCTGCGGTCGACATCGCAAAGCGCGCCATGTCGGCGGCCCGGCTAGGCGGCTACGACATCCTGATCCTCGACACCGCCGGCCGCACCACCCTGGACGAGTCCATGATGGCCGAGGCGGCGGAGATCGCGAAGATCTCCAGCCCGGCCGAGACCCTGCTGGTCGCCGACAGCCTGACCGGCCAGGACGCGGTGCGCACCGCCAAGGCCTTCCATGAGCGCCTGCCCCTGACCGGCCTGATCCTGACCCGGGCCGATGGCGATGGCCGGGGCGGCGCGGCCCTGTCCATGCGGGCCACCACCGGCCTGCCAATCAAGTTCCTGGGCGCCGGTGAAAAGGTCGAGGCGCTCGAGGTGTTCGACGCCCGCCGGGTCGCCGGACGCATCCTTGGTCAGGGCGACATCGTCTCCCTGGTCGAGCGGGCGGCCGCCGATTTCGACCAGGCCAAGTCCGAGGCCATGGCCAAGAAGCTGGCCAAGGGCCAGTTCGATCTGGACATGCTGTCGGACCAGCTGACCCAGATGGAAAAGATGGGCGGCATGGAAGGGCTGATGGGCATGCTGCCCGGGGTCCAGAAGATGAAGGGCCAGATCGCCGAGGCGGGGCTGAACGACAAGGCCATCCGCCGCCAGAAGGCGATCATCAGTTCCATGACCAAGGCCGAGCGCAAGAAGCCGGACGTCCTGGCCGCCTCGCGCAAGCGCCGGATCGCCGCCGGCGCCGGGGTCGATGTGGCCGAGGTCAACCGCCTGCTGAAACAGCACCGCCAGATGGCCGACGCCTTCAAGATGATGAGCAAGGGCGGCGGCCGGGGCTTTGCCCAGATGGCCGGCATGCTGGGCCTCGGCGGCGGCGACGCCCGGTTGAAGAACCTCGGCGGCGGCAAGATGGCTGCGCCGGACCCCGAACAGATCAAACAGGCCCTTCAGGGCATGCCCGGCATGGGCGGCCCCGCCGCCGGCGCCAACCCTCCCTCGCTTCCCGGCCTTCCAGGCCTGGGGGGCGGTTCTCCGTTCAACCCGTTCAAGAAAAACTGAACCTCTCCAAGGACTAAGAAGACCATGTTGAAGATCCGGCTCGCCCGTGGCGGCACCAAGAAGCGTCCCTACTATTCCATCGTTGTCGCCGACAGCCACTCGCCCCGCGACGGCCGCTTCATCGAAAAGGTCGGCACCTACAATCCTCTGCTGAAGAAGGACGATCCGGCGCGCACCACCCTGAAGCTTGAGTCCATCGAAGCCTGGATCAAGAAGGGCGCCCAGCCGACCGACCGCGTCGCCCGGTTCCTGGCCAAGGAAGGCCTGGTGAAGTGGGAGCACGGCAATAACCCCACCAAGGGCAAGCCCGGCAAGAAGGCCGAGGAACGCGCCAGCGAACGTGCGAAGCGCGAAGAAGAGCGGGCCGCCGCTGCCGCCGAACTGGCCGCCAACCCGCCGCCCGAGCCGGAGCCCGAAGTGGTCGAAGAAGCCGCGCCGGAAGCCGCCCCTGAAGCTGCGCCTGAGGCTGCCGCCGAAGCCGCCCCGGAAGCGACCACCGAAGGCTAGGATTCAGGCCTGTCCTCTTCCCCCGGCCTTCGAGGTGAGGGGACGGCCCTGGCCGCCATTCAATGACGTCGCAATACCTGCTTGTCGCCCGTGTCTCCGGCGCCCATGGCGTCCGGGGAGACGTGCGGCTCAGCACCTTTACGCAGGACCCCCTGGCCATCGTCGACTATCGCGATCTGGTCCGGGCGGATGGTTCGGCGGCGCTCACCGTGCTGTCGGCCCGGATTGCCAAGGGCGGGATCATCGCCCGCTGCAAGGGCATCGAGACCAAGGAACAGGCCGACGGCCTGCGAGGCCTTACCCTCCATATCCCGCGCAGCGCCCTGCCCGAGCCTGAAGAGGACGAGTTCTATCTGGCGGACCTGATCGGCCTGTCGGCCGTGACGCCCGAAGGCCAGAAGATCGGGCGTATCAAGTCCGTTCAGGATTTCGGCGCCGGCGACATACTCGAAGTCGACCCTGCAGAGGGCGGACCGACCTGGTACCTGCCCTTCACGCGCGAAGCCGTTCCGGACGTCCAGATCAGCGCGGGTCGGGTGGTTGTCGTCCGCCCCGATGAGGTCGAATGGACGCCGGAAACGGAAACTGACCCGGACGACGCTCCGGAACCGCGAGAAGACTGACGCTCGCCAGGGCCCGGTCCGGGTCCGGGCAAGGTTCCAGGGCCTGGCCAGTCGTCAGGTCTTGATCCGCATCAGGCATTCCTGGGCGACGGACGCCGCCAGCTTGCCGTCCTGTGTGTACATCTCGCCGCGAATGAACCCCCGCCCCTGCGAGGTGCTCGGGCAGTCCTGGTCGAACAGCAGCCAGTTGTTGAAATCCACCGGCCTGTGGAACCACATGGCGTGGTCCAGGCTCGCGGACTGCAGGCCCGGTGTCTGCCAGGTCAGGCCATGGACCCGCAGGGCGGTCTCCATGAAGGCCATGTCCGAGGCATAGGCCAGGCAGGCCTGCTGCAGCTTGATCTCCGGGCCAATCGGAACCTTGGCCTTCATCCAGACCTGTTTGCGCGGCGGCTTGGGCACGGGCGAGAAGATGTTCTGGGGGTCGGGCCAGCGCAGGTCGATAGGCCGGGGCCGTTTCATCTGCCTGATCATGGCCTGGGGGATCTTGTCCGGCGAGTCGGCCAGCATCCGCTCCAGTTCACCCAGCACGAACTCCGGATCGGGCGCCTCGGGCATGGTCGTCTGATGTTCCAGCCCCTCTTCGGCCACCTGGAACGAGGCCGCCAGGTTGAAGATCTGCTGGCCGTTCTGGATGGCGATCACCCGCCTGGTGGTAAAGGTGCCGCCGTCCCGCGACCGGTCAACCTCGTACAGGACCGGGATGCGGACATCGCCCGGCCGGATGAAATAGGCATGGATCGAATGACAGACCCGGTTCTCGACGGTCTCATAGGCCGCCAGGAGGGCCTGGGCGATGACGAACCCGCCAAAGATGCGCGGAAACCCGTCATTGGGCGACACGCCCCGGAACAGGTTCATCTCGATCGGCTCGAGGGCGAGGGTCTCGATAAGGTTTTCGGTCTCTTCCATGGTGCAGTGCAATAGGCTCAGGCGACCGATCCGGCAAGCTTGGGGTCATAGCCGCCTCTGCAGGCTCGAGGGACGTTCGCCCCCTTTGGCCGCACTATCCCCTTGTAAACGCCGGCTCCAGCAGGGACAGCAACCGGTCCGCCATCGCCTCGATGGCGTCCGGCCCGGGACCCCCGTCGATCAGGCCATTGATCACCAGCGAAACATAGCCGTGAACCGCCATCCAGGCGAAGTTGACGCCGGTGCGGTCGTCGACTCCCTCCGGCCGGCGGGTCTCGGCGACGGCCCGCCAGAGCACGCCGCCGCAATGGTCGGCGGCAGTCATGACCCGGCCCTGCTCGCCATCCCGGTTACAGCGCTGGAACATCATGTCGTAGGTCGCCGGTCGCGACAGGGCAAAGGCGATATAGGCCATGCCGATGGCTTTCAGCCGGGCGAACGGATCGTCCGGCGCCGCATCCCGCGCTGCGATCATCCGGGCTGCAAGATCGTCGAACCCCTCGGCCAGGACCGCCCCGATCAGGTCCGCCCGCGTCGGAAAGTAATGGGCCGGCGCGGCATGGGAGACACCCGCCATCCGGGCGCAGGCCCTCAGGCTGACCGCCGATTCCGGACCGGATTCGATCAGGCTCGCGGCGGCCTGCAGCAGGGCCGACCTCACATCATCGGGCCGGGCGCGGAGCCCGGTGGGGCCCGGTGCTGAGCTCATTCGGAGCCGCTCCTTGACAGTGTCAAGTTCGAAGGATATCCAGCTTGACACTGTCAAGCAATGGAGCTGCCCGTGGTCGACACCGTCTTTTCTTTGGCCAATCTGTTTGCGCTGGTCACCTGGGTCGCCCTGATCCTCGGCCGGTTCATCAAACCCCTGCAGAAGGTCGTGGATCCCCTGGCCGGCTTTGTCGCCCCGGCCCTGCTGGCCGTGGCCTATGCCGTCATCATGGGGATGTTCTGGGGCCAGGCGCAGGGCGGCGGCTTTGGCTCGCTCCAGGCGGTCGGGGCCCTGTTCGCAAGGCCCGAACTTCTGCTGGCCGGCTGGATCCACTACCTGGCCTTCGATCTGTTCGTCGGCGGGTGGATCGCCCGCACGGCGTCACAGGCCGGACTGCCGGGCCTGGTCATTGCGCCCATCCTGGTCCTGACCTTCCTGTTCGGCCCCGTCGGCTACCTGGCCTTCGCCCTGCTCCGTCTGGCCACCCGGAGGGCCGCGAAATGACCACCGTCACCGACATCAGCCTGGCGCGGCGCGCCAACCCGGCCCGGGGCTGGGAACCGGTCCTGGCCACCGCCGGCGCCCTGCTGGCCCTGGCCATGATCCCCGCCGCCTGGCTGGCCCTGACCGATCCGCGCACCCTGGAGGGCGTAAACGTATGGATCAAGCCGCTGAAGTTCATGGCTTCCGTCAGCCTGTTCTGGCTCATGGGGTCCTGGGTGTTCACGGCCCTGAAGCCCGGCTTTCGCCACAGCCTCGCCGGTCGCTATGCGGTCTGGGTCTCCCTGGCCGGCGGTCTGTTCGAGATTCTCTACATCACCTGGCGAGCCGCGCGGGGGGAAGCGTCGCACTTCAACTATTCCAGCCCGGTCAGCAGCGCCCTCTATATCCTGATGGCCGTGGGCGCGGTCAGCATGACCTCCACAACCTTGGTCCAGGGCATCGCGGTCCTGCGCTCCAAGGCTGGCGACCTCAGTTCCTCCGTCCGGAACGCCCTCGGCTGGGGCCTGATCCTCACCTTCCTGCTCGGCACATTGACCGGCGGATACATGGGCGGACAGCCGGGCCATTTCGTGGGCGCCCCTGTCGATCCGCAGGGACTGCCGCTGCTGGGATGGTCCACCACGGTCGGCGATCTTCGTCCGGCCCATTTCCTTGGCATGCACGCAGCCCAGATCCTGCCCCTGCTGGTCTGGATGCTGTCGCGGCTCTCTTCGGTATGGGCCGGGCGACTCCTGGCGCCCCTTGCCACAGGCTATGCCGCCCTGACCCTGGCGGTCCTGGCCCAGGCCATCGCCGGTCAGCCGCTGATCGCGCTGTAGTCTCGGGGTCCGCATGGTAGGAAGCAGAGCATCACCGGCTGAAAGCGCCTGCCATGTCCGCTGCCACCCTCGCCCTCGCCCTGATGCTGTTCCAGTCCGGACCAGGCCTGGGGTTCGCCGAGGCCAGACTCCGGGCCGAGCGCTATGAAACCGATCTCGCCTCCCAGACCTATCGCGACGAGGTGCTCGATCCCCTGCTGACCCCGAAAACCCGGGCCCTGTTCAGCCGCTGCTATCCCGCCACCGTGGGACGGCGCATGACCTTCACCCTGATCGTCAGTTTCAAGGACGGCAGGCTCGACCGCGTCGAACGCGACAGTGAGGATCCGGTCGCCCGCTGCATGGCCGAGGCCTTCGAAGACATCCGCTGGCCAAAGCCGCCGCATGACGACTTCGCCGAAGAGTTCCATTTCGACCTGTCGCCGAACTGAAGGCCCTGCCTGCTTGGCTTGGCGGCCCGTTGCCCCCTATGAAGCGCCATGTCCTTCACCGCCACCGTCCTGACCATGTTCCCCGAGGCCTTCCCCGGTCCGCTTGGCGTTTCCCTGATCGGAACCGCCTGGCGCGAACAGGATCTCTGGCGACTGGAAACGGTGGACATCCGGAGCTTTTCCAAGGATAAGCGCGGCTTCCTTGACGACACCCCCGCGGGTGGCGGTCCGGGACAGGTGATGAAAGCGGATGTGATCGCGGCGGCGCTGGACAGCGTTGAGATCGCGGGGCGTCCGCTTTTGTGCATGAGCGCCCGGGGCAGGCCCCTGACCCAGGCGCGGGTGAGTGACTGGGCCGCCACGCCGGGGATCATCGTCCTCTGTGGCCGGTTCGAGGGGGTGGACCAACGGGTGCTTGACGCCCGGGGGTTCGAGGAGGTCTCCGTCGGAGACGCGGTCCTGGCCGGTGGCGAGGCGGCGGCGATGGTGGTGATCGAGGCCTGTGTCCGTCTTGTTCCGGGGGTTCTCGGGCAGGCGGCCAGTCTTCACGAAGAAAGCTTCGAGGACGGGCTCCTCGAGCATCCGCAGTTTACAAGGCCGCGGACGTTCGAAGGTCTGGATATCCCCGAGGTGCTGCTGAGCGGCGACCATGGAAGGGTTGCGGCCTGGCGGCAGGCCATGAGAGAGACCACGACCCGCGAGCGGCGGCCCGACCTTTGGGACCGCTATCTCGCCAATCAACAGGCAAAGGGCGCCCGCAAGACGGGAAAGCCCAAAGGAGACTAGAGATGAACGTGATCAAGCAACTGGAGAAGGAAGAGGTTGAACGCCTCGCCGCCCTCCGCACCACCCCCGATTTCCAGCCCGGCGACACCGTCCGCGTCAATGTCCGCATCAAGGAAGGCGACCGCGAACGCGTCCAGGCCTATGAAGGCGTCTGCATCGCCCGCCAGGGCGCCGGCCTGCATGAGAGCTTCACGGTCCGCAAGATCAGCTTCGGCGAAGGCGTCGAGCGGGTCTTCCCGATCATGTCGCCCATGATCGAAAGCATTGAAGTGAAGCGCCGCGGCGTCGTCCGTCGCGCCAAGCTCTATTACCTGCGCGATCGTCGCGGCAAGAGCGCCCGGATCGCCGAACGCTCCATGATCCGCAAGGACGAACCCAAGGGCGAATAGGCCCTCATGGGTTCAAGGTTCGAAGGCCCCGCTGGTGACGGCGGGGCCTTTTTCTTGCCCGGGCTACGCTGCGGCGGCGATGTATCCGTCCACCTGCAACTCCAGAACGTCCAGTGGCAGGGCCCCGTCCTTCAGGACTGCATCATGGAAATCACGGATGTCGTACCGGGCGCCCAGCACCTTCTGGGCCCGTGCCCGCAGTTCGAAGATCTTGAGCTGGCCCACCATGTAGCTCGTCGCCTGGCCGGGATTGGAGATGTAGCGCTCCACCTCCTTGACGATATCCCGCTCGCTGAGCAGGGAATTGTCCCGGAAGAAGCTGATCGCCTGTTCGCGGCTCCAGCGCTTGGCATGCATGCCGGTATCGACCACCAGCCGCACCGCCCGCCAGGCCTCGAGGGACAGCCGGCCGAAGTCTGAATAGGGATCGGCATAATAGCCCATCTCCTTGCCCAGCTTCTCCGAATAGAGCCCCCAGCCCTCGCTGTAGGCGCCGTAGCCGCCAAATCGCCGGAACTTGGGAATGCCCTGCAGCTCCTGCGCCAGGGCGATCTGGAAATGGTGGCCGGGCGCGCCCTCATGATAGCTGATCCCCTCGATCTGGGGCTTCAGCACCTGGGTCATGTCCGCCAGATTGACATAGTAGATGCCGGGCCGCGAGCCGTCCGGCGCCGGCCGGTTATAGAAGGCCACGCTCGCGGTATCCTGCCGCCAGGTCTCGACCGCGCGAACCTCCAGGGCCGCCTTTGGCAGCCGCCGGAAATAGCGCGGCGCATCCGACATGACCTTGGCGATATAGCTGTTGGCGTCTTTCAGATAGGCAGCCCGGCCGTCCGCCGTGTTGGGATACTGGAACTTCGGATTGGTCTTCAGTTCCTTGAAGAAGGCCTGGAGCGAGCCCTTGAACCCGACCGCCGCCATGATCGCCCGCATCTCGCCCTGGATCCGGGCCAGTTCCTTCAGGCCGGTCTGGTGGATCTGGTCCGCCGTCAGGTCGGTCGTGGTCGACCCCTTCAGGCGATAGGCGTAGTAGGCGTCCCCATCCGGCAGGGACCATGCCCCCCGATTGCCCCGCGCCAGGGCCTTGAGGTCGGCCTGGGTTTGCAGGAAGGCCTCGTATCCCGCCTTGAACGGACCCAGCAGGGCCGCCCGGCCCTCGGCCAGCAAACGGGCCTTCTCGGCCTCTGGCGCTGTCAGACCGGCGACCTTCTTGCGGAAATCGGCCCACAGGGCGCTGTCTTCGCCAGCGGTGAAAGGCGCTCCGGTCAGGATCTTGCGGGTATCGGCCTCGACCGGCCCGAAGGTGAAGGCCGGCGCCACGGCCCCGGCCTTCGCCGCCGCCATCAGACTGTCGCAGACCTCGGTCATCACCCGTTGGCTGTCCTTGAGCCGGGCGATATAGGCCTCGGCGTCGCCCACCCCGTCGACCCGGTGCTGGTTGATCAGGAAAACCGGAATCTCGCCGGCCGGGCTGCCATTGGTGGTGGCCTGGTAGAAGTGGTTGCGCCAGCGCACCCCCTCCTTCTGCCGGCTGACGGACCGTTCGAACAGCTGCCAGGAAATCCGGGACTGGGGTCCCAGCGCCTCGAAACGGAACCGCGCCTTCATGGCCGACAGCTGGGTCTCCGCCAGGGCCAGGGCGCGGTCCGCGCCAGCGTCGGTATAGTCATCCAGCCGGTTGTACTGGGTCTTGATCCCCAGCGAGGTCAGGCTTTCGGGACTGAGGGCGAGGGTCTCGTCAAAGGCCTGGTCGAGAAATTCCGTGAAGGCCTGGTCTTCCGGCGACAGGACGGCCAGGGCTCCGGTCTCGGCAGCGGCGGCGCTTGTCCAGCTCAGGCCCGCCAGGGGCGCGCTCAGCAACCCGGCCAGGGCCAGGCGACGGTTCAACCCATGTTCGGTCGGCAATGTCTGCGTCTCCCTTTGTGACGGCAATTCTGTCCATAGATGGCAGCCACTGTCATCTTTCGAATATGTGACCCTGGTGCGGCGGCGTTCCAGGTCCGGCCTACGGGCCGCAACTTCCTTGCCCAGCCGCCCGTCGCCAGCAGGATTTGACGCACTTTCCTTGCCCGACACTGGACGAAACCCCGTCGCAAGTCCTACATCCGCGCCATGGCTGGCAAGACACTCTACGACAAGATCTGGGATGCCCATGTCGTCGCCCAGGATGGCGCCGAAGCGGTTCTCTACATCGACCTGCACCTAATCCACGAGGTCACCACGCCCCAGGCCTTTGCGGGCCTCCGGGCGGCAGGCCGCCATGTGCGGCGCCCGGACCGCACCCTCGCCGTCGCCGACCACAATGTGCCGACCATCGGCCAGGCGCTTGGCGTCAATGCCGTGGAAGACGAGGAAGCCCGGCTGCAACTCCAGACCCTGGGCCGCAATGTCGCCGACGCCGGGATCGAGTATTTCCAGATGGGCGACCCCCGCAACGGGATCGTCCATGTGGTCGGCCCCGAACAGGGCCGCACCCAGCCCGGCATGACCATTGTCTGCGGCGACTCCCACACCTCGACCCATGGCGCCTTCGGGGCCCTGGCCCAGGGCATCGGCACCAGCGAGGTCGAGCATGTCCTCGCCACCCAGACCCTGCGCCAGGCCAAGTCCAAGAACCTGCGGGTGACGGTCGATGGACAGCTGGGCCCGGGCGTCACGGCCAAGGACATGGCCCTGGCCATCATCGGGACCATCGGCACGGCCGGCGGCACCGGCTCGGTGATCGAATATGCCGGCGAGGCGGTGCGCGCCCTGTCCATGGAGGGGCGGATGACCCTCTGCAACCTGACCATCGAGGCCGGCGCCCGCGCAGGCCTGGTGGCCCCCGACGAAAAGACGTTCGACTATATCCGCGGGCGCCCTTCCGCCCCCAAGGGCGCCGCCTGGGACATGGCCGTCAGCTACTGGAAATCCTATTTCAGTGACCCGGATGCGGTGTTTGACCGCGAGGTCCGGCTCGACGCCGCCGACATCGCCCCCACCGTCACCTGGGGCACCAGCCCCGAAGACGTGGTCCCGGTCACGGGACAGGTTCCCGATCCGGCCAGCTTTGCCACGCCGGACAAGCGGGCCTCCGCCGCCCGGGCCCTGGACTATATGGGCCTTGCCGCTGGCCAGCCGATCACCGAGGCGAAGGTGGATGTGGTGTTCATCGGCAGCTGCACCAACAGCCGTATCGAGGACCTGCGGGCCGCTGCCGCCGTGGCCCAGGCCGCCTTCCTCGAAGGCCGGCTGGTCGCCCCCCACGTCCGGGCCATGGTCGTGCCGGGATCAGGCCTGGTCCGCGACCAGGCCGAGGCCGAGGGCCTTGACGCCCTGTTCAGGGCGTCCGGCTTCGAATGGCGCGAGCCGGGCTGTTCCATGTGCCTGGGCATGAACCCAGACCGCCTGACCCCGGGCCAGCGCTGCGCCTCGACCTCGAACCGCAATTTCGAGGGCCGACAGGGCCGCGGCGGCCGCACCCATCTGATGAGCCCGGCCATGGCGGCGGCGGCGGCCATCGCCGGCCATATCGTCGATGTCCGCACCTTCCTGTCTGTTTGACCCGTCAGGTCTGTGTCGACCCACAGTTCAACGTTAATCCCGGCCCCAAGGTGTTTGCCCCATGACCATCACCGCCCTGGACCATATTGCCCTGGTCGTCCGCGATCTGGACGCCACCATCGACGGCTACAGCCGGCTGCTTGGCCGCACGCCCAACTGGCGCGGCGCCGACGGCGGGGCCCACCATGCCTGGTACCAGTTCGGCAACACGGCCCTGGACGTGATCGCCCCGACCGGCGAGGGCCATACCGGCAGCCAGGTGGCCAGGCAGCTGGCCGAACATGGCGAAGGGATCTGGGCCCTGGCCTTTGCGACCGATGACATGACCGCAGAGCGCCGGCGGATCGACCGGCTGTCCATGCCGTCCTCCGAGCCCCTGCCGATCCGCTCCACCCATCCCGAGACCGGCGAAAAGCGTCGCTGGCTGACCTCGGTGATCTCGCCGGCGGCCAGCCACGGCGTGAACCTGTTCCTGATCGAACAGAAGCCGGATGCGGCCATCTGGCCAAACTCGGATGTGTCAGGCGATGAGTCGGCGGCCGTGTCCGGCCTTGATCATGTCGTGGTCTCCACCCGCCATCCCAACCGGGCTGCCGCCCTGTATGGCGCGCGCCTTGGCCTTGATTTCAAGTTGGACCGGACCAACCCCGACTGGGGAACCCGCCTGATGTTCTTCAAGGTCGGCGACCTTGTGGTCGAGGTCGCCCACCGGTTGAAGGACGAGCCCAATGACGATCCCGACAGTCCCTGGGGCCTGACCTGGCGGACGCCCGATATCGAGGCGGCCCATAAACGCATCGCCGCCGCCGGCTTCGAGGTCAGCGAGACCCGCGCCGGCCGCAAACCCGGCACCCGCGTCTTCACCATCAAGAACGCCCCGGCCGGCATTCCCACCCTGATGATCGGAGCCGATCAGTGAAGCCCTTTACCCGTCTGGATGGCCGCGCCGCGCCGCTGGGCCTGGCCAATGTCGATACAGACCAGATCATCCCCAAGCAGTTCCTCAAGACCGTGGAGCGGGAGGGCCTGGCCAAGGGCCTGTTCTATGATTTCCGTTTCGACGAGGCGGGCCGGGAAAGGTCCGACTTCGTCCTCAACCGGCCGGAATACCGGGCGGCCTCCATCCTGATCGCCGGGGACAACTTCGGCTGCGGCTCGAGCCGGGAGCATGCGCCCTGGGCCCTGATGGATTTCGGGATCACCTGCGTCATCTCCTCCAGCTTCGCGGACATCTTCCACAACAACTGCCTCAACAACGGGCTGCTGCCAGTGGTGCTGAAACCGCAGGAAGTCGAGGCCCTGATGGAAGAGGCCAAGGGCGGCAACCACGTCTTCACCGTCGATCTGGAAACCCAGACCGTCTCCGCCCCCTCTGGCGCCCGGTTCCGGTTCGAGATCGATCCCGACCGCAAGCACAAGCTTCTGGAGGGTCTGGACGCCATCGGCGAGACCCTCCAGCACGCCCCGGCCATCGACGTCTATGAGATGAAGCGCGCCCTGGCCCAGCCCTGGCTGGAGGCCTGAATGATCCTGGTCATGGGCACTGTGCAGGTTTCGCCGGAGGCCTTGGAGGCCCTGCGCCCGGCCATGGCCGCCCAGGTCACAGCGTCCCGCGCCGAGGACGGCTGTCGGGACTATGCCTATGGCCTCGACGTGCTGGAGCCCGGCCTGATCCGGGTTTCCGAGGCCTGGACCAGCCGCGCCGCCCTCGACGCCCATCTGGCCAGCCCGCACATGCCGGTCTGGCGCGCCGCCCTCGCCACAGCCGGGGTTCTCAGCCGTGACATCAAGGCCTACGAAGCCGGCGACGGCATCAGCTTCTGACTTCGGAAATTTCCGCCATGACCACGCTCCTCCTCCTGCCCGGCGACGGGATCGGCCCCGAAGTCTGCGCTCAGGTGCGCCGGGTCGCCGAGCGCCTGACCCCGGACCTGACCCTGGATGAACGCGACTTCGGCGGCTGTTCCTATGACCGCCACGGCGTGCCGATCACCGATGACGCCATCACCGCCGCCCTGGCCGCCGATGCCGTCCTGATGGGCGCCGTGGGTGGACCGCAATGGTCCGGCGTCGCCCGGCAGCATCGGCCAGAAGCCGGACTGCTGGCCCTGCGCAAGGCCATGCAGGTCTTCGCCAACCTCCGGCCGGCCCTCTGTTTCGACGCCCTGGCCGATGCCTCCAGCCTCAAGCGCCATCTGGTCGCCGGCCTCGACATCATGATCGTGAGGGAACTGACCGGCGGGGTCTATTTCGGCGAGCCGCGCGGCATCGAGACCCTGGCTGACGGCCAGCGCCGGGGCGTCGACACCCAGGTCTATGCGACCTCCGAGATCGAGCGGGTGTCCCGGGTGGCCTTCGAACTGGCCCGGGGCCGTCGCAACAAGGTGACCTCCGCCGAAAAGTCCAATGTCATGGAGAGCGGCCTGTTGTGGCGCGAGGTGGTCACCGCCCTCCATGCCCGCGACTATGCCGATGTGACCCTGGAACACATGCTGGCCGACAACGCCGCCATGCAACTGGTCCGGGCGCCCACCCAGTTCGACGTCCTGCTGACCGATAATCTGTTCGGCGACATCCTTTCCGACGCTGCCGCCCAGCTGACCGGGTCGCTGGGCATGTTGCCCTCGGCGGCCCTGGGCGATCCGGGAAAGCCCGGCCTGTACGAGCCCATCCATGGCTCGGCCCCCGATATCGCCGGCAAGGGCGTGGCCAACCCGATTGCCGCCATCCTGTCCTTCGAAATGGCGCTTCGCTGGTCCCTTGGACGGTCAGGGGAGGCCGACCGGCTCTTCAAGGCCGTCGAGTCTGCCCTGGCCGCCGGGGCGCGGACGGCGGATCTGGGCGGAAACCTCACGACGGTTCAGATGGGCGACGCCGTTCTTGCGGCCCTCTAGACCGAACGCAGGGACGCCCCTGCGCGCCAGGAGCGCGGGCGGTGCGCAATGTGACGCGGGCGGTGGGCCGGCGGTGACGGCCGGGCGCATTCCGCGCTACAGTCGCGCATGACCCGCCCCGACATCTATGAAGAGCAGGTGCTGATCGAACTCGCCCAATGGCGCGAGAAGGTGCTGCGGCCGCCCGGCCCCATGGACCTCGCCGCCAGGCGCATGCAGTCGACCGTGAACAACCTGATCCCCGAACGGGTCCACAAGGTCATCACCAGGGTCATAGAGCAGATGACCCGGGCCATCCTCACCGGCGCCGACATGACCACGGCCAAGCCCCTGACCAACGCCTCACTTGGGGCCCGGGACGCCCTGGCGAGGCAACGTATCCTGGCCTACCGGACCATGGCGGCCGCCGAGGGCGGGGTGGCCGGGGCCGGAGGCTTTCTCCTGGCCGCCGCGGACTTCCCCGTCCTGATCGGCTTCAAGATCAAGCTGCTGTTCGAGATTGCCGCTCTCTACGGCCATGACGCCGAGGACTGGGACGAGCGCCTGTTCATCCTGTCCATCTTCCAGCTGGCCTTTTCCAGCGCCGACCATCGCCAGGCCGTGTTTGGCCAGCTGGAAACCTGGACCGGCGATACCGACGGACGCCCGTCTTCGCACAGCGACTTTGACTGGCGCACCTTCCAGCAGCAGTACCGCGACTATATCGACCTGGCGAAACTGGCCCAGCTCATCCCTGTGATCGGGGCCCCGATCGGCGCCTATGTAAACTTTCGACTGCTGGACCAGCTGGGCGCCCATGCCATGAACGCCTACCGCCTTCGCTGGTTTGCAGCGCGGGCGATCGCCTGAAACGACCTGCTGGACCCATGGAGGGGCCGCGCTAGCTTTTCGTCCTGTGATCAATGGAGCCTGCCCATGCCCCTCGACAATGAAGACCTCGGCGTCAACCAGGACCCACGGGTGTCCCGCCGGACCTTCGGTCTGGCGACCGTCGCCGTCGGCGCTGCTGCTGCTGGCGCCGCGATGAGCGCCGAAGCCTCGGTTCTCGAGACCGATGTGACCCTTGAGGTCGCCGGCCTGCCCTGTGACGGGCCCCTGTTCACCCCTGCCGGCAAGGGGCCCTGGCCAGGCGCGGTGATCATTCCGGACGCGCTGGGTCTGAGGCCCGTCTTTCGCGACATGGGCCGTCGCCTGGCGGCCGCAGGCTATGTCGTGCTGGTCCCCAATCCCTACTATCGCAGCCAGAAGGCGCCGCTCATCACCGGCGAATTCGACTTCAGCAACCCGGCTGACCGCCAGAAGCTGGCCGCGCCCCGCGCCTTGCTGACGCCCGGCAATGTCACAACCGATTGCCTGGCCTTCATCACCTTCCTCGATGGTCTGAAGACGGTCAGCAAGAAGGCCCGGATCGGCTTTTCCGGCTACTGCATGGGCGGCGCCATTGTCATGCGGGCAGCGGCCGCCCGCCCTGACCGCGTCGGGGCCGCCGCCTCCTATCACGGGGGCGGCCTGGCGACGGACCAGCCCGACAGTCCTCATCTCCTCGTCCCGAAGATCAAGGCCGCCATGTATTTTGGTGTTGCGGCGGACGATGACGCCAAACAGCCGGAAGCCAGGACCATCCTGAAGGACGCCTTCGAGTCCGCCGGGGGAGACGCGAAGATCGAGGTCTATCCGGGCGCTCGCCACGGCTGGTGTGTCAAGGGCTCGGCCGCCTATGACGAGACGTCGGCCGAGCGCGCCTGGGCCGAACTGCTGGCCCTGTACCGGCGCGCACTGGTCTAGGTCAGGGCCGCAAGGCCGCCTGAAGGCCCGGTCAGGTTTCCTCGTCTTGCGCCCGGGGTCCGGCAGGCGTATCCGTCCCGTCTTGAACAGGAGAGACTGCGATGGGTTACCGGGTTGCCGTCGTCGGCGCCACGGGCAACGTTGGCCGTGAAATGTTCAACATTCTCGAGGAGCTGGAGTTTCCGGTCGACGAGCTTCACGCCATCGCCAGCCGCAAGTCGGTCGGGCTTGACGTGGCCTGGGGCGAAAAGATCATCAAGTGCAAGGACCTGGAGAAGTTCGACTTCTCCACGGTCGACATTGTCCTGATGAGCGCCGGCGGGTCGGTGTCCAAGGCCTGGGGCGAGAAGATCGGCCGGGCCGGTCCCGTGGTGATCGACAATTCCAGCCATTTCCGGATGGACCCGGACGTGCCGTTGATCGTGCCGGAAGTGAATCCCGACGCCATCGAGGGCTTCCGGAAGAAGAACATCATCGCCAATCCCAACTGCACCACCGCCGGACTGCTGGTGGCGCTGAAGCCCCTGCATGATCACGTGCGGATCAAGAGGATCGTGGTCTCGACCTATCAGTCCGTGTCCGGCACCGGCAAGGAAGCCATGGATGAGCTGTGGGAACAGACCAAGGGCGTGTTCGTCCTGGGCGCCCCGCCGCCGAAGAAATACCCCAAGCAGATCGCCTTCAATGTGATCCCGCAGTGCGACTCCTTCCTGGACGACGACAGCGGCGACACCAAGGAAGAGCGCAAGATGCGGGACGAGACCCACAAGATGCTCGACCCCGCCATCCGGGTCTCGGCCACCTGCGTCCGGGTTCCGGTGTTTGTCGGCCATGGCGAGGCGGTCAATATCGAGTTCGAGGGCCCGATCGACGCTGACGAGGCCCGGGAACTGCTGCGCGAGGCTCCCGGCCTGGTGGTCTATGACAAGCATGAGGACGGCGGCTACGCCACGCCCAAGGATGTGCAGGGCGAGTTCCCCGTCTATGTCAGCCGCATCCGCAACGATCCCAGCCTGGAGTTTGGCCTGTCGCTCTGGGTGGTCTCCGACAACCTGCGCAAGGGCGCCGCCCTGAACGCCGTGCAGATCGCCCAGCTGCTGCATGAGCGCGGCCTGATCCGTCAGAAGTCCCTGGCCTGATCCAGCGTCCCGGCAAGAAACGGGATGCGGCTTCGAGGCCCGGGATCAAAAGTCCCGGGCCTCCAGTCTTTCAAGGGTAACCAAGCGTGCCAAACTCACAGGACCAGGGCCGCGCGGCCCTCTATGCCGGGCTGGGCGCCTATGGCCTCTGGGGATTCCTGCCCCTCTATTTCCATCTGCTGGGAACCCTGGGCGTCGGAACCGGCGAGATCATCGCCCATCGCACCCTCTGGTCCGTCTTCTGGGCCCTGGGCCTGGTCTGGCTGTCGCGCCAGGGCGGCGAGGTTCGCCGGGTCCTGACCGAACCCCGGACCATGGGCCTGCTGGCCCTCTCCACCCTGGCTGTGCTGCTCAACTGGGTGATCTATGTTTTGGCCGTCAATGCCGGCAAGGTCATCGAGGCCAGCCTCGGCTACTATATCAATCCCTTGCTCAACATGGCCGTGGGCGCCCTGTTCTTCCGGGACCGCATGCCCCTGACCGGCAAGATCGCCATTGGCCTGGCGGTCATCGGGGTGGCGGTCCAGACCCTGGCGCTGGGCCACCTGCCCATCATATCCCTGACCCTGGCCATCAGCTTCTGCCTCTATGGCGTGATCCGCAAACAGGTCCGGGCCGACGCCCAGACCGGCCTTTTCATCGAGTGCCTCTATCTCACCCTGCCGGGCCTGATCTATGTCCTGGTCCTTCAGTCCACCGGCGCGGGACATGCGCTGGAGGGCCCGGGCGTCCTGCTGCTGTTGATGGCGGCCGGTCCGGCGACCGTGGTCCCCCTGGCGCTGTTCGCCTGGTCGGCCCGCCGGCTCTCCCTGACCGCCATGGGCTTTCTTCAGTTCATCGCCCCCACGATCCAGTTCTGCATCGGCCTGGCCCTCGGCGAAGCCTTCACCCCCCTCCGCGCCCTCTCCTTCGCCTTCATCTGGGCCGGGGTGGCGGTGTTCGCCTGGGGCGCGTGGCGGGCCTCGCATCAGATTTCAGCGGTCGCTTGAGTCAAGGCGGCGCGGCTTCCGAAGGATGCTAGAAGGCGGCATGAGCATCCCGTCATGATCTCCCGCAGAACCCTTCTGGCCAGCGCGACCGCCACGCTGGCCGCCTCCCCCGGCCACGCCCAGGCCGATCCCCTGGGCGCCATCCTGACCGGCGGCGGTGATCCGCGCCGGGCGGTTCCCGGCTTCTGCGCCATCGCCTTCCGCAACGCTGACCAGACCGCCAGCCTGGTCAGGGCGGCCGGTCTGGCGGTGACCCAGCCTGGCCGCGCCATGCGGCTGGAATCGCCCATGCGCATTGCCTCCATCTCCAAGCTGGCGGCGACCATCGGCTTCATGATGCTGGTCCAGGCCGGAAGGATGGGACTGGACGAGGATGTCTCCGACCTGCTGCGGTTCCGCCTTCGGCACCCGCTGTTTCCCGATGTGGCGATCACGCCCTGGATGCTGCTCTCCCACACCAGCGGCCTGCGCAATGGGCCAAGCTTCCCCGTCGGCCTCGGCCGGCCGCTCGGCGCCGCCGTGACGCCGGACGGGGCGCAGTGGGACGGCGGCGCCTGGTTTGGCCCGGCGACCGAGCCGCCCGGTTCGTGGTTTGCCTATGCCGACGTCAATTTCGCCGTCATCGCCGAACTGATCGAGCGGATGACCGGCGAGCGGTTTGACCTCTACATGACCCGCCGGGTCTTTGCGCCCCTGGGCCTGGACTGCGGCTATAACTGGAGCGGCGTGCCCCAGCGGCTTCGCGCCCAGGCGGCGGCCCTCTATCGCAAGGCGCCGTCGGATGAAGGGCCCTGGGATCCCGCCGGCCCCTGGCAGGTCCAGGTGGATGGCCAGGTCCCGACTTACCCGCAGATCACCCTGACCCGGGCGCCGGAAGGCCAGGACCTGGGTCCTGACGACTATGCCGGCGCCAATGGCTTTGTCTTCTCCCCCCAGGGCGGCCTGCGGGCCAGCGCCCGCGACCTGGAGGTCCTGGCCCGCCTGATCGCCGGCAAGGGTCAGGTCGACGGGGTCAGGCTTCTGAAACCGGAAACCCTCGCCCTGATGGCGACCCCGGTCTGGCGGTTTGACGCCGCCCGGCCCAATGGCGACGCCTATGGCGGGGCGATCCTGGCCTATGGCCTGGGGATGCAGATCCTGACCGATGCCGGCGGCGACAGTCTGTTTGAAGGCTCCGCCGGCTGGATCGGCCATCCGGGCGACGCCTATGGACTGGTGTCAGGCCTCTGGGTCCATCCGGAATCCGGTCGGGGCTTTGTCTATCTGGTCAATGGAACCGCCGCACCCCTGGATCAGCTTCATGGCCGGTCCCGGTTCACGGTGATGGAGGAACAGATCGCCGCAGTCCTGGCCCAGGCCTGACTCTCAATCTTCAGAGCGACTGGTAGGCCGCCTCGATCAGGCGGCGCGACCGGGGATCGCCGATCAGATGGACGTCCTGCTTGTTCATCACATAGGCGCCGGCAACGCCCCGCTCGGGATCGGCAAAGGCGCAGCTGCCGCCCCAGCCGCTATGGCCAAAGGTCTGTTCCCCCGGACCAAAGAAGTGGTTGGGCGGATTGCGCATGAACCCCGCCGACCAGCTGAGCACAAATGGCAGCACCAGGTCCTGGCCGACGATCCGCTGGGCCCGGGCCTGATCCCGCACGGCTGGCGACAACAGGTGAACCCCGCCCAGGTCGCCGCTGCCGGCCAGGGCCCCCATGAACTGCGCCAGGGCCCGCGCCGTCGCATGGCCATTGGCCGACGGGATCTCCATCCGCCGCCAGTCGGCCGATCCCCGGCCGCCGGGCGCCGCCCAGGGAGTCAGGAAGGCGGCCCGCTTGGGATCGGTCACCTCGCCAAACTGCGGCAGGGCCTTGGGCGGCTGGAGTTCGGCGCAGCGGTCATGTTCGCTGTCGGGCAGGCCGATCCACAGATCGAGGTCCGCCGGCAGGCAGATGTCTTCCCGAAGAGCCGTGCCCAGGCTGCGGCCATCGACCCGCCGGAAGATCTCTCCGGCCAGATAGCCGACCGTCACGGCGTGATAGCCACTGGCGCTGCCCGGCGGCCACATCGGCGGAAGGGCGGCCAGTTTCCCGACAATCGCCTCCCGGTCAAACCACAGGGCCGGGTCCATCTCCTCCAGAAAGCCCGGCAACCCGGCCTGGTGTGACAACACCTGCTCGACCGTGATGGCGCCCTTGCCGTTCTGGGCAAACTCCGGCCAGACCTCGGCGACCGGCTGGTCAAACCGAAGCTTCCCCTGCTCGACCAGCCGGGCGATCATGGTGGCCGCCACGGCCTTGGTGGTCGAATAGACCGGGGTCAGGGTCCGCTCGTCAAAGGGCATGGTCCGGCGCTTGTCAGCATGGCCGGCCCACAGATCGACGACAACCTCACCACCGACACTGAACGCAAACCGGGCGCCCAGTTCCTGGCCCTCGTCGAAATTGGCCTGGAAGGCGGCCTGAACTGCGGAAAATCGCTGGTCGCAAAAGCCGTACAGGGCCGTGGTCATGCCAGTCTCTCGATCCGGACAGTGGGGCTGGCATTCTTGATCTTGGCGCCGACCCCGACAATGGGCAGTTCCGGCGACTGCCACATGCCGGCCGCCGCCACCGTCTCCACCAGGCCGCCCACCGCCCGAGCGAGGCCAAAGGACGGGGTCTGGCCTTCCAGCATGGCGGCTGCGAACAGGACGGTCAGCAGGTCGCCGGTCCCGGACGGCACGTTCTCGGCCCTCTGGTGCGCGGCCAGCCAGGCCTCGCGACGGTCGGCGAAGACCACCCCGATCTCGGCCCCGCGCTGTACGGAAGACACCAGCACCGGCCGGCCCATCAGGCGGGCGGCCCGCACCGCAGCCATGGGATCGCGGGCGTCGGCGCCGGACAGGCGCTGCAGCTCCCAGGCGTTGGGGGTCAGCAGATCGGCCCGCGAAACCAGGACGTCCTGGATCGCCTGGGCGACCTCGGGCGCAACATAGAGGCCCTTGCCGGCGTCGCCCATCACCGGGTCAACCACGATATAGGGCTTGCGAAGTCCGGCATCGCGAGGGGCGGCGCGCACCGCATCGATGGCGCGCCCGGCGGCGCGAACCTGCTCGACGCTGGCGAAGTAGCCGGTCACCACAAGGTCGGTCAGGCCAAACAGGTTGTTGGCCTCGATCCCGTCCAGCATGCCCTCGAAGGCCTCGATCGGCACATGGGCTCCGCCCGGCGCGCCCCAACCCGGGTGACGGCCAAACAGCACCGTCGGAACCACCATGGGGTCGATCTTGAACTGCGCCAACGCCAGGGCCTGGGCCGAACCCCCGACCCGGCTGCCGGCGACGTGACTGGAAAGGATGAGCGCCATGGGCATGGCGATGGGATTAGCCGAGGCGTGAGCGCCGCGCCATGGTCAAAAGGCGGCATCATCCACCGCAGCGTCGAGAGACGCCCCAGATCGGGGCGTCAGACAGCACCACCCCGGAAAACGCCCCCACACCGGTCATAAACTTTTGAAATTCACATCGCCGACAGGACTGTCTGGCTAGCGTGGACAAGCGCCGCAAAGCGAAGTCTCCTCCCAACCTGCACATCCCCCGGCCCGCCGCTTCATCAGGATCCCGCCCATGACCGACGCCAGCCTCCAGGATGCCGAAGCGTCCTCGCCCAGCGGGACCAACACCAATCCGTCCATCGGGCTGGGCCTCAATGGCGTGAGCGACTGGTCAACCCAGCTGCCGTTTCTGGACGTCTTCAAGAGTTCCCGCCCCTGGACGGCCCATCTGGAAGGTCAATGGGGCGGGTTCGAATATGAGCGGCTTCAGGCGGAAGGCTTTCTCGATGCCGACGGCTGGCTGATGGATATCCCCGACGGCGTGTCGGGCGTCACCGCCATCATGCTGACCGAACTGCCGGCCGCCATGACCTCCGCCGCCGGTCGCTATCGGATGACCTTCGACGGCGAAGGCGACTTCACCCTCTGGGGCGGGGTCTCCAACATCACCCGGACCGGACCCAACGAGGTCTGGTTCGACTATACGCCCGATGGCGGGTCATCCGTCTTCCTGACGATCGAGGACACCAGTCCCGGCAACTACCTGCGGAATATCTCGATCGTCCATGAGTCCAATCTGGCGGCCTTCGAGGCGGGAGAAATCTTCAATCGCGACTGGATAGCCCTGATCGAAGATGTCCGCTCGGTCCGCTTCATGGACTGGATGCAGACCAACAACAGCGAGCTTGCCAACTGGACAGACCGCGCCGAGGCCAGCGACGCGACCTGGGGCGGTCCGGCCGGCGTGCCCCTGGAAATCATGATCGCCTTGGCCAACGAGACCGGGACCGATCCCTGGTTCACCATCCCGCACAATGCCAATGCCGATTTCATCCGGAACTTTGCGCAAACCGTGCTGGACCAGCTCGACCCGTCCCTGAAGGCCCATGTCGAGTTTTCCAACGAGGTCTGGAACTGGCAGTTCGAACAGGCCCAGTGGGCCCATCGTGAAGGCCAGGCCCGCTGGGGAACCGACGTCGGCGACGCCTGGGTCCAGTTCTACGGGATGAAGGCCTCGGAAATGGCGGTCATCTGGCGCGACGTCTATGGCGATCAGGCTGCGGACCGTCTCAACCTGGTCATCTCGGTCCAGACCGGCTGGCTGGGCCTTGAGGCGTCCGTCCTGGATGCCTCCAACTGGGTCGCGGAGGGCAATGACGCGCCTTACCTGGCCTTCGATTCCTATGCGGTCACGGGTTACTTCGACGGCGCCCTTGGCCGCGACAAGGCCCCGGTGGTCAAGCAATGGATCGCCGAAAGCCTGAGCCGCGCCGAACAGGCCGCCGACGCCCTTGGCCTGACCGGCGCCGCCCGGATCGCTCATATTGCCGAGCATCGCTATGATCATGCCGACGCTTTGGCCATCGCCGAACTGCGCGACGGCTCGGTCACCGGCAATGCAGAGGGCTCCCTCGTCGCCCTGGCCAGCCTCTTTGCCTACCACAAGGCCCAGGCTGACGCCCGGGGGCTCGACCTGATCATGTATGAGGGCGGCACCCATGTGGTCGGGATCGGCGAATGGACCAATGACGCGGAGCTGGCCGAATACTTCATTCACCTCAACTACACCGACGGTATGGCCGGCCTCTATGGCGAGCTGATGCAGTCCTGGAAGGATGCGGGCGGCACCCTGTTCAACGCCTTTGTCGATGTCGGCGCGCCCTCCAAATGGGGCTCCTGGGGCGGACTGCGGCATCTGGATGACGCCAACCCGCGTTGGGACGCCCTGATGGCCTTCAACGAGGCCAACCCCGGCTGGTGGGAGCAGCGAGACTCAGAAGCCTTTGGCCTTGACCCGGCAGACCCCATCCTTGGGACGGACGAGGCCGACAGCCTCAGCGGCACGGCAGGCGACGATTCCCTCTTCGGCCTGGGCGGCAATGACCAGCTCGATGGCCAGGACGGGGATGACCTTCTGGCCGGCGGCGAGGGCGACGATGTCCTGTCCGGCGGCGACGGTATCGATCTGGCCGCCTATGGCGACGCAACCACTGGCGTCAGGATTCGGCTGGACATCACGGAACGTCAGAATACCGGAGGCGGCGGCCGCGACACCCTGTCCGGCGTCGAGAATGTCAGCGGATCGGCCTACGACGACCAGATCTCCGGCAACGCCCTGGACAACCTGCTTGTCGATACCCTTGGCGGCAACGATCTGCTGTCCGGCGGCGCCGGCGAGGACTGGATCCTGATCGAGCGGTCTGGCGACACGGCGGTCAGCACCGTCAACGGCAATGGCGGCGCCGGCGATGATCGCCTCGGTTTCGACGGCCAAGGTCGCATCAGCGATACGGTTCTGTTCAACGGCAAGGACGGCGACGACCGGATCGAGGTTTCCGACGCCCGTTTCGTGACGGTCAATGCCGGAACCGGTCAGGACACCGTCATCCTGGACACCATGGCCGGACGCTGGACGATCCGGCTGGGACAGGACAGCGATACGCTCCTGCTGGCCGGCACCGACGGCGCCTTCAGGGTCAGCGCGATCAATCGGGTGCTGGATTTCGCCACAGGCGATGGCCCCTCCGCCGACCGGATCGATCTGTCCCTCTACCTCGACGGCGGCGCCCTCAGCCGTTTCACCGCCGGCGACAATCCCTTCCAGGACGGCCATATGCGGCTGATCCAGTCGGGAAGCGCCACCCTGCTCCAGGTCGATCGCAACGGCGGCGGAGACTCCTACACAACCCTGCTCACCTTGGAGAACACCCGGGCCAACCGGTTCACGGCCAACAATTTCGACGGCTATGACCCCGTTGCAGCCGCGCCGGCCGCAGCCTCGGAAGGGCCGGCACAGGTGGCCGGGTCTTCGACCGAAGCTTCGGACTGGTTGATCTGGTGAGGGAATTTCGGGCGGAACGCGGCGGGGCCACAACTCAGCACGACGGAAACCTCTGAAGATTCAGTTGTATCGTCATGCTGAGTCGTCTGCGCTGCAGGCCTGTCGAAGCCCACAAAGATCAGATCAATACCGGTAGTGATCCGGCTTGAATGGCCCGGCCGGCGGCACGCCGATATATTCGGCCTGGTCGTGGCGCAGGGTGGTCAGCTTGGCGCCCAGCTTGGCCAGGTGAAGCATGGCCACCTTCTCATCGAGGTGCTTGGGCAGGGTGTAGACCTGGTTCTCGTAGCTGGCGCGGTTGGTCCAGAGTTCCAGCTGGGCCAGGGTCTGGTTGGTGAAGCTGGCGCTCATGACGAAGCTGGGATGGCCCGTCGCATTGCCCAGGTTCACCAGACGGCCTTCGGACAGCAGGATGATCTTCTTGCCATCGGGGAATTCCACATGGTGGACCTGCGGCTTGATCTCGTCCCACTTGAAGTTCTTCAGGCCTGCGACCTGGATCTCCGAGTCGAAGTGGCCGATGTTGCAGACAATGGCGTTGTTCTTCATCGCCCGCATGTGGTCGACGGTGATGACGTCCTTGTTGCCGGTCGCCGTGACATAGATGTCGGCGCTGGAGGCCACGTCGTCCAGGGTCTGGACCTCATAGCCTTCCATGGCCGCCTGCAGGGCGCAGATCGGGTCGATCTCGGTGACGATGACCCGGGCGCCGCCCTGCCGCAGGGATGCGGCCGATCCCTTGCCGACATCGCCATAGCCGCAGACCACGGCCACCTTGCCGGCCAGCATCACATCGGTGCCCCGGCGGATGGCGTCGACCAGGCTTTCACGGCAGCCATAGAGGTTGTCGAACTTGGACTTGGTGACGCTGTCATTGACGTTGATGGCCGGGAACGGCAGTTCGCCCTTGGCGGCCATCTGGTAGAGGCGGTGAACCCCCGTGGTGGTTTCTTCCGAAACACCGGTGATGGCGGCGCGGATGGCGCTGTAGAAGCCGGGCTTTTCGACCAGATAGCGCTTCATCACCGCATAGAGGGCTTCTTCTTCCTCGTTCTGCGGGTTGTTCAGGACCGTCGGGTCCTTCTCGGCCTTGGGGCCCAGCACGCAGAGCAGGGTGGCGTCGCCGCCGTCATCGAGGATCAGGTTGGGATAGCCGCCGTCCGCCCATTCGAAGATCTTGTGGGCATAGTCCCAGTATTCCACCAGGGTCTCGCCCTTCAGGGCGAAGACCGGCGTGCCGGTCGCTGCAATGGCGGCCGCCGCATGGTCCTGGGTCGAGAAGATGTTGCAGCTGGCCCAGCGGACCTCTGCGCCCAGGGCCTGCAGGGTCTCGATCAGCACGGCGGTCTGGATCGTCATGTGCAGGGAGCCGGCGATCTTGGCGCCCTTCAGCGGCTGATCCTTGCCGAACTCCTCGCGCACGGCCATCAGGCCGGGCATCTCGGTCTCGGCGATGGCGATTTCCTTGCGGCCCCAATCGGCCAGCGCAATGTCGCGCACGATATAGTCGGCCACGGAAGCTCCTTGCGGCTGTAAGTCTGTTTCCCGTCTATAGCGGGCGAGCGGACATATCGCAACAAGACATAAAGATATCTTTATGTCTGACTATGATCCCTCCGTTTTCGGCAACCCGACATCGGTCAGAGGAAAGTCGTTTCCCTTGAAAAGCAGCCCGTCGCCCTGGGCCTTTGCAAGCGCATAGGCAAAGCAATCCCCCATGTTCAGGGCGGCGGGTGTGTGGCGTCCGAACCGCGCGAAGGCGTCAGCAGCGGCCCGGCTGTCCTCAGGGGTCACGGCGACCACCGTCACATTCAAGGCGGTCAACAGGGCCTCGGCGTGAAAACGGCCAGCGTCACCCAGACTTCGTTGAGCCTTGGCCAGAACCTCCCACCAGTTGACGGCGGAGATCAAAGCGCCATCGGCGATCGAAATTTGCTTCATGAAGTCGGGGCCGTCCTCCTCATTCAGCAGGATCGCGACCATGGCGGAGGCGTCAACGACGATCATGCCTCGCGCGGCAGGCCGTCTTCTCCATAGAGCTCATCATCGGTCAGGAGCGGCGCCGATCTTGGAAGTCTCTGGACACTGGCGACGATCTCCTGCCCACGACGAATGCGCGCTTCGATCGCGCGATCCTGGCTTTGGTCGGCATCGCGCAGAGCCGTCTGAACAGCCTCTGAAACAACCTCGGTAATGCTCTGCCCTCGAAGGTCCGCCAGCCTTCGGATCGCCTTCACGACATCGGTCTTTCGAATCTGGATTGGGGCATCTGTCATGACCCATGAGGTCTATCATGACGTGCCTCTGCCGGCAATTCCGACAGAGCCCCGGCGGTCAAAGACGCCGACTGGCGCCCGCCCCGGAACCCGCTAGGTTTGTCGAAAATCCATTCTGAGCAACCATTAGACGGCGGTTGATTGTGATACCCATGGCTGTCCGCGTTGGAGCACGGTGTTGACGTATATGAGCAGCTTTCTGGCGCAAGCGACGAGGGCGAGCTTGTGTGGCTTTCCT